>Ga0255092_1000051_pt1 | contig 60424 bp, 58 predicted proteins | sample Colum_Yuk_RepC_8_2_FD_188454 | JGI IMG/M metagenome (GOLD analysis project Ga0255092, IMG submission 188454) | Freshwater microbial communities from Columbia River, Oregon, United States - Colum_Yuk_RepC_8d | ecosystem: Environmental > Aquatic > Freshwater > River | place: USA: Oregon...
GCATGACGAAAAGGTAGCCCCGCACCGGCATGGACGGAAGGGCCAAACTGGACAAAGCCTGCCCCTTGTGACAGGGAAAGGCGGTTCAAGGAGACCGCAGATGACCGTCACCCGCTTTGCCCCCTCGCCCACCGGCTATATCCATGTCGGCAACCTGCGCACTGCGCTGATGAATTACATGATCGCGCGCCAGACCGGCGGCACCTTTATCCTGCGGCTTGATGATACGGATCAGGAACGCTCGAAGCAGGAATATATCGACGGTCTGAAGGAAGACCTTGCTTGGCTTGGCATCAAGTATGACCGCATCGAGCAGCAGTCAAAGCGCATGGCGCGTTATGCCGAGGCGGCCGAACAGCTGAAGGCAGCGGGCCGTTTCTACGAGTGCTTTGAAACGCCGGTTGAGCTGGACCTGAAGCGCAAAAAGCTTCTGAACATGGGCAAGCCCCCGGTCTATGACCGTGCCTCCTTGCATCTGACCGAAGAGCAGAAGGCTGCCTTCCGCGCCGAGGGGCGGCAGGGCTATTGGCGCTTCAAGCTGGATATTGAGCGGATCGAGTGGAAAGACGGCATCATCGGGGATATTTCGATTGATGCGGGGTCGGTCAGCGACCCGGTGTTGATCAAGGCGGACGGGCAGGTCTTGTACACCTTCGCCTCCTCGGTGGACGATGTGGATATGGGCGTGACCCATATCGTGCGCGGGGCCGACCATGTGACCAATACCGCGACGCAGATCCAGATCATGAAGGCCTTGGGCGGCACCCCGCCGACCTTTGCGCACCATTCGCTGTTGACGGGCGCGCAGGGCGAGGAACTGTCCAAGCGTCTGGGGGTTCTGTCCTTGCGCGACCTTCGGGCGCGTGGCGTGGCGCCGATGGCGCTTCTGAGCCTGATGGCGCGTCTGGGTTCGTCGAAGCCGGTGGAACTGGCCGGATCGATGGAAGACTTGATTGCCGGGTTTGATGTGGGGTCGTTTGGCGCGGCGCCGACCAAATTTGATGCCGAAGACCTGTTCCCGCTGACCCGCGCGCATGTGCAATCCTTGCCCTTCAGCGCCGTGGCAGAGCGCATCGCAGCACTTGGTGTGCCCGCGGAGAAGGCCGAAGCCTTCTGGAGCGTGGCAAAGGGCAACATCACGGTGCTGGACGATCTGGGCCAATGGTGGGCCTTGTTCCGCGATGGGGCGGCCCCGTTGGTCGCCGATGAGGACCGCGATTTTGTGGCGCAGGCCTTGGCGCTGCTGCCGGCGCAGCCTTGGACCACCGCCACGTGGGGCGAGTGGACGCAAGTGGTGAAAGAGGCCACTGGGCGCAAGGGCAAGGGGCTGTTCATGCCACTGCGCAAGGCGTTGACGGGGCGCGAGAACGGCCCGGAGATGGCCGATGTGATGCCCTTGCTGGCGAAACGTCCGGCGTTGTGATCTGCTGACATCCCGGGGGCTGCGTGCCCCCGGACCCTTCGGGATATTTGGGCCAGATTTAAGGCCAAGGAGCCGTGCATGGCTGGGCCGGGCGGACGGGCGAAGTTTGTTGACGGCAGTCTGATGCGGCACATCACGGTGATGTCGCTGACGACCTCTGTCGGGTTGATGGCGATTTTTGCCGTTGATCTGATGAACATGGTGTTCATCTCTTGGCTGAAGGATGAGGATATCACTGCGGCGGTTGGCTATGCCGGGGCGATCCTGTTTTTCACCACGGCCTTCGGGATTGGTCTTTCGATTGCCGTGTCGGCGCTGGTGGCCCGGGCGGTCGGCATGCGCGATCTGGCGCTCGCACGGGAAAAGGCGACCAATGGACTGATTTTGGGTATCGGTCTTGGTGTTCTGTTTACCGCCGCGGTCTGGGTCTTTTTGCCGGGTTTTATCAGTCTTTTGGGCGCGACCGGGCGCACCCATGATCTGGCGCTGCATTTTCTGCGCATTGTCGTGCCGTCGCAGCCGTTCCTTTTGGTGGGCATGATTGGCGGGGCGATCTTGCGCAGTCATGGTGATGCGCGGCGCGCGATGATGGCGACGGTCTGGGGGGCGGTTGCCAATGCGGTGCTGGACCCGGTGTTGATCTTTGGTCTGGGCTGGGGGCTGACGGGGGCGGCGGTTGCCTCGGTTGTCAGTCGGGCTGTGATCGCGGCCTTGGCGCTTTTGCCGATCATACGCCATCACGGCGGCTTTGACCGTCCGACCGCACCGGGAATACTGGCCGATGCGCCGCCGGTCTTTGGCATCGCCGGGCCTGCGATCCTGACGCAATTGGCCACCCCGGTGGGGCAGGCGATCGTCACGCGGATGGTGGCGGGCTATGGCGAGGCGGCGGTGGCGGGCATGGCCATAGCGGGCCGTCTGACGCCCGTGGCCTTGGGCGTGATCTTTGCCATGTCAGGGGCGGTCGGGCCGATCATCGGGCAGAACTTTGGCGCAGGGCGGATGGATCGGGTCCGGCGGGCCTATCTTGATGCGTTGATCTTTACGGGGGTTGTGGTGGCGATCATGACAGTGATCCTGTTTGCCCTGCGCGGGCCGATCGCCGATCTCTTTCACGCGACGGGCCTGACGCGCGAATTGCTGTACCTGTTCTGCGGCCCGCTCTGCCTGCTGTTTTTCTTCAACGGCGCGATCTTTGTCGCCAATGCGGCCTGCAATAATCTTGGGGCGCCCTTTACCTCGACCGCGATCAACTGGGGGCGTCATACCCTTGGCACGGTGCCTTTCGCGCTGTGGCTTGGCGCTGTTTGGGGGGCCGGTGGCGTGTTGATCGGGCAGGCGGTGGGCGGCGTGGTCTTTGGGGCTTTGGCGATTTGGCTGGGCCTTCGGACGATTGCCAAGGCCCAGCCCGTCTTGAAGTGATTTTTCGGCAAAGCACATCGCATCAGGCCAGCCCGCGCCACGTTACTGGCGATTTCCCCACCCGTCCTATGCGACTTGGCTGACCCGTCTTATTCGGAGCAACTGACCTCATAGGCGGTGCTGCCCGGCGTGTTGTTGATCCGATAGCAATGTTGCACCCCGGCGTCGTCGACGCAGGTCGTCCACGATGTCCCGTCGCCCTGATCCATCCAGTCCGTGCAGCTGGCCGAGGCCTGCGCGGCGCTGACGATGGTCAACATCGCAACCGTAGCGAAAACAGAAGCTTTCTTGCGTTGCATGGCTCACCCTCCTTTTGAATCCATGCGTGGCATTAGATCAAATCTGGGGCGGTCTGTCTTTGATGTCTGTCAAAACCGCCTTCGGCAGCACGGAATTCCTTTGGATCGTGGCGGGCTGTTGCTGCTTTTGGCAAAGGCGCGGTGTGAAATGGCGGCGATCTGCCGCAAAACGATTGCATACCGTCGCATTCTTTTCGCTGGACAGGCTTTGGCGGCTTGGGATAGCTAAAGGCGTCAGTTCGGGAGAATCCGGGGAAAGCTCGGTGCCGAAGGAGCAACCGCCCCGGTAAACTCTCAGGCGCAAGGACCGTTCTGGCACACAGACTCTGGAGAGTGGCGTGAAAGCGCCCGCCGAAGGGATAACGATCTCAGGCGCCCATACCGACGATTTCGGGGGGCAAGGACAGAGGGGGCACCGAGGACAGGGGGACTGTCTGAACGGTGCCGGTTTGCGTTTTTCCGGCGGAAAGTGGGGCGGCTTTGGCCGATGAGCTTCTGTATTTGGGTCTGAATGACCTGCATGTCGCGCTTGGCGGCAAGATGGTGCCTTTCGCGGGCTACTCCATGCCGGTGCAATACCCGATGGGGGTGATGAAAGAGCATCTCCACACCCGCGTGGCGGCGGGGCTGTTTGATGTCAGTCACATGGGCCAAGTGATCTTGCGCCCCAAGGGCAGCTATGAAGAAACCGCGCTGGCGTTCGAGGCGCTGATGCCGGTGGATGTGCTGGGTGTAAAGCCGGGCCGCCAGCGCTATGGGCTGTTCACCAATGATGCGGGCGGAATTCTGGATGACCTGATGTTCGCCAACCGGGGCGATCATATTTTTGTCGTGGTCAATGCGGCCTGCAAACACGCCGACATCGCCCATATGACGGCGCATCTGTCGGGCGTTTGCGAGGTGATCCCGGTCACGGACCGTGCGCTTTTGGCGCTGCAAGGGCCGCAGGCGGAAACGGCGCTGGCCCGTTTGGTGCCGGAAGTTGCGGCGATGAAATTTATGGATGTTGGCGTCTTTGGCGACATCTGGGTTTCGCGGTCTGGCTACACGGGGGAAGATGGTTTCGAAATCTCGATCCCGCAGGCGCAGGCAGAGGCTTTCGCCACAAAACTCCTCGACATGCCCGAAGTCCTGCCCATCGGTCTTGGCGCGCGTGACAGCCTTCGGCTGGAGGCCGGGCTGTGCCTCTATGGCCATGACATTGACACCACGACCAGCCCGGTTGAGGCGGGGTTGAACTGGGCCATCCAGAAAGCACGCCGGTCGGGCGGCGCGCGCGAGGGGGGCTTCGCCGGTGCGGCCCGCATCCTGCGCGAGTTGGCGGAAGGCCCGGCGCGGCTTCGCGTGGGGCTGCGCCCCGAGGGCCGTGCGCCGATGCGCGAACACACGGCCCTGTTCGCGGGCGATGCGGCTTTGGGCGAAATCACCTCGGGCGGGTTTGGCCCCAGTGTCGAGGCCCCCATCGCCATGGGCTATGTGCCCGCAAAATATTCTGAAATCGGCACCAAGCTGGACGGCGAGGTGCGGGGTAAACGGATGGCTGTGACGGTCGCGCCGATGCCCTTCCAACCTACAACCTACAAACGCTGAGGACTGACCCATGAAATACACCAAAGAACACGAATGGCTGCGCGTCGAAGGCGATCTGGTCGTGGTGGGCATCACAGAACACGCGGCCACCGCGCTGGGGGATGTGGTTTTTGTAGAACTGCCCGAAGTGGAAACCCAAGTCGCCGAGGGCGATGAGGTTTCGGTCATCGAAAGCGTCAAGGCGGCCTCTGACATTCTGGCCCCGGTTGATGGTGAAATTGTTCTCGTCAATGACAAGCTGACCGACAGCCCGTCCTTGGTGAACGAAGACCCGCTGGGCGCGGGCTGGTTTTTCAAGATGAAGCTCGATGATCTGTCGGTGCTCGACCAGTTCATGGACGAAGACGAATACAACGATCTGATCGCCTGATCGGTTCCGGAGTTTGATCCAAACTCCGGCCCATTTCGCTGAAGCTGAAACCAGTCGGGCGGTCGCCGCCCGGCCCGATCCTTTATTGCATGAGGCAAGGCCATGACCTTCACGCCAACCGCTTACGATCCTTATGATTTCGCCAACCGCCGCCACATCGGCCCGTCTCCAGCCGAGATGGCCGAGATGCTGAAAACCGTCGGGGTGCCGTCGCTTGATGCGCTGATTGACGAAACCGTTCCGGCCTCGATCCGGCAGTCGATCCCCCTTGGCTGGGCACCTTTGTCGGAACATGACCTTTTGGCCCGCATGCGGCGGGTGGCGGGGCGCAACAAGGTGCTGACCAGCCTGATCGGGCAGGGCTACTATGGTACCGTCACCCCTCCGGCGATCCAGCGCAACATTCTGGAAAACCCGGCGTGGTACACCGCCTATACCCCCTACCAGCCCGAGATTGCCCAAGGGCGGCTTGAGGCGCTTTTGAATTATCAGACCATGGTGGCGGACCTGACGGGTCTGGAAATTGCCAACGCCAGCCTGTTGGACGAGGCAACGGCAGCCGCCGAGGCCATGACCATGGCCGAACGTGTGGCGAAATCGAAAGCCAAGGCGTTCTTCGTCGACGAAAACTGCCATCCGCAAACCATCGCCGTCATCAAAACCCGGGCGCTGCCTTTGGGGTTCGAGATCATTGTGGGGGCACCTGAGGCGCTGGTGCCGGAACAGGTATTCGGCGCAATCTTCCAATATCCGGGCACTTGGGGCCATGTTGGCGACCTGACCGGGGTCATTGCCGCCTTGCATGCTGCCAAGGCCGTGGCTGTGGTGGCGACCGATCTGCTGGCGCTGACCATGCTGAAAGAGCCGGGCGCAATGGGGGCCGATATTGCCATCGGCTCGTCGCAGCGCTTTGGCGTGCCAATGGGCTATGGTGGCCCACATGCGGCATTTTTCGCCTGCAAGGACGAACACAAGCGCAACATGCCGGGCCGGATTGTCGGTGTGTCGATCGACGTGCGCGGCAACAAGGCCTACCGCCTTGCCCTGCAAACCCGCGAGCAGCACATCCGCCGCGAAAAGGCGACCTCCAACGTCTGCACCGCGCAGGCCTTGCTGGCGGTGATGGCCAGCTTCTACGCGGTCTTCCACGGTCCGGTTGGCCTGCGCGCAATTGCCGAGCGGGTGCATTCGCTGACCGTCCGTCTGGCCAAGGCGTTGCGCGATGCGGGCGCGACCCTGCCGCCAAAGGCGTTTTTCGACACCATCACGGTCGAGGTCGGCGTGGGGCAGGCCGGTATTCTGGCCGCCGCGCGTCTGGAGGGGCTGAACTTCCGCAAGGTTGGCACCGATCATGTCGGCATCAGCCTTGATGAAACCAGCGACGAAGATGTGCTGCGCCGCGTCTTGCGGGCCTTTGGCATCGCCGATGCGCCGCCGGTCAGTGCAGAACTCGGCTTCCCCGAAGACCTGCTGCGGACGAGCGATTACCTCACCCATCCGGTTTTTCACATGAACCGGGCGGAATCGGAAATGATGCGCTATATGCGCCGGCTTTCTGACCGCGATCTGGCGCTGGATCGGGCGATGATCCCCCTCGGCTCTTGCACGATGAAGCTGAACGCGGCGGCCGAAATGATGCCGATCACCTGGCCCGAGTTTGGGGCGTTGCACCCCTTTGTGCCGGTCGATCAGGCGCTGGGCTACCGCGAGGCGATCGAAGATCTCACGGCGAAGCTGTGCGAAATCACCGGCTATGACGCCTTTTCCATGCAGCCGAACTCGGGCGCGCAGGGCGAATATGCCGGGCTGTTGACCATCCTCGCCTATCACCGCGCGCGGGGGGACAATGATCGCAAGGTCTGCCTCATTCCGGTTTCGGCCCATGGCACCAACCCGGCCAGCGCCCAGATGGCCGGGATGGAGGTTGTCGTCGTCAAATCCATGCCGAACGGAGATGTGGATTTGGACGACTTCCGCGAAAAGGCGACGGCTGCAGGAAGCCGTCTGGCGGCTTGCATGATCACCTATCCCTCAACCCATGGGGTGTTTGAGGAAACCGTGAAAGAGGTCTGCAAGATCACCCATGACCACGGGGGCCAAGTCTATATTGACGGGGCCAATATGAACGCGTTGGTCGGTCTGGTGAAACCGGGTGAGATTGGCGGCGATGTCAGCCATTTGAATTTGCACAAGACCTTTGCCATCCCGCATGGCGGCGGCGGTCCGGGCATGGGGCCGATCGGGGTGCGCGCCCATCTGGCGCCCTATTTGCCGGGCCACCCGGAAACCGGCGGCGAGGAAGGCCCGGTGTCGGCCGCGCCCTACGGCTCTGCCTCCATCCTGCTCATCTCTTGGGCCTATTGCCTGATGATGGGCGGCGAGGGGCTGACCCAGGCGACCCGCGTGGCAATCTTGAACGCAAACTATATCGCCAGCCGGTTGAAGGGCGATTACCCGATCCTGTTCATGGGCAACAAAGGCCGCGTCGCGCATGAATGCATCCTCGACACCCGCCCCTTCGCCGAGGCGGGGGTAACGGTGGACGATATCGCCAAGCGCTTGATCGACAACGGGTTCCATGCGCCGACCATGTCTTGGCCGGTGGCGGGCACGCTGATGGTGGAGCCGACGGAATCGGAAACCAAAGCCGAGATCGACCGCTTCATCACCGCGCTGCTGGCCATCCGCGCCGAGATCAAATCGGTCGAGGCCGGCGAGATTTCGGCGGAAGACAGCCCCCTGCGTCACGCGCCGCATACGGTGAATGACCTCGTGGCTGACTGGGATCGTAAATACAGCCGCGAGCAGGGCTGCTTCCCGCCCGGCGCCTTCCGCGTTGATAAATACTGGCCCCCCGTGGGCCGGGTCGACAACGTCTGGGGCGACCGCAACCTGACCTGCATCTGCCCGCCCTTGGAAAGCTATCTCGAGGCGGCAGAGTAACCGTCTCTCCTCCTGCGCGCGCCGCGCTTCTCGTCGTGGCGCGCGTGGTTTCGGCTGCAGCCCTGCGGGGTGATGGTGAGTTTGGATATTTAAGCCACGTTGAAGGCCTTTAATGTGGTCCAAATATCCCGGGGGTATGGGCCCTTGGCCCGAGGGGGGCAGCGCCCCCTTTTGCTTGACGAAGGGTCGGCGAAACGCCTAGGCAGACCAGATGAGCGAGATGACCCAAAACTCTACTTTTTCTGATGGCCTGCTGGCGGGATTCCCCATTGTCCTTGGCTATTTCCCGATCGCTTTTGCCTTTGGCGTCGCCGCGACGGGGCAAGGTTTGAATGGATGGGAGGCCTTTGGCCTGTCGCTGATCGTCTATGCCGGGGCGGCGCAGTTTCTGGCGCTGGCCTTGATAACATCGGGCGCCCCGGTGTTGATCGCGGCCTTCACGCTGGTCGCGATGAACTTGCGGCATGTGCTGTATGGGCCTGCGTTGCTGAAGCGGGCGGGGGCGGCTGTCTCGCGGCGCTATGCTTGGGCTTGGGCCTTTGGCCTGACCGACGAGGTGTTTGGTGCGGCCTTGGGCCAGCTTGCGCGGGGACGCCGGTTTTCGGAACCCTTCATGTTCGGCCTTGGCCTTGCGGCCTATGCCAGTTGGCTGTCCGGCACCGCTTTGGGGGCCTATGCCGGGGGGGGCGCCTTGCAAGGCTGGCCCGTCTTGGAGGCCGCTTTGGGTTTCATGTTGCCCGCGCTGTTTCTGGCGCTCTTGTTGTCGATCCTGTCTCGCGCCCAAGTGCCGGTGATTGCCGTGGCGGCTGTGGCGACGGTGTTGGTCAGTCTGCTGGTGTCTGGCACGGCGGGGATTTTGGCCGGGATGATCGCCGGGGCGGCTGCGGGCCTGCTTGGCCTAGGAGGGCGCGATGCGGGCTGACATTCTGACCTTGGCGCTGATCGTGGGCCTGTTCACATGGGCCTTCCGCTTTTTCCCGACGCGGGCCGATATCTCGCGGTTGCCGCAAGGTGGGGCCTTGTCGCGCTTTTTGGCCGCAACTGGCCCGGCTGCGATTGCGACCTTGTTCACCGCTTCGGTGGTTCCCTTTGTGGAAGGCGGCCTGCCTTTGCCTTTGGCGTTTGGAACTGTGGCCGTTTTGGCCGTGTATACTGCAAGCCGGTCCGTGGTGGGGGCAACGATGGCGGGATCGGTTGGCTATGGTTCGGGGGTTTGGCTTCTCGGGACTGTGTGATCTAGGTCAAGACAGGATGCCGTGCGCCGGGCTAGAGTGGCTCCGCGAACAGGAGAGAACCAATGTCCGACATCACGCTTGAAATTGCCCCGGCCAAGGTTGTGCATGTCATCTACCAAGCACGCGAGGGCGGGCTGGCGGATGCCGAATTGCGCGAATTCATTGCAGGGCTGAATGATGATGAAAAAGCGCATCTGACGGCGATTGCCTGGGTCGGGCGCGGCGCCTTTGAGGCGGAAGACTTTCAGGAAGCGCTGGCCACCGCCTATGCCGAGGCCACCACACCAACCGAAGACTACCTGATGGGGATGCCGCATCTGGCCGAGAATCTTGAAGCCGGGCTTGAGGCTTTGGGCATTGATGTGTCGGGTGAGGAAGAGGATTTCCTCTAAGCTGCCCTTGACGTTCCGGCCACGCACTCCGATTTATTCGATAATTGGAATGTGGGGTGTGCCATGAGCGATGCCGTCAAACTGACCTGTGTCACCTGTGGCCAGATGAATCGCGTGCCGCTGGCCAAGCTGGCCGATGGGCCGAAATGCGGCTCCTGCGGTGATCCTTTGGCGGATGGCAAGGTGGCCGAACTGGATGCGCGGAGCCATGACAAGGCCGTGCGGGGCGATGAGTTGCCTTTGCTCGTTGACTATTGGGCGCCTTGGTGTGGCCCCTGCCGGATGATGGCCCCGGAATTTGCCAAGGCCGCGCAAGCGTTGAAGGGCAAGGTGCGGCTTGTAAAGCTGAACACCGAAGATCACCCCGACATTGCGGGGCGTGCCCGGATTCAGGGCATTCCGGCCTTGGTGTTTTATCGCAAGGGCCGCGAGGTTGCCCGTCTGGCGGGCGCGCGACCCGCGGCCGACATTCTGGCCTTTGTGCAGGCACAACCAAGCGCACGCGTGTAGGCGCACAGAAATTCCGCTAGGGCGGACGGGTTTGCCCCGATACTCTGCCTGCAAAGGGCGGAGGACGGATGGACGATCTGTGGCGTCGCAAGGGCTGGGCAGGTCTGTCGCTGGCGCGGCAATTCGCCTTGGCGGGTGGGGTAGTGATGCTGGCGGCCACGCTTCTGGTCGGCTGGTTCGTCGCGGGCCGCATCGAGGAGGTGGTGGTGCGCAACACCGCCAATGCCACTGCGCTTTACATGGAAAGTTTCGTTGCACCTCTGACACAAGATCTTGCCCGCCATGAAAACCTGTCGGATGCCAGCCGCCAAAGCATTGGCGCCTTGCTCGAGGGTACGGCATTGGGGCGCCGGGTTGTCAGTTTCAAGATCTGGCGCGAGGGCGGGCTTTTGGTTGATGCCTCGAACACCGCGTTGGTCGGCCAACGCTTCCCTCCGACCGAAAATCTGAAACTTGCCTGGGCCGGTGAGGTGCGGGCGGATTTTGAAGATACCGGCGACCCCGAAGATGCACATGAAAACGCGTTGCATGTGCCCTTGCTGGAGATCTATTCGCCCATCCGCGAGATTGAGACGGGACGGGTGATCGCTGTCGCCGAATTCTATGAGGTGGCGACACAGCTGAAATCCGACCTCGCTCGGGCGCGGCTGGCCAGTTGGGGGACTGTTGCGGCGGTGATGCTGGCGATTGCAGCGGGTCTTTTTGCCATTGTGCTGCGCGGTTCGCACACCATCGACGCCCAGTTGGCCGCGCTGACCGAAATGTCGGCCCGCAATGTGGCGTTGCGCTTGCGGGTACAGGGGGCAGCGGCCCGCTTTGCGGCGATGAACGACCAGACCTTGCGACGGATCGGGGCGGATCTGCACGATGGTCCGGCGCAGTTGATGGGGTTTGCCGCGTTGCGTCTGGATGCCTTGCGCCGCGCGGCGGGGCCAGAGGCTGGCCCGGCCGTTGATGAAGTTGCCCGCGCGGTGAAAGACGCTATTGCCGAGGTGCGCACCATTTCACGCGGGTTGTCCCTACCCGATATCGACCGACGATCACTGGCCGATCTGGTGCAGGGTTTGGCTGAGGCGCACAAGGCGCGAACCGGCTCTGAGGTGACGGTCGAAACCCGGATTGACCCCGGTGTCGATCTGCCCGAGGCGGTGAAGATTTGCATCTACCGCTTCGTGCAGGAAGGGCTCAACAATGGCTGGCGCCACGCCGAGGGTCGTGGCCAAGAGGTCAGACTGCACATCAACCCCCACGCGTTGTCGTTGATCGTGGCCGATCGCGGGCCGGGCTTTGCCGCTCCGCCGCCGGGGCCGGGGGCCGATGGCACGTCATTGGGGCTCATGGGCGTGGCGGATCGGGTTGAAAGTTTGGGGGGACAGTTTTCGGCGCGCAATCGCGACGGTGGCGGGGCAGAATTGGTGATGACGTTAGATTTAAGGGGTATGTGATGGACAAGGTTATTCGGTTGGTTCTGGTGGACGATCACCCGATCTACCGCGAAGGGGTCGCCCGGACGCTGGCCGATGCGGGCGGTATCGAAGTGGTGGGGCAGGCGGCGGATGGCGAGGCCGCCGTGGCGGTGATTGCCGAATGTCAGCCGGATCTGGTGCTGTTGGATATCTCGATGCCCAAGGGCGGGGGGCTGCCCGCCTTGGCGCGTATCACGCAGCTTGCGCATCCGCCCAAGGTGGCGATGCTCACCGCCTCGGAGGAGGATGATGATCTGATGCAGGCGATGCGTCTGGGCGCTTTGGGCTATGTGCTGAAAGGCGTCGGCGCGGGGGAGTTGCTGGAGGTGGTGCGCGGGCTGGCCGAGGGGCAGTCTTATGTTTCGCCGGGACTTGCGGGGCGGCTTTTGGTCGGCATGCGGGCGCGTGGTACGGCCCCGGCCAATCCAATGGAAGATCTGACCAAACGCGAAGAAGACATTCTGCGGCTGGTGGCGCAGGGCCTGTCGAACCGCGAGGTGGGACAGTCTTTGGATCTGCAGGAAAAGACGGTCAAACATTACATGACGGCGATCTTGCAAAAGTTGCATGTGCGCAACCGGGTCGAAGCGGCGATGCTGGCCCGCGATCATCTGAAGGGCTGAGCGCGCCCCGGACCAAGGTCGGAGCCGTCTGCCGCGGATCGCAAGCCCTTGGTCCGTTATGGAAAACGCGCGAATCGCACAAGGTTGGAACATTGCAACCCATCCCGAAAGGATCCCGCGATGAAACGTCTTCTTCTTACTGCGACGCTCGCCTCTTTGGCCTTTACCCTGACCGCGCCTGTCAACGCGGCCCCGACGGGTTCTGCGATTCAGAACATCGAAGAGGTTCGGCAGGGTGATGTCGACAAGCGCAAGAAAAAGCGCGTCAAGGGCGGCTCTGGCTGTGACGATGTCCGTGACGTTCTGGAACATCCCGAGTGCCGCTGAGATGATCCCGCACCACCCTCCCGCCCTGCGCGGGCGGGCGGTGCAGGGGGCTAAACTGCAAAGGCGGGCCGCCGTGCCCGCCTTTTCAAATCCCTTGCCAGCTTGACATTTCCCAACCTTTGGGCCACATCAAAGCTCAGGTCGTTGGGGCAGTAGCTCAGTTGGGAGAGCGTATCGTTCGCAATGATAAGGTCAGGGGTTCGATCCCCCTCTGCTCCACCAATGACCAAATCTAAGTGATTGATTTTAAATGTAGTTAATAGAAATTAAGCCAGGGCTTCCCCCGGTATTTCCCCCATTTGTTGTAAGAACAAGCCGGTTCTTGGCGGAATACCCCTTATGGGGCTTTGACAGTTATGCAATCTCAATGCATGGTCCTTAGCAGAGGTGCTTGCAGAGGATTTGCTCTATACTTCTTGTCAAAGCACTGTTCCGCGTCTTGGTCGGCACCGTGTTCGGCTTGGCCGCAGTGGTGGCGCTTCTGCCAGCTTTTGCCGCTTTCGTTGGGGGTGTTGACTTTTGCTAAGCGGCTGGTGTCGTGTAATTTGAACTGCCTACAAGAATACTTTGCCATGAGATGCCACATGAAACTTAGCCTTAAGCTTACTTCGATTCTTGCACTAGCTGTGGTTTCGTTGACAGCATGTCAGCCTTCAGCTTCTAAGGTCGTAGCCAACACGCCGCCCGCAACGGAAGATGCTGGACCAAAACCAAAGGATGCAAATTCTTCCATTAAGGGATATCTGCATTCTGTCTTGCGAGACCCGGATAGCCTAAGAGATTTCAGTGCAACAGAGCCAAGAGTGGGAGCATACTTTGTTCCCGTCTTGCAGGGAGGTCCCAAGAACGTTCCTGCTTGGTATTCGTGCTTTAGCTATAATGCAAAGAATGGCTTTGGTGGCTATGTTGGAGTTCAGCGGTATGTCGCCTTTTTCAAAGATCACCAGATCATTGGTGTAATCGATATGGAAAATCCTTGGAGTAAGCACCAGTGTCGATAGCCACTTGATGTTGATTTATGAAGGGGTAATGCCGTGGCGCAGATACTGAATATGCTGCTTCCTTTTGTCGGTATCGCGTCATTGCTGGCGTCAATAATAATATTCATATCAGCCCTGTTTCCAAAGAGTAGGGCGAAAAAATTGAAAATTTCAGGCGGGCTATTTCTAGCTTGTGCATTATGTGTTGCCTTATCAGGATTTATTGAAAAGTCCGCCGCTGAAGAGGAAATGAGGGACGCGGGCGTCAATACGAAGGAAGAGCTCAACCTTCTCAAAATTGAAAAACTTTCCGAAGAGGTGCGCGACAGCTTCAATACATCAAGAAATAAAATAGAAACTATTGAAGAAGTAAATTTTCAACTATCACTGATAGATGGCTGGGCTAAAAGATTGGATGAAGTGAAAGATTTCACTTTGGATTCTGATGGAGTATCAGCAAGTTCAGAAGTTTATGACGAGATAAAGAAATATCAATCAGCAATCTTTCCAAAGTTACGTGATTTATATGGTCCTATTGCAAAAAGAGAACTGTGGATAGACAATGGAACCGCTCGCACGATCGGATCCAGCTATAAAGAAATAGAAATTATCTCTCCGATGTTCATCGTAAATCGCGCCATAAATGATTTTCACATTGAGATAGAAGATTCTCTTCTCAGAATGCGCTTCACTCGCGCAACCTACAAATGGGTTAAATCGGGAGGAGCTTACTCCTACGTCAAGCTTAAAACACCTTCTGATGAGGCAGTGGGGTATTGGTTGGGTAAGCGATTTGTAGATGTATCAATAGACTGAATGTATGATTGCCAAGAAGCTCCATCAAAATTGGGTCCTCCTTGCAACGAGTGCAAGGAGGGTAACGCGCGACCTCGGCTGCTTTCTAGCGGCAGAAAATTTTGGAAAATCTTAAATATGTGACCATTTCTGCTACACGCCTGCGACGTTCAGCCTAGTGTGCAATTCTCGCAATGCCCCCTCGACATAAAGCCTAGAACTATCCATTTGTGCGCATGCCAAGGCTGTTTCTTGCAGCCCGGAGCTGAAAGATCGAAGCAAAAGTGCGCAATGCGACGGTCCTTCTGGAACGACACGGACGATCGCTTCGATGTTCACGAGCGTTTCACGTATAAACGCGCCAGCGGCGTTAGTTTCATTTAGAATGATATAAGCAGTCATGGTTGCTCTCAGTCCTTCTGTTGCAATTGAGGTGATCCGGGGATGAAGGTCGGCATGGATGCAACGCCCTTCGACACATCGCCAAAAGGGGGCAGAAGGGATGACATGGCCGTTTTGTCCCCTTCTGTTCCCTTGTCGAACCCGGAGGGCGGTTGCGTCGCGAGATTGCTCGAGCCATCGTTAAGGTGGGGATTAACGATCCAGTAGGTTTTAGGGCGTCCGTAGGTTTGTGCGGTTTCTCGGCGCACCCAATCTGCCTGTTCGAGCACCCCCAGCGCGGCCTTGATGTCTTCCGCCGAACCCAGATTCGCCAGTTTACGCTTCTGGATTTCTCGCGCATTCACTGTGGTTGGCGTCTCATCGACGATAAATTGTGCTAGCCTCCGAGCGCTTCGGATCTCTGACGAGTCCTGCGCCGCGCCATAGGCACGAAAAGCGTGCGGGCGCAGATGATCGCCCACCAAATGGATTGCGCGTTCAATCGTCCCCGTGTCGATCCGACTCGGCGCCATAGCGAAGGGATTAGCCGCCCAGTCCAGATGCGCAAGCACACAAGACACGCGCACGACATGGCCGGGAAGTTTGCCGAGGTGTGACTTGTAGCAACCTTGCGCCTGTCCTTCCCATTCGCGGCACAACACGCGAAACGATTGAAATCGCGCCAGTGCTGCATCATCGAAGTTCACCTTGATGGGACAATCTTTGCCGTTCCCGTCGATAGCTGGGGCAAGGCTCCGAAGGCGGTTGAACGCGTCCTTCAGCCGTACCGCGTCGATCGTGCTTGTCGGGAGATTAATCGGCACTGGATCAGGAAAGACGACGAGGAAGCGCGCCAAAAGCCCGTCATCGTCGCCTTTCACGAGAAGGCTGTTGAGGCGATCTGGTTGTGTGCCGCCGATCACAGCCACACTCAGGCGATCCACTAGGATCGGGTCGGGCGTGCTCTTGCGATCGACTGTGAACGGTCTTCCGCCATAGGCTTCGAGCCAAAACGGCCGATCCCCACCGTTGGAATAGCGGTCCATGCCGCCAAGCCAGCCGGAAAGCTCGTCGCGATACATCAGAAGGCCGCGCGAAGTTTGGCTGAGAAGTTCAGCCATCTTCTCGGTGGTAGCATCGGAAACGCGCAGGCGTTGCCGGATCGGCGGGGGGCCAGCATTGGCAGTCGCAGGCTTTGGCGGAGGCGGGCTATTCTCGGCGACGGCAGCCTTTGCCGCCTTCTTCCAATCCAACGCAACCAAGGTGGCAATCTCGTTGTGTGTTTCCCATTCGGCACGGGCAGTCTTGAATGCCTCGGCCAGCACATGCTCGATCTCACGCAGTGGGGCCATAACGGCATCAAGCGCGGGGCTTTTGCCCGCCGAGGGATCGCCCACTAGCATTCCCCAAAGGATCGGCGGTTCTGTCCAATCTGGGAGGGGTGCTGGCCAGCGAGCATTGCCCATCAATGCGCTGGCAGTGGTCAAAAGGCCGAGCGCTACATAGTCGATTGGCGCCCCTTTTGCGGTAGCAGCGGTGCGCAACCATGCGGCCCAAGGGCCGAAGATCCAGTCAAAATGCGTTTCTGACAAGGCTGGTGGTGGCGGTCGCACGGGGTTGAGAAGGCTCAGATCCGGCTCAGGCCAGAAGCTTTTGGGATCGAAAGCGCTCGGGAGGGGAAGCGGGGGCAAGCTCATGTGTTGCTCCTTTGTTTGAGAATGTCGTTCCAATCAGTTCCAGAGGGCGCGTGTAGAAATTCCACCCGCCAGCCCAGCGCAAAGGCACGTTGCGCAAGCGCATTGCCCGCATCTCGTCCGGGGACGTCGCCATCGGTTGCTACGATCAGGTGGCTAGGCATCCGGGGCAATGTCAGCCCCTTCATCCCCGATGTGCTGAGTGCCGCCCAGATCGTTGCTGACGATGCCACAAGTCCGGATGCAAGGCTCAACCCGGTTTCGATTCCCTCGCACACCACAAGCGGGCCGCGCTGGGCGCTGGCTAAGGCGACGGCGCCGCCCTTGCATGCGCCGAGCATCGCCTTGGCGGGCTCGATCGTGGCCTTCCCTTGGCCGTCCGGGCGCAGATAGGTACGATGAACGGCAAAGTGAGCGACACCCTGAACCAGAGCGATCATTGCAGGAAGTGAGTACCCGGTTGGGTGCGGCACGGAAGGGGAAAACCGCAACGTATCGGGAAGGGCAGCGGAAATACCCCGCGCCGTGCGCAGATAGTGTTCGGCTGGCGTTCCGGCGATTGACTTGGCTGAATGCCACAGCAGAAAGGCGGCATTGGCCTGTCGGATATCGGTGATGCGGCGTTCTGCGGCCCGCCGATCGGCTTGGTCCGGGTCGGGCTGTGCCGCATTGGCCGCGATACCTGAGAAAGACAGGGCCGCGCAGATAAGCGAATAGTTGCAATCCGATTTCTTGCAATGCGCCAGCAATTGGCCGTTGTCGCCATCGCGAAGGGTCAGGGCGTGTTGATCGTCGCGCCGTTCCGCCTGACAGACAGGGCAAGGCGCAACGCCATAGGTCGAATACCAGTGACCGCCCAGTCGGGCCGTCACCTCACAAGCATCAAGTCTCATTTCATGCCTCATTGTTGATGGCATGAACGCGGTGCGCTATCGTGTCGGTGCGAAGGAAAGAAAGCGCCACCCCGTCCATGCGATGCAGGGCGGGGTTTCGTTTCAGGCGCGTTGCCGATCAGCCATCCATGTGGCCACAGCGCTTTCTGGCCACGCGACTGCTTTTCCCGTGATTTTCACGGGGCGAGGGAACTCGCCTCTGCTCATCAGATCGTAAAGTGTGCTACGAGCAAGGCCTGTAAGGTTCTCAACCTCTCGGCGGCGATAGTGTTTCTCGATCGTCATGTTCGTTCTCCGTACGTTGGTGGTCAACTACGGATTAAATTTCTCATAATCTCTGTGTTTTCAAATGTTTGCGGGAGGACATATTTCGGCAAACGCCTTAGAGCTTCGAGCAAATAGCGCACCGTTGGATTTCTTTGCGAACTCTTGCGCAGAAACTGGCCGATGAATTGGACGTTTCCCAGATACAGCGTCTCGCAAATTCAACGAAGGGGGTTTCCGGGGCAGCTTTTGCTCTGGCTTTCTTACTCATGCCGCCTTCCTCATACAAAGTCCCTGACGAACCGAGAGACACATTCAAACCGTGCCTATGAAACAACTCATAGAAAACGCGGGTGAATAGTGGGTTGGGCGCGGGACGCTCCACGAGGAAGTCTTCTGGTGCGTCGGAGAACTCGCTCAGAACATAGCCAGCTCTTTCAGAAACTGTTGCGCTAGGAATATCCATACTGTGAATCACTACAAATCGTTCAATAGTCTCGCTGGGATATGCACCTTCTCTTATCGCCTTCTTCAAATCACGTTTGATCTGTTTCGGGTCGAGCCTCATACCTCCGCGCGGTTCTGTGGGCTGGTCATAAGCTCTGCGGTAGCTGCGCAGGTCAGCCAGCGCCAATGCGATCTCTTTTCGCAGGGCTGTTGAAAAAACTTGAGAAAAACGCGTCTCGCTTTCCCAGTACTCCCAGTTCTCGACTGGGCAATCGCGCCCGATCTCCTCTCCGATAGCTGGCAATGGCACATCTTGCCTGTTGCTTCCTCGCGTCATGCCCCTAGCCCCCTCGCCAGTTTTACAATCTTAGCCGATCCACCCGCAATGTGGTCCGCCCAAGCATCCATCATCTTGCGACGCTTCTCGAACAGATCCGATCGAGCATAGGCGCGCTCGACGGCATCGCCAGAGAGGTGCGCTAAGGCCGTTTCAGCCACCTCGCGCGGGAAATTGGTGCGCTCTTGCGCCCATGTGCGGAACGAGGTGCGGAAGCCGTGAACATCGGCCGCGAAGCCCAGTTCCTTCACCAACTTGGAAAGCGTCATGTCGGAGAGAGGGCGGCCCGGCTTGGTGCCGGGAAAGACAAAGCCATCCTTGCCGCCCAGCGCTTCAGCCTCGCATAGAATTGCCACGGCGCGGGGCGATAGCGGCACGCGGTGCGGGCGTTTCATCTTCATGCGCTGGGCGGAAATCTCCCAGACGCGCGCTTCTGTGTCGATTTCATCCCAGCGCGCTTCTCTCACCTCACCCGAGCGCGCCGCCGTAAGAACCAGAAATTCCAGTGCCAGCTTGGTTGAGAGCCCAGCGCGTGAGGCAGTCACCGCTTCAAGGCATTTTGCGACATCACCATAGGGCAGCGCCTTGCGATGGATTTGCGATTTGTCCACTTTGGGCAATGCCTTGTCTATATTTTCGGCGGGGTTGTCCTGTCGCCATCCCTGTGCAATCGCCCATTTCAGCACCGTGCCAATGCGCTGCCGTACCCGTCTTGCGGTTTCCGCCTTCTCGGTCCAGATCGGCATAAGAACGGCCAGCACATCCGCCGTGCTCACTTCCGCTACCTTTAACTTTCCCAACTTTGGAAACGCGTAAGTCTCCAGTGAGACAATGAAGTCGCGCGCATGCTTTTCGTTGCGCCATGTTGGCAGATGCAGCTCATGCACCTTACGCGCCGCCTCTGCAAAGCTAAGGACCGCCAATGCCTCACGTTTGATTTGCAGGGGGTCGCCTCCTGCGCGGGCAATCTTGCGATTTTCCAAGGCTGCTGCGCGAGCCTCGGCTAGCGTCACAAGGGATGGGGATCCCAGCCCTAGCTCGCACCGCTTTCCGCGAATGGTGATGCGCTGCACCCAGAATTTCGAGCCGTTCGCATCAACGCGAAGAAACAGCCCGTGACCATCAAAATACTTACCCGGCTGCGTTGCGTTGCGAACAGCTTGCGCAGTCAAAGCCTTTTCAGGTCTGCGAGTGAGATGGGTTGTCAAAATTCATTCCCCCTAGCTTTCCCCCATTAAATCGAGGAAGCAGGCGTATTATGTCGGAACGTGCAAGATAGGAGAAGAGAAATTATCTATATATTTCAATGGAAATTTAGACGGTGGCGGTACTCTGTGGAACTAGGTATGTCAGACCTCTGCTCCACCATTGACCTATCAAATCAATATTTTGGATGATGGATTTTCGGCTGTGCCACAGGGGTGGGCAGGCCATGAAAGCCCGCGCTTTTGGGCAGGCATTTCTGTCGGATCCGCTCGTCCAAAGCCGCAGTCGGCGACCCTGACCCCTTCACGACTTCGGTGTGATCTGGCGGTGCGCGGTGGGGAAAACCGCTTGATCCGGCGGGAAAGCTTGGCGATCAAGGACCGTGAGCCGACTGATCGCGAGGAAGCATGCTGCGCACCTATGTCTATCTCTTCGCGGCCATCGTGCTGGAGATCATCGCAACCACAGCGCTAGCCCGCTCGGCCAGCTTTACCCGAGCGGTCCCCAGCCTTGTCGCGATCCTTGGCTATGCGGGGGCCTTCTGGTTTCTATCCACCCCGTTGCGGGTTCTGCCGACCGGCATTGTCTATGCCATCTGGTCGGGACTGGGGATCGTGCTTATCACGGCGGTGGCGTGGCTTTGGCAAAAGCAAAGACTTGATGCCCCAGCCCTTGTCGGGCTTGCGCTGATCCTTGCCGGGGTTCTGGTGATCCATCTCTTTTCGACTTCGGTCAAGCACTAGGGGGCAATGATGGAGCCTGTCGATATCCTTCGCCTTCTCGACCTTGCTGCGGCAGGGGTCTTTGCGCTGACCGGGGCGCTGGTGGCCTCGCGCAAGGAGATGGATCTGCTGGGGTTTTTGTGGCTTGGGGTCATCACCGGGATCGGTGGTGGCACGTTGCGTGATCTCTTGCTGGGTTTGCCGGTGTTCTGGGTGGGGGATGCAACGCCAGTCGCGCTGTGTCTGGCGGTTGCCGGGCTTGCGCATTTCACCGCGCACCGGGTGTCGTCGCGCTATCGGCTTTTGTTGTATCTCGACGCGTTTGGTATGGCGCTGGTGACGATTGCCGGGGCGGCCAAGGGATTGGATGCGGGGGCGGGGCCGCTGGTGGCCTTGGTCATGGGCGTCATTACAGCCTCGTTCGGCGGCATCCTGCGCGACCTTCTGGGGCAGGAACCCTCGATCGTCTTGCGCAAGGATATCTACGTCAGTGCCTCTGCCGCGGGGGCCGCGCTGTTTCTGGCGGCCCTTTGGGCCGGTGTTCCGCGTGAAATGGCCATGGCTGCAGGCCTTGTCACCGCCGCCACGATCCGCGGCCTTGCGATCTGGGGCAACTGGGCGCTGCCGGTTTACCGGCCAAGGCGCGGCAGGGAGCCGGATGAAAAGGGTGGGGTGAAATGAAAAACGCGCGGCCCGTGGTGGGCCGCGCGCTCAGCTAAAACCAGTTTGGCGTTACGCCAGCGACGGGTCGATTGCCTTGCAGGCGGCCACAAGGCCTTTCACGGCGTCGATGGACTTGTCCATCATAGCCTGTTCGTCGGCGTTCAGCTTGATGTCCACCACACGCTCCACGCCACCAGCGCCAAGGATGGTCGGCACGCCAACATACATGCCGTTCAGGCCATAGGCGCCGTCGACATAGGCTGCGCAGGGCAGCAGGCGCTTTTGGTCCTTGAGGTAGGCTTCCGCCATTTCAATCGCCGAGGCGGCGGGCGCGTAGAAGGCCGAGCCGGTTTTCAGCAGGCCCACGATTTCTGCGCCACCGTCACGGGTGCGCTGCACGATGCCGTCCAGTTTTTCCTGCGTGGTCCAGCCCATCGAAACGAGGTCCGGCAGCGGGATGCCTGCAACGGTCGAATAACGGACCAAGGGAACCATGGTGTCGCCGTGGCCGCCCAGAACGAAGGCGGTGACGTCCTTCATCGAGACGTTGAATTCAACCGACAGGAAATGACGGAAACGGCCCGCGTCCAAGACGCCTGCCATGCCGACAACCTTGTTCGCGGGCAGGCCCGAGAACTGCTGCAGCGCCCAGACCATCGCGTCCAGCGGGTTGGTGATGCAGATCACGAATGCGTTCGGGGCGTGGGCTTTGATGCCTTCGCCGACCGACTTCATCACTTTCAGGTTGATGCCCAAGAGGTCGTCGCGGCTCATCCCCGGCTTGCGCGGCACGCCGGCGGTGACGATGCAAACATCAGCGCCTGCGATATCGGCGTAGGAATTGGCGCCTTTCAGGTCGGCGTCAAAGCCTTCAACCGGGCCGGACTGCGCGATGTCGAGCGCCTTGCCCTGCGGCGTGCCCTCGGCGATGTCAAAAAGGACGATGTCCCCCAGTTCCTTGAGGGCGGCGAGGTGGGCAAGCGTGCCCCCGATCTGGCCTGCGCCGATCAGCGCAATCTTCGGTCGTGCCATGGGTCCGGTCTCCGGTTTTGGTATACAATGGTATGCTAAATCTTGGCGCCGGAAAAAGCAAGCCCGCCGCACTGCGGCAGAGGCGGGGGCTGGCCGGGCGCACCTGTTTGCGCTAACCCTTTGACCGACCACCGCCGGGGGCTTGTTCCCGTCGGATCAGCATCGCGCGGCATCATGGGGGATTCGCGCGGCAGGGGGAAGAGCCCCAAGGGAAAGAAGCATGGACGGCACGTTGTTTTGGACTTGTGCGCTTGCAGCGGCGATGCTGGTCGGCATGGGCAAGGGCGGCATGCCGGTGGTGGGGATGCTGGGCGTTCCGATCTTGTCACTGGCCATTTCGCCCGTCACGGCGGCGGGGTTGCTGTTGCCGGTTTATGTGCTGTCGGACCTGTTCGGGCTTTATGCCTATCGCCATGCCTTTGACCGCAGGGTGCTGGCGATCATGGGCGTCGGGGTGACGATCGGCGTCGGTATCGGCTGGGCCACCGCCAGCATCACCCCGGAATGGATTGTCACCACGCTGGTCGGCCTGATCGGATCGGTCTTTGCGCTGCGGTTATTGACCCGGCGTGGCACGGTCCCCCCCCGCGAGGCGCGTGTCGCGCCTGGGGTGTTTTGGGGCATTGTGACGGGCTTTACCAGTTTTGTCAGCCATTCCGGCGCCCCGCCGTTTCAGGTCTATGCCCTGCCGCTGGGCTTGCAAAAGATGGTCTATGCCGGAACCAATACCATCCTTTTCGCCTATCTGAACGGGATCAAGCTGGTGCCTTATTGGGCGCTGGGCCAGTTTTCGCCCGGAAATCTGAAGGTTGCGGTCATGCTGATGCCTGCGGCGGCCGTCGCGGTCTTTGCGGGGGTCTGGCTGGTCAAGATCGTGCCGGAAAAGCTGTTTTTCCGCGTCATCACCTGGGCGCTTTTGGGCGTGTCGCTAAAGCTGATCTGGGACGGGCTGTCCGGCTGATTGCGATCCGTTCCGGAAGCGGCTTGGGTGACAAGGATCAGCCCGACAAAGCCGAGCGACAGCGCAAAGAGTGTCTTTTCCATCTGATGCCCTCTGGGGTTTTGTCGCTCACCTTGCGGCAGAAGCGTGTCTGTGGGGTTAACGCGTGCACGGGAATTTCTGCATTGCAGCAAATGGGGTCTTGCCGAAAATGCCGAACCGGTGTCTTTTTCCGCAAGATTATTACTCGGGAGAGAATCATGTCCGCACGGCCCTATCGCTCGGTCCTCTACATCCCCGGCTCGAAAGAGCGGGCGCTGGAAAAGGCCATGGGGTTGCCCGCCGACGCGATCATCTTTGATCTGGAAGATGCGGTCGCACCCGAGGAAAAGCCTGCCGCCCGAGCGCTGTTGGCCCGTGTGTTGACCGATTGGGATTTCGGCAACCGGGCGCGGATCGTGCGGATCAACGGGTTTGACACCGAATGGGGCTATGCCGATGCCCGCGCGATGGATGAGGCGATTGCCCGGGGCGCGAAGATCGACGCCATTTTGATCCCCAAGGTGAACCGTGCCGCCGATCTGGATGCGGTGGCAGCGGCTGTTCCGGGGGCGGATCTATGGGCGATGATGGAAACGGCGGCCGGTATGCTGAACGCGGCCGAGATTGCCGCCCATCCGAAACTGCGCGGTCTGGTGATGGGCACCAATGATCTGGCCAAAGAACTGGGCAGCCGGTTCCGTCCGGATCGTCTGGCATTGCAAGCGGGGCTTGGCTTGTGCCTTTTGGCGGCACGCGCGCACGGCAAGATCATCGTGGATGGCGTGTTCAACGCCTTCAAGGACGAGGCGGGTCTGAAAGCAGAATGCGATCAGGGCCGCGATATGGGCTTTGATGGCAAGACCTTGATCCACCCTGCCCAGTTGGACATCGCCAATGCCGCCTTTGCGCCCTCCACGGCCGAGCTTGATCTGGCCCGCCGCCAGATCGACGCCTTTGCCGCCGCCAAGGCGGCCGGGCAGGGGGTGGCCGTCGTCGACGGTAAGATCGTGGAAAACCTGCACATCGTTACCGCCGAGGCGCTGATTGCCAAGGCTGACATGATTGCGGCCATGGCGGAATGATGTAGCGTGCAGCGGATTGACACATTGGGAGACCGCGCATGACGCTTTTATTTCTTGGCCTAGCCCTTTGGGTGCTGCCGCATGTCCTGAAACGCGTAGCGCCCGGTTTGCGTGCGGCGTGGGGCGATAAGGCCAAGGGCCCCTTGGCTCTGGCCATGGCGCTTGGCATCGTGCTGATGGTCATCGGCTACAAACAGGCCGATGGGGCGTTTTACTGGGGCCGTTCGCCCGCCGTGGTGGGCATCAACAACCTCTTGATGCTGATCTCGCTGTATTTCTTTGCCGCTTCGGGCATGCAGACTGCTTTGGCCCGCAAGCTGCGGCATCCGATGCTGTGGGGGGCCGTGCTCTGGGCCGTGGCGCATCTGTTGGTGAATGGCGATGCGCCGTCTTTCGTTCTGTTTGGCGGTATCGGGCTTTGGGCGCTGGCCCAGATGGTGCTGATAAACCGGGCCGGACCTTGGGCCGTGCCGCCTGCGAAACCCGCCAAATTCGAGGCGATGGCGCTGGTGGGTGCCCTGCTGGTCTATGGCGCAATTGCCGGGGTGCATACTTGGCTTGGCTATCCAACATTCGGGTAAACGCATGAAGCTTTTTCGTTTTCTGTCAGACGACGACACCTCGGCCTTTTGCCACAAGGTCACCGCGGCCCTGAATAAAGGATGGGAGCTGCAAGGCAGCCCCACCTACGCCTTTGACGCAGCGCGTGGTGTGATGCGCTGCGGGCAGGCGGTGATGAAAGAGGTGCCGGGAACCTACAGCCCGGATCTGAAACTGGGCGAGCAATGATTGCGGTGGGGTGGGTTTCACCCCACCAAACAAAGGACCAAGACTAAGATGAAAACCAATCCGGGCCGTTTTTTCGAAGATTACCGTATCGGCGAGGTCATTCATCATGCCGTGCCCCGCACGATTTCGGGCGGCGAGCGGGCACTCTATCACGCGCTTTACCCCGCCCGCGGGGCGCTTCATTCGTCTGACGCCTTCGCCCGCGCCTGTGGTTTGCCGCAAAGCCCGGTGGACGATCTGATCGCGTTCCATGTGGCTTTTGGCAAAACCGTGCCGGATATCAGCCTGAACGCCGTGGCCAATCTTGGCTATGCCGAAGGGCGTTGGCTGGCCCCGGTCTATCCGGGCGACACCTTGCGGTCGCAAAGCACGGTCATTGGGTTGAAAGAAAACTCCAACGGCAAGTCGGGCAATGTCTATGTCCGCACGCGGGGGATCAACCAACGCGATGAGGTGGTGCTGGAATATGTGCGCTGGGTGATGGTTCGCAAGAACCGTCTGGATGCGCCGACACCCGACGCCAATGTTCCCGAATTGCAAAAGGTTGTGCCTGCAGCCGATCTGGTGATCCCGCCGGGGTTGGATTTCTCCAACTATGACTTCACCTTGGCCGGAGAGCCCCATCGCTGGGGCGACTATCAGATCGGCGAAAAGATTGACCATGTCGATGGTGTGACCATTGAGGAGGCCGAGCATATGCTGTCCACCCGCCTGTGGCAGAACACCGCCAAGGTCCATTTTGACGCCACCTTCCGCGACGATGGCAAGCGGCTGATCTATGGGGGCCATGTGATCTCCATGGCGCGGGCCTTGTCGTTCAATGGTCTTGCCAATGCGCAAGTCATCGTGGCGCTGAACGCGGGCGCGCATGCCAATCCCTGTTTTTCGGGCGACACGATCAAGGCTTGGTCCGAAGTGTTGGACCGCGCCGAAACCACGGCCCCCGGCGTTGGCGCCATCCGTTTGCGGCTGGTCGCCGTGAAACAGGGGGCAGCCCCCTTTGCGCTGAAAGGGCCAGATGGCAAATATGCGCCCGAGGTTCTGTTGGATATGGACTACTGGGCGTTGATGCCGCTCTAGATCCTTGGCGCCGTATTTTGTGATCACGGTCAAAAAAACTGTGATCACAAATATCAGAATCTTTCTCTTATAGCGGCAACAACCCGCCCTTTGTGCAGCCTTTTTGGTGACAGCGCCGATTTTCGCGTTATTGAAGAGGAAGACAGCTTCTTGGGTGCAGTGCGCCCGCGCCAGCGAACAAGGGACATGACATGGCAGACGTCAAACGGGTCGAGCGGCCCCTTTCCCCCCATTTGCAGATTTATCGCGTTCAGGTCACATCGGTGACGTCAATCCTGACCCGGATCACCGGCAATGCGCTGATCGTCGGGATCGCGCTGGCGGTGTGGTGGCTTTTGGCCGCGGCCACGTCGCCTGCCTATTTCGCCACAGCCAATGCTGTGGTGACCAGCTGGTTTGGTGATCTTGTGTTCACCGGCTCTGCTTGGGCCATCTGGTATCACTACCTCGCCGGGCTGCGGCACCTTTACTATGACGCGGGCAAGGGGTTGGACGTTGCCACGGCCGAAAAGCTCGGCTGGGCCTGTGTCATCGGATCGGTCGTTCTGACCGTCATCACCATCCTTCTGGTTCAGTGAGGGGCCACATGCGTTACCTGACCGCCCGCAAACGCGCCGAGGGCAAAGGCGCTTCCCACACCGGGACCGAACATCACTGGCACATGACCGTCACCGCCGTGGCTCTGGCCTTCATGGTGCCGACTTGGGTCTACATCTTCGGCAAGGCGCTTGGCCAAAGCCAAGAGCAGGTCGTGGCCATCTTTGCCCGACCCTTTCCGGCCATTCTGACCGCGCTGATCCTGATCGTCGGCATGCGCCATTTTGCGATGGGCGCCACCATGATGATCGAAGATTACGCGCGCGGCACTGCCCGCAAGATGGCGATCATCTTCGCCTATTCCCTGTCCGCCGTGATCCTCGCCACCGGGCTTTTTGCCCTTCTGAAGATCGCGATCTGAGGTTTCCGACATGACCAAAGCCTATACATACGAGACCCATGATTACGATGTTGTGGTGGTTGGCGCAGGTGGCGCAGGCTTGCGCGCCACGCTGGGCATGGCCGAACAGGGCCTGCGCACCGCTTGCGTGACCAAGGTCTTCCCGACGCGTTCGCATACCGTGGCAGCGCAAGGCGGCATCGCGGCCAGCCTTGGCAACATGGGGCCGGACAGCTGGCAGTGGCACATGTATGACACCGTCAAGGGGTCGGACTGGCTGGGCGACACCGACGCGATGGAATATCTCGCGCGTGAAGCCCCCAAAGCGGTTTACGAGCTGGATCACTATGGCGTGCCGTTCAGCCGCACCGAAGAGGGCAAGATTTACCAGCGCCCCTTTGGCGGCCATACGACCGAATTCGGCGAAGGCCCGCCCGTGCAGCGCACTTGCGCCGCCGCTGACCGCACCGGCCACGCCATTTTGCACACGCTTTATGGCCAGTCGCTGAAGAACAACGCCGAATTCTTCATCGAATATTTCGCGCTGGATCTCATCATCACCGATGGCCGTTGTACGGGCGTTGTCTGCTGGAAGCTGGATGACGGCACGATCCATGTCTTCAACGCCAAGATGACCGTTCTGGCCACGGGCGGTTATGGTCGGGCCTATTTCAGCGCCACCTCGGCCCATACCTGCACCGGCGACGGTGGCGGCATGGTCGCGCGGGCTGGCCTGCCGTTGCAGGACATGGAATTCGTGCAGTTCCACCCGACCGGTATCTACGGTTCGGGCTGCCTTATCACCGAAGGCGCGCGTGGCGAGGGCGGCTATCTGACCAACTCGAACGGCGAACGTTTCATGGAGCGCTATGCGCCCCACTACAAAGACCTCGCGCCGCGTGACTATGTCAGCCGCTGCATGACGTTGGAAATCCGTGAAGGCCGCGGCGTTGGCGAACACGGGGACCATATCCACCTGCACCTGAACCACCTGCCGAAAGAGACGCTGGATCTGCGTCTGCCCGGCATTTCGGAATCGGCCCGCATCTTCGCCGGCGTCGATCTGACCAAAGAGCCGATCCCGGTTCTGCCGACCGTGCATTACAACATGGGCGGTATTCCGACGAACTATTACGGCGAGGTTTTGAACCCCACCGCAGACAACCCTGACGCCATCTTCCCCGGCCTGATGGCCGTGGGTGAGGCGGGCTGTGCATCTGTGCATGGCGCGAACCGTTTGGGGTCGAACTCGCTGATTGACCTTGTGGTGTTTGGGCGCGCTGCGGCCATTCGTGCAGGGCAAGTGGTGGACCGCGCCTCGGCGATGCCGGCAACCAACAAGGTTGAGGTTGACCGCGCGCTGGGCCGCTTTGACGATCTGCGTCATGCCAAGGGCGCCATCCCGACCGCCGATCTGCGGCTCGAAATGCAGCGCACCATGCAATCGGATGCGGCGGTGTTCCGCGCTGAAGAAACGCTGGCAGCGGGCGAAAAGAAGATGACGGCGATTGCCGGCAAGATGGGTGATCTGAAGGTTACGGATCGGTCCTTGGTCTGGAACAGCGACCTGATGGAAACGCTGGAACTGACCAACCTGATGCCCAACGCGCTGGCGACCATCTATGGCGCGCATGCCCGTACCGAAAGCCGTGGCGCGCATGCCCACGAAGACCACCCGGCGCGCGATGACGCGAAATGGCGCAAGCACTCGCTCGCGCATGTCGATGGCAACAAGGTGACGCTGAACTATCGCCCGGTGAAAACCGAGCCTCTGACGACCGAGGCGCAGGGCGGGATTTCGTTGAAGAAGATCGCGCCGGCTGAAAGGAAATTCTGATGCACCGCGTGGGTCTGATCCTTATGGCTTTGGCCCTTGCCGCCTGCGACCCTGCGCAGGTGGCCGACAAGGTCGGTCGCCGTGCCGCTGATACGGTGGTTCGGCCGATCGTGTCAGATTATGTTCCGGCAGGACAATCCGAAGCGGCGACCCGCTGCATCGTCGACAATGCAAGTGCCGAGGATGTGAAGGCGCTGGCGCAGGATATCGGCGTTGGTGCGGGCAGTCGCACGGTGGCCAATGTCCTGCGGATTGCAGCCCAGCCGGGGGCCGCGTCTTGCCTTGCTTCGGCGGGCATCTCTGGCCTTGGGGCCTGATCCATGTGGCGCGCCGCCCTTCTGATCCTTGCCTGCCTGCCACCCCTTGCGGCCTGCGGCACTATTCCTGTGGATCAGGCAGAACGGATGTGCGTCGAACAGGCCAATCAGGCGCAGCGCCCGCGTGGGCGTGTCGGGCTTGGGGTTGGATCGGGCGGCCGGGCAGTCAGCGCCTTGGACGTGACGATCTCGTCTGATTTTCTTCTGGGCCGCGATCCGGCTCAGGTTTTTGACTCTTGTGTCAGCGCGCGGTCCGGCCAGTTCCCGACCCGTACGCTGTACGACCAACCGGGCTGGGTGGGCTGACGATGCGCCCCCTTGCCCCCACCATAGCCATTCTGCCGCACGGCCCGTGCCGCGCTACGATCTGACGAAGGAAAGCCCATGGTCCAGTTCACGCTCCCGAAGAACTCGAAAATCGTTACCGGCAAGACCTGGCCGAAGCCCGAGGGCAAGAACGTGCGCAAGTTCCAGATCTATCGCTGGAACCCCGATGACGGCAAAAACCCGTCGGTCGACACCTATTTCGTCGATATGGACAAATGCGGCCCCATGGTTCTGGACGCGCTGATCAAGATCAAGAACGAGATCGACCCGACGCTGACCTTCCGCCGGTCTTGCCGCGAGGGGATTTGCGGGTCTTGCGCGATGAACATCGACGGGATCAACACGCTGGCCTGCATCTACGGGCTGGATGAAATCCGCGGGGATGTGAAGATTTATCCCTTGCCGCATATGCCGGTCATCAAGGACCTGATCCCCGACCTGACGCATTTCTATGCCCAGCATGCCAGCATCATGCCGTGGCTGGAAACCAAGACCAACCGCCCGGCCAAGGAATGGCGCCAGTCGATCGAGGATCGCAAGAAACTGGATGGGCTTTATGAATGCGTGATGTGCGCCTCGTGCAGCACCTCTTGCCCGTCTTACTGGTGGAACGGCGACAAATACCTTGGCCCGGCAGCACTTCTGCACGCCTATCGCTGGATCATCGACAGCCGCGATGAGGCCACGGGCGAGCGGTTGGATGGTCTGGAAGACCCGTTCAAACTGTATCGCTGCCACACCATCATGAACTGCGCCAAGACCTGCCCGAAGGGGCTGAACCCGGCCAAGGCGATTGCCGAGATCAAGAAGATGATGGTCGAACGGGTGGTTTGATCGCCCGCGTCTTTCAAGGCCCCGGTTCTGCCGGGGCCTTTTGTTTTGGAGGCTTGCCGTGCCGCTACTGCTGTTGCTCCTTGTCGTCGGCGTATTTGCCTATGCTTGGGCCGCGCGGCGCAATTCGACGCTGACCCGCGCTTGCTTGTGGCGGCAAGAGCGCGCCGCCGGGCAATGGCGTTGCGCCGCGTGCGGCGCTGTGCAGACGGGTGACGCGACGCCCCGGCATTGCCTGCGCGGTTAAGGTCGGGGCGGCCGCGCCGCATCGGCATTGCGGGCGCGGTGGGCCTGCGCCACCACCAACAGCAATAGCCCCGCCAAAGCGGCATAGGTGATGCGAAATCCGATATGTTCGGCGATAAAGCCGATGACGGCTGGGGCCACCAGAATTCCGGCATAGCCCACTGTCGTCACCGCCGAAATCGCAACGCCCGACGGCAGGCCGGGGTGGTTTCCGGCGGCCGAATACATCACCGGCGCCAGATTCGCGACACCCAGACCAGACAGGGCAAACCCCGCCAGCGCCAGCGTGTCATGGGACGAGAGTGCCGCGATCAGTAACCCCGCCGCCCCCGCAAGTCCCGATATTTGCAGGGTTTTCACCGCGCCAAACCGGTTACGCACCACATCGCCCGAAAACCGCATCACCGCCATCGCGCCTGCGAAAAAAGCAAAGCCGAGGCCGGAGCGGAAGGCGTCGGCCCCGAGTTCCTGCGCCAGATAGATCGCGGCCCAATCCATCACCGCCCCTTCGGGCACCATGCACAAGAGCGCCATCAACCCGAGAAGCCAAAGGCCAAGATCGCGTGGCAACAGACCCTGCGCCGAGGCCGTCTGGGCGGGCTCGGGCGTGTCCGGCAACAAAGAGCGACTGGCAAACGTGACCAGACCCGTAACAGCTGTCGCCACGACAAGGGCCTGCGACATGGCCCCCCAATGCGCCATGATCCATCCGCCCACACCGGCACCGACAAAGCCCCCAAGGCTCCAAAATCCATGGCTGGCCGACATGATCGCTTGGCCAAGGCGGCGTTCGACCTGCACCGCAGCGGCGTTCATCGCCACATCCATGCTGCCCGCGATGGCACCGAACAGCGTGGCGGCCAGCACCAGCAGCGGCAGGCTCGGGGCCAACACGATCAGGGGCAGCGCCGGGATCAGGGCCAGCGCAAAACCGGTCAGCACCCGCTGCCCGCCAAAGCGGCTGATCAGCCGGCCCGAAATCAACATGGCCAGCACAGCGCCCAACCCAAGGCACAGGATCACAAGGCCCAAGACTGCCTCGCCGATCTGGTGTTTTGGCATCAGGGCAGGAATCTGCGGTGCCCATGCCCCCATGGCCAACCCATTGGCGGCAAACATCGCCGCGACCGCCCATCTTGCCCGTTTGACCGCTTGCATCATTGTCCTCGCATCATCGCCACAAGGGCTAACCGAGCTGGCAGGGCAGGGGAAGTCTGCCCGCGATCAGGCATTGTTTCAGATGTGTCAGGGCCGCTGGAACCGCCATTCGGTGACCTGCACACGCGTCTCGCCGGGACAAAGTCGGATCGACGGGAAGGCCGGGAATGACGGCGCGTCTGGCCAGGCTTGGGTCTCGATGGCGATGCCGTCATAGGGGTGCCGCGCGCCGCGGGCGTCATAGACCTGCACGCCCGGCTCGGTGGTGGCGACATGCAGGGAGAGGCCGGATTTGCCCTGCAGATGAAGAACATCGCGCAAGGGAACCTGCCCGGTCGAGAGGCAAAAGCAATGGTCAAGAGCGGGCGCACCGGGCGTCAGGGCGCGCGGCGTACGAAAATCCATCGCGGTTCCTGCGACGGGCGCAATCTCGCCGGTGGGCCGGGCATCGGCATCGGTCGGCAACCAGTGATCGGCCGCAATCTGCAAGCGGTGGCCGGAAAAGTCGGTCCCGCCGTCCAATGTCCAATAGCTGTGATTGGTGGCGTTCCAGAGGGTTTCTGCATCGCTTTCTGCGTGCAACTCTAAGCGGAGCCGATCATCGGCCAGCGAAAACCGCGCCTCGACCCGCCGATTGCCGGGAAAGCCGCCGAAGCCATGGGGCAGGCTCAGCGCCAGCGTGGCGCGACTGTCACTTGCCTCGGTGATCTCCCACAGTTGCGCATGCGCGCCGCTGGCCCCCGAATGCAGGCAATGTGCGCCCTGATTGGCCTCGAAGTGATGAGGGATGCCGCCGATCACGGCGCGGGCATTGCCGATCCGATTGGCAACCGGCGCCATGATCGCCCCGTGATAGCGCATCTCGTCTTCGTAATCAGCCAGCCGGTCCGAGCCGAGCGTCAGATCATGGCCGACGCCGGCCAGCCGCACCGATTGCAGCACTGCCCCCCAGGTCAGCAGGTTGGCCGTCAGATCACCGCAAGTCAGTGTGATCTTCTGAACCGCCCGCCCGTCTGCGGTCGTTCCGAACTCATTTACCTGTGCCATGCCGCCCCCATTTCGCGCGCAGACTGGCTGGGGGCGCCCTGTTTGGCAAGCTTACTTGCCACAAGCGGCGATGCTGTCGGCCAATCCACGCAGCAGCTGACCGTAAAGCGCGGGGCCAAGGTCATAGGATGCCCCCTCGGGGTCCAGCGCCCCGGCGGAGCGAAGCCCGCTGGCGTTTGCCAGTTGGTTGACAAGTTTGGGATCGTGGTTCACCTCGGAAAACAGGCAAATTTTGCCTGTGCGCAGCAGCGCCTCGATCTGGGCGATGTGCTGTGCACCCGGACCGGCCGCATCGCCTTCGGCAAGGGCGGCGACGACGGTCAACCCGTAATGGTGAGAGAAATAGCCGTAGGCGTCATGGTAAACCACCAGCCATTTGCCCCTTTCCGGGGCCAGTTGCGCGGCAATCCTTGCATCCAGCAGGGCCAGATCGGTTTTCGCGCGGGCCGCGTTGCCGATATAGGTCGCCGCATGTTCGGGATCGAGCGTCGCGAGGTTTTCGGCGATCAGGTCAAGCCAAACCACCGCATTGGTGGGGTCAAGCCAAGCATGCGGGTCAAGGCCGATGTGTTCAGGGTCATCTTCGTCATCGTGGTTGCCGTGGGTCGTGCCGTAATCCTGCCGGTATGTCTTTGCATCGGCCAAAAGTTGCAACTGGCGCGCACCTGAGAGGCCCAAGAGTGCCCGGTCCAGCCATGGCGTCATTTCCGGTCCGACCCAGACCACCAGCTCTGCCTCTTGCAAGGCCGCCGCCTGAGAGGGGCGCATCTGGAAGTCATGCGCATTGGCCCCGCGTTCCAACAACAGCTGTGGTTGGCCCAGGTCGCCCATCACCTGCGACACCAGCGAGTGTACCGGCGGCAGGTCTGTCACCACGCGGGGCACGTCGGCATAGGCGGGGGCAATGCTGGCCAAAAGGAAGGATATGATATAACGCATGGAAACGGCCTTTGCTTTCTTGGGTGAGGGGCGGTATGTATGTTATATTATCACATGTCAAGGCCACCTCATGCCCTCCCATGCCGAAACCTGCCCCAGTTGCCAGACGCCGGATCTGGCGTTTGCCGCTCATGATCATGCCCATTGCCGCACCGATGCGCTGGCGCGCGCCGAAGACTTGGCGGCAACGCGCGGGGCGCGGCTGACGCCGGTACGCCGTCGGGTGCTTGAAATCCTTCTGGAGGCGCACAAGGCTTTGGGGGCCTATGATGTGCTGAACCGTTTGGCGGCCGAGGGGTTCGGCAATCAGCCCCCCGTTGTCTATCGCGCGCTGGAGTTTTTGGAAGATCAAGGGTTTGCTCACCGCATCCGCCGCCTAAACGCCTTTGTCGCCTGCATGCATCCCGGCGAGACGCATGCCCCGGCCTTTCTGATCTGCCGGGTTTGCAGCACAGTGGCCGAGGCCCCTGCCGCCCCCGTGATGGAGGCCCTGTCCCACGCCGCTGCACATACCGGCTTTGCCGTGGAGCGTGCCAATGTCGAAGCTTTGGGCCTTTGCCCCGCTTGCAAGGTTGCCGCATGACGCCGCTGATTTCCGCTGACCATATCTGCGTGCGCTTTGGCGGAGCCGAGGTGCTGCATGACGTGTCGCTCCGCGTCCGTCCGGGCGAGATCGTGACCATTCTTGGCCCCAATGGTTCGGGCAAATCGACGTTGATCCGGGCAATTTTGGGACTGGTGCCTTTGACCCATGGTCGCGTGATGCGGGCCGATGGGCTGCGCTTAGGCTATGTGCCACAAAAGCTGGCGGTGGATCGGTCGATGCCCTTGACGGTGCGGCGGTTTCTGTCGCTGCCGCTGCGGGTCAGCGATGCCGCTGCCGAGGCGGCCTTGGCGCGGGTCGGGGTTGCGGGGCTTGGCGCGCGGCAGATGTCGGCCCTGTCGGGCGGGCAGTTCCAGCGCGTGCTCTTGGCGCGTGCGCTGCTTTCTGATCCGCAGCTTTTGATCCTTGATGAGCCGACCCAAGGTCTGGACCAGTCCGGTGAGGCGGCGTTTTATCAGCTGATCGAAACCGTCCGGGCCGAGACAGGCGCGGCCGTGTTGATGGTCAGCCATGATCTGCATGTCGTCATGGCCGCCTCAGATCGGGTGATCTGTCTCAACGGCCACGTGTGCTGCGAAGGCACCCCGCGGGTGGTGTCCAATGCCCCGGAATATCGGGCCTTGTTCGGTCTTGGCACCAAGGGCGCCTTGGCGCTGTACCAGCATGAACACGACCATGGCCACGATCACGACCATGGGCATGGCCATGACCATTCGCACCCTCACAGCCATGAGCATCACCATGCTGGATGATTTCACCACCCGCGCACTTTTGGCTGGCCTTGGGCTGGCGCTGGCCACCGGGCCATTGGGCAGCTTTGTCGTTTGGCGGCGGATGGCCTATTTCGGCGATGCCACCAGCCATGCCGCGATCTTGGGCGTCGCCGTGGCGCTGGCGTTTCAACTGCCCCTGACGCTTGGGGTTCTGGGGGTCGCCTTGGCCATGGCGCTGACGGTGTCAACGCTCGCGGCCAAGGGCTGGGCGATGGATACCACGCTGGGTGTCTTGGCCCATTCGGCGCTGGCCTTTGGTTTGGTGGCGATTTCCTTTGTGCCGGGGGTTCGGACCGACCTGTCCGCCTATCTGTTCGGCGATATCCTTGTGGTGTCGCGCGCCGATCTGGCGTTGATTTGGGGTGGGGCGGCTTTGGTGCTGGCCTTGCTGGTGTGGCGCTGGCAGGCGTTGCTCACCGCCACCCTGTCCGAAGAATTGGCCCATGCGGCGGGGCTGAACCCCAACCGGGAACGCCTGGTGCTGACGGTGGCTTTGGCGCTTGTGGTGGCGGTCGCAATCAAGGTTGTCGGCGCGCTTCTGATTGCGGCAATGCTTATCATCCCCGCCGCCGCCGCCCGCGCGCTGTCGCGCGCGCCCGAGGCGATGGCGGCACTGGCCACCGGGATCGGCGGGCTTGCAGCCTTTTTCGGGCTTCAGCTTTCCTTGTGGCAAGACACCGATGCTGGCCCGTCCATCGTTGCCGCCGCTGCGATGATTTTTGCGCTGGCGGCGGTTGCGGCGCAGTTGCGACGGGGCTAGCCTGCCGCCATAACAGACGGAGCCGCCCATGCCCCTAGCCCAATTGCCCGCACCGCCCTATTACGTCGTGACCTTCGCCAATCAGCGCACGGGCGGTGATGATGGCTACGGCGCGATGGCCGATGCGATGGTGGCCTTGGCGGCCAAGCAGCCCGGCTATCTGGGGGTGGAATCAGCGCGCGGCGCAGACGGTTTTGGCATCACCAATTCCTTTTGGGCTGATGAGGCCAGCATCCGCGCGTGGAAGGCTGAGGTTGACCATCTGGAGGCGCAGCGTCGCGGGCAGTCCGATTGGTATGCCGCCTATGCCGTGCGCGTTGGGCGAATTGAGCGCGCCTATCAGTTTACCCGATAGAGGCGCGACGCGGGCGTTAGGACAGCGCCCGTTTTAGCGCCGGGATCGGCGATAAGATCACCAGATCAAGAACCATGGTCATGGCCCCGGCGCCTGAACGCGGTACCATGTCAACGCCGCCGGCCATGATGTGTTCCGGCAGCACGCCGTGCGCCAAGAGCGCCAGCCCATAACGGCCAGAATCGCCAAAAAGCGGGAAAAAAGACCTGCTATTTGCAGAAAGGCGGGCTGTATCAGGGGGGATTGGCATCGCCATTGACCCCCGGTTAAGCCTATCGCCCGCCAGCCGGAATTCGCCAAGGAATTCCGGCGGGGCCGCATAATGAATTTCATGAGGTTTGGATGCCGTTTTCTGGCCCTTATGTCGTTTTTCGCCGTCAGGTGTCGGGCCTTCTTGCCCAAATTCCCACCATTGCGGCAGATAAGGCACAAAGACCCCTATAGCCTTTGCGGAGAGCGCCCGATGAAAACCCATGTCAAAGCCCTTGTTGTCGGCGGTGGTGCCGTTGGCAACGGCATCGCCTATCACCTGGCCAAGGCGGGCTGGGACACCATGCTGGTCGAGCGCGACGAGCTGACCGCAGGCTCCACCTGGCATGCGGCGGGCCTCTTGCCGCTGTTCAACATGTCCTATGCCACGACCCACATCCACAAATACTCGGTGGATTTCTACAAGGGTCTGGAGGCTGAGACCGGCCTGAACGCTGGCTTTGCCGTCGTTGGCAACCTGCGTATGGCGCAGCGCCAAGAGCGTATGGACGAATATATGCTCTATTCCTCGGTTGCCGAAACCGCTGGGGTCTACCACGAATTCCTGACGCCCGCGCAGATGAAAGAGCGTTGGCCGCTGTTGCGCACCGATGACCTTGTCGGCGCGCTTTACCACCCGCAGGACGGCTACATTAACCCCGCCGACGTGACCCAGGCCATGGCCAAGGGCGCGCGCCAGCATGGCGCCACGATCGAGCGCAAAGTGCAGGTTGACGGCTATCGCTGGACCGGGTCGGAATGGATCGTGTCCTGCACCCGTATGGTCGACAAGGGCGGCAATCTGGTCGCTTCGGAAGAGAAGTTCGAGATTGTGGCCGAGCATGTGGTCACCGCCACCGGCAACCACGCGCAGCGCACCGCCAAGCTTCTGGGCATCAAGATCCCGGCAATTCCGGTGGAACACCAGTTCATCGTGACCGAACCCGATCCGATGCTGCAGGAATACCGCAAGAACAACCCCGAGCACCCGGTTCTGCGGGATGCGGACGCCAAGTGGTATGTTCGTGAAGAGCGTGGCGGCTGGATCCTTGGCCCCTATGAATACGGCGCCCCGGCGCGCTTTGAATATTCGGTGCCGGACAGCTTCCGCGCCGACCTGTTCCCGCTGGATCTGGAACGGATCGAAGCTGAATACATGTCGATGATCCACCGCCTGCCGTCCTCGGAAGTGGTTGGTCTGAAAGACGACTTCAACGGCCCGATCTGCTACACCCCCGACGGCAACCCGCTGGTCGGCCCGGTTCCCGGCCTGCGCAACATGTGGATCGCGGAAGGCTTCTCCTTCGGCATCACCGCTGCGGGCGGCACCGGCTATTACCTTGCCCAGATGATGACGCAGGGCGAAGCCGAAATCGACATGGCGTCGCTGGACCCCAAGCGCTACGGCAATTGGATGACCACCGAATACGCCGCGCGTAAGAACGAAGAGTGCTACAACCACGTCTTCATCCTGCACCACCCGGACGAAGAGCGCGAAGATTGCCGCCCGCTGCGTACCGCCCCGGCCTACGACCGCCAAAAAGAAATGGGCGCGCAAATGGGCCAGGTGAACGGCTGGGAGCGCCCGAACTACTATGGCCCGAAAGACGCTCCGGCGAATTTCGACCATGACAGCCGGTCCTTCCGTCGCGGCGCATGGTGGCAATATGCCAAGGCCGAGGCTGAGGCAGTCCGCAATACCGTTGGCATCATCGACGCTTCGGCCTTCACCAAGCATCTGGTGCGCGGCCCCGGCGCGACGGCGTTCCTTGACCACTTCACCTGCAACAAGCTGCCGAATGTTGGCCGGATCAACCTGACCTATGCGCTGACCGACCACGGCACCACCCGCACCGAATACACCATCGTGCGGTTGAAGCAGGACGAATACTACCTGATCTCGGCGGGTGCCTGGACGGCCTATGACGCTGACTTCTTGATGAAGGCGGCTGAAGATCACATGGCGGCAGGTGGCGGTTACATCGACATCCACGACGTCACCACCCAGTGGGGCGTTTACGCGCTCGCCGGCCCGAATGCCCGCGCGCTGCTGAACGAGATCGTCAAGGACGCCGATCCGTCGACGGTTCTGAGCAACAAGCGCTTCCCGTGGCTGTCCTACCGCGACATCGAACTGGGCATGTGCCCGGTGCGCGCGGTTCGTGTGGCCTATACCGGGGAACTCGGCTGGGAACTGCACTACCCGATCGAATTCGGTCGCTACCTGTGGGATCTGATCTGGTCGGTTGGTGAAAAGCACGGTCTGAAGGGCGTTGGCGCCCGTGCCCAGAACTGGCTGCGTCAGGAGAAATCCTACCGCGCATTCGGCAACGAGCTTGGCCGCGATGCGACCCCGCTGGAAGCCGATCTGCCGCGCTTTGTCGACATGTCGAAAGAGTTCCGCGGCAAGGCCAAGATGATCGAAACCGGCATCCGGTCGAAGTGCTGCACCCTGTTGATCGACGGCCCGTCCGATACCGATCCGTGGGGCAAGGAAGCGATCCTGAAGGACGGCGTCAAAGTTGGCCGTCTGACCTCGGGTGGTTATTCGGTGGCGTTCGGCAAGCAGATCGGCATGGGCTATGTGCCGTCCGAACTGGCCGTGCCGGGGACCAAGCTGAAGGTGAAGATGCTGCTGAAAGAGTGGGATGCGGTTGTTGTCGAAGACAGCCCGTTCGACCCGTCCAACGCGCGTATTCGGATCGACGGTTAAGCAAAAGGCGGGGCGTCACGCCCCGCACAATAATCTTCGAAGAACATTGGGCCGCCCTTCGGGGCGGCCTTTTCATTGCACCGATCGTCGGGCCAGCCAGCTTGACCAGTTATCCTTGCCGCCGGAAAACACATTGACGTCGATTTCACCGGCCATCCCCGGCACCTCGCCGGTCGAGGTGTATTGCCAGAACGCCCAGTGCTGGCCCGGATAGCGATCTGACGGATGCGCCGCGACAGAGCGCAGCCAGAACTCGACCCCCGACAGCCGCCACATCTCGTTGTCTTCGAAAAAGTCGACCGTGGTGTAAAGGATTGGGGCCGTGCCGTAATGCTCGGTCATCATGGCGACGATGACGGCGGCGTCGCGGCGGATCACCTCGGCCTCGCGCCGGATGGTGCAGGTGGGCGAGGTGGGGGTCCATTCCATATCCAGAACCGGGGGCAGGCTGCCCGGTGCTTTCGGCACATGTTTGAAGAACCAACGCGCCTGCTCCTCTGGGGCGCGGCAGTGATAGTAGAAATGATAGGCCCCGCGTTTGACCCCGGCTGCGGCCGCTGCGCGCCAGTGATCTTTGAACATCGGGTCCACCATATCGCCGCCTTCGGTCGCTTTGATGAAGGCGAAATTCACCCCGTTTCGACGGGCATGGTTCCAATCCACCGCCGTTTGAAACCGCGACACATCCACCCCATGCACCGGGTGCTTTGCCGGGTCTTGCCCGGCCCAAGGGTGGGGATCACTGTCCGAAAAGTTCGGGTAAGACACTTCGGCCTCCAGCACGGTGCCTTGTGCAGGCGCGTCATGGGGACGGCGGGCACCGCTGCAGGCGGCAAGGGAAAGGCAAAGGGCACTGAAAAGAATGTGTTTCATCGCGCTAATCTGCCCGGCCCCCGGCATTTTGTCACCGGGGCTTGCGGCGGCTTGGCGGAAATCCCCTTGGCGCGTGTCAGGCTTGGATCGAGATGAAAAGCACTGCCTTTCGAACGTGCTTTTCACCCAGACGTTTCAATGAATACCTGACAGGTTCTAGGCCGCGGCGGCGGCAAATTCATCCCATGCGGCAAGGGCGTGGGCGGCATACATCATCGCCGGGCCGCCGCCCATCTGCACACACATCGCCAGAACCGAGCCTAACTCCTCGCGGCTTGCCCCCGCCTTCATCAGCGCCTCGACATGGAGGTTGACGCAAGGCTCGCAGCGCTGTGTCACGGCAATCGCCAGCGCCACAAACTCGCGTTGTTTCTTGTCCAAGGCGCCGTCAGCCATCGCCCCAGCCGAAAGCGCCTGAAACCCCTTGGCAGTTTCCGGATTCAGCTTGTGCAGCACGCGCAGTTCAGAGCGGATATCGGCGGTCTTTTGTTTGTAGCTCATGGCGATCTCCTTTGCCCTTTGGTGTCAGGCGGGCGGGGAGGGGGCCTTGATTTGGATCAATTATATTCAAATTTATGAATTTGATCGCCTTGCGATCAACATCAGATTGTTGGCTGGCATTTGGGTGACCTCAACCCGCAGGCCACCTGCAGTCAGACGCACCAAGACCCAATCCAGATCCTTGTAGCCAATTGCCGGATCCTGCGCGCGTAGCGAGGCATCAAACGCTGCATCGCCTTCGCTGGTGGCGCGACCGTCCCGCAGGAAGGGGCCGTAAAGGCAAGCCGTTCCGCCGGGCGCAAGCGCGCGAGGCAGCTCGTCCAGCAAAGTCGCGGCGGCAGGAGCTGGGATCAGGTGCAGCAGATTGACCACAAGCACCGCATCCCAAATCCCGATCTGTGTGGCCCAACCGGGCTGCGTGGCATCAAGCCGAAGGGGCGGCCGTATCGTAGCCCCCGTCGTTGTGGTCCAAGCCCGAATTGAGGTGAAATTTGCCTCATCCAGATCCGTCGGTTGCCAAACCAGCCCCAAGGGTGCAGCCATATATGCCGCATGCGGGCCCGCGCCCGAGGCGATTTCCAGCAGCCGCCCTTTCAAGCCAATCCCTTGCAAAACATCAAGAATCGGCTCGGCATTGCGGGCTGCCGATGGCACCATGCGGCGGCCATCGGCCAAAACCTCTGCTCCGGTGTCGGGCAGCTTCAGGCTCATCCGAAGCGGGCAGGTGACAGGGCCGCCACCAGATCCGTCCCAAGATGCGGGCTGCGCCCCCCGATCAGATCCGCCGCCAACAAGCTTGCCGCCGGCGAGGTCTGGAACCCATAGCCGCCTTGCCCCGCCAGCCAGAAGAAGGACGGATCGTGCTTGTCCGGCCCGATGACCAAGACGCGGTCGGGGGCAAAGGTGCGCAGGCCTGCCCAGTTGGAAATCAGCCGGGTGACGGGTTCGGTGACAAATTCCTCATAGCGGGCCAGCCCTTCGGCCAGAACCATGTCATCGGCCCATGCGTCATGCGGTTCTGCCGGGTCTTCCTCGGCCGGGCTGACAATCAGCGCGCCCGCGTCGGGCTTGGCATACCACAACTCGCCCACGCCAAACATCATCGGCCAGCCCGACACATCATGCCCGCCGGGGGCTGGGATGCGCGCCATCGACCGACGATAGGGGGTAAAGCCCAAAGGCTGCACACCCGCCATTTGCGCGATCTGGTCGACCCAAGCGCCGCCTGCGTTCACCAGAACCCGGCCTTCATAGGTGCCGGCCGTGGTGGTCACAGCCCAACCGCCCGCCGTCTTGGCAATGGCGGTGACGCGGGCGCGGGTCACAATCTCGGCCCCATTGCCGCGCGCCTCGCGGGCAAAGTTCTGCATCAGAAGATCGGTGTCGATGTCCCAAGCATGGTTGCCAAAAGCGGCATGGGTGATGGTGCCATTGATGACAGGCACCATGGCGCGGGCTTCGTCCATGCTGATTTCAGGCAGTTCAAAGCTGGCCGCTTCTTCCTTCAAAGCCTCGTGCTCATGCGCGCGGGCAAGGATCATCAGGCCCCGTGGGCTGAGGATACCGTCTTGGCTGCGGAAAAAATCGCCCGAGGCCATCGACAGATCCACCACCGGCTTCAGCCCATAAAACGGCTCATAAAGTGCCGCCGACCGGCCTGAGGCGTGGTGCGCCAGATGCTCTTCCGCCTCTAGCACGGTCACGCGACCCAGATGCGACATGCGGGCTGCTGCCGAAATCCCGGCGATGCCGCCACCGATGATGAGAAAATCGTTCATGCTTCTTCCAACCTGTCCGTGGCCGGAGCCGGCGCTGGAACCAGCGCCGAAATCCGGGCGTATGTTTCCATAGTCATAGGATATTCGGCGGCCGCAAGCGAGGGGGCAAGCTGTAGGGCGTTGCGGGCAGAAATGAGCGGAACCGGCCCCGTCGGGTGACATTTCGCCCAAGCAACGGCCAGTGTCGCAGGATGAGTGCCCAATTCTGCCGCCAGCGCAGCCAGATCGGCTGCGGCGGTTTTCATATAATCCGGGGCATAGCGCGCGGCATAGCGGGCATCTTCGGTCAGCCGTCCTGCGCCGCCAGAGGCGTATTTGCCGGACAAAAGCCCACCTCCCAGTGGGGAATAGGTATAGGCCGTGATGCCTTGATCGGCGGCCATTGGCAGAATTTCTACCTCGGCCTGCCGCTTGACCAGCGAATACATCGGCTGAATGGCGTCGATCTTGGTGCCAAGGCGATGGGCAACGGCTTGCGCCTTCATCACCTGCCAAGCTGCGAAATTAGAAACCCCGATACGGGCGATCAGCCCGTCACTTTGCCAGCGGGCAAGGGTTTCAAAGCTTTCCTCTAGGGACGTGTCCGTGTCGTAACGGTGCAGGTACAGCAAATCGACCGGGCAGTTCAGCCGCTGGCGGCTGGTCTCAAATTGCGCTGTCAGATTGGCGCGGCCTGCGCCGCCCTCATAGCCGATCTTGGTGGCGATTTGCAGGTCACGGCCTTGGGCAAATTGGCCCAGAAGCGTTTCCGACCGACCATCGGTATAGACCCAAGCGGTGTCAAAATGGCGAAGACCTGCATCATAGCAGGCGGCGAACATGGCCATGGACTGGGCGGCATCTGCGCGGCCGCCGCATTGCATGGCCCCAAAGGCGAGAGGGCTGGACATGGCGCCACCATGCCCAGCCCTATGTTCTGCGGCAAGCCCCCTTTGTGGTGGGGGGGCTGTCGGGGGCTTAACCCTTTTTCACTTCTTTCAGTTTGTCGATGCCAAGCGCTTGCATCGCCAGCTTTTCATAGAACGGCTCTGAGGTGCCCTTCTTGATCTTGCGGATGAAGTATTTCTCGAACCCGACCTTGGCCAGATGCACCCATTTGCCGCTGGACGACCAGTTCACATTGCGCGGTGGAATCTGCGGTTGGGCGACAAAGGCAATGCCCGAATCGCCGAAATCGGCCAGACACACCGCGTTCCAGGTGCCGACCCGATCGGGTTCCTGCCCCCGCACCAGATTGCCGATGTTATGGGCGGTGGCCGTCACCATGGATTCGATCATGAAGCCGGTCTTCGGCACCCCACAAGGCACCGGTGTTGGCCCCATCGGCGGAATGGCCACGCAAACGCCGACGGCAAAGATATTCTTATACTTCTGATTTTGCTGGTGATTGTCCACCAACGTAAACCCGCGCGGGTTGGACAGGCCTTCGATGTCGCGCACGGCTTTCACACCCCGGAAGGCAGGCAGCATCATCGAAAACGCAAATGGCAACTCTTTCTCAGCCTTCACCGAGCCATCGTCGGCGATCTCCTCGACCGTCATCTTGCCGTCTTCAACCTTCTTCACGCGGGTCGAGGTCAGCCATTTGATATGCTTTCCGCGCATCTCAGATTCCAACAGACCTTTGGTGTCGCCCACCCCATCCAGCCCCAAATGACCGACATAGGGTTCAGAGGTGACAAAGGTCATCGGCACCTTGTCGCGAATTTTTGCCCGGCGCAGCGCAGTTTCCAGAATGAACAGGAATTCGTACGCCGGGCCATAGCAGCTTGCGCCTTGCACTGCGCCGATGATGACCGGGCCGGGATTGGCCAAGAGCTTTTCAAAAACCTCTTTGGCAGCCAAAGCGTGATCGACATGGCAGACCGATTGGGTGAACCCCCCATGCGGACCAAGGCCGGGGATTTCATCAAAGGCGAGTTCCGGACCCGTGGCGATCACCAGATAATCGTAGGCCACCGAGGAGCCGTCGACCAACTCCACCCGGTTTTCCGTAGGATGCACCTTTTCGGCAGCGACGGTTTTGAACGCGATGCCCTTTTTGGCCATGGTCGGCGCAAGGTCGATGGTGATGTCCTCCCGCTTGCGCCAGCCGACGGCAATCCACGGGTTTGACGGCACAAAGTGATAGGTCGGATCCTTGGTGATGACCGTGATCTGGTCTTCGGGCCTGACCTGATCGCGCAGCTCATAGGCCATGATCGACCCACCAAGCCCCGCCCCCAAAACCACGATATGCGCCATCCGTTGCCTCCCCAGCATCATTGCGACTCAAAGAAAGTATACATCAGAATACATGAATGTGATAATTATTTGCGCAGACGGATAGGCCGACCGGATCAAATGAAAAAGGCCCGCAAAAGCGGGCCTTTAACCGTGTCAGAGCCGCCAGATCACTGCGGAATGTCGCCCTTGATGCCTTCAACGAAGAAGTTCATGCCCAGAAGATCGCCGTCCGGAGCGGTGGCGCCTTCGGCCAGCCAAGGCGAGCCATCCTGCTTGTTGATCGGGCCAGTGAAGGGATGCACGGTGCCTGCCGCGATGCCGTCACGCAGAGCTTCGGCTTCGGCTTTCACGTCGGCCGGGACCGAGGCGGAAATCTCGCCGATCAGCACTTCGCCACCGGCGATGCCCGCCCAGGTGTCTTTTTGCTCGTAGGTGCCATCCAGAAGGGCGCCGACGCGCTCGACATAATAGGGGCCCCAGTTGTCGATGATCGAGGCCACGCGCGGGCCGTCCTTGTATTCGGCCATGTCAGAGGCCTGACCAAAGCCGATGACCTTACCACCGGTCTTGGCTGCTTCAGCCAAGGGAGCGGTCGAATCGGTGTGGCTGGCGATCACGTCAACGCCTTGGTCGATCAACGCTTTGGCAGCGTCGGCCTCTTTCGCCGGATCGAACCAGGTAAAGGCCCAGACGACCGACAGCTCGACGTTCGGGTTCACCTTTTTGGCGGCGAGATAATAGGAGTTGATGCCCATCACGACTTCGGGGATCGGGAACGAGCCGATGTAGCCGATCTTGTTCGATTTGGTCATGCGGCCGGCCATCACGCCTTCCACTGCGCGGCCTTCGTAGAAGCGGGCATTATAGGTCGACACGTTGGCCGAATCGCGCTTGAAGCCGGTGGCGTGTTCAAACTTCACATCCGGGAACTTGGCGGCAACGGCGTTGGTTGCGTCCATATAACCGAAAGAGGTGGTGAAGATGATGTTGCAGCCGCCCATGGCCATCTGGGTCAGAACGCGCTCGGCGTCCGCACCTTCAGGCACCGATTCCTGCCACTGCAGTTCAACCTTGTCGCCGAACTTTTCCTGCACGGCCAAGGCACCCTGATGGTGCTGGAACGTCCAGCCGCCATCGCCGATCGGGCCGACATAGACGAAGCAGGCTTTGACCTTGTCCATGCCCGCCGCCATGGCCGAGCCTGCGGCCATCAGGCCAAAACCAATGGCCGCGGTGGCCAGAAGGGTTCTTCTCAACATTGGTAGTCTCTCCCCGTGGATGGGGCGCTTGCTGCGCCCCGGTTGATGCGATGCCTCAACGTGAGGCGTGGAAATTCTGTCCGAGCGCGGCAGGTGCGTTGTGCGCCGCCTTGCCTTTGCCCGACGACATCCAGACAAGCGCCGCTATGGTTATCAGATAGGGCGACATCGACAAGTATTCGACCGGAATGGCACTGCCTGCGGCTTGCAGGTTCAGCTGCAATACCGTGATTCCGCCGAAAAGATAGGCACCGATCAGCGCCCGCCACGGCCGCCAGCTGGCGAAAACCACAATCGCCAAGGCAATCCAGCCCGCGCCTGCGGTGATGCCATCCACCCATTGCGGCACCCGAACAAGGCTGATGTAGGCCCCGCCCATCCCCGCCATCGCCCCGCCAAAGGCAATCGCGCCCAGCCGAATACGGTTGACCTTGTAGCCCAGTGCATGGGCGGCCTCATGGCTTTCGCCCACGGCGCGGATGATCAGCCCCAGTCGCGTGGCCTTCAGCACATACCAAAGCGCCCCCGTCATAAAGACCGAGAAATAGACCACCCAGTCATGGCTAAACAGAACCTTGCCGAAAAACGGCAGATCGGTCAGCGGGCCAAAGGGCACCGGTCCCGTCGCGGCGGGTTTCAACCCGTTGTAGCCTTGCCCCAAAAGCGCTGACAGCCCCAGACCAAACATGGTCAGCGCCAGACCCGTGGCGACCTGATTGGCCAACAAGACCTGCGTCAGAAAGGCAAAGATCAGGCTTAGCGCCGCGCCGCCCAAGGCCCCGCCGATAAAGCCAAGAAACGGATTGCCGGTGTGAATGGTCACCATGAAGCCGCAAATCGCCCCCATGATCATCATGCCTTCCACCCCAAGGTTCAGCACACCCGCCTTTTCCACCACCAATTCGCCCAGTGCCGCCAAAAGGATCGGCACCGAGGCCATCATCAAAGAGGCGATAAGGACGGCCGGATTTATTGCGCCAAAGTCCATCTCATTTGCCTCCCATGAAGGTGCGGATGCGGAAGTTTGTCAGAACATCGATGCCCAAGAGGAAGAACAACAGCATCCCCTGAAACACCTGAATGGCGGCTGAGGGCAGGCCAAGGTTGGTCGAGGCCATCTCGCCGCCGACATAGGTCAGCGCCATTAGGATACCGGCAAAGACGATGCCGATCGGGTTCAAGCGGCCAAGGAAGGCCACAATGATCGCGGTGAACCCATAGCCGACGTTGAAGTCGATGGAGATTTGGCCCGCGGGGCCGGTCACCTCGAACAGTCCGGCCAGACCCGCCAAACCGCCCGAAATCCCCATGCACAATACCACCAGTTTCGACGGGTTCACGCCATGGAACCGCGCCGCGCGCGGGGCTTGGCCTGAAAGTTTGATCTGAAAGCCGATGATGTGGCGCGACAGCAGCACCCAAGCCACCACCGCCACCACCAGCGCCGTCACCCCGCCCCAATGCAGACCCGAGCCGGGGAAAATCAGATCGGGGTTGGAGGCCGCCGGATAGGACGAGAAATTCCGGCTGCCCGGAAAGCCCATGCCTTCGGGGTTTTTCAAAAACCCGGTCGAGGCTTTGGCAAGGATCGTTTGAGCCACATAGACCAGCATCAACGAAACAAGGATCTCATTGGTCTGAAACCGTGTTTTCAAAATGGCGGGGATCATGGCCCAAGCCCAGCCACCAAACGCCCCGGCAATCACCATGGCGGGATAGATCCAGCGGCTTTCGGTCGGATAGACCGCAAGACCCACGGCCGCGCCACAGATAGCGCCCATGATGTATTGGCCTTCGGCCCCAATATTCCAGATGCCAGCCTTGAAACCCAAAGCAAGGCCAATGGCGATCAGTATCAACGGCCCGGCTTTGACCAAAAGCTGGCCGCGCAGATAAAAGGCAAACTCGCCGAACAGCGGCTCCCAAAAGATGGTGCGGATCACTTCGACGGGGTTTTTGCCCATGAACGCAAACAAGGCGCCGCCGACGATCATCGTCAGCACCACGGCCACAACGGGCGTGCCGTAAAGCCAGAACTTCGACGGGTTCGGGCGTTTTTCAAGCCTCAGCATGGGCCGCCTCCATGCCATGTGCGCCGCCCATCATCAGGCCGATCTGGTCAATGGTCAGGCCCTTGACGGGCCGGGGCGCGGTCAGGCGGCCCTCGTTCAGCACGGCGAATGTATCTGCGATTTCCAAAAGCTCATCCAAGTCTTGACTGATGACCACCACCGCAGCCCCTTCGGCCGCGCGGTCCAAAACGGCCTGCCGGATCGCTGCGGCAGCCGCCGCATCCACGCCCCAGGTCGGTTGATTGATGACCACCACATCAGGGTGCTGCATCAACTCGCGGCCCACCACGAATTTTTGCAAATTGCCGCCCGAAAGCGCCCGCGCCGCCACATGTGCGCCGGGTGTGCGAACGTCGTAGGTTTTGATCACGGCCTCGGCGAATTCTTTGGCCGCGGGCCAGTTGATAAAGCCGTTCTTGGTCAACCCCTTGCGTACGCCTCCGGTCAGGAAGGCATTTTCTACCAAGGACATATCGGGTGCGGCGCCATGGCCAAGCCGATCTTCGGGCGCCATGACAAAGCCGATCTTCCGCCGCTCGGCAGGCCCCATGGCCCCCACCGAAACGCCCGTGGCCTTCACCATGCCCTCGCCCGATTTGATCTCGCCTGAAAGGGCCAGCAGCAATTCGTCCTGCCCGTTTCCGGCCACCCCGGCGATGCCCAGAACCTCGCCCTTGCGAACGGTAAAGCTGATCTCTTTCAGGCTGGTTCCAAAGGGGATGGGCGAGGCGGCGTTCAACCCCTTCACTTCCAGCGCGGCATGGGCGCCGCCCCAATCTTTCGGGGCCGGGCGCTCGGGCGGGGTCAGCGTCGCGCCAACCATCATTTCGGCCAATTCCCGCGCGGTTGACGCCTTGGGGTCTGCCGTTCCCACAACCTTTCCGCGCCGCAAGATGGTGGCGGCATCGCAAAGGCTGCGAATTTCCTCAAGCTTATGGGAAATATACAAAATCGCCGTGCCTTCTGCCGACAATTGCCGCAAGGTGCGAAACAGGATCTCCACCTCTTGCGGCGTCAGCACGCTTGTCGGCTCGTCCATGATCAGAAGCTTTGGGTCCTGCAACAGGCAGCGAATGATCTCGACCCTTTGCCGCTCACCTGCCGACAGATCCCCCACCATCCGCGCGGGATCCAGCGGCAGGCCATAGGCCTCTGAGACCTCTTTGATCTTTGCGGCCAACGCCTTCATCGGCGGCGGGTTTTCCATGCCAAGGGCCACGTTTTCGGCCACATTCAGTGCTTCAAACAGGCTGAAGTGCTGAAACACCATCGCCACGCCGGTCGCCCGCGCCACTCGTGGGGCGCTGGGCGCATAGTCGGCCCCTTTCCATGTCATCCGGCCCGTGTCGGGTTTCACCAGACCATAGATCATCTTGACCATGGTCGATTTGCCCGCCCCGTTCTCTCCCAGAAGGCAATGCACCTCACCTTCGCGGATGGCAAAGCTGACGTCGGAATTGGCCACCACGCCGGGATAGGCCTTGGTAATTCCTTCGACGGTCAGCAGCAAAGGACGCCCCGAGGATGGTTTGTCGGTCATGTGCCGGTCTTCTCCCTGATCTGTCCTCGGGCGGGCCGGGACAGGAATTGGCTGGCCACGCCGATGGCGATGGCCTGCGGATGTTTGCCTAAAGATGGATCGCCGATCGGGCAATCAATTCCTGCAATGGCTTGTGCCGAATGACCCAAAGCCTGAAGCCGCGCCCGGAATCGCGCCCATTTTGTCGCCGATCCGATTAACCCGCAGGCGGCAAAGCCATGCGTCAGCAGCCGATGGCAAAGATCTAGATCCAGCGCATGCGAATAGGTCAGGATCAAATGCTCGGCGGTCTTCGGGGCCAGTATCACGGCCAAGCCAGGGTCTGCGACAGGCAGGGCTTTGACATTCGTCGGCATGTCCGCCGGAAATCGCTCTGGTGCCGTATCGACCCAAGTGATCGCCACGCCGGGCAACGGGACCAGAACCGCCACCAAAGCCCGCCCGACATGGCCTGCGCCCCAGACCCAAAGCTGACGCGACGGGGCTGCCAAAGGCTCGACCATCCAACCTTGCAACAGCTGGGGGGCAGGGGCCGCTCCTTGTCCGCGCGCAAGGGTGATCAGCCGTTTGACGGCCAAAGGCATGGCGCTGTCGGTCACGCTGCGGGCGATGACTGGGGTCGCGGCGGGCAGAGTGTCGGCGCAATAGACCTCGGTCAAAAGCGTGACCGCCCCGCCACAACACTGGCCCAGCTTTGGCCCAAGCGCCTCATGATCAAGCCGGGTTCCCCCCGTCGCCAACATCTGGCGCGCCCGCTGCACAGCCTGCCATTCCAACGCCCCGCCGCCAATGGTTCCAGATTGCCCGTCGGCCCAAACCAGCATCGCCGCCCCCACCTCGCGCGGGGAGGATCCCTTGAACCCGGCGATCACCACACGGGCGACCCGGCCACGGGCGGCAACGGTTTCGGCAAGCGCGGTCAGATCAAACATCGCACGCCCTCGCGTTTTCGTCGAAAACGCGGCCGCGATGATTTTTCGTCGAAAAATCACGCATGGCCCTGCTGCCTTCTGACGGCCATCAGCACCCGCTCGGCCGTCGCAGGCGCATCCAGCGCCACATAGCTTTGCCCGTCGCCACAGGCTGCAATCGCATCAGACAGCGCCATCAGCACGGAAATGCCAAGGTTGAACGGCGGCTCGCCCACGGCCTTGGATTTGCCCACCGTATCTTCGCGGTTTGGCTTGTCCCACAGCGCCACGTTGAACACCGGCGGGCGGTCCGAACAGGCCGGAATCTTATAGGTCGAGGGCGCATGAGTGGTCAGCACCCCCTTGCCATTCCACACCAATTCCTCGGTCGTCAGCCAGCCCGCGCCCTGCACAAAGGCGCCCTCCACCTGCCCGATGTCCAAAGCCGGGTTCAGCGAGGTGCCGGTATCGTGCAGGATGTCCACCCGCAGGATGCGGTTTTCCCCGGTCAGCGTGTCAATCACCACTTCGGAAACCGCCGCGCCATAGGCGAAATACAAGAAGGGCCGCCCGCGCCCCTTCACCCGGTCCCAGGTGATTTTTGGCGTGGCATAATACCCGGTCGACGAGAGCGAAATCCGCGCCTGATAGGCCCAAGCCGCCACTTGGGCAAAGGCGTAATGTTCGCCCGCTACCTTGACCAGCCCGCTTTCGAACCGCACCGCGGCGGGTTTCGTCTGGTGCTTGTCGGCGATGAAATCGGCCATCCGGTTGCGGATGGTTTCTGCCGCGGCCCGCGCGGCCATGCCGTTCAGGTCGGACCCCGAACTTGCCGCCGTGGCGCTGGTGTTGGGCACCTTGGCGGTGTCGGTTGCGGTGATTTTCACCGCGTCCGTCTCAAGCCCAAAGACACCCGCCACCACTTGGGCCACCTTCTGGTTCAGTCCCTGACCCATCTCGGTGCCGCCATGGTTCAACATGACGGACCCATCTTGATAGACATGCACCAAGGCCCCAGCCTGATTGAGCCATGTCAGGGTGAAGGAAATTCCGAACTTCACCGGTGTCAGGGCGATGCCGCGCTTCAAGATCGGATTTGTGCTATTCCAAGCGGCAATCTCGGCCTTTCTGGCGCGATAATTGCTGGAATTTTCCAATTCCGCCACCAGCTCATGTCCGATGAAATCTTCCATTTCCATGTGGAAGGGCGTGGTTTGCGCTGGTGTCACGGCCGGAGTGGCGTTCGACCGATAGAAATTCAAAAGCCGCACGTCGAGCGGTTCACGCCCCACGGCATGCGCAACATGGTCGATCACCCGCTCAATGCCCACAATCCCCTGCGGTCCGCCAAAGCCGCGATAGGCGGTCGCGCTTTGGGTGTTGGTGCGCAGGCGGTGGCTTTCGATGCGGATGTCGGGCAGGTGATAGCAGTTGTCGGCATGCAGCATCGCCCGGTCTGCCACGGGCAAAGACAAGTCTTGGCTCCAGCCGCAGCGGAACAGATGGATGAATTCAATGCCCAAGATCCGCCCTTCGGCATCATGGCCGACGCGGTATTTGATCCGCAAATCATGCCGCTTGCCGGTGATCATCATGTCATCGTCGCGGTCATAGCGCATCTTGCAGGCGCGCCCCGTGGCCCGCGCGGCCAAGGCGCAAGCAATGGCCAGCGCGTTGCCTTGGGATTCCTTGCCCCCGAACCCGCCGCCCATCCGCCGGGTTTCCACCCGGACCGCGCTCATCGGCATGTGCAGGGCATGGGCGACCTTGTGCTGGATCTCGGTCGGGTGCTGGGTTGATGAGATGACCGACACGCCCCCGTCATCGGTTGGATGGGCCAGCGCGATCTGGCCCTCGAGATAGAAATGCTCTTGGCCGCCAACCTCGAAGCTGCCCTCGGTCACATGCGGCGCGCGGGCCATGGCGCCCGACGGGTCGCCTTTGGTCCAGATCACCGGGCCTTGTTCAAAGCGGCTGTTGGCCGCCAGCGCCGCGTCCACCGTCAAAAGCGCGGGCAATTCCTCATAGCTGATCTTGCCCAGACGCGCGGCTTTTCTGGCCGCCAGATGGCTGTCGGCCACCACCAGAAACACCGGTTGGCCGACGTAATGCACGCGGCCTACGGCCAAAAGCGGCTCGTCATGCACCGACGGGCTGCAATCGGGCATGTCAGGAAAGTCTGTCGCCGAATAGACTGCCACTACACCCGGCGCGGCCTGCACCGCCGACAGGTCGATGGCCGAAATCACCCCATGGGCGCAGGTCGACAGACCAAAGGCCAGATGCAGCGCTGCGCCGGGCAGGGCAATATCGTCGGCATAGCGGGCTTGTCCTGTGACGTGCAGGGGGGCGCTGTCATGGGGAAGCGGTTTGCCCATGGTCATAGCGTCACCTCCAGCACCGAGACGGGCCGCCCCGCAAGGTCGTGGAAATACCGCGTCAGCATGTTTTGCGCCGCCATAAGCCGATAATCCGCCGAGGCGCGCATATCCGTCATCGGGGCAAAGTCCTGCGCCATGGCCGCCTTGGCCGCCGCGACGGTTTCAAGCGTCCACCTGTTGCCGACAAGGGCGGCTTCTACCGCCGTCGCCCGTTTGGGGATGCCGGCCATACCGCCAAAGGCGATCCGGGCGTTTTGCACTTTTCCGTCAATTACAGTCACATTGAAGCCGCCGCAGACAGCTGAAATGTCCTGGTCGAACCTTTTCGACAGTTTATAGACCCGAAAGGCCGGGGCATGGGCCGGGAGTGTCACCGCCTCGACAAACTCGCCCGGCAGGCGGTCCTGTTTGCGATACTCCAGAAAGAAATCTTCCAGCGCAATGGCGCGGCGCTCTTGTCCCCGGCGCAGATGCAGCGTGGCGCCAAGGGCGATCAACGCGGGCGGGCCGTCACCAATGGGCGAGCCATTGGCGATGTTGCCGCCGATGGTGGCGGCATTGCGGACCTGCAAACTAGCGTAGCGGCGCAAAAGTTCGGCAAATGACGGGTGCAAGGGGGCGACTGCGGCGCGCAGCGCTTCGATCGTGACGCCCGCGCCAAGGCGCAGGGTATCGCCTTGACGATCAATCCCTTTCAGGTCGGCAAGCCCGCCGAGGAAGGCGGGTTTTGGCAAGTCGCGCAGTTGCTTTGTCACCCAAAGCCCGACATCGGTGGCCCCAGCAATCAGCGTGGCATCAGGGTTGGCGGCATACCAATCGGCAAAGGCGTCAAGGTCGCGCGGGGTGAGGGGGGCTTCGCCGCCATCACGCCGATGGTCGCCTGAATCTGTGGCGTCCCCAGCGGATATTTGTGCCAGATTGAAGGCATCGGTCGTCATCCAAGCAGGGACGGGTGCTGCTTCTGTTGCTTTGGCTGCCCGGATGATCGGGGCGTAACCTGTGCAGCGGCAGAGGTTGCCTGCCAAAACCGTGTCGTGATCGGTGCGGCCCGCCATGTGGCCCACGGCCATGGAAACGCAGAACCCCGGCGTGCAGAACCCGCATTGGCTGCCGTGATGGTCGACCATCGCGGCCTGCACAGGATGCATTTCGCCCGCGGGGCCCGAAAGCCCCTCAACCGTGCGAACGGCTTTGCCGTTCAGTTGCGGCAGGAAAAGGATACAGGAATTCAGGGCCTTCGCGCCGTCCTCGTCCGTGACCATGACCGTGCAGGCGCCGCAATCGCCTTCGTTGCACCCTTCTTTGGTGCCGGTCAGACCTTTTGTCTCGCGCAGAAAGTCGAGAAGCGTCCGGGTCGGGGCGTCGCCCGAAACCCGGATCGGCGTTCCGTTCAAGAGAAACGCGATCTCAGACATGTAACAACCCGCCGCCTTCTCCCCGGTTCAGGCCTTGTGCGTGTTCGCCCGATGCGGCGTAAAGCGAAACATGCGCCCGATGTGGCATTTTGCCTTCTGTTATCATGGCATGAAGCCACGCAGGGATCGAGTCTGGCAAGCGTGATCTTTCGGGAGCCGTTGGAAGCAGCTTCAAATCCGAATTGATAATGCCCGCCCCTTTCGCGCATGGGCGGGCTCCGCTAGGCTGGTGGCATGGCAGCCCCTCGATTCATTCACCTTCGCGTCCACACTGAACATTCGTTGCTGGAAGGCGCGGTGCCGGTGAAAAAACTGGTTAAGACCTGCGCCGGGATGCAGATGCCCGCCGTTGCGGTAACGGACACCAACAACATGTTTGCGGCGTTGGAGTTTTCGGTGGTGGCCAAGGATGCCGGGCTGCAACCGATTGTGGGGTGCCAGATCAGCCTGACCCATGACCCCATACAGCCCGGCGAAAAGCCGCGTGCGCCTGCGCCAATCGTGCTTTTGGCACAGTCTGAGGCGGGGTATATGAACCTGATGAAGCTGAACTCTTGCCTCTATATCGGCAAGAATGGGCAGCTGCCGCAGGTGACGGTTGAGGAGCTTGCAACCCATGCCGATGGGCTTATTTGCCTGACCGGCGGGCCGGACGGGCCTTTGGGGCGTTTTCTGGCGGCCGGGCAGGTGGCCAAGGCGCGCGCGCTTTTGCAGCAGTTGGCGGCGATCTATCCAAGCCGGCTTTATGTCGAACTTCAGCGCCATCCCGGTGAGGGCGGCAAATTGCCCGAGGCCGAGGCGCGGTCAGAGCGCGGCCATATCGAATTTGCCTATGAAATGGGCCTGCCGCTGGTCGCCACCAACGACGTCTACTTTCCGAAATCCGAAATGTATGAGGCGCATGACGCGCTGATCTGCATTGCCGAAGGTGCCTATGTTGACCAGTTGGAGCCGCGCCGCCGCCTGACCCCGCAGCATTATCTGAAGTCCGAAGCCGAGATGGCCACGCTGTTTGCCGATCTGCCGGAAGCTTTGGAAAACACTGTCGAAATCGCCAAACGCTGTGCCTTCATGGCGGCCAAGCGTAAGCCTATCTTGCCCAAATTCGCCGATGACGAGGTGGAAGAACTGCGCCGTCAGGCTTGGGAGGGCCTTGAACGGCGCCTGTCGGTGATCGAACTTGCCGCCCCGCGCGAGGAATATGAGGCGCGGCTGAAATTTGAGATCGAGATCATCGAGAAGATGGGCTTTCCGGGCTACTTCCTGATCGTGTCCGATTTTATCAAATGGGCGAAAAAACACGATATTCCGGTCGGGCCGGGCCGGGGGTCGGGGGCAGGGTCGCTTGTCGCCTATGTGCTGACCATCACCGACCTTGATCCCTTGCGCTATGCCTTGCTGTTCGAGCGCTTTTTGAACCCCGAACGGGTTTCGATGCCCGACTTCGACATCGACTTTTGCATGGACCGCCGCGAAGAGGTGATCCGCTATGTGCAAGAGCATTACGGCCGCGAGAAGGTGGCGCAGATCATCACCTTTGGGGCGCTGCTTTCAAAGGCCGCTGTGCGCGATGTGGGCCGCGTTTTGCAAATGTCCTACGGGCAGGTGGACCGGCTGTCGAAGATGATCCCGGTCGAAGGGGTGAAACCAGTTTCGATCACCAAAGCCTTGGCCGATGAGCCCCGTCTGCGCGAGGCGGCGAAAGAAGAGGTCGTCGGCCGTCTGTTGACCTATGCCGAACAGGTCGAAGGGCTGTACCGCAACGCCTCGACCCACGCCGCCGGTGTGGTGATCGGTGACCGTCCGTTGGACGAATTGGTGCCGCTGTATCAAGATCCGCGTTCGGATATGCCTGCGACGCAGTTCAACATGAAATGGGTCGAAGCGGCCGGGCTGGTGAAGTTCGACTTTCTGGGTCTGAAGACCCTGACCGTGATTCAAGATGCCATCCGCCAGATCCGCGCGGCAGGACGCCCCTTGCATATCGCCGCCGACGGACGGCAGCTTTATGCGCCGAAACCGGGGGCCGAAAATGACATTGGCCATATCCCCTTGGACGACAAGGCAACCTACGAGCTTTACGCCGCCGCCAAGACGGTTGCGGTGTTTCAGGTGGAAAGCTCGGGTATGATGGATGCGCTCCGGCGCATGAAACCGACCTGCATCGAAGACATCGTGGCGCTCGTGGCGCTCTATCGTCCCGGCCCGATGGAAAACATCCCGACCTATTGCGAGGTCAAGCATGGGCTTCGCCCACTGGAATCGATCCACCCGACCATTGACCATATCCTGAAGGAAACCCAAGGCATCATCGTTTACCAAGAGCAGGTGATGCAGATCGCGCAGGTCATGGGCGGCTATTCCCTTGGCGGGGCTGACCTTTTGCGCCGCGCCATGGGAAAAAAGATCGCCGAGGAGATGGCCAAGGAACGGCCGAAATTCATCGAAGGCTGCAAGAAGACCCACGATATCGACGCCAAGAAGTCAGGCGAGGTCTTTGACCTGCTGGAGAAATTCGCCAACTACGGCTTTAACAAATCCCACGCCGCCGCCTATGCCGTGGTCAGCTATCAAACTGGCTGGCTCAAGGCCAATCACCCGGTTGAATTCATGTCCGGCGTGATGAACTGCGATATCCATCTGACCGACAAGCTGGCAGTCTATAAGCGTGAACTCGACAAGATGGGTGTCAAGGTGGTGGCACCTTGCGTCAACGCCTCGGACGCGATTTTCAAGGTCAAGGATCAGGCGCTGGTCTACGGCTTGGGCGCCTTGAAGAACGTCGGCGTCGAGGCGATGCGGATGATCGTGGACGCCCGTCAAGTCGAGGGGCGCGAAAAACCCTATGCTACGCTTTATGATTTCGCCCGCCGGGTGGATCTGAAACGCGTCGGCAAACGCCCCTTGGAGATGCTGGCCCGTGCCGGGGCCTTTGACCAGATGGATCCCAACCGCGCCCGGGTGTTTGAGGCGCTGGATGGGCTGGTCGCCTATTCCGCGGCCATCCATGAGGCGAAAGGCTCCAATCAGGTCAGCCTGTTTGGCGATTCTGGTGCTGATATTCCCGAACCGCGCTTGGCCTATCGCGACGATTGGCTGCCGGTTGAACGGCTGGGGCATGAACATCAGGCCGTCGGGTTTTACCTGTCGGGCCACCCCTTGGACGATTACATGTCCGCGCTGAAGCGCAAGGATGTGAAAACGCTGGCCGAGGTCACGCAGATCGCCCTGTCGCGCGGCACCTGCGTGGTGAAGATCGCCGGGTCCGTGGCGGCAAAGCAGGAACGCAAAAGCGCCAAGGGCAACCGCTTTGCCTTTGTCTCCTTGTCGGACCCGACCGGGCTTTATGAGGTGACGGTGTTTTCCGACGTGCTGGAGGCGGCGCGCGATCTGCTTGAACCGGGCAAGAATGTGGTTCTGACGGTCAAGGCCGATCCGGATGGCGATGGGGTAAAGCTGTTGGCCAATGGGGTGTCCTCCATTGACCAGGTTGCCGATCAGGCCGGAGCGCAGGCGATCCGCATCCACCTTAATCGGCTGGAAACCATCCCATCCTTGGCCGGACTGCTTGAAAAGCTGGATGGCAAGACCCGCGCGCAGATCACGCTGTGCCTGCCCGATGAGACAGGTCGCGAGATTGATGTGACCTTGCCGAAACCCTATCCTGTCACACCGCAGATCAAGGGCGCGATCAAAGCGATGCAAGGCGTTGTTCTGGTCGAGGATATCTAAGGTGGACAGGATCACCCGCGAGAAAATCAGCATGGGCGGCTGTTTGTGCGGGGGGCTGCGGTTCGAAGCGCGCGGCGAACCTTACCGCACGGGTCTTTGCCACTGTCTTGATTGCCGCAAAAACCACGGCGCCTTGTTCCACGGCTCGGCCATTTTTGCCGAGGCCGCCGTGACCATCACGGGCGAGGCGCGCGACTATAAGGGCCGTTTCTTCTGCCCGACCTGCGGCTCGCCGGTCTATGCCCATTTCGACGATGAGATCGGTCTTAACCTTGGCGCCTTCGACGCGCCTGACCAGTTCCGCCCGACTTATGAGCTATGGACTGTGCGCCGCGAAGGCTGGTTGCCGGAATTTCCGCTCAAGCACCATTACGCGGGCAATCGGCTGTCTGACGGGCGCAGCGAGGACTGAGCCCGCGCCCGTGCGCCGCCAAGCTGGATCAGCGCCACCCCGCCAAGGGTCAGGACCAGCGCCACCACTTCCACAAGGCCGATCGTCTCGCCCACGGCGGCGCCGATGACCACAGCCACCACCGCCGGCAGATAGGTCGCGCCAGAGGCCCCGACCGCGCCCAGCTTTTGCACCATGTAATAGTAGATCAGATAGGCCAGTCCCGTGCCCAGAACCCCCAACCCCAACACCAGTGCCACCAGCGCCTTGGGGTGGTCCAGAATCACAGTGATGCCGTCGAAATCGGTCAGAACAGCCAGCGTCAGCGACGCCAGCCCGGTTTGCCAAGCCGCCAAAGCCACGGGCTGAAGCTGCAAGGGGGCGAGATACCGGCGGGCGTAGACAAAGGAAATCCCCACGCTCACCACGCCGGAGAGCAGCCACGCCACCCCGCGCAGGTTGACCGTTGCGCCATTTTCCCAAGGCCGCGCGGTCAGCACGATGCCGACAAACCCCAAGGCCACCCCGATCGCAATCAACCCGTTCGGCTGTTCAGACCGCAGGAACACCAGCGTGGTCAGAAAGGTCACGATCGGGATCGCCCCGCCCAAGAGCCCGGCCACCGACGACGGCAAAAGTGCGCCCCCAGCCACAAAACCGTAGTAGTAGAACGAGGTCGCCAGCACCGACATCACGGCAAAATGCGGCAGATGCCGCAATTGGTCACGGCGGATCGCCCCGGTCCAAAGGGCAACCAGTGCCAAAGGCACAAACCCGACCACGACCCGCAGAAACACCACCTGCAGCGGCGGCAGAACCTCGGTCGCCATTTTGATGAAGATAAAGTTCGACCCCCAGACAAAACCAATGAGGATCAGAGCAGCATAGGCGCGGGCCATGGGAATACCTTTCGTTGCCCCGCCCTTATGCCCCAATGCGCGCCCCCTTTCACGCCAGAAGAAAACCTGTCAGGGTGTAGAAAACCTACAGGCCTTCCCTATGCTTCCCACCCGCAAACTGCCACCGCTGAATGCCTTGCGCGCCTTTCATGCCGCAGGCCGCACGCTGTCGTTTCGCGCCGCAGCCGAGGAGTTGGCCGTCACCCAAGGCGCGGTTGCCCAGCAGGTGCGGGGGCTGGAGGATCACCTTGGCCTGACGCTGTTTCACCGCGTCCCGCGCGGACTGTCGCTGACGCCCGAGGGCCGCAGCTATCTGGCCGAGGTCGCCGCCGCCTTTGACCAGTTGACGGCCGCGACCGCGCGCCTGCTTGACCGTCCTGCACGGGTGACGATTTCGGCCACCCCCACCGTGGCAACCCGGCTTTTGATTCCGCGCATGGCGGATCTGCGCGCCGTGCTGCCGGGGGTGGAATTGCGGACCATCGCCGAAGAAAGCCTGCCCGATTTCAGCCGCGACGATGTCGATGTCGCCATTTGCTTCACCCGCCCGCCGTTTCCGCAAGGGGCCGAGGTGCAGCTGCTTTTGGCGCAACCGGTGATCGCGGTGGCAAGTCCCACACTTCTCACCGGCCATAGGCTGCCGCTCAGCACGGATGAAGTGCAGGCGCTGCCATTGATCCACCACTGCCTTGAATACTGGCCGCAGTTTCTGAACACCACGCGCCCACTGCCGGGGTCGCGCTTCAGTCTCACGTCCATGGCCATCGACATCGCACTGGCCGGGCAGGGGGTGATCGTGGTCAACCGCGCGTTTATCGAGGCCGAGCTGGCCGATGGGCGTCTGGTGCAAGTTATGGACCGCGCCCTGCAAGTCGGACCGCAGTACTACATTTTCCGCAAGCGCAGCCCCGACCGCAGGCCCGAGGTCGATGCGGTCTGGACCTGGTGTCTGGAACGCCTCGCGGCACCGCTGGGCTGATGGTTAGGCCAGCCGCCGCCCCAGCTTGGCAAAACTGACTGCCAGAACAATCCGCACAACGTGATGCGCGGTGACATAGATCACCGACATGTTCAGGCTCAGGGCAATCAGGCTCATCTCGGCCAAACCGCCCGGCGCAAAGGCCAGAAACCCCGCCGCGACCGGCGCACCTGTCAGCCCATGCACGATGCCTGCAAAGGCAAAGGCCAGCCCCAAGGCCAGCACGCCATTCAGCATCGCCAACCGCCCGCAGCGGGCCAAAAGGCGGCGGTCCATGCCGACAAAGCGCACGCCAAGGCCGGCCCCAAGGATCACTTGTGTCACTGCGACCAGCCAACCCGGCGGGATGGCTTGCATCACCCCGGTAACGTGCAGAGCCGCTGAACACAGCAAGGGCCCCGTGATGATATAGCCCGGAAACCGCAGC
>Ga0255092_1000052_pt1 | contig 59948 bp, 47 predicted proteins | sample Colum_Yuk_RepC_8_2_FD_188454 | JGI IMG/M metagenome (GOLD analysis project Ga0255092, IMG submission 188454) | Freshwater microbial communities from Columbia River, Oregon, United States - Colum_Yuk_RepC_8d | ecosystem: Environmental > Aquatic > Freshwater > River | place: USA: Oregon...
TGGAGCAGCCCGGTAGCTCGTCAGGCTCATAACCTGAAGGCCGCAGGTTCAAATCCTGCCCCCGCAACCAAAAATACCCGCACAACGCCCACGCCAACCGCGTGGGCTTTTGCTTTTGTGGCGCCCGGATCCGAAAACAACGAGACCATCACGCAGAACCACTTAAACGGTGCAGAAGCGCGGGGCTTGTGCTTTTGAACAAAGACCCCGTCTGGCCGCCTGGATCCGCTATCGGTATCCTCGATAGTCAGGGTTTTGCGCGGCCGCCGCTCCAGACGTTGACCCTCATTCAAAGACGGACATCACCTCATCGAGCGGTTTTTTTTGTTTGGCGACGGCAGGGACTGTGGCGTCCTCTGCGGGCCATCCGACGGGGATGATCATGACGGCCTTCTCATGTGCGGGGCGTCCGCAAAGATCGGGCAAGAACTTCATCGGATTGGGCGTATGTTCAAGGCAAACGAGACCCGCGTGGTGGATGGCGGTTATCAGTATGCCGGTTGCGATGCCGATACTTTCGGGGACGTAGTAGTTTTTGTAGCGCTCCTGATCTTCGGTGAGACCGTAGCGCTGAGCGAAGACAACAATCAGCCAAGGGGCTGTGGTCAGATGAGGTTTTGAAACGCCTGTTCCAATCGGTTCTAGAGCTGCGAGCCATTCATCGCCTGCACTGCCTGCGTAAAATTCGCGCTCTTCCTCTTCGGCGGCCTCTCGGATGCGTGCCTTCATCTCTGGGTTGGAGATGGCCACAAAATGCCAAGGCTGGTGGTTTGCGCCGGATGGGGCCGTTGCTGCGGCCTCGATGCAGGCGGTGATGATTTCCTTTGGAATCGGGCGTTTCGAGTAGTCGCGCACGGAATGTCGCTTGCGCATATAATCCCGAAACGTCGCGACGGCTTCGCGGGCCTCTGTATCGGGCAATTGGACCCGGTCTGGCAGGGGCAGGGGGGTGTAAGAAACCTCTCCTTTTTTGTACATACAGCGATCCTCGCGTTGGATTGAGGCTGACAGTAGAGCCCGCAGAACAAAAGGGCCAGCCTATGTCGACGGCCAGCCCTCGCGATAGCTCTCCTCTACGATCCGGCGAGTTTCATCCTTGTTGTAAAGACGACGTCTGGTCGTGCCTAGAACCGACACTGACACATTGGGTGCCTCAAGACATGACAGGATGCATTCACCTATTTCGTAAGGCGACCGGTTCAGATGCTGCACGCGTCAACCATTGATCCGCCCGGCGCGTAACCGCCGCACGGCCTGGCGGATCGGGCCCAAGGTGCAAACATGAAAGGCCCACCCTGCCAATCCGGCACGCAGGACATGTGGCGAAGGGCAAATCGGCAGGCCATGCAGGATGGATTCGGCCAATTCAGGACAGGCTCCGGGACCTGAGAGACGGTACTGACTTGACTGCATCGCACCGTACTGCACGCGCATCCAAAGCTTAGGGCGCGTCAGGAGTAGCCTCCACAGGCGCGGCTTGCATCCAATCAGCTGTGCGAGATCGTCCAGATAGTGGCCATAGTCCACAAGACCGCGCACGCGCTGTCCACTCTTGCCGAACTGACGAAGCAGACGATCCGCATCGGCGCGCGCGACCGACCGCATACGCTCGGCGCTGGGAAGCCTATGCCTCCCGGTTACAATGCGGGCCGCCAGACGCGCCTGTATTTCCATAATGGGGAACTGGCTTCCAAATGGTGGACGTGCGAAACCGATGCGGATCAGGCTAGCACCCACGTCCGGGTCTATCATGTGCTTATATAGAAGGCGCGGATCGGTATCGCGCAGTTCTTGGGGCAGGATCGGCGCGCCGCTGCGATAGCCGGTGGCGAATAGGACAATCTCGACATCCTCGATCCGCGTGCCGTCGTCGGTCAAGAGCTCGCGCCCACTCTGTTTGGCGCCGACGATGCCACCCACGCGGCGGGCACCATGCCAGACAACCGCTTGCGCCAGACCCAGACTCTTGGTCCCGAAGGTTCCGCGAACCCCTAGCGGTGAGGCGACGCTTTCGTTCAGGCGCACCACCTCGGCGAGTACGGGGTCAGACTTTGCTCTGCGGCGCTCGGCGCGAAGGAGCACAGCGCTTGTGATCGGGCCCGTCGAGGCGGGCAGTTTCCAGAAGGCACGATGGGTCGACAGATCGGCAGCTGTCTCGCCACGATGGCGCGGCACGATCCAGCCCGGACCACCGCGAAGGCTGATGGTGCAGCTGCGCGCGACGCGGGCGATTTCCAGCGTGATGTCTGCCGCAGACTCGCCGCCGCCCACGATCACGACATTCTTGCCTTCAAAAATCTTTGGATTGCGATAAGCGCCAGAATGAAGACTGGGAACGTCCGTCAGCTGCGCATGCCACTCGGGAAGATTGGGCGCGACATTGTTGCCCGTAGCCAGAATCACCTTGTCTGCATGCAGCGGGGCGCGTCCGGTCAATCCGACGTGCCAGCCGTCCGCCTCGCGCCTGATGCCAGTGACCGCATGGTTGAGGCGAAGAAAGGGGGTTATGCCAAAGTGATCAGCGTAGGCCGTCCAATAGGAAACCACTTCGTCTTTGGTCCAGAAATGGTTGTCTTGTCCCGGCGGTATCGGGAAATCTGAAAACATGCTGAACGGGGCAGAGGACGTCAGCTGCAATCCATCATAGCCGCGGGAAAAAAGCCCACCGATGCACGGCTCGCGCTCGAGCAAGGCGATGCGGGTGACGCCGGCCGCCAGCATCTCTTTCAGAGCGACGATACCGCCCGGCCCGCCGCCGATGATAGCAACCTCGAGCCGTTCCACCCCATCTGTCGCCGGGCTAACGGAATCTTTGTTCAGTGCTTCCGTCGGTTGGGTCATTCGTTTTCTTCCGATTTGTGCATAACGAAGACCGGTGACAGATCGGCCAACGGATAACCCTGCGGACGCAGGACGGTTAACTTGGCCCCGATATCCGTAAGGACGGCACGCAAGCGGTCTTCTGGCAGGAAGCGCAAGACCGAGGCAGAGCCACGGTAGAGATCGACGAAGTCGAAATCCGAGGCCTGCCAGCCCGTCTGCTCCAGAAATCCGGCACGATCAGGGAAAAGACGGTTGAAGAGTTCCAGGACAGCTGAAACCGGAACGCGAAATACAGGGTCATGGCCGGCAAGATGCATGGAAAGCCGCCATTTCAGCACGTTCATGTCGGGCACCCGGCCCGCCAACGCATCCGCTACGATGACATCAAGCGGTTCGGGGCGGTCCGGCGCGCAGAAACAGCGGATGGCGATGACGCCGCCAGGTTCCAATACGCGCAGGAATTCTCGCAACAAGGCGGTTGGGTCGGCATCGACTGCCGAAAGCACGCCATCACCAACGATCGCACTACGGCTTTGGTCGGCGCAAGGAAGAGCACGCCAGTCGCCCACGACGGCGTGGCGGTCCGGACGATCACCGGGCCACAGTGCGGCAATCACGTCGGGCATCGCTTCGACCGCAAGAAGATCTTCCCCGAAACCCGCCAGAGCGGGCGTCACTCCCAGCAAAAGCACGCGTGCCTCATGGCCTTGCACCGCCTTGCGGAAAAGCGCCACATCCTCCGTTCCGGGCCGCAACGGAGATGAGAACCGAGCGTATTGGCGCGCCAGCCTTGTCCAGTTCGCGGCTTCTTCGGGCGCGGGAAGGGTGTTCATTTGATTTCTCCGGGCTGAAGTATGCTGCGCAGCACGGTCGCCAAGGACCCTACGTTTTGCGGCTGAAAAAAGGCGCCATGTTCGCCATCGATAAAGTGACGTGCAAAGCCCTGCGTATAAGCGGCGGCAAAGGCTGCAGGAGCGTCATCCCCCTTGCGGAAGGGGTTCAGCACGCTTTGCCGTCCATAGACCAGATCGACAGGTGCATCATAGGCCCATGGCTTTGCCATCTCCATCAGCACGAGGCGTGCGACTTCCCGCCCCCTGCGGCGCAGGGCAAAGGCCACCGCGCGGGCAATGACGGCACCCTGGCAGTTGCCGCCAAGATGGATCTGCCCTTCGGGAAGCAGTTTGGTGATCTCTGAGGCGTAGGTTTCGGCCAGTCGCTCGATCGTGTCAGGTGTATAGTCCATGATCTGATGCCCCGACCGCATCCCGTGCAGCGCCACACCAGTACCAAGCGCGCCAGATAGGGCGGTGAATTCCGCGTCGCCCTGAAAGACCCAGAACAGGGCCTGCGCGGCATCGGGGTTCAGCGTTCGCACAAGCGCATCAGGCCGCGCCGCCCGCCCTGACCAGCCCGCCACATACATGCGCTGCCGGTGTAAGAGATCGCCCTCCTGCACGGCAGGAGCAACGTGATGTGACACGGCGCGTAGCATGGCGGCGGGCGTGGTCAGCGCATCCATCGCATCCGGTGGCAGACGCGTGTCGAACCGTGTCTCGACCGCCATGATGATCTCCATCGCGGCAAGCGAATCCCCGCCTGCCGCGCGGAAATCGTCTTCGGCGTCCAGATCGTGACGACCAAGGATGTTGCGCCAGATCGCCAGAACCTCATCTCCGGTGCCGTCGGACATACGAGGATCGGATTGCATAGCCGCGTCGGACTTTGCCAAGGCAACCAGAGTCTGCCTGTCGATCTTGCCATTCACTTGGACCGGCAGGGTATCAATGGCAAGGATGCGATGCGGCGCAAGGATGGGGGCATGACGCAGGCGCAGCCATTCGCGCAGGAAAGCAACGTCAGTCATCGCATCTAAAACAACAAAGGCCACCAACTGCGTACGGCCCCCGGCGCGGTCCACGGCAAGAACGGCGGCATCTGCGACGCCGGGGCAGCTCATCAGTGCGGCGCGCACTTCGCCCAGTTCGACCCGCGCGCCGTTGATCTTGATCTGGTCATCGCTGCGCCCAAGAAAGTGGAACGATCCGTTGGAAAGTTGTCGTACGACATCGCCGCTGCGATACCAGCGCAGGTTGCTGTCGTGACGATCTGTGAAGAAGCGTTCCTTCGTCTGCTCTGGAACCCCAAGATAGCCGCGCCCGACGGTTGGACCGCCAATCAGCAATTCACCCGCCTCACCCTGCGGCACAGTCTGCCCTGCTGCGTCCACGATGCGGGTGCGCACCATAGGAAACGGATACCCGATCCAGCGCCCTGCCTGAACAGATGCCTCGGCTTCGTCAAAACGTCCGGCAAAGGCGACCATCGTTGTTTCTGCTGGGCCGTAGATGTTCCAAACACGTCGTAGCGCTGGAAAGTCACGCAGCCTGTTCAGCAATTCCGGCGGCGTTGGTTCCCCTCCAAGGTTCACTGTGCCGACGGTGGCGGGGAGATCGTGCTGATCAAGGAAGGCACGCAACATCGAAGGCGTGCCGCCCAGCAGCGTGACCTTAGATAAATGCGGCGACTGTGCAAGCGAAGCGATGTCATCGACCAGCAGGATGGTCCCGCCCAACGACAACGTACAGAACACCTGATGCACGATAGCATCGAAGCTGATCGATGCGCTGGCCGGCACAACGCGATAGTCTTCGGCACGGAAAATTTTGCCAAGGCACTGGTCGAAATAGGACACCACGTTGCGGTGTTCGATCCCCACCAGACGCGGCACACCAGTCGAGCCCGAGGTGAAGATACCGTAGGCAAGGTCCTCGGGCGAGGCGTCTTGCAGCTCTGGCGGGGTGGAAGGGACGCCGTCTAGCAGGGCCGCAATAGTGATTGGTAAATCGAAACCGGTCTGAAGCGCATGCCAAGTGTCATCTGTCAGGGTCAGCCGTGCCCCTGCCCGTCGCAAGATGCGGCCCATCCCGGCGCGAGTCATGCGTGGATCGACAGGGACGAAGGCCGCACCCGCCATCACGATACCAAGAAGTGCAGCAACAAAATCCGGCGTCTTGCGCATCGTCACCGCGACCAGATCACCTCGCCCGATGCCCCGCGTTGTCAGCGCGCCAGCGATGAGGCCCGCTCTTTTTTCCATGCGTGCATAGGACCAGATTTCATCTCCAGACAGGATGCAGGCAGCGTTTGGCTGGCTGGCCACTTGTGCCGCGAAACCGTGCTGCAGCAGTCGCGGCTGGTCGCCTGTCGCCACCGCTGCCACAGGCGCTGGTGCGGTGGGGCAGGCAGGCTGCTCGGCCAGTCGCGCGGCAATCTGGTAGGCGGTGCGCCTTGCACCCTCGGGGCCCATGCAGACCACGATGTCGCCGGCCCTTGCTGCTGAACAGACCGCGAGTGCGGCAACCTCAGGTGTTTCGGCATCGCGGAAGGAGGGCCGCATCTGCCCAAGCGCCGTGCGCAGCTTGGCTTCGGCCGCAGCGGTATCGCCCGGCTCGCCCGCGGCGGAGAGCGGCAGCAGCCAGACAACATCAGCAAGTGCCAACGCGGTGGCATAGTCCTCTGCCAGTCGCGTGACGCGGCTGATCATCTGAGGTTCGAGAACGGCGAAGACGCGCCCCGACCCCGCGTTCTGGCGCGCAAGCGCCAAGGTAGCTTCGATCTCGGTCGGGTGATGGGCGAAATCGTCAAAGACCCTCACGCCCCGCGCCGCCGCCAGCAACTGCCAGCGGCGCTGGACGGGGCGGAACCGCGTCAGCGCCAGACATGCGGCCTCTGGGTCAATCCCAAGCGCCAACGCCATCGCCAGCGCGCCAAGGGCGTTTCGCAGATTATGCACCCCTGGAACCGTGAGGAGGACCCGGCCCAGCTTAACTTCGTCGGCCACCAGATCGAAGCTAGATCCTGTGTCATCCAACACCACATCCGCCGGATGGACCCTGTTGTCCGAAGCTATTCCGAAGGTCAGCACCCGTTCGCCCATACGGGCCACAAGGGCGGCAAGGGAAGGATCATCTCCAGACAGGACCACGGCGCCATCTTCCGGCACACGGGCAACCAGATCGGCAAAGGCGTCGTGCAGAGCTGCCGGCGTGGCGTAATGTTCTGAATGTTCATCATCGACATTCGTCACCAGGCAATGAGCGGGGGTCCAATGGTCCAGTCCGCGAAAGGCTTCGCAAGTTTCGGCCACCAGCAAAGGATCTTCGCCCAGCCGTGCACTGCCGCCTTCTAGCCCGTCGGAAAGACCGCCCAGCATATGGCCCGCAGGAATGCCTGCTGCGGTCAGGATCTGCGCCAACATCGCGGTTGTTGTCGATTTACCATGACTGCCTGCCACACAGATGACGTCGCGCTGGGCAAGAAGCTCGGTCAGGGCCTTGCTGCGCGACTGCACGGGGATGCCCCATTGGCGCGCTGCGATCAGCGCCGGATGGTTGCGCGGGATTGCGGGGCTATAGACCAGCAGGGTCGTTCCTTCCGGCGCCGTTGATTGATCCGGAAGGATCACCACGCCTTTTGCCGCGAGGGTGGCTATTTCGTCCTTTGCGGCATGATCGCTGCCCGTCACAGCCCAGCCAGAATCTAAGTAAAGTCGGGCAAGCGCACTCATGCCGGCGCCGCCAATTCCTAAGAGATGGACCTGCTGTCCGCGTCGCGCGGGCACAATTCGCAGGTCGCCCTTCTGTGTATATTCCCCAATGCGGCGCAATTCGCCCATAACACGTGTGAGGCCTTGCTGGCTTTGCCACCAGGTGCCGGGCTGAATGTCCATCGGATCGGTCGGGCAATGCACGGAAAGGGACAGACCGGGCGGCAGATGGGTTTGCGCCGTCAATAGGGCACGACGTGCATGCAGCGGTTTGCAAGACAGCCCGATCCGCCGGAGGCCCGACCAGCCAAGCCGCTCGGCGATCAGACGTGCGGAAAGTTTGATATTGTCCAGTGTGTTAACTGCATCCGGTTCGACAAGGATACGATCTTCAGGAACGCCGCCCGCAAGCAAGGCATCTTTTAGGATCTGCCATTCTGGCCGCGCGCCATCCCGTCCGCGCCCGGTCACCACAATCCATGGCACAAGACCTGCGCGAAACATCTCTATCGCGGGATAACAGGCAGTCGGGGTAGGGCTGCCCAGAACAATTAAAAGATCCAAGGCGCGCGGCTGTGAACCGGTGAAGATGAGATCGGTGATCCGCTGGATCGTATCATCCGCGCCTATCGGGCTTTCTTTGTCAGATAGCATCACGTCATGTTCTTTGTTTGCGACGTTTTTTAACGCAACGGTTGGTGCGTCACAGTCGGCATAGGTTGCACGAGACAATTAGATGGGGCGCAGGAACAACTCTTGAGATTTGCCAGATTGGCCTGCAGCACTCGTCAACAAGAGACAGTTTTTCCGCTAACAGGTTAACGTTGCATTTGCAATTTTATCTGTTCGGTCACCAGAAGCGCCATTTCTGAGGGTTATTGCAAAGCACGTTCGCAAGGGTGACGAGCTTGTGTGGACGGTGCCAAGGTTTGATCGTGCAAAACTTCCGTAGGATTGCAGAAAACACCATGGGGCATTTTCGTTACGGCAGGCCGCTTCACCTGGCGGCCTTGTCACACGATTTGGACCCGAAGATCCGCGCTAGAAATCCAGCCCAAGGTCCAGATTGGGGGCGGAGTGCGTCAGGGCGCCGACCGAGATATAATCGACGCCGGTTGCCGCAACTTCGGCGATGCGGGGCAGGGACATATTGCCTGAGGCCTCGGTGACCAAGCGGCCTCTTGCCATCTGCACGGCCTTCCGCAGCGTTGCGGTATCCATATTGTCCAAAAGCACGACATCCGCGCCGCCAATCTCCAGCAGGTCGCGAAGCTGGATCAGGGTATCCACTTCAACCTCGATTTTCATCATATGCGAGGCATGGGCGCGGGCCGCGGTCAGGGCTGGGCGGATGCCGCCGGCGGCGGCGATGTGATTGTCCTTGATGAGGATCGCGTCGCCCAGCCCGAAACGGTGGTTGAAGCCACCGCCATGCTGTACGGCCGCCTTTTCGACCAGACGCAGGCCGGGGGTGGTCTTGCGGGTGCAGGTGATCCGGGTCTGCGTCCCCACGGTTTGCGCAACAAAGGCCGCCGTCAGGGTGGCAATGCCACTGAGCCGCCCGGCAAAGTTCAGTGCGACCCGCTCGGCCGTGAGAATGGATTGGGCAGCCCCTTCGATTTCCATCAGCAGATCACCGGGGGCGCAAGCACTGCCATCCGGACCGTGGACAACCACGGCAAGTCCGGGGTCCACCAGCCGGAAGGCGAGCGCTGCAATTTGCATTCCCGATATGACGCCCGCCGTTCGGGCATTCAGGCGGGCGCGATACCGGGTGGCTGGCGGGATCACCAGACGCGAGGTGATATCGCCCGACGGCCCGAGATCTTCGATCAAGGCCGCGCGAACCAAGGGTTCCAGCAAGAGATCGGGCAAAGCAAGGGTCATGATGCGGCTTCCAACAGGGACTGGCGCAGGGCCATGGCTTCGGTCAGGGTCAGGCGGCTGCGATGGGCCTGGGCCGGATCAGGCGCCGGAAAATCGCTGCGGCAATGGGCGCCGCGCGATTCCTGCCGGATCAGTGCGGCGGCGGCGATCAGGGTGGCGGTGGCTGTCATGTTAAGAAAGCCCGGATCGCCCTTCGCGGCGGCTTCCAGTTCCGCAATCCGGATCAATGCCCGCTGAAGCCCTTGGGCGTCGCGGACGACGCCAACATTGGAGGTCATCAGCGCGCGCAGTTCGCAGATCAGTGCGGCAGGCACGGTACGTCCGCCGGGTGGCAAGGCAAGGGTGAGGGGCGCGGTGGACAGGGCTTGCACCTGATCGGCAATGTCCAGTGCCGCGCGGCGGGCATAGACAAGCGCCTCGAGCAGCCCGTTGGAGGCGAGCCGGTTTGCGCCATGAAGGCCGGTCGAGCTTGCCTCGCCGCAGGCCCATAGACCGGGCAGGCTGCTGCGGCCGGTCGCGGAAACCGCAATGCCGCCCATGTGATAATGCGCTGCCGCGGCCACGGGCACCGGCTGACGCTGCGGGTCGATGCCCATGCGACGGCAAGCCTGCTGCAGCGCCGGGAAGCGATGGGCGAGATCCGCGATTGTGCGCAGGTCCAGCTGCGGGCGACGGCCGGATTGCGTTTCGGCAAAAATGGCCCGCGCCACCACATCGCGCGGCGCAAGCTCACCGTCCGGATGCAGCGGGCGCATGAACCGCACACCGTCGCAGTTGATAAGGCTTGCCCCCTCGCCGCGCAGAGCCTCGGTCGCGAGTGGCGCGGGATCTTCGCCGCAGTCAATGGCCGTGGGGTGAAATTGCACGAATTCGGCGTCGGCGATGATGGCCCCGGCGCGGGCCGCCATACCGATCACCTGCCCGCGGATGCGTGGTGGATTGGTGGTCAGCGCGTAAAGACCGCCCGATCCGCCCCCCGCCAGCAGGACCGCTGCCCCGCGCAAAACGACGGGGGCGCTGCTGCCATCTGCCCCCATAACCTGTACCCCGGTCACGCGATCGCCAGAAACCTCCAGCCCGATCGCCTCAAGCCCTTCGGCCACCGTGATCGAGGGGGTTCGGCGCAGCTCGGCAATCAGGCTGGCCATGATTTCGCGTCCGGCCTGATCGCCCCGCACCCGCACAACGCGCGCCATGCTGTGCGCCGCTTCCCGTGACAAAAGATACCCGCCGGCCGCGTCGCGGTCGAAGGGGGTGCCAATGGCGGTGAGGTCAAGGATATGTGCCTGTGCCTCGGCGGTGACGCTGGTGGCGACCGAGGCATCAACCGTTCCGGCCCCGGCCTTTACCGTATCGGCAGCATGGGCTTCGGGGCTGTCGGCGGCAGACATTGCGGCCGCGATCCCGCCTTGTGCCCAGACCGAGCTTGCCCCCTGACCAATAGGGTCGGGCGAGATCAGGAGAACCGGACGAGGCGCAAGGCTGAGCGCGGCGTAAAGCCCGCCCAGACCCGCCCCGACGACAATGATCCGGCCGGTGTCGATCATGGTATCAGCCCGCTGCGCGGCTGAGATCAATCATCCGCTGCACGGCTTGCCGCGCCTTGCCAGCCACCTCGGGCGCGATCAGAACTTCGCCAGTCATGGAGTGAAGCGCATAAAGCACCTTTTCCAGGGTGATCAGCTTCATGTGCGGGCAAAGATTGCAGGGCTTGGCAAATTCCACTTCAGGCAGTTCGTCGGCGATGTTCGATGCCATGGAACATTCGGTGACCAGCATTGCGTGCGCTGGCTTGTGGGCATGCACCCAGTCCACGATCCCCTTGGTCGATCCGGTGAAATCCGCTTCGGCCACCACATCGGGCGGGCATTCCGGGTGGGCGATGATCGCCACGCCGGGGTTGCTGTCGCGATAGGCGCGCAGATCCTCGGCCCGGTAGCGTTCGTGCACCATGCAACTGCCGTCCCACCAGACGACGCGCTTGTGGCTTTGTGCGGCGACATTTTGCGCAAGGAAGCGGTCGGGGGTCATGATGACGGTATCGCCCTCCATCGCGTTCACGATTTGCAGGGCATTGGCCGACGTGCAGCAGACATCTGATGCGGCCTTCACCTCGGCCGTGGTGTTCACATAAGACACCACCGGCGCACCGGGGTAACGCGCCCGCATCTCTGCCACGCCATCGGCGGTGATGGATTCGGCCAAAGAACAGCCCGCTGCCAGATCAGGCATCAGCACGATCTTGGTCGGGTTCATGATCTTTGACGTTTCGGCCATGAAATGCACACCGCATTGCACGATCACATCCGCCTCGACCTCGGCGGCCTTTATCGCCAGTTGCAGGCTGTCGCCGACGAAATCGGCGACGCCGTGGTAGATTTCGGGCGTCATGTAATTATGGCCAAGGATCACTGCGTTGCGCTCGGCCTTCAGCCGGTTGATCGCAAGAACATAGGGGGCATGAAACGCCCAATCTGCAAAGGGCACCACGCGTTGCATTTTGGCGTAAATGTCGCGCGTCGCTTCTGCCGCCTCCAGAGAGGGGGCAAGATCGTAGCAGGCGGCAAGCGAGGCACGAAGAGACTTGATGTCTTGCAAGGCTGATATCCATCCCATTCGGAAAGTAAACCGGCAGGCGGCTCAGCTACACGGCTTTCTGCAGTGCCGCAAGCGACATCTGGGGTGACGTCTTTTGACTTTTTGGTTGGAAATTGATGACCTTACGGCCCGGCAGCCTTGGCCAGATGCACCCGGAACTGCGCGCGGCGGGTCATCTTGGCCCAAGCCGGGCCAAGCTGCGGTCGGATGTCGCGTGCCTTGATTGGCGGGCGGCGCCCCCCGTTGGGTGCGGGACACCGGCTTTGCAAAAGTACCGTCGCGGTCAGGATTGACCTGCATCATTGTCATATCGCAGACTTGGCTTATCGTCGTGACAACAGCAGGGGGCGCGGCGGGCTATGACGGCTGGTGAGCCGGTGATTGTGGCGCGGGGTCTGAGCAAGACCTATAAGAACGGCCCCGCCGAGGTGCTGGCGCTGCGCGATGTCGATTTCACGGCGCGGCGGGGTGAGTTCATTGTGGTGCTTGGGCCCTCGGGGTCGGGGAAATCCACCTTTCTCAACATCCTTGGCGGCATTGATCGGGCAAGTTCGGGTTCCGTTGTCTTTGGGGGGCAAGAGATCACAGATCTCGGCGATCAGGCCCTGACCCGCTATCGGCGGGATCATGTTGGCTTTGTCTTTCAGTTTTATAATCTGGTTCCCAGCCTGACCGCCTTGGAGAATGTGGCTCTGGTGACGGAAATCGCAGCCCATCCGATGCAACCCGCAGAAGCGCTTGATCTGGTGGGGTTATCGGCGCGCCATGGGCATTTCCCGGCGCAGTTGTCGGGCGGCGAGCAGCAGCGCGTTGCCATTGCCCGCGCCATCGCCAAGCGGCCGGAATTGCTGTTCTGCGACGAACCCACCGGCGCCTTGGACAGCACGACCGGTATTCTGGTGCTGGACGCGTTGGTCGAGGCGAACCGCTCTACGGGGGCAACGACGCTGATTATCACGCATAACGCCGCCATCCAGCAAATCGCCGACCGCACGCTGCGTTTCGCAGATGGACGGATCGTTGAAGAAATCACCAATACGACGCGCAAGCGCCCAAGCGAGGTGTCATGGTGATCCCGCCGCTTCGCCGCAAGGCTCTGCGCGATTTGCGGCGGCTGTGGGCGCAGGCTCTTGCCATCGCGCTTGTGCTGGCGGCGGGGGTTGCGACGCTGATCCTTGGCAATGGGGCGCATCGCGCCCTGTCAGACACGCGCGCGGCCTATTATGCCGATTACCGCTTTGCCGATCTGTCGAGCGATGTCGTGCGGGCGCCCGCCACACTGTTGGACGAAATCCGCGCTGTTGATGGCGTCATTCAAGCAGAGCCGCGCATCTTGAAACTGGCGCGTCCCGAACTGGAGGGCATGGTCGAACCAGCCTCGTTGCTTCTGGTCTCTGTGCCGCAAGAGGGGGGGCTGAACCGGCTTTACTTGCGCGCCGGGGCCTTGCCGCATCCGGATGCGGCCAATGAGGCGGTGGTCTCGCAGGATTTCGCCACGGCGCATGGCCTGCGCGAGGGGGCACATCTGACGGTCGTGATGAATGGCAAACGGCGCGACCTTGTCATCACCGGAATCGCCCTGTCCCCCGAATTCATCTATGCCTTGGGACCGGGCGAGATGATGCCGGACCCGCGCCGTTTTGGGGTGGTCTGGTTGCCCCGCCCTGCCTTGGAGCAGGCCTACGATCTGAAGGGTGCCTTTTCGAACCTTGTCCTGCGGATTGCCCCCGGTGTGACCGAAGCGAGGGTCATTGCGGCCCTTGATCGTATCACGGCGCCCTATGGCGGCGGCGGTGCGACAGGACGAGCCGAGCAAACCTCGCACGCTTTCCTTGATGCGGAACTGAAGCAGTTGGGAGCCATGGTAAAGGTGCTGCCGCCCATTTTCCTGATGGTGGCCGCCATGCTGGTGCATATGACGCTTTCGCGCCTGATCACGCTTGAGCGCGAACAGATCGGGCTTTTGAAGGCGCTGGGCTACACGCCAGTGCAAATCGCGCAGCATTATCTGGAATTCGTGCTGTTGATCGCGGCAGGGGGGGGGCTGCTGGGCTTGGGGCGGGGTTGGCACAACTTTATGCGCGGTTCTTTTCCTTTCCTTTTCTTGTGTTTGGCACGGATTTCCGGGTCTACGGATTGGCCGCGTTTGTTACCTGTTTGGCTGCGGCCGGGGGCGCGCTGCAATCCCTGCGATCGGTGCTGGCTTTGCCGCCCGCCGTGGCAATGGCCCCGCCCACGCCGGCGGATTACGGTCGTGGCGCAAGTGGGCTGCTGCGGGCGATCCCTTTGCGTCAGACAGGTCGCATGGTGCTGCGCCACCTGCTGCACTGGCCCGCCCGCACGGCGTCCAGCGTGCTTGGAATGGCCATGGCGGTTGCGATCCTTGTCGCCTCGCTCTGGTCCTTCGGCTCGATTGACCACATGATCCATGTGACGTTCCAGTTGGCAGAGCGGCAGGATGTGAAAGTGGTCTTTACCGCAGCGGAACCGATGCAGGCGATAAATGACCTTCGACATATGCCGGGTGTGTTGGCCGCCGAACCGTTCCGCACGATAGCGGCGAAACTGACGCATGGAACAAGGTCGAAACGACTGGCGATCGATGGGCGCCCCGGCGATGCCCGGCTGTCGCGCGTCCTGTCCCCCGCTCTGGCACCAATGCCAATGCCCGAGGCAGGGCTGCTTTTGAGCGAGGCCTTGGCAGAGGCCTTGGCGGTGCGCGTGGGCGACCGGGTGCAGGTCGCGTTCATGGATGGCAAACGGCATGTGGTGGAACTGCCGGTCAGCGGCATTTCTCTGGGGTATGTCGGTCTTGGGGCGGCGATGGACATGGCCGCCTTGAACCGCGCTGCCGGAGAGGGGGAGGAGATTTCGGGGGCAAATCTGCTATTGGATCCCGCTGCCCTGCCGGCGTTCTTTGCCGCCGCTTCGGCCGCACCAAAGACAGGGTTTCTCAACGTCACCGATCTGACCGTTTCGCGTTTTCGCGCGACGCTGGCCGAAAATATCACCGTGATGATTACGGTCTATGTCACGCTTGCCGCCATCATCGCTTTGGGTGTGGTCTATAATTTCTCGCGCATCGCGCTGTCCGAACAGGGGCGGGAACTGGCCAGCTTGCGCGTTCTGGGGTTCACCCGCGCCGAGGTCGCCGCGGTTATCTTGCTGGAATTGGCCGTGGTTGTGCTGTTGGCACAGCCCCTTGGCTGGCTGATCGGTCACGGCATCGGGCTTGCCATGGTGGCGGCGTTCTCGTCGGACCTTTACCGTGTGCCCTTTGTCATGGGGCGCGAAGTTTATGCCATCGCAAGCCTTGTTGTAATAGCGGCGGCGCTGTTGTCAGCGCTTGCCATTCGCAGCCGGATCAACCGGCTTGACCTGATTGCCGTTCTGAAAACGAGGGAATGATCATGCGCCGCCTGCTTCCCGCCGCCGTTGGTGTTGCCGTCTTGGCCCTGCTGGTCTGGGTATTTTTGCCCCAGCCCCTCGTCGTTGAAACCGCCCGTGTCACGAAAGGCGATCTCATCGTACGCATCGAGGCCGAGGGTGAGGCCCGCATCCGCGAGGTGGTGGTGGTTTCAGCCGCAATCGCGGGTCTGTTGCAGCGGGTTACCCTTCACCCCGGCGATGATGTCACCGCAGGACAGACCGTGGCCCAGATTGGACCCGTGGCCCCTTATCTGCTTGATGCCCGCGCCCGTGCCGTGGCCAAGGCGAGTGCTGCGGCAGCTGCCGCCGCTGTCGAACTGGCGCGCAGTCAACTGGTGCAAGCCGAAGCGGCACTGGACTTTGCCACCATCGATGCCGCTCGCGCCCGCGCCCTGTTTGCGCGTGCGGCCATGGCGCAAAGGTTGCTGGATGATGCCGTACTTGCCGAACGCACGGCTGAGGCCGCTGCCGCCAGCGCCCGCGCCAATCTTGCCATGCGGGAAAGCGAAAAACAAAGCGCCGATGCCATGCTCGACGATGGAGGCGCTGTCAGCGCGATGTGTTGTGTTGAGGTCAAGGCCCCCGTTGCTGGCCGCATCCTGCGCGTGGTGACCGAAGACGAGCAGGTGGTGCAATCTGGCACACCGATCATCGAAATCGGGGATACGCACAATCTCGAGATCGTCGCACATGTCCTGTCTCGCGATGCCGTCGGGATTGCAGAAGGTGCAGAGGCGACGATCACGGGTTGGGGCGGTGCCGATTTGGTGGCCACGGTCCAGCGGGTCGAGCCAAGCGCCACCACCCGCATATCGGCGCTGGGCATAGAGGAACAGCGCGTCGAAGTGCTGTTGACCCTGCGCGACGCCCCGCCGTCGACCCTTGGCCATGGTTTTCGCACCATCGCACGGATCACGGTGCAAGAAGCCCGAAACGTGCCACGGGTTCCCATCGCCGCGCTGTTCCGCACGGGCGGGGACTGGGCCGTTTATACGGTTCAGAATCGCCGGGCCGTCCTGAGGCGGCTTACCTTGGGGGCGCGAAACGAAGACTATGCAGAGATCGTCGAGGGGCTAACCGAAGGCGAGACTGTTGTCCTTCACCCGGCGGCCGAGATGGCGGACGGCGCGCGGATCGCGCCTTAGTCATTCGATTGGGTTGGGTGTAGAGGACATCCTGCCCACGGCATCTGTCGAACACGAGAATCTCGTAACGGCTTATGAGGTGACCAAGTTCGGATGGCCGTGGGAGACATGATGAGTGTGGCGCCGACCGATTTTGGAAGCCGGGTGTGAACATTCGCCGGGCCGGCGCAGGAGGTCGGCAACTGGGTCCGCGCCCCGCTAGGTGATTGAGGTTGTGACGAAATTCACTGCAGCCTCAGGTTGCTGCCTGACCAAGCTTCAGCAACTTTTGCGCATAATTCCGCCGATTCCAATCTAGGTCGCACCGGTCTGGAAGGTTGCCGGATGATACCGATTTGTAACCTCCTTTGCCGACTGCTAATGTCGCGGCAATAAGAGAATTGAATCGAGAGCTGATCGATGCGGTTTGGCGCAGTTTTTCCTTTGTTTGTATGCTTGCCGCATGCACCGATGGCTTTGTCTCGTTTCCGGTGACCAAGGATGACCAAAAGTCCCTAGGGGACGATGTGGAGGTCATCCGTCTTGATGCCCAAAATATAGCGAGCTTTTCGAGCCCCGCGCGGGGGCACGAGGTGGCCTCCATAGCATCAGGCCAAAACTGGGACTACAAGATCGGTGTTGGAGATATTCTGTCTGTGATCGTTTTCGATCATCCAGAACTGACCCTTCCCGCTGGGCCGCAGCAAGCTGTAGAGGAAAGCGGCTTCCGTGTGCAGTCTGATGGTAGCTTCTTTTATCCGTTCATCGGGCAGGTTAAGGCCATGGGCCGAACCCCCGAGGAGATACGCCTAGATGTATCGCAACGGCTTGCAGAGTTTATCCCCTCACCCCAAGTTGAGGTCAGGGTTGTCGCCTATAAATCCCAAAGCGTGGTCGTCTCAGGCGAAGTTGAGCAGCCCAACCGTCAGGCTCTTAATGCCGTGCCCTTGACCCTGATCGAGGCGGTGACCGCAGCTGGGGGGCTGACCGATGCCGCAGATGGTCGGAACGTTGGCATTCAGCGGGGCGGCGTTCGCCACAGCGTGGATTTGGATGGTTACCTGACTTCGGGAATCAGGAAAAACAATCCCGTGCTTGTTGCCGGTGACGTGGTCAACGTGCCTCGTCGCAAGGCCTTGGAGGCCTATGTTCTTGGCCAAGTGCTGCGGCCGGATGTCATTGATCTTTCGGTAGAACCTGTGACCCTTACGCAGGCACTGACCCGGCAGGGCGGCCTAGAGGAGACACGCGCAGATGCGCGTGGCGTGTTTGTATTTCGCAACCGAACGCCAGGCATCATTACCGTGTTTCAGCTAGAGATTGCCAACCCAACGGGCATGTTGATTGGTACACGTTTTGTGCTTGAACCTAGCGATGTTGTCTACGTCGTCCGCTCCCCACTCCAGCGGTGGAACGATGCGATTTCGGGCCTGTTGCCGACCGTTCGCGCCGTGACTGCGGTAGATCCGGCGTCCAACTAGAAGGTTTCCGCATGATTCGGTCAGTCCTTGTGGTCTGTGTAGGCAATGTTTGCCGTTCCCCCGTTGGAGAGCGGCTTTTGCAAACACTGGCTCCGCAGATTGTGGTCACGTCGGCGGGTCTGGCTGCTCTTGTCGGGCATGCTGCCGATGCGCAGGCAGCAGAGGTCGCTAGGGCAGCGGGGGTGGACTTGGGCGGACATGCCGCGCGTCAGTTCACTCCTGCCCTCGGTCAGGCGGCGGATCTGATCCTCGTGATGGAACCCGGCCACAAGGCCAAAATCTGTCGCGACGCCCCGCAATGTTCTGGCAAGACAATGCTGTTTGACCATTGGTCCGGCGCAGGTGGCATTGCCGATCCTTATCAACGCTCAACTGAATTTCATCGTGCTGTCTTTGACCAGATTAAGAGCGCAGCAACAATATGGGCTAAACGCCTTAATCCGAAAGCACCCGTATGAATATGACTTCCTCCAGGGGCGAAGCCGAAGACGAGATCGATCTGACACGTCTTGCTCAATCTATTTGGGCTAGTCGCTATTGGATGCTTGCTTGTGGCTTCTTAAGCCTATTCGGTGCTAGTTTTTATTTGGCCAATACTCAACCGACCTATCAGGCTGATACACTACTGCAGCTTGAAACTCGATCTGGGGCAATGGCGCTGCCTACCGCGCTCAGCGATTTCGTTGCAAGTGACCCGCGAACCGTAACGGAAATGGAGATCATCCGGTCAAGGCTGATCATCAGTAAGGTCGTGGCCGATTTGAACCTGGACTGGGTTGTTGAACCCAGATTGGCGCCGCTGTTTGGCACAGCTTTGCTGCGATATGATCTGCCTGTCCCCGATGTCGGGCCGATGCGAAGCTTTGGCCGAAAAGGAGATATTATCGAACTCGGCCTTCTGGAGGTTCCACCACAATGGGTAGATCAACCACTCGATTTGACTGCAAATGAGGGGGGCGCTTACTCGGTTGTCCTTCCCGATGGTACCTCGTTACAAGGCACGGTCGGCGAGTTGGTACGCGATGCTGCACACGGCTTGACGCTACGACTCGATGCGCTGACGGCCCCGGCCGGTCGCCGCTTCACAATTCTCCAATTGAGTGAGCGCACCGCGATCGAGCGAGTGCGCGCAGACCTTTCAGTCGTCGAAAGCGGGAAGCAATCTGGCATCTTAAGTTTGCGTTTCAACGACGGGCATCCTGATCGCGCTGTCGTAATTCTGAACGGCATTGCAGAATCCTATGTGAAACAAAACATTGATCGCAGCGCAGCCGAAGCCGCCAGCAGCCTTGATTTCATCGAGCAGCAGCTGCCCCTTGCGAAAGCCAAACTCGACGCGGCTGAAACCGCACTGAATGTATACCTTCAGAAACAACAATCTGTTGATCTGACCTTGGAAACCGAAAACGTCCTGACACAAGTGACGAAGATTGAGGCCGATCTTGCGGATCTTCAGACGCGGGAAGACGAAATCAAACAGTTATATAAGGTCAGCCACCCAGTTTATCAGCAGCTTTTGGCCCAACGCGCCCGCTTGCAGGAAACGCTGCAATCCCTGCGGGCCGAGGTTGAAACTTTGCCGGAAACCCAGCGCGAAGTGGTAAATCTAACCGCCAGCCTTGAACTTGCTCGCAACGTATACACCGAACTCCTTTCTCGCGCTCAAGAGGTCCGTGTCTTGAAAGCGAGTACTATCGGCAACGTGCGCATCATTGATACCGCAGGTGCCAGCCTTATCCCCGTTGCACCACGCAAATCCATGATTTTGGCGATATCGCTCTTGTTTGGCCTGATGACCGGTGCGGGCATTGGGATTATGCGAACTTGGCTGCGCAGGACGGTGCACGGTACTGAAGCCCTGGAAAAAATGGGGCTTTCGGTCTTTGCGACCATTAACCTTGCCAGGAGCGCGCGGCAAAAGGGGCGGGGCGATCACTCAATCTTGGCAGTAAGCGATCCAACTGATCTTGCCGTAGAGGGGCTGCGATCTCTGCGAACAAGCCTGCAATTTGGCATGCTAGACTCCAAGTCCAAATCAATCGCGATTACCTCTACAGCGCCTGGAGCAGGGAAGTCTTTTACGGCAACAAACCTCGCGGTGGTTTCGGCGCAGGCAGGTCAAAAGATTTGCCTTATCGATGCAGATATGCGTCGCGGTCAGTTGAGAAAGTTGTTTGATTGCCCCAAAAATGCGGCGGGACTGTCGGAATATCTTGCAGGCGAAAAAACCTTGGAAGAGGTAATTCGCCGTAGCCCGATAGACGGCATGGATTACATACCAACGGGCCGTTTTCCACCAAACCCGTCAGAACTCTTAATGCGAAAAACACTTGATGAATTGGTGGCTGAACTGGACAGTCGCTATGATTTGTCTCTGTTTGACTGTCCACCCGTATTGGCGGTGACGGATCCTGTCGTGGTTGGTCGAGCAACGGGGGGTGTTTTGGCCGTTGTACGGTATGACGAAACGCCTCTGGCCGAAGTCAATGCGCTTATGAAGACCCTGGAAACTGCGGGATTGCGGCTAACCGGTACAATTCTTAATGGCTTTGATCCACGTAAAGCCCGCGCGGGGGGGTATTCCTACAATTACAACTACCGCTATGACTACAAGCGTCGGGGCGATTAGGCTCGACAGGCCCTAGTGCGCAGCTCACGCATGAGGCCCTGATGGGAGTTATGAACCCATTTCTGCAGAAAATGCCCTACCCCATTCGCCGAGGGTAGGGGGGGGCTCATCCCAAAATCAGACCCAGCGCGACGCTTTCGTCGGGCCCTTGGTCCGGGCGATGGGAGCCGTATCCCTCTCGCTCTCGATCGTTTCCATATTTGGTCTTCTTGATGGCGAGCATCGCCAGCGCAACGTTCAGGAGGCGTGTGCTGTTTCAGTCACGTATGGAGCATTTGGTGTTCTCTTTTGATAGGTCCGGAGTGCAAAGGTGACTCCTGCCGCCTAGAAGTTGCGGCGATAAACTCGATGCGGTAGCATGATTTTATACTTTCGCGATTTACAATTAGGCTATCCCAATGGCACCTTTTGCATTTTACTTTTGTAAGTTGAGCAGGGGAACGAAAGTTTCTGTGCAGCTTGTAGCTGACACCTGTTTGATTGTTTTCTCCTTCATTGGTGAAATGCTGTTTCGACTGGAAGACATTACCTTCTTGAGCGAATTAAGAGTTTGGGCGGCTATTCTTGCGACGGCGGCAGTCACGTTGGCGTGCTTCCAGTTTCTTGGGCTGTATCACAGTATTGTGCGATCTTTGACGAGTCAGATTTTGCTTGTAATCGGCAAAGGCGCATTGGTCGCTTCTATCACACTCTATGCTATGGGGCTTGTTTTTGAGGCAAATCTGCCGCGATCAGTCCCCCCCATTTTCGGGGTGTTTATCTTCCTTACTGTTAGCGGCCTTCGATTTGGCGCACAATCTGTGTTTCGAAAGCGCGATCATTTGAGACGGCAGTCAGTTTTGATCTATGGCGCTGGGGAATATGGACTGCAACTTCTCAAGGCACTAACGGATAGCAAAGAGTATGAACCCGTCGCATTTGTTGACGAAGACTGCAAATTGCAGGGCTTGAAAGTCGGTGGGTTAACCGTCTACCCGCCAGATGAAATCCAGAAACTCATATAGACTAAAGGCGTGCAGATGATCTTGCTCGCCCTTAATAGTACAGGGCGGGCGCGCCGGCGTGAAATTGTCGCTGAGCTGGAAAAGTACTGCCTTGAGATTAAGACAATTCCAAATCTGTCGGGAATTATTAACGGATCTACTCAAATTACTGACGTGCGCAACGTCACGGCCGAGGATCTTTTGGGTCGTGAGCCAATTTCTCCTGATGCAACGCTGATGGCCAAGAACATCAGAGATCGGGTCGTAATGGTTTCAGGTGCCGGAGGTTCAATAGGTAGCGAGTTGTGCAGACAGATTCTGAACCAAAAGCCCAAAATTTTGGTGCTCTTCGATGTAAGCGAATTTGCATTGTACACGATCGAAGCCGAGCTGATAGCGGCTCGCGATATGATGAAATATTCTGCCAAGATCGTTCCCGTACTTGGGTCTGTGCAGTCCGAGCAGCGGCTGGCTGATGCCATAAAAGCATTTGGTGTAAATACAATTTATCATGCCGCGGCGTATAAACACGTCCCTCTTCTTGAGGAGAATGTGATAGAGGGTGTGAAAAATAATGTTTTTGGAACGCTGGCCATCTCGTCTACGGCTCGGAAGCTAGGCGTTGAGACATTTATCCTGATTTCTACGGATAAAGCGGTTCGTCCTACCAACATAATGGGGGCTACTAAGAGAATAGCAGAACTAATTTGTCAGGCGCATGCGCGAGACTGTCCTTCCACGACATTCTCGATGGTCCGCTTTGGCAACGTTCTTGGCTCATCTGGCTCAGTAATTCCAAAATTTGAAGCTCAGATCTCTAGTGGCGGGCCGATCACCGTTACGCATCAAGACATCACACGGTATTTCATGACGATCCCAGAGGCGGCACAGTTGGTTGTGCAAGCAGGTGCAATGGGAAAAGGCGGCGACGTCTTTGTGTTGGATATGGGTGATCCTGTTAAGATTATAGACTTGGCGGTTAGCATGGTTAAACTTAGCGGTTTGACCCCGTACTTAATTGACAGAACGGATCAAATATCTCATGAAAAAGGTGATATTCCAATCAGCATTACTGGGCTTCGTAAGGGCGAAAAGCTTTACGAGGAACTTCTTATTGGAAATAATCCCGCCTCAACTGTCCATTCGCGAATTATGACGGCGTCTGAGATCTCGCTGACAATGGCGGACTTGATGCCCGCACTTGATCGGCTATATGAGGCCTGCGAGAAGGTCGATTTGCCCACAATATTGGCCATTCTGCATGAACTACCTTTGGATTATGAGCCTGCAAGTCCCCAAATTTCTCACTGGGCTGCTTAGTTCCGCCTGAGCAATGTGTTCAGGTTGGTATGACGGTCTCCGCTTGCGGAGTCCAATCTGTTTGGTTTGCGGGATCGCGGTTATGACGCAGCTAAGCCAAGCCGAAGGTGGGCCAGGATCGTTAATCTATGCCCAGAACTGTGCCGGATCGGCAGATCGGTTTCACGGAGATTTGAGCGGTTTAAATCTTTCTGCAAAGCGATGAGCAGCGGGGGCAACACAGTGACAGGCACGGCGCCGTTTGCAGAAACTGCTGGTCGATCAGCGGCGTGATCGACGGGCATTGCCGTCTCGCCCTGCGGCTCAAAGTCGAATGACGACCGCGAGATGGACAGCAGGCGACATGGCATCCCGACCGACAGGCTCGGGTGGTTCTTCTCGATCATCCAGCGCCTCACTTGCCGATCAAACGCTTGAGCGTTCGTGACAAAATCGTTGGCGACCGACAGCTTGGCAATGGTCCGCGAGTTTGCCCGCAATCAGCAGGCCTATGCATCCGCCTTTGAAGGGGCCGACTATATAGCGGGGCGATATAGCTGATAAACGAAAAAGCTATTTCCGAAAATTCTTGCCCTGTTCGACTGTGATGTCAGCCCGGAGGAGGGCTGTCCGCTAGAGACTTCTCGCGTTCCAGGGAGGAACCATGAAACGCTTCAACGCAGCAATGCTGCGAACGGCGATGCTTTGCTCGACGTTCGCGCTGGCAAGTCAGGCCGTCGCAGATGTGACGGAACTTCCGCAGCAGACACAGGACGAGCTTTACAATCAGGCTTTGATGGACCCCAATCAGCCGCTCGCCGACAGCGCCTATCGCGATTTTATCGCCAAGAACCCGCCGCCATGGAAGATCGGCTATGCGTCCAGCTACGCCGGTAATACCTGGCGCGCTGGCGTCATGGATCGGTTGCAGAACGAACTGATCCCCAAGTGGCAAAAGCTTGGGCTGATTTCAGAGGTGGTCATCACCCAGTCAAACCTGAATGACTCGACCCAGATCCAGCAGATGCGCCAGCTTGTCGATCAGGGGGTCGATGCAATCATCGTCTGCTGCTCGAACCCAACCGCGCTGAACCAGACCGTCGAGTATGCCCATTCCAAGGGCGTGCCCGTCTTTTCCTCGACCGGTTACCTGACCAGCCCCTATTCGATCAACGCCTCGGCGAACTTCGTGGTGGGTGGTCGGATGATGGGCGACTGGATGGCCAAGGAAATCGAGGGCAAGGGCAACGTTCTGGTCGTCGAAGGCATCCCGGGTGCTTCGGCATCCGACAGCCAGAACGTCGGTATCCAGGCGGCCTTGGCCGAGACCCCCGATGTGACCATCGCCGGTCAGGTCGCGGGTATGTGGACCGATCAGGTTGCGCAGGCCGAGGTGCAGAAGTGGCTGGCAACCAACCCGGGCCAACTTGACGGCATCATCATTCAGTCGGCGTCGGAGCTTGGCGCGCTGCGGGCGATGCAGCAGTCGGGTCGCCCGATGGTGCCGATCACCATCGGTTCCGAAATGGGGGCGCTTTGCTACTGGCGGCACAACCCCGATTTCATCTCGGGTGCGATCCACGCCTGGCCGCCCGGCGATGATTTCGAGATGTTGTGGAACATCATGATGCGGACGCTGGAAGGTCAAGGGCCGAAGATCCAGTCGATCCTGACCAAGCCCATCATGATGACCAAGGACGAGATGTTGGCTGCGATCCCCGAAGATTGCTCCGAAGACTCGGACGGCTGGTACCATCCAGGCATCGAGAAATGGGCGGGCAAGGAGTTCCTCGATCAGTTCTTCCTGCATCCGGCTGACCCAGAAGCCTATGATCCAAAGTCGCACCCTGCGGCGAACTGATCCGGCCTGAAACGTCGACTTCAAGACAGAAAACCCGGCTGCCGCGTTGTCATCGCGGCAGTCGCCACCCCCCTCACATCTTATGAGCCCCGGAACCTCTCGCAATGTCCTCCGTCTCGGTCGAAATATCTGCGGTCCGCAAGACCTTCGGCCCGACCGTCGCGCTGGCCGATGTGTCGCTGAAGGCCTATGCCGGAGAGGTTCACGCCATCATCGGTGGGAACGGGTCGGGGAAAAGCACGCTTGCCAAGGTGATCTCTGGGGTTCTGATCCCTGACAGCGGGCAAGTCTCCATCCTCGGCAAAGCGGCGACCTCGCCGCACGAAGCGCGGTCTTTGGGGATTTCCAACGTCTTCCAAGAGGTGTTGGTCGCCGATGAATGTTCAGTTCTAGACAACCTGTATCTGGGTGCTGATGGGCTTCTCGGCTCGTCGGTGAACCGAGAGGAGCGCTATCGCAAGGCTTCGGCCCTGATGGCTGAACTTCTGGGCTTCGAGCTTGATCTGAACACGTTGGCAGGGGATTTGCCGCTTTCGGTCAAGCAATGGATCACAATCGCCCGGGCGATGCTGACCGATCCCAAGGTACTGATCCTTGATGAATCTTCTGCCGCGTTGGATTTCGATTCCACCGAGCGGCTGTTTCGCAAAATGCGTGAGATGAAGCGGCGCGGCACTGCGATCCTGATCGTCACGCACCGGATTGCAGAGCTTGTCCGAATTGCTGATCGCGCCACCGTTTTGCGCGATGGGCGTACCGTTGGCACGCTGGAGCAGGATGAAATCACCGAAGCGCGCATCTTGACCCTGATCGCGGGTCCAGAACGCGAGAAAGCCCAAGAGGCTGTGGCCGAGGCGCAGCGCCTGTCGGATCGCGCCCTGTTGCGGATGCAGGATGTCAAAGTCTGGGCCGATGCCGCACCTTTCGACTTTACACTTTTCCCCGGCGAGATCGTTGGAATTACGGGCCTTGATGGGCAGGGGCAGGCCGATTTTGTGCGTGCAATTGCGGGTGTTCAACCGCTTTTGGCCGGCCGTGTGTCCATCATCCGTGACAATGTGGCCGAGTTGGTGACAGATCTTCGGTCGGCCCGTGAAAATGGCATCAGCTATGTTTCTGGCGACCGCAAGAAAGAGGGAATTTTCCCAAATCTTGGCATCTTCGAAAATATGATGCTGCCGGTCTACCGCGCCTATCGCAGCGGCGGTTGGCTGAATCTGACCAACCGGGCCAAACTTCGACCGGTCTTTGAATGGGAAGCTTCGAAGCTTGCCGTGAAGATGGGCGCGCCTGATAACCTCATCACCTCGCTTTCGGGGGGCAACCAGCAAAAGGTACTGATTGCCCGGGCCTTTGCAGAAAAACCGACCGTTCTGGTGCTGAACGATCCGGCCCGCGGTATCGATATTGGGGCCAAGCTCGACCTTTATCGTAACCTGCGCGATTTTGCGGCGCGGGGAAACTCGGTGGTGTTCCTGTCTTCCGAGATTGAGGAATTTCTGAACCTTTGTTCGCGGGTGCATGTTTTCCGCAATGGTGCGGTATCGGCCGATTTTGACCCGCCTTTTGCACCCCATGTGATCTTGAACGCCATGTTCGGTCGCCGCGCCAACGCCGCTATGCCCGGTGAAGCCTTGGCCGAGGAAGAGGCGCATCCCCATCACCACGCCGAGGATGACAGCCAGACCTTCATTCCCGCGCACTTTCCACCCACGACGACCGAAGACGGTCGCCCTGCCGCGCGTCCAGTGCGTCTGGCGGCCGCACGCATCAACGAGGGAACCCCTATGAACCAATCCGGTTTTGTGCTGACCTCTCCCGATATTCCGCAAGGTTCGCTCGTGCCGGACCGCTTTGTCGAAGACAGCCGCATCTCGCCCCGCCTGCAATGGTCGGGCGTGCCGGATGGCACCCGCAGCTTTGCGCTCGCGGTTACCGACCCTGATCTTCCGGCCGAGTTCAACTTTCCCCGCAGCTTTGCGCATTGGCTGGTGCATGACATCCCCGCTGCGGTGCGCGAGTTGCCTGAAGGGGCGTCGGGCAGCGCGGCCATGCCATCTGGCGCGGTCGAACTGAATTCCGACTTTGTGACATTCGCGATCCCCGGCTTCGGCCGTGGCTGGGGCGGGCCATGGCCTCCCGATCGCCAACACCGGTACGTCTTCACGCTTTACGCGCTGAAGACGCCCCACATCGCCATCCCATCGGATGCCGATCTTGCCGAATTTGCCGCCGCCATAATGCCAGTCGCCATCGATCAGGCATCTTTCACGGCCCATTACGGACCGGCGCGCAAACCTTTGCCAACCGCTTGAGAAATCTGCCGAACCGACAGGAGGACTGCATGAGTAGATACGGCAGCAGAAAAGGCTTCGACCTTGAATGGATCGAACGCTGGGCGCGCTGCGTCAATGAAGACAGGATCCTGCCGGTCATCGGCAGGTTCTTCAACAACCGTTTTGTTCTTGGGGTGGATGAAACGGAATTCCTGATCGAAGTGCGCGGCGGCAAGATTGCCCGCATTTCCGAAGGGCTGACGCCGAATGACCTGGGCTTCGACTTTGCACTGCGTGCGCCGTCGACCGCTTGGGCCAAATTCAGCCAGCAAATCCCCCCGCCGATGTTCAACGATATTTGGGCCATGGCCCATCCGCTGCACAAGCAGCTGACCATCGACGGCAACCAGCTTCCCTTCTGGCAGAACATGCGCGCGCTGACGCGGATGCTTTCCCTGATGCGGCAAGTGTGACGCGAGGACTGAGCCATGAACCAGCACGATCCCATTGTCGGTCGCTATGTCTATGTGACCTGTCAGGGTAAAACCTACCGCACCTACTACGAGGAAACCGGCGAAGGCATTCCGATGGTCTGCCTTCATACGGCGGGCACCGACGGGCGGCAGTATCGCCACCAGATGTGCGACCCGGAAATCACCTCGAATTTCCGCGTCATCGCCTTTGACATGCCGTGGCACGGCAAGTCGATCCCTCCGGCCGATTTCTATCTGATGGAGGACGAATACAAACTGACCACCAGCTTTTATGGCGAGTTCATCGTGGCCTTCTGCCGCGCGCTTGATCTGAAAAAGCCGGTGATTATGGGCCAATCGATGGGCGGCAACATCTGCCTGCATCTGGCGCTGAAATACGAACAGGAATTCTCGGCGCTGATCGCGCTTGAAGCCTGTGACCACAGCCCCGGTTGGTGGATCTATCCGCTGCATCATCCGCATATCCACGGCGGCGAGGCGGTGGCAACAGCCGTATTCGGTTTGATGAGCCCCGAAAGCCCCGACGAATATCGTTGGGAAACCTGGTGGTATTACGCGCAAGGCGGCCCCGGCATCTTCAAGGGCGACTTGTACTTCTACTCTGTTGACAGCGATTTCCGCGATCAGGTTCACAAGATTTCGGGCCGTCTGCCGATCTACTTCCTGACCGGCGAATACGACTTCGCCTGTACACCGGAAATGACCGAACGCACCGCCGAAAAGGTCAAGGGCTCGGAAACGATCATCTTCTCGGGCGGGCACTTCCCGACCTCGGAAGACCCCGCGAAGTTCAAGGATGTCATCTCGCCGGTCTTGAAAAAGATTGTGCAGAACGACCCCGATCGTCGTGGGGCCGGACGGGCGCTGCCCGGTCCGGTTGCGGCAAGCGGTGCCGTATCGCGCCCCGCGGCGCGGCGCGTGATCGAGCTTTGATCCTCCCCGCCGGGCGCGGTTAGCGCGCCCGGTTCCCCTTCGCCCTCTTCGGATGTTGGTTTGCATGTCGGAACGATCCTCTTCGACCAGTACATATCTGCTGGTTCCGATTCTGCTGATCGCCCTGCTTCTGGGGACGGCAGCCATTCGCAACCCAAGTTTTGTTTCGCTCTCCGGTTTTGGCAGTGCGATCATTGTCGCGGCACCCTTGGTTTTTGCGACCTATGCGTTGATGTCATTGGCCGTTGCGGGCCGTGGCACGGTGGATCTCGCTGTCGGTCCGCTGATGGCGTTCATCAACGTCTCTATCGTCAAGCTGAACATGCTTGGCGTTGTTACCGGCCCCTTCGGCGTCTTCTTTGTGGCGCTGGGATTGGGGGTGATCTACCAGCTTTTGTTTGCGTTGATCGTGATCTGGGTGCGGGTGCAGCCGATCATCGTGGCGCTTTCGGGCTTTCTTGCCCTGTCCGGCATCAACCTTGTGATTTTGCAGCGCCCCGGTGGGATGGCGCCCGAGTGGATGGGCAGCTGGGGGCTTGGAACAACGATCTTTTCGCCGATCCTGCTGATCGTGCTGATTGCCACGGCCGGCTGGCTTTTGTTCACGCTGACCCCGTTTTACGCCAACCTGCGCATGATGGGGTATGACGAGCGTGCGGCGTGGACCAGCGGGGTTCGCATCAATATCGTACGCGTGGGTGCCCATGTCATTGCAGGGCTTTTCGTGGGCCTCGGTGCGATTTGCTATACCGCGCTGATTGCCAGCGGCGACCCGACACAGGGTACCACAATGACGCTGACCGCCGTTACGGCGCTGGTTCTTGGTGGGGTCAGCCTGTCGGGTGGTCGCGGTGGCGTGACAGGTGCCTTGCTGGGGGCTTTGAACCTTTATCTGATCGGCTTTGTGCTGGCGACGTTCAACTTTGGTGCCATTCAGGCCTTTGTCACCCAGATGAGCTACGGCATCATCCTTGTGCTGTCGCTGCTTCTGACGCTGCTGGTCCCCATCATCGGGCGGCATATCAGTTTCATCTCGCCTTGGGGCGCCTTCCTTGTGCTTGGGGCCTTGGTGATCGGCATCATGCTGCAGGTTGCCACATCGGGCGCCTATCTGCCGGCTGAGGGCGTCATGGGGGCTGCGCAAGGTCCGCTTTTGACGCGCTATCTTCTCGACACCCCGGCGGGGGGCGCTGATTTCGGTCTTGTGCTGTCGCCGATCCAGAAGATCACCTTCCTGGCCGCCTTGGCGCTGGTCGTTCTGGTCTTCACCGCGCGGCTCATCAATGCCGAATCCCGTGCGCGTCGGATGGGCCTCTTTCTCTATGTTTTCGTCGCTGTGCTGATCCTCGCCTTGTTCGCGGTGGTCGCAGGGCAGGGTCATGTCTCTTTGATTGAAGGAGCCGCGCCATGAGCGATATGCCAAATTCCGACCCGCGCCCTGGCCTGTTGCCGATCCCAAGATCGACGGCGATGGTCTGGGTCAACCTTGCCATCACGGTCATCATCGCTGCCATCGGTTTCGGCGTCGGTTTTGGACAGGGCATGAAGGCGCAGGAAGTCATTCTTGCCACGGTCGTTTCCCTCGCTGTCACGCTTTGGATGCTGAACTACGTCGTGGTCATCTTCGAGACGCGCACGGCGGCGAAAGTTGCGGCACGCAGTGAACCAAAGGCAGCAACGCCGAACCTTTGGCAACGCAACCGCGCCTTGATCATCGCGATGGGGCTGCTGTTGCTGGCCTATCTGATCGTTACGGCCAGTGTGCCGGACTTCCGGTCCGTGATGAACCTAATCGCCTTTCTGGTCCTTGAGCTCATCTTGCTCTTTGCTTTCAAGGTGTCGGGCTATTTCGCCTCGGGACGCAGTGCCTTCATTGGGCTGATTGTGCTCGGCGCGCTCATCATCATCTCGTCTTTCACCATCGATGGGTTCCTGTCAGGGCCGAACGTCAAAGCAATCCTGCTCTTTGCGGCCTTTCTTGGCATCGCCTGTGTGGGGCAGACTTTGGTTGCCATGATGGGGGGGCTGGATCTTTCGATCCCCTTCGTCATCGGCGCCGCCAATATCGGACTTTTGTTCCTGATCTCACTGGGCGTTCCATCCTTCGTTGCCGCGCTGTTCATTCTGGTGCTGGGCGGTTTGATCGGGCTGGTCAACGGCCTCTTGACCTTCAAACTGCAGGGGCAAGCACTGATCCTGACGCTTGGCATGGGCTTTGCCGTGGCTGGGCTGACGCAGATCCTGACCTCGATCGGATCGGCCTTCGGCGGCAATGTCTTCGGTTCTGTCCCGCCTTGGCTGCAAAACCTTGCTGCCATGAATGGCACGACCTTTGGCCTTTCCTTTCCGCCAACCATCCTGATCTGGATCGGTCTTGCCATCATCGTGATCATCGCGCTGCGCTGGTCCGCCTATGGCCGATATGTCTATGCGCTGGGCGGGAACCGGCGTTCGGCCAAGCTGATCGGCGTGTCCGAACTGAAATACTGGGTGCTGGCCTATACCATCTCGGGCGTCTTTTCGGCGCTGACCGGATCGCTGTTGCTGGGGTGGTCGGGCGGTGGGTTTATCGGGGTCGGCGATCCCTATCTTTTCACCACGCTTGCCGCAGTGGTCATCGGTGGCACCTCGCTGATGGGCGGCTATGGCGGTTACGGCTTTACCGTCATCGGCGTGCTGGTCTTGCAGGTCCTGTCATCCTTCCTGATCGGCATCGGCCTGAAATACGAATGGCAGCAATTCATCTTCGGCCTGCTGATCTTGCCCATGGTCGCGCTTTACGGCCGGGCACCGCACATCAGGGCGCAAGTCTAAGGGGGACATCAGGGATATGTTCGGAATACTCTATACGTCACAAGATGTGGTCAGCAGCGCCTATGCCGGCGCCTTGCTCGCAAGCTTCGCAACAGCCTTGCTCTGCTTTCTGGGGCTAAGCTGGACCAACGAGAAATGGCGCATTCCGCTTGCCATGGTGGGCGTTGCGGCACTCGCCTCGTCGCTGCACTATGTCGGTGCGGCCTCGATCTGGCTGGCGCTGGGCAAGGCCAGCGGTGGCATTCGGTTCTCGGGCTGGTTCACCGTGCATCCATTGCAGGTTGCCGCCGTCTACTTCTTTGCCGCCACCATGGGGCGCGTTCCGGTGGGCGTGTTCTGGCGCATGACCGCAGCGGCGCTTTTGATGGTGTTCTCGCGCTATCTGGGGGATGCGGGGTTCTTCAACCCGACGCTGGGTGCGCTGCTGTCCATCGGATTTTGGCTGTATATCCTGGGCGAGATGTATTTCGGCGCGATGCCTGAGCTGATCCGCAAGGGCAGCCGTGCCGTCCGTCTGGGTTATTTCTGGATCCGCCTGATCATGACGATCGGCTGGGCTGTCTACCCGATCCTGCACTTCGTCGATGTCGTCATCGGGGCTGGCCAAGCCCCGGGCGTCGTCGCGCTCTACACGCTTTTCGACCTTATCAACCTCATCACCCCGTCGCTGATCGTCCTGGCTGTGGCCGGACAGGAACGCTATTGAGCCGCCCCCCGAAAGGGCTGCGCCTCTGACGAAAGGACAAAAACATGACCGGCGCCGACGCTATTGCCATTATCATCCTGCTCACGATCGTGATCGCGGTCGGGGTCTATCTTCTGCACTGGCTTTACCGCCACTCCTCGAAAGACCAAAGTTTCGTCCGCACCGGTTCGGGTGGCGAAAAGGTGGTGATGGGCGGCGGGGCGCTGGTGATCCCGATCATCCACGACATCACCGTGGTCAACATGAACGCCATTCCGGTCGAAATCCGCCGTATGGGCGAGGCATCGCTGATTACGAAGAACAAGCTGCGGGTCGATCTGGTGGCCGAGTTCTTTGTGCGGGTGATTGCCACAAAGGAAGGGGTCTCGACCGCAGCGCGCACCCTTGGGGCGCGGACACAAGACGCGATGGCGCTGAAAGAGATCATTCAGGGCCGCTTCATCGACGCGATGTCCGCCATTGCCGCGACCATGACGATGGAGGAAATCCATCAGGACCGCATCGGCTATATCGGCCGCGTCGCGGAACTGGCGGGCAAGACGCTGGGGCCGAACGGTCTGGAACTTGAAAACGCCTCGCTGACGGCGCTGAACCAGACCGATATTTCGGTGTTCAACCCCGCCAATGCCTTTGATGCCGAGGGTCTGACCCGCTTGACCGAAGAGATCGAGGAGCGCCGCAAGCTGCGCAACCGGATCGAGAACGAGGCCCGCATCGACATCAAGTTGAGGGATTACGAAGCCGAACAGCGGGCTTTGGAGATTGATCGCGATCTTGAATACGCCCGCATCGATCAGGCCCGGGCCATCGAGATCCGCAAAGCTACCCAACAGGCCGAGGTTGAGGCGGAACGCTCTGCGTCCACCATCCAGATCACGCAAGCCAAGGTGCGCGCCGAAGAGGAATCCGAACGCATCCGCATCGCAAAGGATCAGGCGGTCGAGGCCGAGCGCATCAAGGCCCAGAACGACGTTCGCACGCTGGAAATCGAACGCGCCAAGGAAACCGAGCTGACCGAGATTGCATCGCGGACCAAGCTGGAGACAGAGCGGCTGCAAACCCGCCAGTTGGTCGAGGCCGAGCGTATCGAACGCGAGCGTCTGGTGAAGGAAGCCGAGATCAAGTCCCGTCTGGATATCGAGGTTTATGACACCAAATCGTCGGGCGAGATCGAGCAGGCCCGTCTTGCGAAAGACCGTGAGGTGGAAGCGCGGCGGATCGAAACCGAGAAGGTGATCGAACTTCTGTCGGTTGAGAAAGAGAAAGACATCCGTGTCAGCAATGAACGTGCTGCCGCCGAACAAGAGCGTGCCGCGATCGCCAAGCGTCATGCTGTTGAGGTCGATCGCATCCACAAGGATGAGGACGTCGCGCATCAGGAAATCGCCAAGCAACAAAAGATCCGGCTTGCCGAGACCCAGAGCCAACGCAAGGTCGAGGATGCCGCCATCGTTGCCAACCGCGAGATCGAGGAACTGCGCGTCGCAGCGGGCAAGTATATCGACCGCTTTGTGATCGAGCAGGACATGGAAATCGAACTGGCCGACAAGTCGCGCCTGATCGCCGTGACCAACAAGGCAATCGAAGAAGCGGTGGTCCGTGCGAACGAGGCCGAGGCCCGCAAGAAACTTGCTGCCGTTGAAGAACAGGTTGCAACCGTGCGCGCCGAGGAAAGTGCGACACGCAGCAAGATGGTCGAGGTCATCGCCGCCGAGGCCGCTGCCGAGCGCGAGGCGCTGCGCGTGGTCAAGCTGGCCGAGGCCGAGAAACTGGCCGTTGAACAGCGCGCCATGGCCGACATCGCCGAAGCCAAAGCCGCCGAGGTGCGTTACGAGACCGATGCCGAGGGCAACCGCAAGCTCAACGATGCCGAGAACATGCGCAATGACGAAAGCCGTCGCAGCGCGATCTACGAACATCTGGTCAAGACGCTGCCGCAGATCATCCGCGAAACCGTCAAGCCGATGGAAAACATCGAGTCGATCAAGATCCTTCAGGTCGACGGCCTGCCCGGCCTGAACAGCCCGTCGGAAACCGGCGCGGCGGGTGGTGGGACGCCTTCGGGCGGGAACATCCCGGATCAGGTCGTCAACTCGGCGATGAAGTACCGCACGCAGGTCGCCTTCGTCGACGGGTTGATGGAGGAAATCGGCCTGCCGCTGAAGAACCTCGGATCGGCGGGCGGTATGTCCTTCCGCAACTTCCCGCCCGTGCCGGGTGCAAAATCCGGCAAGGACGACGACTGAGCCTTAGCGCAGGGAGCCAGCGATGCAAGTCGATCAGACAGAGGATAAGCTGGACCGCCACGCCCTTGTGGTCGCGGTCTGGCTGGCGGCAGGGGCGATTGCCTTGGTCCTGTTCCACTTCGGCTTCGGGGCAGGAGGTCGGGGCTGGCTGGCCGGCGGTTTTGCCGCCGTGCTGGCAGGTTTTGCCAGCCATGTGATCGTGAATGCGGTCACCGGCACCGGCTTTACCCCGCGTGAGGTGGCGCTGGGGCTGGTCGCGATGCTTGCAGCGCTGCTGGCGCTTGTGCTGGCAACTCTGCTTGTCGTCGGCTTTTCGGCCCAGTTCTTCCTGCCGGTGTCAGGGGGGCTGATTTGCCTTGTCTTGGCGGTTGTCCTGACCATGGTCACCCGCCACGGCCCACGCCGCGCCTTTGAGGTCTTTGACGTGATCCGCGACAACAACCGCCGCGCCGCAAGTGCGCTGCCCCATCGCGGGGGGCGAAAGTGACAGGTTTGCTACTGACCCTTCTGGCCCTGCCTGTCGCGCTGTCGGTCTATCTTGCGACGATGGTGGCGCGCAGCCAGACCCCTGCGGCCTTTACCGATGGCGGCGCAAGGCTGCCCGGCTGGGCCGTGATCTTCGGCTCGGGCGGGGTGGTGCTTTCCGGCATCGACCTGCCAGCACATCTGGCGCTGGTCGGCCGCTATGGTTTGCAGGCGAGCCATCTGGCGCTTGGCCTGATACCTGCGGCTCTGGCGCTTATTTTGGTGCAAAAGCGCCTCTGGCTTGCAGCGCGTATCGCCGGGACACAAAGTGCTGGCGAGGCGCTGGCCAGCTATTACGGCAGCGTCACGTTGCGCCTTGTCATGCTGACGCTGGCGGCGCTGTTCGCGCTGCCTTTTGCGGCGCAACTGTTGGGCGGGGCAGGGGACTTTCTTGCGGCCCTGACCGGGAATGCCGTCCCGCGCGGTGTGGCGATCTGGGTGTTGGCCTTTGCCCTGTTCCTGCCCGCCGTGATCGGCGGGTGGCGCGGTGTGGTTCTGGCGGTTGCCGTGCAATCGCTGATGTTGGCCGTCCTGACAGCCGCAAGTACGGGGTTCGCCGAAGCGACCCTGTCTGCGGCAGGCTACCTGCAACAGGGGATGACGCTGTCCGACGGTATCCTGTCTGACCGCATTCCGGGGGTCATCCAGTATTCCGCCGGGATCGGCAAAGAACCTGTGCAGGGTGGTATCTTCACCACTCTGGCACTGCTGTCTTCGGCACTGGCCTTTATGGGGCTCTTGCTCTCGCCTGCCATGCTTTACCTTGGCATGACTGCGCGCGCTGGGCGCAACCTTGCCTTCGCTACCGTCTGGGGGATTGCCGGGGTGGTCGTGGGGCTGCTGGTTCTTCTGGCCCCATTCCTTGCCGCGCGGATGCAGGGGGGGGCCACAGGTCTGGTGGCCGGACTGGCTGGAGTTGACCAGCTTGCGGCTGCGTCTCTGGCCGTTTTGTTTCTTGCGTTGCGGCTGGTGGCGACGGCGTTTTTCGTGACCTCGGGCACGCTTTTGGTTGTGCGGGAACTGGTCCTGCCCTTCGTGCTTCCCAATCTGGATGCGCGGGGGGGCAGGCTGACCGCGCGGATTGCCCTTGCCGTTGCCTTTGCGCTTGTCGCGGCCATCGCCACGTTCTCGCCGCTTGGTGCTGCCGTCTTTGCAAGCCTTGCCCTGCCGATGGCGGCGCAGATGTTTCCCGCCCTGTTGGGCCTTGCCTTTGTGCGGTGGATTTCCCGCAGCGCAGTGCTGACCGGCCTGATCCTCGGATTTTTGGCGGTGTTCTTTACTGAGCCGCCGGGGCTGATCCTGTTCGAGGGGCTGTTTTTGGACCTGCCTTGGGGCCGCTGGCCGCTGACGATCCATTCCGCTGCATGGGGTCTTGTGCTGAACGTGGGTGCGGTTCTGCTGGTGTCCATCTTTACCCGCCAGGGCGCAGAGCGGCAGGCCCGCGATCTGCTGCACGACGAATTTGCAGCGCATTGGCGCACCGATTTCGGCGGGCGCGCGGCGCGTGCCGCGAAATGGTCGCTGGTGCTGATCTGGGCCTTTCTGGCGATTGGACCCGGTGCGATCCTTGGCAATTCCTTCTTCAGTCAGCCTGTCTTCACCGAAGGCGATGCGGCGTTGGGCGTGCCGTCGCTTTGGGTCTGGCAGTTGCTGTTTTGGCTGGCGGGCGTGCCGCTCGTGTGGTGGCTGGCCTATCGCAGCGGTCTGGGGCTGACCACCGATGTGGGGATCCGCACCCTTCGCCTGCCCGCAACGGTTCAGGCGCAAGAGCGGCAGGCGCCGGACTGGATCGCCGCCAGCCTCGCCCGTGTGACGGAGCGGTAGATGGTCCGCAGCACCGGCAACGGCGTCGATACCCGCCGCCTCCGTTACTTCCTTGCGGTCTGCGACCACGGCGGGCTGTCGCAAGCGGCAGCTGTCATCGGGGTCGCGCAGCCCGCCCTGACCCGGCAGGTGCAACTGCTGGAGCAGGAGATTGGCGTGCCGCTGTTCACCCGCAACGGGCGCGGCGCTAAACCGACCGAGGCAGGGCAGGCCTTGCAAGCCGAGGCGCGGACGCATCTCACCAGCCTTGACCTGCTGGTGGATCGGCTGCGGCGGGATTTCAGCGGTGCTGCGACCAAGATCACTTTGGGCATCTGCCCCACCATCGCACCGCTTTTCCTGCCGCATGTGCAGGCTATCGTGCGCCACCTGCCAGGCGCGCCCACCCTTTCCGTCATCGAGGGCTATTCGGGTGATCTGCGCAACCTGATGGCGGCGGGGCGGCTTGATTTTGCGCTAAGCTATGGCACGCAGGGAACGGCAGGCGTGCAGGAAACCCCGCTGCTGTCCGAACGTCTGGTCGTCGCCACCCGCGCCTCTATGGCAGGTGCCCGCGTGACTTTGGCACAGATCGCGCAACTGAAGCTGATCCTGCCAAGCCGCATCCACCAGTTGCGCCGTATCATTGACCGCGCCTCGGCAGCCTCGGGCTGGCCGTTGATGCCGGTGCTGGAACTCGACAGCCTGTCAGCGGTGCAGGCCATGCTGGAAGAAGCTGCGGACTGGTCGACAATCCTGCCTTTTCACACGGTCGCCGATGACGGCTTCGGTACGGGTCTTGGCCCGGTTCTGATCGACGCGCCCGAGATGGTGCGGCGCATCGCGCTGCTGCGCCCCGCGCGGCTTGGCCCCGATCTTTACACAGGCCTGACTGAAGGCATCCAGAGCCGCGCCGAGGAGATACGCAAGACGATGGAGGCCGTGTTTTGATGCGCGCGCGCATGCCAGAACACAAAGCTATATCTATGATTTGACAACTATATTTCTCCGATACAGCCAAGACTGGCAGGATGCGGACGACGCCCCCAAAGGACAAGGACCATGCAGAACTTCGACCCTACCGCCGACTATTCCGAAATCCGCGAGGGCGTTGCCCGCGTTTGCGCTCAGTTTCCGGGAAGCTATTGGCGCGATCTCGACGCCCGCCGTGCCTATCCGACCGACTTTGTGAACGCGCTGATCCGCGAGGGCTGGCTCGGCGCGATGATCCCCGAGGAATATGGCGGCTCTGGCCTGAACCTGACGGCCGCGGCGGTGATCCTTGAGGAAATCCACCGGCAGGGCTGCAACGCTGCCGCCTGCCACGCGCAGATGTATACAATGGGTACCGTCCTGCGCCACGGCAGTGCGGAACAAAAGCGTCGCTACCTGCCCTCTATCGCCAATGGCAGTTTGCGGCTTCAGGCCTTCGGTGTGACCGAGCCCACCAGCGGCACCGACACACTCTCGTTGAAGACCACCGCCCGCCGCGAGGGCGATGAGTGGGTGATCAACGGCCAAAAAATCTGGACCAGCCGGGCCGAACACTCGGACTTGATGGTTTTGCTTGCCCGCACCACCCCGCGTGACAAGGTTGCCTCGCGGACTGACGGGCTATCGGTGTTCCTTGTCGATATGCGCGCCCATCTGGGTAAGGGCATCGACATCCGCCCGATCCGCACGATGATGAACCATGCCACGACCGAAGTCTTCTTCGACAACCTCCGAATTCCCGCTGATGCCTTGGTTGGAGAAGAGGGCAAAGGCTTTCGCTATATCCTGTCTGGCATGAATTCAGAGCGTATCCTGATCGCGGCGGAATGTGTTGGGGATGCCAAGTGGTTCCTGAAAAAAGGTGCGGATTATGCCAAGGAAAGGATTGTCTTTGGCGCACCGATCGGGCGCAATCAGGGGGTGCAATTTCCACTGGCGCGCGCGCAGGCGCATTTGATGGCGGCCGAGGCAATCGTCTACCGCGCCGCTGCCATGTATGACGCAGGACATAATCCGGGGGTTGAGGCGAATACGGCGAAGATGCTGGCTGCCGATGCAAGTTGGGAGGCCGCCGAGGCCTGTCTGCAAACCCATGGCGGTTTCGGCTTTGCCGAGGAATACGATATCGAACGCAAGTTCCGCGAGGCGCGACTTTATCAGGTTGCGCCGATCTCGACCAACCTGATCCTGTGTTATATCGCCGAGCAGGTTCTCGGTCTTCCCAAGTCCTATGGGGAGGCGCGGGGATGACAACCATCGACCACATCTTGAACCTTGCGGCGCTGCGGTCCGAAGATATTCCTGCCGCCGCCCGGCAGTCCGCGCGGTTCTCGCTTTACGACTGGATGGTGTGTGCCGTCGCGGGGCAGGGCGAGCCGCTTGCAAGGATCCTGCGCGAAATGGTTGCCGAAGAGGCGGGCAATCCTGCGGCCAGCGTTGTCGGCGGCGGCAAGGCACCTGCCCGTGCCGCGGCGCTGGTGAATGGCGCAACCAGTCATGCGCTAGATTATGATGATACGCATTTCGCGCATGTCGGACATCCGTCAGTCGGCATCTATCCTGCCGCTCTTGCCGCTGGCGAAGAGACACATGCCAGCGCCAGTGCAGTTGCCGACGCCTTCCTAATCGGGGCCGAGGCATCGGTCCGCATCGGTTTGCGGCTGGGGGCCGTGCATTACAACCGCGGCTTTCACCAGACGGCCACGGCGGGGGCCTTTGGGGCTACCGTCGCGGCGGGGCGGTTGTATGGCCTGACGCCTGCAAAAATGCGTGCGGCGCTGGGCCTTTGCGCCACGCGGGCGTCGGGGCTGAAGTCGCAGTTCGGCACCATGGGCAAGCCCTATAACGCGGGGATTGCGGCACAGAACGGGGTCGAATGTGCGCGGCTGGCATGGGCGGGATTTACCTCTGCAGATGACGGGATCGACGGGCCACAGGGTTTTGTGCCGACCCATTCTGATGCCCCGATCGGGGTCGGCATCTGGGATACGCCGCCCCCCGCGCGGTTCCTGTTCACCGATGTGAAATACAAGCTGCACGCCTGCTGCCACGGCACCCATGCCATGATCGAAGCGCTTCTGGTTGCAAAGTCCCGTCTTGGTCTGGACATCTCGCAGATTGCAGGGCTCGAGCTTCAGACCTCGCCACGTTGGTTGAAGGTTTGCGACATAAAGCAACCGCGCAGTGGGTTGGAGGTGAAGTTCAGCTATGCCTGGCTGGCCGGTATGGTCATGGCAGGCGTGTCAACCGCCTCGGACGCGGCCTATTCCGACGCCTTGGCGGGAGATGCGGCACTTGCTGCTTTTGCGCGTCTGGTGACGGTGACGGGCAACGGGGACGTGGGCGATATGCAGGCCAAAGGGCAGTTGGTTTTGAAAGATGGGCGCGTGGTTGATTTCGCGCATGATCTGGATGCACCGATCCCGGCGGCGACGCTGGAGGCCGCCTTGCGCGCCAAAGCCAAGGGGCTGTTGGGGGACCGTGGCGAGCGCCTTTGGGCCGCCGTGGCTGGTCTGGAAGGCCTTACAGCAAGTGATCTTGGCGCGGCTCTTGGCGGTGCGGCATGACCCGTGACTTTTCAGACTGGATCGGCCGTCAAAGCCAGCGGGAGGAGCCGATCTCCCCCCGCCTCTTGGGCCAGTTCCGCGCCACGCTTGCGGGCTTTCTTGGTCCCGCAGCCGTTCCCTTGGGGATTCACTGGGCGATGATGCCCGATCTGGCCGATCCGCAGGATCTTGGCCGTGACGGGCATCCGCGGACGGGGCTTTTCCTGCCGGCCCTGCCGCTGCCACGCCGGATGTGGGCAGGGGGAGAGTTGGAATACATCTCGGATTTCCGAGCCGAAGACCATCTAACGCGCCAGAGCGTTGTGGCGGATGTGGCCTTCAAGACGGGATCGACGGGGCAATTGGGGTTTGTCACTTTGCGCCACGACTGGTCGGCGCGGGGTGAGCTTTGCCTGCGTGAAAGGCAAGATATCGTGTACCGCGAAGACCCCAAGCCGGGTCAGAGCGCGGCCCCGCCGCAGGCCGAGCCGTGGCAACCTGACCGTGTCTGGTCGCTAACTCCAGATCCTGTGCTGTTGTTCCGTTATTCGGCACTCACCTTCAACGGCCACCGCATCCACTATGACAAACCCTATGCGACGGACGTAGAAGGCTACGCGGGCCTTGTGGTGCATGGCCCCCTGCAGGCGCTGTGGATGCTGAACCTTGCCGGCGATCTGCTGGGCCGGGCCCCCAAGCGCTTTCGTTACCGGGGGCTTGTGCCATTGATCTGTGGCACACCGGTTCGGATTGAGGCACGGGCCGAAGGCGCCGACATCGGCCTGCGGGTGGTGTCGGAGGATGGCGTGGCGACGATGCAGGCAACCGCATTCGCATGATGGCAGGCCGTGGCACCTGCCACGGCCCGCAAGACGGCCTAGCCGTGGCAGGCCGCAACCGTTTTGACCGTCGAAAAGCCGTAAAGCGCCTCGAACCCCTTTTCGCGGCCATGCCCTGACTTGCCCGATCCGCCAAAGGGCAGCTCCACACCGCCCCCCGCGCCGTAATTGTTCAGGAAAACCTGCCCCGCACGGATTGCGCGTGCCATCCGCAGCTGACGGGCGCCATTTTCGGTCCAGACACCCGCCACCAGCCCGTAATCGGTGCCATTGGCGATTGCGATCGCCTCGTCCTCGTCGTCGAAGGGAATGATGACCTGCACGGGGCCGAAAATCTCGTTCTGGGCCAGTGTATGAGAGGCGGGAACATCGGCAAACAGGGTGGGCGGCAGGTAGAAACCGCCCAGCGGTGCATCGGCGATGATCTGCCCGCGCGCAGCCAGGGACAGGTCGCTGCCTTGGGCCAGCATCCCTTCGATCAATGCCTTTTGCCGTGCCGAGATGACAGGTCCAAGGTCGAGATCGTCGATCGCAGGCCCGACCTTCAGCGCGGCATAGCGGTTCGCAAGGCGTGACACCACCTCGTCCATGCGGGACCGCTGAACGAGGATGCGCGCACCGCAGGAACAGGTCTGCCCGGCGTTCTGGATGCCGCCGTTGACAAGAAAGGGCAGGGCGCGGTTCAGGTTGGCATCCTCGAACACGATTTGCGGGGATTTCCCGCCAAGTTCCAGCGTGACGGGAACGTGGTTCAACGCCGCGGCCTGCTGCACCAGCGTGCCGACCCCGACCGATCCGGTAAAGGAGATGTGGTTGATGCCGCGATGCGCGGCAAGCGCCGCCCCCGCCTCGGCCCCGGTTCCCGCAACCATGTTGACGGCGCCGTCGGGAAAGCCGGCCGCTTGAACCAGATGTGCAAGGGCCAGAGCCGAGAGGCAGGCCTCCTCCGCGGGTTTGATGACGCAGGCATTGCCCATCGCCAGCGCCGCCGAGACCGACCGCGCCAGAATCTGCATCGGATAGTTCCAGGGAACGATATGCCCCGTCACGCCATGCGGTTCGCGAAGGGTCCAGACGGTATAGCCGTCCAGATAGGGGATCGAGTCTCCCATCACTTTGTCGGCGGCTCCGCCGTAGAATTCGAAATAGCGCGCCATGGCAACGGCATCGGCGCGGGCCTGTTTCAGCGGCTTGCCCACGTCACGCGCCTCAATCCGCGCCAGATCGTCGACCCGATCAAGGATCAGACGCGACAGCGTCAGCATCAGCCGCCCCCGCTCGGCTGCGGTCAGCTTGCCCCATGGCCCGCGCCGCGCATCCTGTGCCGCTGCGACGGCCGCGTCGATGTCTTCGGCGGTGCCGCGCGCGATGCGGGCCAACGGTTTGCCCGTCGAGGGATCCAGCAACTGGATCGTTCCACCACCGGCAGGCGGCAACCACTTGCCGCCGACCAGAACCTTGTCCGTTTCGAACCACAGCCCGTTGTCCATCTGCCGCTCCGCCTGTCTCTGCCCCTTGCGGCGACACTTTCCCCGCAGGCGGGCGTGTCGTCCAATGCGCGAAGCCTCTTGCGGTCAGAATGGCGGGTTCTAGCAGGGAATCGTATCCAGTTCGGGGGCGAGTTTGCCCTCCCATATCCCGCGGCGCACAAGATCGCGGGCAACGTCTACGGTCAGGTCTATCAAAGCCCGTGCCGCACGGCTTTGTGCCCGCGCGGGGTTGGTCACCAGCATCACGGGGCGCGTCATGACCGGCGCGATGATCGGGGATTTTACCAACTCCCCGCGTCCGACATAATCATGCGCCGCCGCTGGCGCGAAGATCGTATAGCCAGACCCGCGCGCGACCAGTTCCTTGATCTGCGTCATCGCATCCATTTCCAGCACCACGTTCAGCGAAAGCCCGAGCGCTGCGGTATGCCGCGTGATCGTCCGTGTCAGCCCATGCGAGGCCGAGGGCAGGATCAGGTCAAGCCCGACGATATCCGCCAAGGGCACGGGGCGTCCGGGCGGGGTGGACAGCGGCCAAGCATCCGGCGCAGCAAAGAAGCAAAGCTGTTCGTCCAGCAAGTGCTTGGAGACAAAATGTTCCTTGCGATCAAGGTCGTAAAGGAAGGCAACATCAACCGTGCCATCCTCCAGCCATGTCTTGATGTAACCGCTCATCGACTCGATGGCCTGAAGGCGGACGTCAGGCAGGTCGATCCGCACGGTTTCGGCCAACGGCACTGACATCACCATCGACACCGACGGCGGCATGCCGAAAGCCACCGTTCCACGAACGGCGGCACCTGCCTCTTTCATCTCGGTCACGCAACTGTCCAGACTGCGACAAATCTCGCGGGCGTGCCGCACCAGAAGTCTGCCCTCATCGGTGAGGATGATGCCCCGCGGCGACCGCACCATAAGCGGCACACCCAGTTCGTCCTCCAGCCGGATGACGTGCTGCGACAGCGATGGCTGTGCGACCCCCAAGCGGCTGGATGCGGCCGAGAGCGATTTTTCCTCGGAAATCGCAACGAAATATTTCAGGTGCCGAATGTCCATCGCCCGCCCTCCCCTGCGTTCGACCAGATTGACCAGACTCTAGAGTCGGCCTGCATGCAGTATTCTGTATACCAAATTTATTCTTCTGCTATCAAGAAATGCTATGGCAGTTCGGAATCTTCCGACTAGACTCGGGGGAAGTGGATGGATGATGCTGACTCTAGAGCCGAAAAAGACGCTGGTTGAGCAAACCTACAATGCGCTTGTCGATGCAATTTGCATCGGAGCGTTGGCACCGGGCGAACGGTTGACCGAGGATTCCCTCGCAGCCCGCCTGAACGTGTCACGCCAACCGGTGAATGCTGCCCTTGCGATGTTGCGTGCGAATCAGCTTGTCGAAGCGACGGGGCGACGCGGCGTTGTCGTCGCACCGATCGACCCCACGCTGTTCCGCAGCATCTACGATTTCCGTGGCGTGGTTGAACCTCTGGCTGTCGAACTCGCCGGACGTCAGACCATCACCGATGAGATGCGTCGCGAAGGCGACCGCATCGTTGCCGAAGGCTGGCGCGCGGCAAATGGCGACGACATGCTTGGCATGGTGCGGGCCGATGTCGAGTTCCACTCGTTCATCTATCGGCTCAGCGGCAACAGCGTGATCGAGAACACGATGCGGATCTACTGGCAGCATATCCGTCGTGCCATGGTCGCGATTCTAAGCGGCGAGGGCTACCCGAACACGGTCTGGAGCCAGCACGAAGCCATCATCACCACCCTGATGCAGGGCCGGGCCGATGACGCGGCGGCGATCATGCGTCAGCATATCCTTGGCGGTACCGCCGTGATGGAACTGCAAGCCTTTGGAAGGCCTGCCACCGTCGGTTAGCCGTGATTGGTCTAGCCTTGAAAGGAAACGCTTATTACCGCGGCTGGCGCGGCTTCAATTACCTTGTCCTTGCCGGATTGAAAGCGGGGCACGAGTATGGACGATCTACAGGGAATTCTCGTCATTTCATTGGAGCAGGCGGTCGCCGCACCTCTGGCGACGGCTCGTCTTGCCGAAGCTGGCGCAAGGGTCATCAAGGTCGAAAGACCCGAGGGCGACTTTGCCCGAGGCTATGATCGGCTGGTTCACGGTGAAAGCGCCTATTTCGTCTGGATCAACCGTGGCAAGGAGTCGGTCTGTCTGGACCTGCGGCAGCCCGAAGACCTGTCGCTGTTGAAGCGCATGATCGCTGCGGCAGATGTCTTTGTGCAGAACCTCGCTCCCGGTGCGGCAGCGCGGCTGGGCGTGGGGGCTGACGAAATGACCGCACTCAATCCCGCGCTGATCTATGTCTCTATCTCCGGCTATGGCGAGGATGGCCCCTATCGGGACCAAAAGGCCTATGACATGCTGATTCAGGGGGAAAGTGGCCTGCTTTCTGTCAACGGCACACCCGAGGGCAGCGCCCGCGTCGGCATATCGGTCTGTGACATCGCGGCCGGCGAGACGGCCTTCGCCTCGGTCCTGCAATCGCTGATCGCTCGCGCCAAGACGGGCCGGGGCCGCGTCATCGAAGTGTCTTTGTTTCATACGATGGCCGATTGGATGAATGTGCCTTACCTGCAGACGCGTTATGGCGGGGTTGCGCCAAAGCGACTGGGGCTGCGGCACCCGTCGATTGCACCTTACGGCGCCTTTACCTGTGCCGACGGACGCCAAGTCTTGCTTTCGGTGCAGAACGACCGCGAATGGGCCGCCTTCGCGACCAAAGTTCTGGGCAATGTCGCGCTGATCCAAGACCCGCGCTATGCGACCAATGTCGGCCGCGTGTCCCATATGGCCGAGATCGAAGCCCTTATCATTCCTGTGCTGGCCCAGATCGACCGCGAGGCAGCTGTGGCGCTGCTGTCTGGTGCGGGTATTGCCTGCGGCCGTCTCTCGACCATGGAAGATATGGAGCGGCACCCGCAGGCGCGCCACATCACCGTCGATAGTCCGACCGGCCCGGTGCAGATGATGGTGCGCGGCGTGCGCTTTTCCGATAGCATAGAGGAATGCGGCGCAATTCCGGCGTTGGGTGAACATTCGGCAGCGATCCGGGCTGAGTTCCACTCAAGCGGACGGCGTCGGGCATGACGCCTATCGCGCTTTGGCAGTCACTGCTGTTTGTGCCGGTGGGGGCGTCGCGCCATTTGGCAAGTGCCATCCGGAACCGGCCCGATGCCATTATCCTTGATCTTGAGGATGCCATTACTGCCGCGGCCAAAGAAACGGCGCGGGCGAGGCTTGCTGCCGATCAGGCAGAGATCGCCGCGGCGGGGATTCCTTGCGTTTTGCGGGTGAACGGCGCGTTGGGGCAGATGGTCAGGGATCTGGCCGCCGCCGACCACACGCGACTGGCAGCCGTTATGCTGCCCAAGGTCGAGGACACGCGCCCCCTGCTGAATGCCGCCGAACTGGCAGCGGTGCCGCTTGTCGCGCTGATCGAAAGCCCGCGCGCTCTGGTCGCTCTACCTGCCATTGCCGGCTGCCCATCTGTTGCCGGGCTGATGTTCGGCTCCGAGGATTACTCTGCTGCAATGGGCATTGATCCCGCCGCAGGCGGGTTGGATGTTCCCTTTGCCCAGATCGCAATTGCCGCGGCCGTCAGCGGACTGCTTGCCATCGGCTTTCCCGGTTCGATTGCCGAATTTCGCGATCTGAACCGGTATCGCGATAACCTGCGGCGGGGGCGCGGGATGGGGATGAATGCGGTCGCCGCGATCCATCCCGCGCAACTGCCCGTCATAGCCGAGGTGCTTGCGCCCACCGCAGAAGAACTGGCTTGGGCCGGAAAGGTCGCGGCTGCCATGCAGCAGGAGGCCGGGGTTTCCGTGGTAGATGGCGCAATGGTCGACGCGCCGGTTCTTGCGCGGGCGCAACGGATACTTGGACGTGCGGCGGCTCTGGGCGGTATGACCTAGAACAACCTACAGGCTGGACAGGTTAGACAGGGGATGCTGTCACCGATTGGCTTCGGGAAGCTGCAAGACGACTCGCAAACAAGGGTCTTTTCAGGCTGCGGCCCGAACGCCTGGACCATTTGTCTGAGGCTGAATCTGCGAACTTTGGTCAGAAGGCCTAGCCAAACGTCGCAGGGATGAGGAAGCCCATGCGCCTTGAAAGCTCACTGGAGGTTTCGCGTAAAAGTTCCACGATCTTCGCCCGCACAGGCTCGGTCATCCGATAGATCGGCGCGGCAACCGCCAGCGCGCCCATGGCGGTTCCATCTGCCGCCCCGAATATGGGCACCGCAATGCCGAATGAGTCGTCGTCATAGGATTTGTCGGCAATGGCGAACCCCGAATGACGGACATCCTCTAAGACCTGTTTTATGCCTTCGGCCTCGGTGACGGTCCAGCGCGTGAACGACGGCAAGTTCTGCGCGAGGGCGCGGTCCCGCAATTCCTTTTTACAATAGGCCAGATAGGCAAGTCCCGAGGCCGTCGCGTGCATCGGAAGAACTTCCATCTTGTTCAGGGCGACATGATTTGGCCTGCTGCTGGTGCAGCTTGCGACCACGGTCAAAGCGTCCCCGGTGTAAAGCGAGAAGTGAGAGGTTTCGCCGGTCTCCTGTGTGATCTGGTCCAACAGGGGCTGCACGACTGACAGCAGCGGCGTGCTTTTTTCCCGCACCCGAGCCAAGCGTAAGACGGCAGGCCCGATCCGGTAAAGTTTCGTGTGCGGATCTTGCTCGACCAACTCGGCCTCTCGCAGGGTGCCCAGCAGCCGATGGACGGTCGCCTTGTCATGGCCTGACAAGCGCGCGGCGTCGGATAGGCCGATCTCGGAGGCTGATTCCGTGAAGAGTTCCAGAAGCGAAAGGGCCCGTTTGACCGCTATGGCCATGCAATTCCTCACATTCTTCATAGGTTAAGTATTTGGTGTCGGCCCGTTGACACAGTAGGGGAGACGCCACATAGTATTTGAACCATCGGTTCACACTATAAACCATACAGCAGGGAGAAGGAAATGGCAAAAATCATCCGTCGGGCCGTTCTGGGAGGGGTCGCTGTTGCCGCTGTGCTTGGGTCGTCCTTTGCCGCATGGGCGGAAGGCAGCAAGCTCCGGGTTGCATACTTCCTTGCGGATTCGATGCTGCCGGCGCTTTACGCGCAAGACAAAGGCTATTTCGCCGACGCTGGGCTGGAGCCTGAATTTATTGCCGTGCAGGGTGGCCCTGCAGTGGTGTCCGCGGTCGCTGCGGGTGAGGCCGATATCGGCTATGCCGCCCCGGTGCCGCCGATCAACGGCCGGCTGAATGGCGTGCCGGTCAAGATGTTCCTTCAACTTGCGCAGGAAGTGGCACCGGACAAGACCTATACTTGGCTTGTCGCCTCGGGCGCTTCGGGGATCACGGATCTGGCTGGCGTGAAGGGCAAGAAGATCGGGTTCAATGCCAATGGCGGCCTGTGCGAATTGATGTGGCGCGACCATCTGGCGACGGTTGGCTTGACCATCGACGATGTGGAACCGGTCGTGCTGCCCTTCCCAGAGCAGGAAGCGGCGCTGGAGCAGGGCAATCTGGACGCAACCTGCACGATCAATCCATTCTATGCCTCGATGGGGGGCAATACCAATCTGGCGCCGGCAACCATCGCCACGGGTACGCTGGCCGATCTGTCGACCCCGCTTATCAATGATGCGCTTTTCGCCTCTGAAGACTGGCTGGCGGCAAATGGAGAGACGGCCACCAAAGTGGCGCAGGTAATGGATAAGGCGCGCAAAGAGTTGCTGGCAGACCGCACGGCGCTGGAAGGTGCTGCGGTGCAATACATGGAACTGACGCCAGAGGCGGCCAAGAGCTTCAGCTTGCCGATCGTCAATGAAAGCATGGCGATCACCGGTGCCGATGTGCAACGTATTCTGGATGCCATGGTGAAGACCGGTATGCAGCCCGGCCCCTTGGATGGCGCTGAATTCGTGTCTGAGGTCAAATACTGAAACGACGGGGCGGGCCATCGGCCCGTCCACTTTTTCGGAGGGGTTGATGACCGGTATTCTGACCGCAAGTGACGTTGGCAAAAGCTATGGCAATGGTGTTGCCCGCATGGCGATTATCGAGGGGTTGAACCTTTCGATTGCCAAGGGGGAGTTCGTCTCGCTGGTCGGCCCGTCGGGCTGCGGCAAGACCACCTTGCTGATGTGCCTGTCGGGCCTTCTGGCGCCGAATGTGGGTATGGTGGGTTTCAAAGGCCAAACGGTCACCGCGCCGCCCATCGGGCTTTCCGTGGTGTTTCAGGATTACTCTCGCTCGCTTTTGCCGTGGAAGACCAACCTCGATAACGTGCTTTTCGGTATGCGCCGCGTCACGGGCATGGATGCGCCGCAAAAAAAGGCGCGCGCGCTGGAAATTCTTGAGGCGGTCGGCCTGACAGGGTTTGCCGGGCATTACCCTTGGCAGGTTTCTGGGGGGATGCAGCAGCGTGTGGCCATTGCCCGCGGCATCGCTTCGCAATCTGAACTTTTGTTGCTGGATGAGCCTTTGGCGGCCGTCGATGCGCAGACCCGCGCCGATATGCAGGATCTGCTGCTTGATCTTGCCAAACGCTTTGACCAGACCTGCGTTCTGGTGACCCATGATGTCGAGGAAGCGGTCTATATGGCCGACCGCGTCTTGGTGCTTGGCCCCCGCCCGACGCGTGTGGTGCGTGAGATTGTCGTCGACTTGCCAAAGCCGCGCGACCAGATTTCCACCCGCGAAGCGCCTGCCTTTCTGCGTGCGCGCCACGAGGTGATGGAGTTGATCCGCTCAATGCGGCAAGGCAAGGCGCTGTCATGACCATTGGGCTTTTGGCGGAAAAATTCCGGGTCCCTATCTGCATCGCACTGGTTTTGGGGGGCTGGCAGATCATTTTCGCGCTGGGCGTGGTGAATGAGAAATACTTCCCGTCGATCCTGACGATCGCGTCGGCCTTTTGGCAGATGTTGACCGATGGCGTGGTGATTTCTGCATGGGCCACCACGTTCCTGCGTGCGCTGATCGGCTTGATCGGGGCGGCCCTGCTGGGCGTGGCGCTGGCGATCTTGTCCGACCTGTCGCCAGTGCTGTCGCGCGGCATCCGCTATGTTTCGGATGTGCTGCAACCCATTCCGCCGGCAGCTTTCGTGCCGATGGCCGTGTTCATGCTGGGCCTTGGAACCAAGCTTTACGCCTTTGTCATCATTCTGGTCACGGTCTGGCCGCCCTATCTGAACGGTGTCGCCGCCTTGGCCGGGGTGGGGCAGGTACAGCTGAACACCGGGCGGATGTTCGGGCTGACCGATTGGGGGCTGCTATGGCGGGTCAAGCTTCCTGCGGCGTTGCCTGAGATTTTTACCGGCATCCGCTATGCCGCGACGCTCAGCCTGATCGCGGTCATCGTGTCGGAAATGCTGGCTGGCCGTGATGGCATCGGCTTTATGATTTTCAAAAAAGCCTTCGCCATGCGGACGCCCGAGGTCTTTGGTCTGATGTTTCTGGTCGCCATCAATGGCGTGCTGCTGAACGGGCTGGTTAACCTTTTGCGCCGAGGCCTGACCGGCTGGCACATCCGCATGATGGAGCGCCCGGAATGAAACGCGAAACCCGCATCGCCCTCTTGGGGCTTTTGGTGCCGCTGGCCATTCTGGGTCTTTGGCAGGGGGCGGCCTTGCTGCAAAAGACGCCCCTGTTTCCCGGACCGGCCAAGGTCACGCTGGCGATCTGGTCGAATTACCCTGTCATCCTGCGGGAATTGGGGGTCACGCTGCTGCGCGCGGCCATGGGCTTTGGGCTTGCCGCCGTGACGATGATCCCCTTGGGGATCTGTCTTGGACGCGTTCGTATCCTTGGCCGGGTGCTGGAGCCGCTGATGGACATGCTGGCCACCCTGCCGCCACCGGCCATCATCCCGTTGGTCATGCTGTTTGCCGGAACCGGTGACTGGGCCAAGGTGGTGATTATCGCCTATGCCGCCGCCGTGCCTTTGCTGATGAACACCTATGAGGCGTCCCATTCCATTCATCCCATGCTGTCACGGGTGGCAAGATCGCTCCACCTCAGCCGGATCGAGACGATGCGGCTGATCGACTGGCCTTCGTCGCTGCCGATGATCGCCACCGGGGCGCGGCTGGCGATTGCCTCAAGCCTTTTGGTCAGCGTGACCTCAGAAATGTTGCTCGCGACCAATGGCATCGGCACCTACCTGCAACGCAGTCAGGAAACCTTCAAAATCGATGCTGGTCTGGCCGGCATCGCCTTTATCTCGCTGGCGGGAATCCTTGTGAATGCCGGGGTGCTCCGGCTGGAGAAGAAATGGCTGTTCTGGCACTACCGTGACCAGCGGCCGACGGAGTGAACCATGGCCAAGAACGTGCTTTTCATCATGTGCGACCAACTGCGCGCGGACTATCTGTCGTGCTATGGGCACCCGCATCTGCACACCCCCAACATTGATGCGCTGGCCGCGCGCGGCGTGCGCTTCACCCAGACCTTCGTGCAATCCACCATTTGCGGCCCGTCGCGGATGTGCGCCTATACTGGGCGCTATATGCGCAGCCACGGCAGCACCCAAAACGGGGTGCCGCTGAAGGTGGGTGAATTGACGCTGGGCGATCATCTGAGAAAGCTGGATGTGCGCACCGTGCTGGTGGGCAAGACGCATATGGTCGCCGATGACGAAGGCATGGAGCGGCTTGGCATTCAGCCCGACAGCGTGATTGGTGTCCATGTCTCGGAATGTGGCTTCGAACCCTATGAGCGGGACGATGGTTTGCATCCCGACGGGCCATACTCCCCCGATCCGGACTATGACCGTTATCTGCGTGACAAAGGCTATGATGCGGCGAACCCTTGGGAACATCTGGCCAATTCCGGTCAGGCTGCGGATGGTACGCTGCAGAACGGTTGGCTTTATTCACATGCAAACAAACCCGCCCGGGTGGCCGAAGAAGATTCCGAAACCCCCTATATGACCCGTCGCGCCATGGATTTCATGCGCGAAGCCAAGTCCAAGGGCCAAAGCTGGTGCCTGCACCTGTCCTATATCAAACCGCATTGGCCCTATATCGTGCCAGCGCCCTATCATGACATGTATGGGCCAGAACATGTGCTGCCCGCCAACCGGGCCGAGGCAGAACGCCAGACCCCGCATCCGATCCTAAAGGCCTTTCAGGACGAGCGTTATTCCACCGTCTTCAACCGCGAGGGCGCGCGGGAGACCGTGATCCCGGCCTATATGGGTCTTATCAAGCAGATCGATGTTCAATTGGGCCTTCTGTTCCGTTTCATGGAGGAGGAGGGGCTGACAGAAGAGACAATGGTGGTCTTCACCTCGGATCATGGCGATTATCTGGGCGATCACTGGCTGGGCGAAAAATATCTGTTCCACACGCCGTCGGTGCAGGTGCCATTGATTGTCGCCGATCCGTCCCCGGCTGCCGATGCCACGCGCGGCACCACCTGCGATGCGCTGGTTGAAATGATCGACCTTGCACCGACCTTTGTCGAAACCTTTGGCGGGGCGGCGGTTCCGCATGTTCTGGAAGGCCGTTCTCTGATGCCATTGCTGCGGGGCGAGCGCCCCGAATGGCGCAAGGTTGCGATCAGCGAGTATGATTATGCCTTTGATCTGGCACGGATAAAGTTTGACGTTCCGATCCCGGATGCACGGCTTTACATGGTCTTTGATGGGCGCTTCAAATACATCCACGCCGATGGCTTTGCCCCGATGCTGTACGATCTGGCAGGTGACCCGCAAGAGCTTCATGATCTTGGCACCGATCCGGCTCATGCTGAAATCCGCGCCCGGTTGTACGAGGCGCTGGCGAAATGGAGCCGGACAACCCGCACCCAGACCACTGTCTCCGATGCCGAGATCACCCGAAGTGACGCGCGTGCGCAGGCCTATGATCTGAACCTCGAAGCCGGAATCCTGATCGGATATTGGGACGAAGATGAACTCGCGGAAGAACAAGCAAAGCGTGCGGCTTTTCTGTCATCAGCCCGTTGATGGCGGGTCGTTGGGCACCCGATGTCCGTCGCCCTGAAGGGGCCTTTCACCCAATGACTGCCGGAGTCCGGTGGTCATTTTCACCTGTCGGTTTCGGGGTGGGGTCAGCGTCCTGCGCCCAAAGCGGGCGCGGGACATTGCGGTCTTTCCGGGTGGATTTGGGCTGAAAGTGAACTTGTACGGTTCCGTCTCGACCACCTGACGGCGACGAAACGGGGCTGTCGCGTTTTGCTCCGGCCAGAGCCGACAACTCTCTGCGATGCCACGCCCTGCCGAGGTAACTCAGCAAAATCGCGCATTTTTTTATCGTCACGTGTTGTTGACTTATTTTGTCGGAAATTTTAAGGACAGCGCAGAGGCCGCCAGACCCCGTCCAGCCACCGCTCAACAGATCACGACGGGAAACACGATGGCGAACATTCGGCGCCCTGCCTCTTTGCGGCAGGGGTACTCTTCGGCAACGACAGGGCTTGCAGCTCCTTTGGCACTTGTGGCGGCGACGGCGCTTGGGGTGGTGGCCCCAGCCGGCGCGCAAGATACAAGTGAAATTCTCTTGCCGACAATTGATGTGGAAACCGCGGAACCAGCAACGAATGTGGTTCCGAAAAAGGTAAAAAAGCGCAAGATGGTCGCCACGACCGCCCCCGCGCCCACACCGGCGGCGGCCCCAGTGGCGGCGCCTGCCGCCGAGCCGGGGAAGGCCGGCCTGTCTCCCTATGCTGATCCGGTCGCGGGCTACCGCGCCGTGACCTCGGCCAACAGTTTGCTTGGTCAACCTTTGCTGGAAACCGCGCGGACGGTGACGGCCCTGACCAGCGAGGTGCTGGAAGACAAGAACTCCACCTCGATCCGCGAGCTTGCGCGCACCACGCCGGGCATGACGCTTGGCACCGGCGAAGGCGGCAATGCTTTCGGGGATGTGTTGTTCATCCGGGGGTTCAAGGCGTCGAATGACACCTTCATCGACGGGGTGCGCGATGCGGGTGTTGCGGTGCGCGAAACCTTCATGGCCGAACAGGTCGAGATTACCAAAGGCCCGTCAGGCTCGATCGCTGGGCGCGGCACCACGGGCGGGGCGTTGAACCTTGTCACCAAGAAACCGCAAGACAGCGATTTCACCGAAACGGAAACCTCTTTGGGCAGCAATGATCTTGCCCGCCAGACCGTTGATTGGAACAAGGTCTGGAATGATCGGTTCAAAACCCGTGTCGGCGCCATGAGTCAGGTTGCCGGGGTCGCAGGGCGTGATGTTGCTTCGGATGACCGCCGCGGTCTTTCGGTGGCGGCGGAATACAAGGCAACCGAGCGCCTGACCCTGTCCTTTGACGCCTATCATCTGGAGATGAACCAGATGCCGGATTGGGGCGTGCCGTGGGATGCGACCAATGGTGTTCCTTTTACCGAGGCCGCCTCAAGCCGCCCGACCTTGGATCGCAACACCTATTACGGCGTAGCTGATCGTGACTTCCAAAAGGGTCAGCAAGACATCGCAACATTTGGGCTGGCCTATGATCTTGGCAATGGGGCCAAGCTGACCAACCGCACCCGGCTTGGTCGTACGGTCAATGACTACGTCCTGACCGCGCCCGAGCGCCCCGTCATCACCGCGGTGGATCCCTTGGATTGGACCCTGACGGCGTCACCCAAGGGGCGCTATCAGGTGAACTCTATTCTGGCCAATCAGACCGAGCTGACCTTTGCGCCAAAAATCGGGGGCAGGGCACATAACATCGCCATCGGCCTGGAAGTGTCGCAAGAGGACGTTCAGCAGCGGGGTTATACCGGGCAGGATGCGGAATCCGGTGGCGGGTCTGCCACCAACGTTCTGACCGGCTGTTCGGTGACAATCTTCAATCCCGACACCAGCGGTTGCTGGGATTCGGCTGACGTTCTGGTGCGCAGTGCTGTGCCGACAACGACCAAAGTCGAAACCCAAAGCCTTTATGCGGCGGACACGGTCGAGCTGTCGGAACAGCTCATCCTCAACATGGGGATACGGCTGGACCATTACGATATCAGCCGCAGCGGGCTTGATCGCAACAATGTGGCGTTTGTCTACGGACGCAACGATACCATGGTGAATGGCAATCTGGGCCTGACGTGGAAACCGCGCGACAACGGGACTGTCTATCTGGCCTATGCCACCTCGTCGAACCCTATGGGGCAGGAGCTGGATGGCGGCGGTGGTGACTATGCCGGGTTGGACGCCAACTCGCAGCTGTTGGAGCCGGAACAGAACACCAGCCTTGAGCTGGGCACAAAATGGCAGCTTGGCAATCTGATGGTGACGGGCGCTGCGTTTCAGACCACCAAGGGTCAAGCGCGCGAGACGATTGGCACCGGCCCCTCGGCCACCACAAGCGATACGGGCAAATACAAGGTTACGGGCATTGAACTCGGCGTTGCGGGCAATGTCACGGACAAGCTGTCGCTATGGGGCGGGGCGACCGTGATCAACTCCGAAATCCTGGAAAGCGCGGATGCGGCCAACCTTGGAATGGAGTTTGCCAATATTGCGCATGAGCAGTTCAACCTTCTTGCCAAGTATCAGGTGACCGACAAGCTGTCGATCGGTGGTCAGGCGACATGGCGCGGCAAGATCCAAGGTGGCACCTTTGCGGCCAGCAATGGCAATGAACTGCCGTCGTATTGGCGATTGGACGCGATGGCGGATTACGAAATCCGTGAAAACGCCAGCCTGTCCTTCCGCGTCGATAACCTGACGGACGAGTTGTATTACGACGCCTTTTATCGGTCCGCGACGCCTTACGTTTACGTCGCGCCGGGGCGGTCGGTCTCTCTCAGCCTCAAGATGAAATTCTGAAATCAAAGGGGGCAGGTTTGCCTGTCCCCCCTCCAAAAAGGCGCGCCATGCTGCTGTGTATTCCCGATATTTTGACACCTGACGAAGTTGCGGCCCTGCGTGCGCAGCTTGATGCGGCCGAATGGCAGGATGGCCGCCACACGGCGGGCGCGCAGTCTTCCGAGACCAAGCGCAATGCTCAAATTCCGTTGAGCAGCCCAATTTTGCCAGATCTTCAGGCAAGACTAATCCGCGCTTTGGCCGCCAATCCGCTCTGGGTGTCGGCCGTCCTGCCGCTGCATATCCTGCCGCCAATGTTCAACCGCTATGAAGGTGGCCAGACCTTTGGCACCCATGTGGACAATGCGATCCGCGTCATGCCCGGCGAAGGTCGCCAGATCCGCACCGATGTAAGCTGCACACTCTTTTTGTCCGCCCCCGAAGATTATGATGGCGGCGAGTTGCTGGTGGAAGGGCATTACGGCGCGCAATCGGTCAAGCTTCCGGCGGGCCATTGTGTGATCTATCCGTCAACCTCGTTGCATCAGGTCACGCCTGTCACGCGGGGCGTGCGGGTGTCTTCGTTCTTCTGGGTCCAGTCCATGCTGCGCGACGACACCCGGCGCGGGATGCTGTTTGACCTCGACCAGACCATTCAAAGCCTGTCGGCGCAATTGGGGATGAATGCCCCGGATGTGCTGCGCCTGACCGGGATCTATCACAACCTTATCCGCCAATGGGCCGAGGTCTGACATCATGAAACGCGCCATTTTCCTTTGCCTTGCCGCCGTGCCGCTGCCAGCCATGGCTGCAACAACCGATGAGATCGCGGCAAGTAATGCCAAGCTGGTCGCTTGGGCCGGCTGGCTGTTCGGGGATGGGTTGGCCACGCAGTTGCGGGCCGCCGCCGACGCTGAAACCCTGTCGCCGCTGGCAATGTTCATGGATGCCGATACGGTGGTCAAATCAGTCATGCTGGGGTTGTTGCTGGCCTCTTTGCTGGCTTGGGGCATCTGGGCGGCGAAGCTTTTGCAGATGGCTTTGGCCAAACGCCAGCTTGCCAAAGCCTACCTTGCGCTGGATGCGGCAGGAACCTTGCAGTCCAATCTGACCTTCACCTCACCGATGGCCGAGATTGTGGTAGCCGCGCAGACCGAAGTCGCGGCCTCGGTCAATCTCGATACTGCGGGCATCAAAGACCGCGTTGCGAGCGCCCTGACCCGGATCGAAGCAGGTGCTGCACGCAAGGCCCAAGCGGGGGTGGCCGTTCTGGGGTCGGTCGGGGCGACAGCGCCCTTCATCGGGCTGTTTGGCACCGTCTGGGGCATCATGAACAGCTTTATTGGGATTGCCGAAAGCGGTACGACAAACCTGTCCGTTGTCGCCCCTGGCATTGCCGAGGCGCTGCTGGCCACGGCGATCGGCCTTGTCGCCGCGATCCCCGCGGTGCTGTTTTACAACCACCTTTCCCGCGTTCTTTCCGCCCATCGCGCCCGCTTGACCGATGCCGTCGCCCTTGTCGAACGCAGTCTGTCGCGCGATCTGGATCGCAAGGCCGCGGCGCCCATGCATCCGCATCTGCACTTTGTGGCGGAGTAAACCCATGGCTGTGCGGCTTTCCGACGGCGACGATCTTGCGCCACAATCTGACATCAACATCACGCCTTTCATTGATGTGATGCTGGTCTTGCTGATCATCTTCATGGTGGCGGCGCCGTTGTCGACGGTGGATGTGCATGTCGAATTGCCCGTTGCCACGGCCAAACCCGCACCGCGGGTCGGTGATCCGGTCTTTGTCACCGTTCACGCCGATCTGAGCCTTGCGGTTGGTGACCGCCCCATCACCCTTTCCGAACTGCCCTTCGAACTGGACATTGCCACCGGGATCAGGCGCGATACGCGGCTTTATATCTCCGCGGACCGTTCGGTCCCTTATGGCGAGATGATGGCCGTGATGAACCGCATGCGCGGTGCTGGATATCTGAAGATCGGCCTTGTCGGATTGGAGGATCCGCAAGCCACGGGCGACGCGGCAGAAACGGCGCCTTTGCCCCCCACCGCAGCCCCGGCCGCGCCATGAGCCTTGCCTATCCTGACCAGAAAAGCGGCGGCGTGCTGTGGCTTGGGCTTGCGGCCAGTCTTGGCCTGCATGGTCTTCTGGCGGTCTATTCCCTGCAATCCTCTGCGCTGGCGCCTTTGCCCGAAACATTGGGTCTAAAGGGGCGTGAACTGATTGATCTGGCCGAGGTGGAGATGCTGATGGCAGCCCCCGAAACAGATCTGGCCACCGGCGCACCGGCGGACGAATCGCAGGCTGCCCTCGACAGCCCGGAAAAAACCGAAATCGCCAAAACCTCGAACGATCCACTTCTGGCGCAGATCCCATATCAGGTTCCGGATCCAGACCTGCAATTCCGTCTGGCGAACCCCGATCAAAACCCCGAGGCCCGCAAAGACGCCACAGAAGTTCCCACCGAAATCAAGGAAGACCCCAAAGACAAAAGCACCCCAGACAGCACTGCGGCAGCCCCGGATGCCTCGGCCGGTCAAGATGCCGCAAGCCAAAGCGATGACACCGAAGAGGGTTTGTCAGATGAAGAAACAGCGGCGATCACCGCGTGGCAAAAGTCCCTCGTTCTCACCTTTGCCGAGGCAAAGACCTATCCCAAAGCGGCGCGGGCGGCCCGAATGACAGGCGAGGTTATCGTCGGCTTTACTCTGGACCGCTATGGTCGCGTGCTGAAACGCAAAGTCTCCCGGTCTTCGGGGCACGAAAGCCTTGATGCGGCAGCCTTGGCTGTCGTCGATGGTTTTGATCGCCTGCCGGCCCCGCCCGGATCCATGGGGCAGGGCCCGTTTGAGCTGTCGATCCCCTTCAACTATCGCTTCAAGTGAAGCGTATCGCTTCCGATCTCATCCGTACTGCGGCAGCCGCACAGTGCCATGGTGACCTCAAATTCCTCGCGCAAACGCCGCAGAATTTGGCTTGCTCCGGCGGCACCGTCGACCGCCAGTCCATAAAAGGCAGGGCGTCCGATCAGAACGGCATCCGCCCCCAAAGCAAGAGCCTTGAAGATATCGCTGCCCTGCCGGATACCGCCATCGGCAAGGATCAGCAGGTCGGGGTGTCGCGCCCGGATCGCGGGCAGCACATCGGTGGCAACCGGCGCCCCATCCAGCACCCGCCCCCCATGATTTGAAATGATCACCCCCGCGCATCCGGCCTGAACAGCCAAAGTCGCATCGTCCGGGTGCAACACGCCCTTTGCCAGCACCGGGACCGGGCTTTCGGCACAAAGTGCCGCCAGATCCTCCCATCGGGGGGCCATCGCCATCAGCCCATCAAACACCAAACTTGGCCCCTCTGGTGGCCGCGGTGGCGAGGGCAGCATCACCGCCTGTACGCCCTCGGGGAGATGAAAGCCCGCCCGGACCTCCCGGTTGCGCAGCCCGTTGATGGGGGCGTCGATCGTGACAACCAAAGCCTCCGCCCCTGCCGCTAGGGCCCGCGCGGCCATGGCCCGTGTGTTGTGTGGATCAGGCTGCAGATAAAGCTGAAACCAAAGTGGCCCCGGCGCTTGTGGCAGGTCTTCGGGAGCAACCGATGTTTGACAACTCAGCACCATTCCGATTCCCTGCGCCGCCGCGGCCAGACGCATCGCCGCCTCGCCTTGTGGACAGGCCAGCCGCTGAAACGCCATCGGTGCCACCAGCGCCGGATAGGCCAGCTGGGCTCCGAGTATCTGCCGCGCCGCCGTGCCACCAGCCAGATCACGCATATGACGCGGCATCAATCCGATCTCGTCCCACTGGGCGCAGTTGCGGGTCAAGGTGATCTCGCGCCCCGCCCCTCCGGCCAGATAGGCGAAGATCTCTGATGGAAGTCGTCTGCCTGCTTCCAGCTCAAAATCATCAGCAGTCAGGAGCATCATCTCACCCTCAGTTGGCCGTTGGACATATAGCCGCCTGAAGGTGATACCGCCATGAGGTGTTAAGGTGATCGCCCTGAAGGTACGTGGCTGCCTGACGCGCCCCGACGCGCATGCCGTATGGATTTCGCATCTGGGTTGGGACACATCACCGCAAACTGGGCGCTTCGGTCGATCGTGACGATGCCACTTTTCGGGGTGCTATGGCGCAAGCCGGGAGGACGTATTCAAAAGCCATCAGATCACATTCAAGTCGCGGTCCGAGGGGAGAACTCAAGCCCAAGAAATATGATGGGCAAAATGCACAATGGCGGCCCGGGGGGCGTCGATAATTATTTGATTTCAAGGATAAGTGGCGGAGAGACAGGGATTCGAACCCTGGGTCGGCGCAAACCGACAACGGTTTTCGAGACCGCCGCATTCGACCACTCTGCCACCTCTCCGCGGTAGGGATCGTGGCGGGGATTTAGCGGGGTCTTGCCGCGCTTGCAACCCCAATTCCGGGGAAATTTTTTTAGGCGACGCTTTGACGGTATTGGCGAGGGGGGGCGGCTGGCCAGATGCAACCGCAGGGGCCGGGCAGCGATGCCGCGCGGTCGCGGGGTGTTCGGTTCCGAAAAGGCGGTTGGGCTTGCTGTGCCAATTTGTACGCTGACGTCGGGCGCTACTGGATCGGCCCCGCGCGGTGGGGGCGTCTAGCGCCAGAGGTGGGCATGGCTTACCAGCCGCCCTTGCAGTTTTGCCAGCAACCGCAAGGCAAGTCCGGGGTGCGGCACGTCACCGGTCGCCAGCCGGTCAATCGCCACTTCGGGCGGGCAGGGGCGGCGGCTGATCGGATCGAAATAGCGCGGGTAAGAGATCAGCGCGGCGTGGACCAGATGGATCAGGTCGGGAC
>Ga0255092_1000053_pt1 | contig 59192 bp, 54 predicted proteins | sample Colum_Yuk_RepC_8_2_FD_188454 | JGI IMG/M metagenome (GOLD analysis project Ga0255092, IMG submission 188454) | Freshwater microbial communities from Columbia River, Oregon, United States - Colum_Yuk_RepC_8d | ecosystem: Environmental > Aquatic > Freshwater > River | place: USA: Oregon...
GAGCAAGGTCATGGGGTTGATGCCCGTGAAATAGCTCACGACCAGCGCAATGGCGATCGTGCCGATGCCAATGCCGCGCCCCCGGCCACCGCCGCCGCGCCGGTCTTCGATATTGCTGCTTTCGTCTTCGTCGCCCAGCCGCATGTCCTGCTCCTTGATGGCTGCCCCACGGGGCGGGTGATCCCGCGCAGAGCATACCCGCCGCCAGCGCGATGGTCGTCGGTCGCCGACGCCTCCCGTATGCTGGCGGCGTTTACGACCGGAGACCCTGCGTGTCCAGCATCGATCCCAGCCTGCCCAACCTGCAGCGCGACCTGTTCGCCGTGCCCAGTCCCTGCGACTTCGCAGCCGTCGGCAGCGCCCGCCATCCGCCGCGCATCCTGCTGCTCTACGGCTCGCTGCGTGCGCGGTCCTTCAGCCGTTTCCTGAGCGAAGAGGCCGCGCGCCTGCTGCACGCGATGGGCGCCGAAACCCGCACATTCGACCCGCACGGCCTGCCGCTGCCGGACGACGCCGACGAGACCCATCCCAAAGTGCAGGCGCTGCGCGACGCGGCGGCCTGGGCGGAAGGCATGGTCTGGACCTCGCCCGAGCGCCACGGCGCCATGACCGGGGTGATGAAAGCGCAAATCGACTGGATTCCGCTCAGCGTGGGCGCGATTCGCCCGACGCAGGGCAAGACGCTGGCGGTCATGCAGGTCTCGGGCGGATCGCAGTCGTTTAATGCGGTCAACCAGATGCGGGTGCTGGGGCGCTGGATGCGCATGATCACCATCCCCAACCAGTCCTCGGTGGCGAAGGCCTATGAGGAGTTCGACGAGGCGGGACGCATGAAACCTTCGCCCTACTACGAGCGGGTGGTGGATGTGATGGAGGAACTGATGAAGTTCACCCTGCTGACGCGCGACGTGGCCGACCACCTGGTGGACCGCTACAGCGAGCGGCGCGAGGCGGCGGCGGCCTTGTCGGCCCGCGTGCAGCAGTCGGCGCTTTAAGGCCGGCGGCGGGCGAGGCTAAGCTAGCCACAGTCGGTTGCCATCGCGCCTTGCCGCTTGGTCGTCACAATGGGCCCGCACCAGACCTGCCGACGCAGACAATCGCCAAGCAAACGGACCGAAGCAAGTCTGCGCCTCGCTTCCACCCAGAAAAGGCTTGTAGACCGGTACGGTGGCGCACTGGACCGGCCGGACTCGGTGTGTTTTTCCGCACCGGTGTTCTTTCATATCGTGCGCTGCTGGTGGCTGCCCTGAGCAAGCGCACCCGCAAGAGGCGGCCGTTTGCCCTGCTTGCACAGGATGGTGCAAATGCGCCCCCTCAGCAGCGCCAGCCGCCGGTTTTTGCCAGCACGAATCTTGCGTAACACGCCTATCCCCAGCGACCCTCGCGTCGCCCAGCCCCGGAGTTCGCCATGAGCCTTGAGTCCCGCCCGCCGCTTGCCGCCAGCGTTACCGACGACGAACGCGTGGCGCTCCACAAGGAGGCCTTGAAGCGTTCCTTTCTCGACAACCTGTTCTACGTGCAGGGCAAGTTCCCGGCGCTCGCTACCCAGACCGACTATTACCTCGCGCTGGCCTACACCATCCGCGACCGCAGCCTGCAGCGCTGGATTAGCACGGCGGCCGCCTACACCACGCGCGGCTCGCGCACGGTGGCCTATTTGTCGGCGGAGTTCCTGATGGGGCCGCATCTGGGCAACAACCTGCTGAATCTGGGCATCACCGATACCGTGCGCGAGGCCATGGCCGAACTGGGCCTCGATCTGGACACGCTGCTGGCGGAAGAAGCCGAGCCGGGCCTGGGCAACGGTGGACTGGGCCGGCTGGCCGCCTGCTTCATCGATTCGCTGGCCACCCTGCAGGTGCCGGCGATGGGCTATGGCATTCGCTATGAGTTCGGCATTTTCCAGCAGGAGATCGTCGACGGCTGGCAGGTGGAAAAAACCGACAAGTGGCTGCGCTACGGCAACCCCTGGGAGGTGGTACGACCCGAGTGGGCGGTGGCGGTGAAGTTCGGCGGCCACACCGAGCACTACACCGACGAAGCCGGCCAGCACCGCGTGCGCTGGGTGCCCGCGCGGGTGGTCAACGGCGTGCCCTACGACACCCCGATCCTCGGCTACCGCAGCAACACCGCCAACACGTTGCGCCTGTGGCGGGCGGAGGCGCCGGAGTCGTTTGATTTCGAGGTGTTCAATCGCGGCGACTACTACGGCGCGGTCAACCAGAAGATGAGCAGCGAAAACCTGACCAAGGTGCTCTACCCCAACGACGAGCAGCAGAAAGGCAAGGAGCTGCGGCTGGAGCAGCAGTACTTCTTCGTCTCCTGCTCGCTGCAGGACATGCTGCGCATTCTCAACGTGCAGCAAATTCCGCCCGAGCGCTTCCACGAAAAATTTGCCGTGCAGCTCAACGACACCCACCCGTCGATTGCCGTGGCGGAGTTGATGCGCCTGCTGATCGATGAGCTGGGCATGGTCTGGGAGCCGGCCTGGGAAATTACCCGCAACACCTTTGGCTACACCAATCACACCCTGCTGCCGGAAGCGCTGGAGCGCTGGCCGCTGGAGCTGTTTGGCCGGCTGCTGCCGCGCCATCTGGAAATCATCTATGAGATTAATCGCCGCTTTCTGGATGAAGTGCGGATGCGCTTTCTGGGCGACGAGGCGCGCGTCGCACGGCTGTCGCTGATTGACGAGCACGGCGAGCGCTATGTGCGCATGGCGAATCTTGCCTGCGTCGGCAGTCACGCCATCAACGGCGTGGCGGCGCTGCATTCGCAACTGCTGACCACCGATGTGCTGCAGGACTTCCACGAGCTGTGGCCGGAGAAGTTCAGCAACAAGACCAACGGCGTGACGCCGCGTCGCTGGCTGGTGCTGGCCAATCCAGCGCTGGCCAAACTGGTCAGTGCGCAACTTGGCGAAGGCTGGGTGCGGGATCTGGGTCTGCTACGCGGCCTGGAACCGCTGGCGGAGGACGCCGGCTTCAGCGCCGACTGGCGCGCCATCAAGCTGGCCAACAAGACCACCCTCGCGGCGCTCATCCGCGAACGCACGGGTCTCACCGTTAACCCGGCGGCGATGTTCGACGTGCAGGTGAAGCGCATCCACGAGTACAAGCGCCAGCATCTCAACATCCTGCACGTGATCGGGCTTTACCTGCGGCTGAAGACCGATCCGCATTTCGCGCCCGCGCCCCGGGTGTTCGTGTTCGGCGGCAAGGCGGCGCCGGGTTACGCGATGGCGAAGCTCATCATTCGCCTGATCACGGCGGTGGCCGAAGTGGTAAACCGCGACCCGGCGGTGCGGGATTTGCTGAAAGTGGTGTTCATTCCCAATTTCAGCGTGACCAACGGCCAGCATATTTATCCGGCGGCAGATCTGTCGGAGCAGATTTCTACCGCCGGCAAGGAAGCGTCCGGCACCGGCAACATGAAGTTCCAGATGAACGGCGCGCTGACCATCGGCACGCTGGACGGCGCGAACATCGAGATTCGCGAAGAAGTCGGCGCGGAGAACTTCTTTCTGTTTGGTCTCAGCGCGGCGGAAGTCGCGGCGCGCAAAGCGGCGGGCTACCGGCCGGCCGACTGCTACGCGGCGGACGAAAGTTTGCGCGCCGTGATCGATCTCATCGCCGAAGGCTTTTTCGCGCACGGCGACCCGACGCTGTTCCAGCCGCTGTTGGATAACCTGCTGCAGCACGACCCTTACCTCGTCCTGGCCGACTACGCGGCCTACGCCGACTGCCAGCAGGCGGTTAACGAGGCCTGGTGCGACACCGCGCGCTGGACGCGCATGTCGATCCTCAACACCGCGCGCTCGGGCAAGTTCTCGTCCGACCGCAGCATCCGCGAGTACTGCCGTGAAATCTGGCGGGCCGAGCCGGTGCCGGTCCGGCTGCTGACGCAGAACGCCGTGCGTGGCGGTTTTTTGCAGTAGCCGCGCGCGGACCGACCGCGCCCCGCTTGTTGCGGCGGCGCGGTTTCTGACAGTGTCCCTGGCCTCTATCCCCGTCGTCCGGAGGCTGCCATGAGCGCACTGCGAACCACCCACCACGGGGCCTGCCCCCACGATTGCCCCGACACCTGCGCCATGGTGTTCGAAGTTGAAGCCGGCAAACTGGTCGGCGTGCGGGGTCGCGCGGATCACCCCATGACCCGCGGCGGCCTGTGCACCAAGCTGCGCGACTACGAGCAGCGTCACTATCACCCCGACCGCCTCCTGTACCCGCTGAAGCGGAGCGGCCCGAAAGGCAGCGGCCAGTTCACGCGTATTTCCTGGGACCAGGCGCTGAATGAAATCGCACTGCGCTGGAAATCCATCATCGCCGAGCACGGGCCGCAGGCCATCGCGCCCTATAGCTACCTTGGCCATCAGGGCCTGGTGCACGGCCTGAACGGCGGCGACGCCTTCTTCAACCGCATGGGCGCGACGGTGACCGAACGCACGTTCTGCGGTGAAGGCTCAGCCACCGCGTGGCTGATGACCTACGGCCCGAGCGGCGGCATGGATCCGGAAAGCTTCAAGCATTCGAAGCTGATTGTGATCTGGGCCTGCAACAGCGTCAGCACCAACCTGCACCACTGGCACATCGTGAAAGACGCGCAGAAAGCCGGCGCAAAAGTGGTGGTGATTGACGCCTGGCGCTCGCGCACCGCCAAGGAAGCGGACTGGCATCTCGCGCCGCGGCCGGGCACCGACGGGGCGCTGGCGATGGCGCTGATCAACGTGCTAATCGGCGAAGACCTGATCGACCATGACTACGTCGCACGCCACACCGAAGGCTTCGACGAACTCGCCGCCCGCGCGGCCACGCGCACGCCCGAATGGGCCGAAGGCGTCACCGGCATTCCGGCGGCAGACATCCGCCAACTCGCCCGCGAATACGCCGGCACGCAGCCGGCTGCGATCCGCATTGGCGTCGCGCTGGAGCGCCATCAGGGCGGTGGCCAGACCATCCGCGCGGTGTGCTGTTTGCCCGCGCTGACCGGCGCGTGGCGACATGTCGGCGGCGGCATTCTCGCCATGCCGGTGTGGGAGCATCCCTACCGCTTCGATGAGATCTGTCGGCCCGACTGGATTCCTGCCGGCACCCGGGTGATCAACAACCTGCAGATCGGCCGGCACCTGACTGGCCGCATCCCGATGGACCCGCCGATTCTGTCCATGATGTGCTGGAACTCTAACCCGCTAACGCAGGCGCCGGAATGCGATCTGATCGAGGAAGGCCTGCGGCGCGAGGATCTGTTCCTGGTGGTGGCGGATCACTTCATGGTCGACACCGCGCGCTTTGCCGACATCGTGCTGCCGGCAGCGATGGGCGCCGAGATGGAAGACATCATCCTGTCCTGGGGCCACAACTACCTGACCTACAACGCGGCCTGCGTTGCACCGCCCGGCGAGGCGCTTTCCAACGGCGAGATTTTTCGCCGGCTCTCGCGCGCGATGGATTATGCGGAGCCTCGCCTGCACTGGTCGGACAGCGAATGCCTCGAGCACTTCATCGACTGGAACGCGCCGGCCTGTGCCGGCATCACGCTCGAGCGCCTGCGCCGCGAAGGCTATGCGCATCTCGCGATCGGCGGTGCCGACGACCGCGCGCCTCATCGCGAGGGCCACTTCCCCACGCCGTCGGGCAAATGCGAGTTCAAGTCGAGCATCGCCGGCGGCGGCAATTTTGTGGCCGGCCCGTTCCGTCAGATGTATGCCGATATGCAGGGAGGAGAGCCGCTGGATGCGCTGCCCGACTACGTGCCGTGCCGCGAATCTCCGGCTACCAATCCGGCGCTCGCCGCGCGCTATCCGCTGAATATCGTCTCGCCGAAAAGCCACGGCTTCCTCAATTCCTGCTACGCGAATATCGCGAACAAGCAGAAGGCGCAGGGCGAGCAGTTTGTGCTGATTAACGCGCTGGACGCCGCCGCGCGCGGCGTGGCGGGCGGTGAGCGCGTGAAGGTGTTCAACGACCGCGGGGCGTTTGAAGCCGTCGCGGAAATTACCGACGACGTGCAGGCCGGCGTGGTGGTGACGACACTCGGCTACTGGCGGCAGCTGAATCGCGGCACAGTAAACGTGGTGAGTTCAGCCGAGTTCGCCAACATGGGCCACGCGCCGAGTTTCTCCGACAATCTGGTGGAGGTCGCGCGTCTGGGGTAAGGCGCGGGGCCTGACTGCACGGCCGGTCGGTTCCGATAACTGGCTGGCGAACGCGCCGCGAGAAATCGCGGCGCGCGCAGCCAGATAAGCAGCGCGTCAGAGAATCTGGCGACGGCGCAGAAAGCCGAGGCAGGCCTCGGCCAGCTGTTCCGGTTCCTCCATCATGATGAGGTGCCCCATGCCCTTGGCGATGCCGCCTTCGGCAAGCCCATTCGGAATGCCGGCGATGGTGTCCATCACCGCCTGCTCGGGAATGTGATAGTCCGCTTCGCCCTTGAACATGAAGATCGGGCATTTGATCTGGTGCAGCAGGTCGCGCACGTCGTGATCGTTCCAGGCATCCATGTCGGCCACACAGGTCTCCTGATAGGTCGCGCGGTGCTGCCATTTGGACTCCAGCACTTTGCGCGGGTCGCAGGGGTAGTACATGGCGCCGGTGGAAGCGTTATCGGTCAATGCCGTGAAGCCTGGAAACGTATGCGGATCTGCGTAGCCGGACAGGAATGAAATTGATCCGGTGCGCGCAGCAGACTCAAACGCCATGCCGGCACGAATGCCGTCCGGATGCTTGCACGCGAGTTGCAGCGTCATATCGCCACCAATGCCGCTGCCGCACACCACCGGGCGTTCGCCGGGACAAACGGTCTCGATGAAATGCCAGACCCATTCCGCGTAGTCGTGCATTTTGCGGAAGGGCTTCCAGTTGACCGGCATCGACTTGGCGTGGCCCGGCAGATCGGGCGCGATGACGCGCATGCCGGCGGCGGCCATCAGCGGCATGAAGTAATGCCATTGCAACGAGCAGGCCCAGCCCATGTGTATGCAGATCAGCGGCACGCCTTCGCCGCACACGTCGTAGTACACGCGGGCGCCGTCAACCATGGCATAGCGGCCGGTAATTTCAGGTGTCATTGGGGCGGCTCCTCTCAGGCGTCCGCCGGCAGATCGCGCAGCGCCGACAGCATCAGATGGGTGGATTCATAAAGACGGTTGGCCTGCAGCAGATTGCCGTCGATGGCGATTTCGCCGGTGTCCATCAAATGGCCCAGCGCGCGGCTGCGATTGCGCAAGGCCTGCCAGGTCGCCAGCGGCGCGCTGATCGAATAGTCCCAGCCCAGCGGATTGGCCATCGGGAAATACACCATCAGGTCGATCACCTTGCCGCCGTAGAGTTTTAGCCAGTAGCGCTTGTCGCCCAGCACCAGCAGCACTTTGACATCCGACCAGCGGCTGGCCCGCGCGAACGCGTCGTCGGCGTTCAGGCGCTCGCGCAGCGCCGCTACAAAATCGAGTTCGGGAAAGCTCATCGGTCATCCTCCGCGGGGAAACAGGGTGTGCGGCGATCAGGAAATACGCGGCGCGTCCGCGCCCACGAACTGCACGCGCAGTTCGCGCTTCAGCACTTTGCCGGTCGCGTTGCGCGGTAAGGCCGCGACAATGGCTATGTCTTGCGGCACCTTGAACTTGGCCAGCCGGGTGAGGCAGTGTTCCAGCACGATCTGGAGATCAATTTCCGCCCCGGCTTTCAGCGCCAGCACGGCGAGGCCGGCCTCGCCCCAGCGCGGATGCGGCACGCCGATCACCGCGGCCTCCGCCACCTGTGGCAATTGGTAGAGCACGTTCTCGACTTCGGCCGGATAGACGTTTTCGCCGCCCGAGATGTACATGTCTTTCCAGCGGTCGACGATGTACACAAAGCCCTCTTCATCCATGCGCGCGGCGTCGCCGGTTTTAAGCCAGCGTCCCTCGAAGGCGGCAGCGGTCGCATCGGGCCGGTTCCAGTAGCCCGGCGTGATGTTGGGGCCGGCGACCCACAGTTCGCCAATTTCGTCTGCGCCGCAGTCTTCCCCAGCCTCGTTGACGATGCGCATTTCGGTATGCAGGAAGGCTTTGCCGGTGGAGCCGATCTTGCGTAGCGCGTCGTCTGGGTTGAGGCCGATGCAGGCCGGGCTCGTTTCGGTCATGCCGAAACCTTGCGCCATCAGCACGCCACGGTTGGCCCATGCTTCCATGATGCTGAGCGCGCAGGGCGCGCCGCCGACGCCCGCCACCTGCAGACGCGAAAGATCGGTCTCGGCAAACGCCGGATGCTGCGCCATGAACTGGTACGGCGCCGGCACGGCAAAAAAATGCGTGATGCCCTGGGTGGCATCGCCCAGCAGCGCGAGCGCCGTGGCCGGGTCGAAAGCCTTCAGGATCACCACCGTGCCGCCAGCGTGCAGCACGGGATTCGAATAGCAGTTAAGCCCGCCGGTGTGGAACAGCGGCAGCACGTTCAGGTGCACGGTGTCGGGCGTAACGCGGGCCGGAAAGCCCAGATTGACCGCGTTCCAGAAGTTCATGCCGTGGGTGATCATCGCGCCCTTCGGATGCCCGGTCGTTCCCGAGGTGTACATGATGGTCACGACGTCGTCGTGGGTCAGGGCGACACGCGGCGCGCGAACACCGGCCTGCGCGGCGAGCGCGGTCTCGTAGGGATTGGGTTCAGCGTCCGCCGCAATACACAGCAGATGGTCGATGCCGCAGCGAGTTTTGAGATCCTCGGCGGCGGCCGTAAAGCTCACGTCGTGAATCAGGAGACGCGGCGCGCTGTCGTTCAGGATGTAATCGAGTTCGCTGACCGTGAGCCGCCAGTTCAACAGCACCGCGATGCTGCCGGTGCGAGCGCAGGCAAATTGCAGATCAAAATATTCGACGCCGTTATGCGCCAGCAGCGCCACACGGTCGCCGCGGCCAATGCCGAGCGCGGTGAGTTGCGCCGCCATCGCCTCGGCGCGGCGGTCAAGGTCGGCGTAGCTGAAGCGGCGCCCGGTGCCGAGATCGCGCACGGCTTCCTTGTGCGGTCGTTGCAGCGTGTGATGCGCCAGCCAGTCGTAGGCGCGCACCGGGCCGTGCCCCTGCGGGCGCGCCGCGCGCATGGCGGCGAGGTCGTCGGGGGTGGGCGTAAACGCGGTCGAGTCGGTCATGGTCGCTCCTCTGCAACGGGCCCGCGCTGGGGCTGATGCAGCGAGCGTAACCCGCCGGATTCAGCGGAGGCGACCCCGATGTGAAAAGCCGCACTGCGGCATTTGCACAGCGGCGCCAGCGCCAACCCACCGAGAGCACGAGTCGGTGCAGCGCCTCCCCCACGCCGTGGGAGCGGCAGCGCCGCGACGCTTACGCCAAGTCGTCGAGAGCCTCAGTCGGGGCAGAGCCCCTCCCACGCCGTGGGAGCGGCAGCGCCGCGACGCATACGCCAAGTCATTGAGAGCCCGAGTCGGGGCAGAGGCCCTCCCGCGCTGTGGGAGCGGCAGCGCCGCGACGCATACGCCAAGTCGTCGAGACCCTCAGTCGGGGCATAGCCCCTCCCGCGCCGTGGGAGCGGCAACGCCGCGACGCCAGCGCCAAGTCATCAACAGCCTAAGTCGGGGCAGAGCCCCTCCCACGCGATGGCAACCCCGCGACGCATACGCCAAGTCATCGACAGCCTCAGTCGGGGCAGAGCCCCTCCCACGCGATGGCAACGCCGCGACACCAGCGCCAACTCACCGAGAGCACGAGTCGGGGCAGAGCCCCTCCCTCGCTGTGGGAGCGGCAACGCCGCGACGCTTACGACAGATCATCAACAGCCTCAGTCGGGGCATAGCCCCTCCCGCGCGATGGCAACGCCGCGACGCAAACGCCAAGTCGTCGAGAGCCCCAGTCGGGGCAGAGCCCCTGCCACGCGATGGCAGCGCCGCTATTTTGCGGCCGCCGCGTAGCGGCTGGAGACTGCCTGCCAGTCCACCACCTGCCACCAGGCCTCCAGATAATCCGCGCGGCGGTTCTGGTACTGGAGGTAGTAGGCGTGCTCCCAGACATCGTTGCCGAGCAGCGGGATGCCGCGCTCGGTCACCACGTCCATCAGCGGGTTGTCCTGATTGGGCGTGGAGGTGATCTGCAACTTGCCGTCGGTGGTCAGGATGAGCCACACCCAGCCCGAGCCGAAGCGGCCGGTGCCGGCGGTTTTGAACGCGGCCTTGAACGCATCCAGCGAGCCGAAATCGCGGTCGATGGCGGCCAGAAGGGGCGCCGAGGGGGCGCCGCCTTGACCCGGCGGCTTCATCGAAGCCCAGAAGAACGTGTGGTTCCAGTGGCCACCGCCGTTGTTACGCACCGCCGGCGGCAGCTTGGAGATGCCGGCCAGCAGGTCTTCCAGCGACTTGCCCTGCAGGGCCGGCTCTTTCGCGACCGCCGCGTTCAGGTTGTCTACGTAAGCCTTATGGTGTTTGCCGTGGTGGATCTGCATGGTCTGCTCATCCACCACTGGCGCGAGTGCGTTGTAGGCGTAAGGCAGCGGCGGCAGCTCAAACGCCCGTGCCAGCGGCGCGGCGAGCGCCAGCGCGAGGAGCAGGAGGGCAGTAAGGCCCTGCGGTCTGGAAAAGCAGCGGGAAGTGGTCATGGATGGACTCCGGCGTTGTCGGCGATGGGCAAGGATAAGCGGCGACGCAGGATGCCACCTAACGGCCGCATCAGCTTGACCGCATGCGCGCGAGGCGAGTTCCCGACGCCCGCCGCTGTTATGGTGAGGCCACCTCGTTGTGGTAATGCCCACTTGCTACTGAAGCTGCCCCCTGCCCTCGCCCGTCCGGCCTTCGCCAGCCTGCTGTTGCTCGCGCTGGCGCTGCTCTCGCGCCTGCCGCAATGGCTGAGTCCGGACTTGCTGCTCGACGGCGATGAAGCGGTACTGGGCGTGATGGCGCAACAGCTGGCGGCGGGCGGCCCCTGGCCGGTGTATTTCTACGGCCAGCATTACGGCCTGTCGCTGTTCGAGGCCGCCGCGGGGGCGCTGATGTTTGGCCTGCTGGGCGTGAACGCGCTCGCCCTCAAGGCAGCGATGGGCTTGCTGTGGACCGGCGGTCTGCTGGCCTATCACCGCGCGTTCCGCGCCGTGCTGCCCGCCGCCCCCGGCCATGCCCTGCTGCTGGCCGTCGCGCTGTGCCTTAGTCCCGCCTGGGCGGTGTGGTCGATGAAAGCGCGCGGCGGTTACCTCACCGCTTTCACCTTGAGCGGGCTGCTGTGCTGGCTGCTGCTGGCCCGGGCGCCCTTAAGCGGCTGGGCGCGCCCGCTACTGGCCGGCGCCCTGTTCGCCACCATCGGCGCCGCGCAGGCCCTGTGGCTGCCGGGTCTGGTGCCTATCGTGTTCTGGGCCTGGTGGCGCGGCCGTGAAGGCCGCGCCGCGCTCGCGTTCATCGCCGGTGCGGGACTGTGCTACGGCGCGTGGACACTGGCCGCCGGCGCGCCCACGCCGGCGACCTGGTCGCCCCCCGGCGGGATGGTCCCCGCCAACTTGCTGGCGGCAGGAATGGCGTTGCCGTCGCGTCTGCTGGACCAGCTCTGCGGCGCCTACTACCTGCACCGCGTGCTGCCCTGTCCGAGTGGCGGGGGCGTCGCGGCGCAAGTCATGGCCGGAGTGGTGGCCTTCAGCGGCTTGAGCGCAGGCCTTGCCCTGTGGCGACGGCAGGCCTCGCCGCTGGTGCTGGCCCTGGTCGCGGGCTGTGTGGCAACGCTGCTCGCCACGCTGGTCGTCGCTGCCTATGGTCCACGCTACCTGCTGCCTTTTACCGCGCTGTTCCTGCTGCTACTGGCGGCGCAGTGGCAAGACGGCGGCCACCGACGATGGCTGCAGGGCGCTCTGCTGGCCTGCTGCGTGGGCGGCGCGCTGGGACTGTGGCAGTTCCGCAGTTTCAGCTTTCAGCCCGGTGGTGCGGCAGCCGTGCACGCGCTGGTCGAGGCGCTGGACGCACGGGGCGTGCGCGCCGTGTTTTCGCACGACGGGCTATTGCAGTGGCAAATCGCCTTCTACAGCGGCAGCCGGATTGTCGCGCGTAGCACCGCGGCCGAGGACCGCTACCCGCCTTACGTGGCAGCGGCAAATGCGCTGCTGCGAGACTCGCCCGCCGCCGTCGCCGAAGTCGGGTTGCTCAGTGACTTTGCAGCCGAAGACCTCGCCAGCGGGCGGGTGGTGCGGGTTGCCGAGGTCTATGGCCTGGTGCTGCAGGTCGACGAGGCGCAGCTGCGCCAACGTGGTTTCGCGTTCTAGGTCGACGCGGCCGAGGCCGACAGCCGCAACAACTGCCCGTATGATGTGACGCATCATGAATGCGGGTGCGCACTGCCCACTGATGCAAGACGCCGCTTCCCCCCACTGGATCGTCCCGGTCTATCACCGCATGCGAGCGCTGTCGTTCGCCTATGCGCTGGTTTTAGTCGGGCTGTATCTCTACGACGGCGCCTATTCAACGCCGTACTGGCTGTGCGCGGTCTTGCAGTTCACGGTCTATCCGCATTTGCTGTTTTGGCGCGCCTGTCGGGCCGTCGATTCGCAGCGCGCAGAGCTGAACAATCTTTTGCTCGACATCGGGCTGTGGGGCCTGTGGGCGGCGGCGCTGGGCTTTCCACCCTGGATCAGCTTCGCGCTATTCATCGCGTCTGCGATCAACAGCGCCATCAGCGGCGGCAATCGCGGCTTGCTCATCGCGCTGGCGGTTTATGGCGGCGGCATCGGCGTGGGCCTTGCGCTCTTCGGCTTGCGGCCGGGTCCGGCCGAAAGCCAGTGGGTGTCGGGCCTTTGCATGCTGGGCCTGACGGGCTATCTGTGGGGTATTGGCGCGCTGTCGTTCCGGCGCACGCAGTCGCTGCGCCGTCTACGCGGCGAATTGATTCAAAGCCAGCAGGATCTGCAGGCGGCCAACGAGGCCATGCGCATCAGACTGACCGAGATTGAGGGCTTGCAGCATCACCTGGAATCGCAGGCCAACCGCGACCCGCTGACCGGCCTGTTTAATCGCCGCTACCTCGAGGCCACCAACGAGCGCGAACTGGCACGCGGGCGCCGCGAGCAGATCCCGGTGGCCCTGCTGCTGCTGGACCTGGACCACTTCAAATCCATCAACGACCGCTTTGGTCATGCGGTGGGCGACGAGGTCTTACGCCAGTTCGGCGCGCTCTTGCACCAGGGCACCCGCCGCGAAGACGTGCCCTGCCGGCTGGGCGGCGAGGAATTTGTGCTGCTGCTGCCCGGCATGTCGAGCGCACACGCGCTGGCGCGGGGCGAGCAGATTCGCCAGATGGTAGAGGCGCTGACGGTGGCGAGTCCGCAGGGCGAGGTGCGCACGACCATTTCGATTGGCGTGTCCTGTTTCCCCAGTCAGGGCGAGCATCTGGAAGACCTCATCAAATGCGCGGATCTGGCGCTGTATGCGGTCAAGCGCAGTGGCCGGAACGGCGTACGGGCTTACGGCGCCGAACTTGGAAAAGCCTTGCCCGCCTGACCGCGCAAGCAAAAACCTGTAGTACTGGATTGTTCTGATGACCTCGCCGCTTAACCCACCCACCGCCCCTGACTGGCACGCCGACTGGCTGCGCGTTGCCGGCGCCACCCCGGCCTGGTTTGACTGGGCACTGGCCCAGCCTTTCGCGTCGCAATGGGCGGCCGTTGAGGGCTGTCCCATTCACTACCTGCGCTGGGCCGATGAGGGCGCGCCGCGCACCCGTCCGGGCCTGCTGCTGGTGCACGGCGGCGGCGCCCACGCCAACTGGTGGCGCTTCATCGCGCCGTTCTTTGCGCGCGACTTTGCGGTCGCGGCGCTCGACTTATCCGGCATGGGCGACAGCGGCAACCGCGCCGAATACAGCGCTAGCCTGCGCGCAAAAGAAATCAGGGGCGTGCTGGCGGCGGCCGGCTTCGGCCCGCGGCCGTTTGTGGTGGGGCACTCCTTCGGCGGCTACATGGCGATGGCCTATGGCGCGCTGTTTGGCGCCGAGTCCGGCGGCATCGTGATTGCCGATACGCCTGTTTATCGGCCGGATGCCAACGGCCAGCGGCCCACGCCCTCGCGTCCGGCCAGCGTGGCGCGCTACTACCCGGACGTCGCCACCGGCGTCGAACGCTTTCGCCTGATGCCCGCCCAGGACTGCGCCAACCCCTGGCTGGTTGAGTTCATCGCCCGCCACTCGCTGCGCGAGACCCCCGCCGGCTGGACCTGGAAGTTCGACATCGGGACCATGAACGGTCGCCGCTGGGACGAGCCTTTCCACGATTTCCTGCAGCAGACGCCCTCTCGTCGCGCGCTGATTTATGGCGCCGACAGCGCGCTGGTCAGCCGCGACACCGCGGCGCATATGGCGGAGTTGATGGGGCCGCAGGCGCCGGTGGTGGAAATTCCGGCGGCCCATCATCACCTGATGCTCGACCAACCGCTCGCGTTCATCAGCGCGCTGCGGGCAATCCTGGCCGGCTGGGTGGGGGCAGACGCCGCAGCCTGAGCGGCGCCGCGCGCGGGCCGCAAGGCTTGCGCTAACATCGGGCCTCCCAGTCAGCCTTGCGAGGAGCCTCATGGAACTGCCATTTGAAGGCCGCTGTGCCTGCGGCGAAATTCACTACCGCGTCACGGCGGCGCCCACGTTCTCGTGGCTTTGTCACTGCCGGGATTGCCAACGCGCCAGCGGCAGCGGCTACTGCGCGATCATGTATATCCCGCAAGAGGCGGTAATGGTGACCGGCGAGGCGCGTTACTACACGGTCAGCGCGGAGAGCGGCAACGCGGTCAGCCGGGGGTTCTGCCCCACCTGCGGCTCGCAGATGTTTATCAAGGCCGAACTGGTGCCCGAGTTGCACGGCGTGTGGGCCGGCAGCATGGACCAGCCGGCCGCGTTCGCGCCGGTGGTGCAGGTGTGGACCCACAGCGCCCAGCCCTGGGGTGCCTTGCATCCAACGCTGCCGCAGTTACCCAAAGCGCCGAACGAGGTCGAGTTTGGCCGCATTCTGGCGGCCGCAGCCCACGGTAGATAAGCCTTCTGCGCGCGGCTGCCCGCCGGCAGCCGCGCGGCACGCCTTCAGCCCTCGCGCATGAGGTGTCGGCCCACCACCATCTGCTGGATCTGCGTGGTGCCTTCGTACAAACGCAGCAGGCGGACATCGCGGTAGAAGCGCTCCACCTTGTACTCGTTGATATAGCCGGCGCCGCCGTGGATCTGCACGCCCCGGTCGGCCACGCGCCCGACCATTTCGGTGGTGAAGAGCTTCGCGCAGGAGGCCTGCATGCTGACCTCGCCGTCTCGCGCACCGGGCGCCTTCTGGTCGTAGGCGTCAGCCACCGCGCGGACCATTGACCAGCCCGCCAGCAGCTCGGCCTGACTGTCGGCCAGCATGGCCTGCAGGAGCTGGAAGTCGCCGATGCGCTGCCCAAACTGGCGACGCTGTTTGGCGTAGGCGACGGATTCATCAAGGATGCGCTGCGCCATCCCGCAGGCCAGCGCGGACATGTGCAGACGCCCACGGTCCAGCACTTTCATCGCCGTCTTGAAACCCTGACCCGGCTTGCCGCCAATCAGGTTGGCCGCGGGCACCCGGACGTCATCGAGATAGACGTCGCAGGTTTTGGTGCCGCGTTGGCCCATCTTCTTGTCGGGCTGGCCCAGCGACAGGCCCGGCAGCCCGGCCGGCACGATGAACGCGGAAATCCCGCCGGCGCCCTCGCCGCCGGTGCGGGCCATCAAGGTGAACGCACCGGCGCGCGGCGCGTTGGTGATGTAGCGCTTGCTGCCACTGAGGAGATAGTCGTCGCCGGCCGCGACCGCGCGAGTTTTGAGCGAGGCGGCGTCGGAGCCGGCGTCCGGCTCGGTGAGCGCGAAAGACACAATCAGTTCGCCGCTCGCAATCAGCGGCAGCCAGGTTTCTTTTTGCGCCTCCGTGCCGTCCATCAGGATGCCCTGCGAGCCGATGCCGATGTTGGTGCCCACCACCGAGCGGAAGGCGAGAGCGGTCTGCCCCAGGCAGTGCGCCACCGCGCATTCCTGCGCCATCGAGAGCCCGATGCCGCCGTACTGCTCCGGAATCGACAGGCCGAAGAGCCCCAGATCTTTCATGTCCTCGACAATCTCTGCCGGTACTTCATCCCGCTCCTCGACGAGGTCTTCGGCGGGCACCAGGCGCTCGCGCACGAAGCGCTGCACGCTGTGCATGAGAATTTCAAAACTTTGCGCGTCGAGTGCCATGGGCAATGTCCTTGTTGAGGTTTGGGTCATTTTCCCCATCCTCCATTGCTTGACAATCACCAGCCAATCTAATTAATCGTCAGTTGAATTTTGACAATCAGGGCGGCGCATGGATTCTCTCGGGCTATTGCTGCTGGTCGACATCATTGATGCCGGCAATTTGAGCCTCGCGGCGCGCAAGCTGGGGATGAGCCGGGCCAATATCAGCTATCGCCTTAAACGCCTCGAGGCCGACATCGGCACGCAGCTCTTTCGGCGCACCACCCGGCAGATCGAGCCGACCGAAATTGGCCTGCGGCTCTACGAGCACGGCAAGTCGATTCGTGACGCCTTGCTGTCGGCGGAGGAGTCGGTCGAGCTGCTCGGGCGCGGCCTGCACGGCTCGGTGCGCCTGAGTCTGCCCACCGGCTTCGGCGAAATGGTGATGTCGAACTGGCTGCTCGAATTCAAGCGGCGGTATCCGGACATCGCGCTGGATTTGCTGTTCAGCAACCGGGTGGACGATTTGCTGCGGGATGAGGTCGATGTGGCGGTCCGCGTGATGTCCGAGCCGCCGCCGCAGCTGGTCGCGGTGTATCTCGCCGAGGTGCGCTACGTGGTCTGCGCCTCTGCCGCGTATGCGCAAGCGCAAACCATGCCGCAGGACCCCGGCGCGCTGGGCGCCCTGCCGGTGATTACCTCCAAGGTCGACGGGCGCGACCAGCGCCTGAGCGCGGTGCGGGGCGACACGCGTCGCGATATTCCGCTCCGCGCGACGCTGGCGTCGGAAAATTTTTCTTTCCTGAGAGAGGCGGTGCTGGCCGGTCTGGGCGTCGGGCTGGTGCCCGAGTATGTCGTGAGCGAAGACGTGGCCGCCGGCCGCGTGGTGCTCGCGCTGGAGGACTGGCGCCTCAGCATCTATGGCACCCGGATGTTCCTGCTACAGATGCCACACCGTTACCAGACGCTGGCGGTGCGCACCCTGCACGATTTCATCGTTGCCCGCGCGCGGGCCTGGGGCGGCGCCGCGGGCTAGAGCAGGGGGTCCTCGGGCGGCAGATCGAGGGTCAGGCGGCCGACGGTTTCAGCGGCGGTATCGATATCGAGGAAGGCATGCACCGCGAGCATGTTGATGTCACGGAAATACCGCTGCAGCGGCGACGCGTCGCGAAAGCCGTCGCCGCCGAAGCCGCGCGCGAGGTCGTTGATCGCATTGCGGCAGAGATCGGTGATGTAGGCCGCGCGTAACTTCATGTCGGCGCGGTCAGCCAGCGCGTACTGGCTTGGCCGTACCTCGGTGAAGCGCTGCAGGTAGGCCTCGATCAAGGTCTCCGCCGCGTCGGCGGCAGCCAGCCCGCGTGCGAGCCGCATCTGCGCCGCCGGCTTGGCGGCCGACTTCACGCCCGTGATCGTGCCCTGCCGTTCCTTGACCCGCGCGACGAAGGCGCTGGCCGCGCCGCGCAGCGCGCCCACCAGCACCGGGGTGACTTCACACATCAGGAAGGGCAGGAAGGGCTGTCGATACATCGGGTTCGCGTGCAGCGCCTGACCGGGGCTGCGGCCCTCGAGCACGTCGAGAAAGCTCGCCGCGCGATAGTCGGGCACGAACAGGTTCTCACAGCGCACGTCGTTGCTACCCGTGCCGCGCATGCCGGCGACGTGCCAGGTGTCGACCACTTCGGTCTCGGTACGCGGCACGATGAACATCATTGGCGCCGGCGGCAGGTCGCCGCCCGTGGCCAGGCCCATGAACGTGATCCACTCGGCGTGCACGGCCCCCGATCCCCACGGCGTCTGACCGGAGATCTGATAGCCGCCGGGCACGCGCAGGACTTCCCGCAGCGGCGCCGCCTGACCCGCGTTGAGGAGGTAGGGTTTGTTCGCAAAGAGTTCCTGTTGCGCTTCGGCGGAGAAGCCCATCGCGCGCCAGGCCGCGCCCATGTAGAACGCGCTGATCCAGCCGCTTGAAGGGCAGGCGGCGCTCAGGATGGCGACGATGTGCGACATCGTCGCGACCGGCAGTTCGTGCCCGCCGTAGATTTTGGGCGTGAGCGTTTGCAGCAAGCCGGCGTCGATCATGTCCTGCAGGCTCTCGTCCAGCGGCGCCCGCGCCTGCTCCGTACGCGCGGCGCGGCTGGCGAAGACGGGGGCGAGTTCGTGCGCGCGGCCGACCAGGGTGGCGGCAGTGGTCATGGCTTAGTGCTTCCCAAGAACGGTGGCAAGAACGCGCGCCAGTTCGGCGGCGGGATCCGCGCTTAGGCCCGCGCTGCGCCAGGCGACGTGATTATCCGGACGCACCAGCACCGCGCCCGCCGCATTAAGGCCACAGCACTCGCGCCAGCGGCCGTCGGCATCGATCGCCTCGTCGACGGTCACAATCTGCAAGGGCAGCTTCGCTGCCGCAAAAACAGCGTTCGCGGCGGCTCGCCAGGCTTCCGCGTCTGGCCCCGTCAGCAGCACGAAGCGAGCGCCGTCGCCCACCAAATCAAGCGAGGACAGGCGCTGGCCGGCGACCGTCAGCCAGGCGTGCGGCAGACGATGCCCCGGGCGCGCGGTTGGCACATAGCGGCCGCCTAGCGGATCGCGCGGCGGCGGGCTGCTGCCGTCCGGTACCAGCGCGCCGGCGTCGTAGGCATAGCCAATTTCCAGATCGTGCGCCTGAAATTCCGTGCGCTGCGTGGCGAAGACTTCGGCGGCGCGAGCGCGGCGCGTTTCGCCCATCGGCGTGTCGGCAAAGAAGGCCTCGAAATTGGCGCGGCGCAGTTCGGGCGTTTGCAGCGGCGAGAAGCCCATACCGGCGTCGAGCACGCCGTGGTTCATCGCCGTGAACATGGCCCAGTCCACGTTGCGCATGCCGACGGGTCGGCGCTCCATCGCGTAGCTCTCGAGCAGCGCCGGGCCGGCACGACCATGGATGACCAGCGCGAGCTTCCAGGCAAGATTGTGCGCATCCTGCACCGCCGTGTTGAGACCGAGGCCCGTTGTTGGTGGATGACGATGCGCGGCGTCCCCCGCGAACAATACGCGGCCAATCTGATAGCGGTCGGCCAGCACCGCGTCGAGCTGCCAGTTGCTGACCTTGTGCACCTTCATTTCGAGCGCCGGCAGCTTGAGCAGCGCGCGCAGATGCGGCACCACGCCCGCTTCGTCGAACGGCGTTTCCTGTCCAGGCGGAAAACCGAAGTGGACCACCCATTCCTCTGAGTGCCGTCCCCAGGTCGGCCCCATTGGCACCATGGCCCCGCTGCCAAAGACGCCTTCGTAATCCGGGTTGATGAGCCAGGTGATGAGGCAGGCATCGTCCCACCAGGCGGAGAGATCCGCGCTGATGTGCGAACTGACGATGCGCCCGAGGTCGGTCGGTCCGTGCATACGCACACCGAGCATCGGGCCAATGGTCTTGCCGCCGTCAGCCGCCACCACGTATTGCGCGCGGATGCGCAGTGGCTGGTTACTGGTGCGGTCAACGACCGTCGCGGTAACGCCCTGTTCGTTCTGGCTGAGTTCGGTGAGCTCGTGGTTGAAGCGAACGCGGCCCGGGCCGCGGCGCTCGGCTTCTTCACGCAGCAAAGGCTCGAGCCGGATCTGCGGATAGTTTGACGACGGTCCCGGGCTATCGCGTTCATAGGTCGCGGCGAGTTCACCACCACCGAATGCATCGATCTCGTGGAAGGTGCGGGCGTCAAAGGGACCGTCGCCACCCAGCGTCGTCCGCCAGCGCACTTTGCGCATCATCGACATCGGCGTGCCGACGGCGTAAACGCGCTCGGCGAGCCCGTGCTGGCGAAAGACTTCCATCGTCCGCTGATTGAGGTAGTGCGCCTTGGGCAGGATCGATGTGCTGCTGTGCCGCTCCACCAGCAGATGGTCCACCCCAAGATCAGATAGCAGGATAGAGGCGGTGAGGCCGCAGCCACCACCGCCAACGATCAAGACCGGGACGTCCAGCGTGTGATTGCTCGTGTGCATGTTCAGTGTTTCCCGCTTAGGCGCTCATCATGCGCGTCATGGGATCTGGCAGGGACGGGCCGGAGCGTGCCCATGCGCGGGTGATAAGCGTGGCGACCGGCGTGCCGGCCTGCAGCGCCTCCAGCATGGCCTGCGGATCGAAGGCCGGGCCAATGGGGTCGGCGGCGAACTCTTCGCCCTGCATGTAGGCGGTCGCCGCATCCGGATGCGCGAAGTTGTCGACCTGCAGCTCAACGAGATTGCCGTCCGGGTCACGGTAGTACAGCGAGGTCGTCACGCCATGCTGAATGGGCGTGAGCGGTTCGATGTTGAGCGCCTTCAGTCGCGCATAGCTTTGCAGCAAGTCGGGCAAGCCGGCGAAGGTGTACGCGCTGTGATGCATGCAGGCGGTGAGCGGCGTGCGCGGCGTGAGTGGCACCGGCGGCGCAACGAGTGCGAGACGATGATGCTCGTCGTCGAAGGTCATGAAGCACAGCCCGGGGTTCTCATACACGACGTGTGCGCCAAGCACCTTGGCGTACCAGTCGCGCATTGCCGGGAGTTGGCCTGTCATCAGCACGATGTGGGCAAGCTTGGGCGTGGCGGACATGTGGCATCTCCCTCGCGAAGTAATGGCGGCTACGGCAGCATCGCCGCAGAATAGAAGTCTGTTGACTTTGGGTCAACGAAAACCCCGCGCTGCGGGACAGCAATCAGGAGCCAGCCCGATAGTGCCCACCAAGCCCACCAAGCCGCCTGCGCGCCCGCCGGTCTTGCCGCGGAAAGCGCAGGCCGACGCCACGCGCCGCCGTTTGATCGCGGCCGCCCTGGAGGCGTTTGCCACCCGCTCCTTCGACACGGTCGCCGTGCACGAAATTGCCGACACCGCGGCGGTCGCTCACGGCCTCGTGTTCCACTATTTCGGCAGCAAGCGCGGGCTGTATCTCGAAGCGCTGCGCGACGTGGCGAGGCAGCTTGCCGACGTGCATGCCGTGCCGGCCGCCGACGTGCCGGCCCTGCGGATTCGCGCGCTGCTGAAGCGGCACATGGGTTTCATGCGGCGCCATCGCAAGCTCGCGCTGCATCTGTTTCGCGGCGGGCTGGGCACCGACCCGGAGGCCTGGCAGATCATCGATGAAGCGCGGCAGCGGGCAACGGCCTGGATTGCGGTTGAGCTAGGCCTTGACCCCGGGCACCGCGCCCTGCGGTTGATGCTGCGCGCGCTGGCTGGCTCCATTGATGAGGCAACCGTCCACTGGCTTGCCCACAGCCGGAGCGCCGGGCTCGATAGCCTGATCGACGCACTGATAGAAATGGTGGCCGCCGCCCTGCGCGGTGCCGCGCGACTCGATCCAACGCTGGACGTCGGCGGCGCGCTCCGGGCGCTCGGGATGGATTGAGGTGTGGCGGGGGGCCGCCGCAATCGGCAGGGTTGTCCCGGTATGGCGCGTGAATGAGCATGCGTTGCTTCTTCAGACGCTTGCCCTCTGAGCTCAACATCGAGTTTCCGGGAACAACCGGGAAGACGGGAGTCGGTGTGTCTCTACCCGAAAGCTCAGGTATGCCGTGGTCTTCTCGCTCACAGCGTTGAAGGCGTCAAAGTTCGACCTTTCGACGCGGACTCGGATGCGGCACAGCAGGGAGCAGGTGCTGTTCCCGGGCGAGCGGATTTAAGCCTTAGTTCGAGTAGTTTTTACTCTGACCCCAAACATCGGTCTGAAGCAGGTGCGGATACCCGGTCTGAAGTACACCTTCGGTCGACGATTACGCGCTGCCGGCGTGCCGCTCGAGACGAGAAAATTGTTGCTCGGACACAAGTCCGGCGACATCACCACGCACTACTCGGGACCTGAACTGGAAGAGCTGATTGAAGCGGCGAACGGGGTCCGCGTCGATCAGTCCCGCACTGGTTGTCCTGCGCAAGCGAACGGCCGGCGCGAGAGCGTAAATGTCTCTTTGGAATCAAAGGGTAAATTGGTGGCTACGGGTGGACTCGAACCACCGACCTCAGCATTATGAGTGCCGCGCTCTAACCAGCTGAGCTACGTAGCCGCCTTGTCGAAAGTGGTGCCGGCAGTCCTCCGCGGGGTGGAGGGGAACTGGGCGGCGCGGGCGGTGCTTGGGGTCGTCGGACTGTGCGTCGCGACGGTGCTTCCGAGTTGCCGGAAGCGGCCTCACCGGCCCGTGAATTTGAGGCGCGGGATTGTCCGGGCTGGCCCGGTGCAGTGTCAAGGAATAAAACCCGGGCGGCGTCGGCTTCAGGTGCGGAAGACCACAATGGTCTTGCCGTCGACCGAAATCAGATGCTGCTCCTCCAGCGTCTTCAGCACCCGCCCCACCATTTCCCGCGAACAACCGACGATGCGGCCCAGCTCCTGCCGGGTAACGCGCAGCTGCATGCCGGCGGGATGGGTCATGGCGTCGGGCTCGCGACTCAAATCGAGCAGGGCGCGCGCCACACGACCCGAAACGTCCATGAACGCAAGATCACCGACCTTGGTGTTCATCCGCCGCAGGCGGGTGGCGAGCTGACAGGCAATCGCGAAGACAAGTTCCGGAAACAGCACCGGATGGGCTTTCAGCCGGTCGTAGCCGATATGCGCGATTTCGCAGGCGGTGCGCGCCCGCACCATGGCACTGCGGTTGACAGACTCGTTAAAGAGGCCGATTTCGCCGAAGAAATCGCCCGGATTGAGGTAGGCCAGAATCAGCTCCCGCCCGTCCTCTTCTTCGAGTTGTACGCTGACCGAGCCTTTCACCACGTAGAAAAGCTCACGCGACGGATCGCCCTGCCGGATGATGATGCTCTTGGCCGCCAACTTGCGGCGCTGGCAGTGTGCGAGGAATTTGGTGATTGCGGCGGAGACCGCCGGCGGCTGACTGGAGAGCGGTGCCGGAACGGGATCTGGAACCATGGTATTCCCTCGATAGCGCGTGCCGTCAGGCCGCGCGGTAACTGTCCTGTCCCGAGTTTCGCACACGCGGCTTGCCGCAGGTAAAGTGGTCGCCCTTTGGGCAGGAGGACTGGCGATGAAAGCAACGGTTAAATGGATCGACGGCGTGTCCTTTGTGGGCGAAGCCGAAAGCGGTCATGCGGTGGTGCTGGATGGCCCGCCCGACGCAGGCGGCCGAAACATCGGCATGCGTCCGATGGAAATGGTGCTGGTAGGCATGGGCGGTTGCACGGCCTTCGACGTCGTGTCGATCCTCCAAAAAGCGCGGCAGCCGGTCAGCGATTGCCGGGTGGAGCTCCGCGCCGAGCGCGCGGATGAAATCCCCAAGGTGTTCACCCGCATCCATGTGCACTTCGTGGTCAGCGGTCAGGGCCTGAAGGCCGCGCAGGTCGAGCGCGCCGTCAAGCTGTCGGCCGAGAAGTACTGCTCGGCCTCGATCATGTTGGGTAAAACGGCGTCCATTACCCACGATTTTGAAATTATCGAACTGCCTGCGCCCTGAGCGGGGCTTCAAGCCCGTCCCCGCTCCGACGGGCCCGCACCACCAGCCCCAGTGCGTCATCGCCCCGCTGCCAGGTGCCGATGGTCCACTCGAAACGGCCGGTGGGAAGTTCGGACTGGGCCTGCTCTTCCAGTTTGCGGCCCAGTTCGCCGGCAGCCACGGCGCCGGTCTCCGGCAAAAGCACCAGCAGGGTCAGTTCATCCCAGCGCGCGGTTAGATCGACCCAGCGCAGTTGCTCGCGCAGGAACCTCGCCAGCACGGTCAATTGTTCGGTGGAGGCGCCTTCCGGCAGCGCGATGAGCATGCAGGACAGCGGATTGCCGTAGCGTCGGCTCCGCGAGATCTCCAAATCCATCCGCTGCAAGGCGGTGCTGCGCGAGAGAAGTCCGATTTGAGAGGTATCGAGCCGATTGTCCTGGGCCGGCAAGCGTGCCAGCTGGGCCTCGATTCCGACCGGCAACAGGTTTTTGAGGACCAGACCTTCGGTGACTTTGCCCGTGGGATCGAGCGCGCTGATGGGCTGGCCGCAACAGGCCTCCCGGCTAGTGCCGAGCCGCGCGATGAAGGCGGCATTGGCCCAGGCGACCGCGCCGGTTTCGTCGATAAGCGCGAGCCCGTCGGCCACCGAATCCAGCAGCAGCGCAGCAAGTTGAGGCGGAAGTTCGATCATACGGCGTCCCTTTTCGTTCCTTCCGGCATAGCGGCGAGCCGGTATTCAACTTTAGGGAGGCGGCCGGACCAGACTGACCTGACCCGACCGCCCGCAACTCAGTACAGCATCACGCCATTACAGTCCTGGGCATTGCCCGCGATGTTCCAGACCGGCGGCGTTACGCTGCTGTCGACGCACTCTGCTGCGGACTGTGCGAGCTCGCCGAGTGCCGCCCCGCTGCTGACCGACTGACGCAAGGCGCCGGTTTGCGGCAGGCCGTCGTCCAGTTTCAGATCCAGTTCGCGCATCACGTTCACCGGCACCCCGCGGCCCAGCACCAGCAGTTGCCGCTCGCTCGGTGTGCCGGCATCCAGATAGTCGTCGGAGCGGGTCATCAGCATGAAGCCGTTGAACGTGTTGCGCGGCGCCCGATCGGTTTGGGTGGCCAGCGGGGCGGTGTTGCCGCCCACATAGTTCCCCTGCAGAAAGCCGCTGCGCGCCAATTGTTCCCACACGGCAAGCGGCTCGGTCCATTCGCTGCCGCCCACCGCGTCCAGCCGGCCGTTGCCGTTACCGCCGCTCGCCACGCCGGGAATCGCCTGGGCTGCCGGCGTGGCCGGCCAATCACCCGGGACCTGACGATAACGGTCTAGAAAGCCGTGATAGGCCGCGCCGATGCTGGTGATCTGGTCAGCCAGATTGCGCACCTTGGCGCTGGTGATGAGTTCCTGCCCCTTGAGCACGCCGCCCAGAAGCAGGCCGACGATCACCAGCACGATGGCAATTTCGACCAAGGTAAATCCGCGTTGAAGTTGGTGTGGTTTGTTCACTGTGAACTCCTTGCTTGAGTGGGTATGAGGTCCTTTTCAGGCCTGCCCTAGGGCAGTCGGCGGGCCGCGACCAGCCGCTCCTGCAGCACCACCAGCGGCAACCAGAGTCCCTGATCGTCGAAGGTGCAGAGGGGCAAGGTCTCGTCCGGGCCATCCAGACAGGTCGGCTCGCCGCGGGCCGGCCCGCGCAGCACAAAGCGCGCATCACCATCCTGGTTATCGCGCTCATCGGCGCCGATTGGCGCAGGCTGCGCACCGCCAATCGACGAATCGGGGTTACCCTGGGGGCCGTAGGACAGCACCACCGCCGGTACGCCGTCGGCCATCACCTGCTCGGCTTTGCCCTCCAGCACCGTCTGCGTCTGCGGGTCGTCGCCCCGCGTGCGCAACACCAGCGTGCCCTGCGCGCAAAGGTCGAGTTCGTCGCTGCTGTTGCCGTTGCACAGGCCATCGCTGTCGGGCCAGGTAAAGCGTGGTGCGGTCACGACATAGCCCAGCGGGTGACCCCAGGCATCGCGACCGGCGATACCCAGTTCCGCCCAGGGCAGGAACCCCTGCGTCCGCAGACAGCTCGCACTGTCTTTGCGCGCGGGGTCAAAGGGCGGGTCGGCACGCCCGTCGCCGTCGGCATCGGGACAAGGCAAACGGCCGTGACTGCCGGCAAACCCCAGCAGCGCCTCGCGGGCCGCCGAGAGCCGGCTGTCGGTGTTGGCGCGGTCGCGGGCTTCCAGTTGCATCGCCAGAGGCGTGAGCCCGCCGGCCAGCACCAGGCCCAACACCAGCAGCACGATGGCCAGTTCGAGCAGGGTGAAGCCGGCGGTGGCGCGGGCAGCGCTAGTCATGGGCATCCAGCCGCAGCAGCCGGTCGTTAAAATCTGCTGCCACCGGGCGCGCCTCGAAGTGCAACCCCGGCCGCGCGTTCTGCCCTTCAAACCAGGCCTCTGCCCCTCCGTTGCCGCGCTGCTGGTCGGCAAGCGCGGCTCCCGCCAGCACCGCCACCGCAGTGGGCGCCAGCACGCGCGCAGGCTCGCCCTGCGTCAGCTGCAAGCAGTCAATGTCGGGCGTACACCCCGCCGGCGCGTGAGCCAGTCGCACAAAGCCCTGCCAGCCGTTCGCCGTAAACCAGGCCGGGAGTTCGCCGGGTGACGGCCGGGTCGCGGGTTCCAGCACCCCGTCGTCGTCGACCTCCAAATCCAGCGGCACCTCGGCAAGCTCGAAAGCGGTCACCGCCGCGCCGCCTTCCAGCGTGAGTTGGGCGCTGCCCAAGGTCGCGCGCTGCCCCGCGCTATTGAGCAGGGTGTCGGTCATCGTCAGCGCGAGGCGGGCGCCGACCGGCAGGACCGCTGCGCGCAGGGAAACCGATTCGCGACGCGGGCGGACGGCGTCGGGCGGTGTGATGCTGCGCGGCAGGCCCCGGATTTCCAGCACTTCGAGTCGCTGCAACCGCCCGCCGGCGCCGCCCGGATCTGCCACTTCCAGCGTTTGCTCGCAGCGCAGCGCCGGCCCGCCGGGCCAAAGACAGCGCCCGCCGGGTGCGACTGACGGCCGCAGCAGTTGGACCGGCGCGCCAAACCCGGCCGGTTGCAGCACGCAAAGGGCAGCGCTGTCCCGCAGGCAGGACTCGGCCGGCGGCGTCGCGCCGCTGAACGTGAGCAGCCCGGCCGGCAACTGCCAGCGCAGGCTAAACGCCGCAGGAAACCCCACCCCCACCCGCCGCAGTGGCAGTTGCCCGCTGCGCACGCCCGCTTGGCCGAGGTAGGTGGCGGTGTTTGGAGGCGTCCAGAGACTCAGCCAGGGCCAGGCGTTGTCGCATTCGCTGGCGAGCCCGGCAGCCACGCAGCGCGGGTCGCGGCCGGCCAGGTCGTTGCCATCCGGATCGGCGTGATAGCGCCGCAGGGCCCGCTGCAGTTCAGCCAGCACGCGGGTTTCGATGACCCCGTTCAGCGTCTGTCGGTCGATGGCCAGCACCGTATCGTTGGCGGCATCGCCAAGGGCGCTGCTGAAGCAGGCATCGCCGCGGCTGGCGTTCGCGGCCTCCAGATAATGCGCCGGCGTGTACCGCGCGCTCGCGAGTTGCGGGTCGCGCTGCTGGCCGGGCAGCGCCGGTCCCGGCGCGATCAGCAGCGCCGCGATGGCCCGACTTTCCGGTCGACAACTATCCAGCCGCAAGCCGGCGACGGTGTCGCTGTTCACCACCCCGGCCGGGTTGTTCCGATAGCCGTTAGCCAGCGCGTACCACAGCGGCGCGCCGCTCCCATCGCGCAAGGCCGGCAGGTCCAGGGTGCGCCAGGGCAGCAGACCCGTTTCGGTCCCGCTGGAGAGCGCGCAGGGCGGATCCGCCTGACCGGCCACGTCGTTGCGATCGAGCCGCGTATCTGGACAGGGCAGCAGGCCGGGGCCAGCGGTGCGACTGGTCAGGCCCGCCCGATCCGGATAGGTCGCGGCGTAGGCCAGCAGCGCGTCCCGCGCGCTGCGCAGGGCCGCGGCATCGTGGCCGGCCGCGGGCGCTGCCGGCGCGGCAAGTCCCGCCAGCCAGGGCAGACCCAAGGCTGCCAGCGCGCACAGTCCCAGCACCAGCAGCAGCAACAACACGACCCCGCGCTGCCGCCGCCTCATGTGGCGCCCCCAGCGCCGGGCAGCGGCACGCTCAGCCAGACAAGTTCGCAGCGCGCGTCGACCTGCCCGTCTTCGCGCCGGTCGAGCTGACAACTGCGCAAAACCGACAGGCCGCCGGCGGCCTCGCGTAAAGACGCCAACAGCGGCGGCAGCGCCTCGGGCGCGGCCAGACTGAGGCGTAGCGCCAGGCTGCTGGCCAGCACCTCGAACGCCGGCTTGGGCGCACCGGCCGGGGTCTCGCGCGGCACCGCGGGACCCAGTTCCCACTCCAGTGCCAGCAGTCCCGGCCGCGTGGCCAGCGCCTGCAGGCTGGCCAGCAAACGCAGGCGGGGTGGCAGGCCGATCACGCCCTGCGCGGCCAAGGCCGCCAGCGCGGGCTGCGCGTTACGAATGAAAGACCGCGCCTCGTCGACGGTCGCCGCGGCCGCGTGCAAGCGCCCGCGGAGCGCCAGTTGGTCGACGCGGCGCGCTTGCATCGCCTGCGCGAACTGCACGGCGTGGACGCACAGCGCGGCCAGCAGCAACGCGGTCGCGGCCGCCAGTGTCGGCAGCAGGCGACGCCTAATGTCCTGACGCATCGTCTGCGCCGCGCAACGCGAGCCCCAACGTGAAGCGAGCGCTAGCGCCATCGCTGCGAATGACCTGAGCCGCCGCGCCCGGGGCGGGCAGCGGGGACTGATGCAGCACCGCCGCGCGGATTGCCGGTCGCTGACGCAAACCCTCAAGCAGTTGCTCGATGGCGGTGAGCGCCGCCCCGTAGTCGCCGTTGAACGGATGCACCTCACCGTGCAACAGCAGCCCCGTCGCCTGCCCCGGCGCGGGCCATTCGATTTGCGTCCAGCGCAGCGCGGCGGCCGCTGCGAGCGGCGCGGCCAGCTCGTCAAGAGCCGGTAGCGACGGGTGCGCTTCTGCGGCCAGTTCCCGGCAAAACTCACGCAGCGCAAGGCCCGCTGCCGGCTCAATGAAACGCGGCGGCAGGGCCTGTAGCTGGACCTTAAGGCTCGCCGCCAGTGACTGGTTTTCTGCCGCCAGCGCCGCCGCATCCTCCGCAGCGCGCAGACCCAGCCGGGTCAAGGCCAGGCTGCCCAAGCTCATCGCCACACAGCAGGCGGCAAGCAGATCCCGGCCCAGACGCCGCCGACGGCGCGCCCGCCAATCCGCGCGGTCCGCGGCGGTTGCGTACTGCTTGGCCGGCAGCCGTTGCAGCAGGCAGGCCGCGAAGAGCGCGTCCTCCGGACTGGCCAGCGCGCCGCTCGCGCAGCCGTAGCGTCGGGCCAGGGCGCTCAAATCCAGTTCGTGAACACGGCTGTTGGGCACCTGCGCCAGCGCGGCCCGCAGGGTTTCAAGCAGGCCGGCGTTGCCCAGCAGGCCAATGGCGAGCGTGGTTTCCGGGCGCAAGCAGCCCGCCTGTTCCAGCCACGGACGCAGACGACCGAGGGCATCCTGCCAGGCGAAGGCAGTGTCCGCCGCCGGATAGACGGGTAAGAGGCGGCTGGCCAGCAGCTGTCCGTCCACCAGGAAGCTCATGCGCAAGCCGCCACCCGGGCGCTGGCTGAGCAGCGCGGCGGCGCCTTGTTGGAGCCCGCAGGTCCGCAATAGCGCAACACTGACCAGCGGCAGTGAGTACAGCCCGACCAGCGGCGAACCCGCCGCCCGCAAGGCCGCCAGCCAGGGCCGAATCCGCCCGGGGGCGGTCAGCCCGCACAACAGCACGCGGCGTCCCGACGGGTCGCCGGCCTGCGGGCGCAGCGAGAGCCCCAAACGCCAGGGCGTGGTTGCAAAGGCCGCGGCGAGGCGCCGCTCGATCATCAACTTACGGTCGCGGCGGCCAGCCGGCGGTACCACGCTGACGACGTATTCCTCCTCCACCACGTCCAGCAGCACGCGCACCTCGCGGCCACCGGCCAGCGCCCGCAGGCGCTCGACGGCCTGCGCGGCGGGCGGCAGCGGGTGAACCGCGTGGACCTTACCGCGCCGGGCAAGACAAAGATTTGCCCCGTCGTTCCCTAGCAGCAGCACCGCATCCCCGGCCACGCGCTATACCCGCAGCGTGCCGAGGAGGTCGTACAGCGGGCCAAACATCGCCCACACAATCCACAACACGATCAGCCCCAGGGCGCCCACCAGCGTCGGGAGTAGCAGGATCTGCAGGCGGTCGACCGTCTCGCGCCCCTGCCGGCCGAGGATGGCGGCGACGTGTGCCAGCGCGGTATCGAGCCGCCCGGTCTGCTCGCCCACCTCCAGCATCCGCAACAACAGCGGCGGCAGGAGCTTCGGACCGGCGAAGCTGGCGCTGAGCGCGTGCCCGTCCTGCAGACGCTGGCCGGCGCTGGCCAGCACGGCGCGCAGCGCCCGATTGGCGGTCACCGTTTCCACGATGCGCAGGGCATCGGGCACCGCGATGCCGGCGGCGTAGAGCAAGCCAAAGATCTCGCAAACCCGGGTCAGGGCAAGCTGGATGAGCACCGGCCCCAGCACCGGCACGCGCAGCCACAGCGCGTCGCGCCAGTGGGCAATGCCGGCGCAATAGCGGGTGGCCGCCCACCAGACGACAAGGACCACGGCCAGCACGGGCGGCAGATAGAGCCCCCATTGCGCCAGCGCGGTCGCCAGTCCCAGCAGGAGCCTGGTTTGCAGCGGCAAGGGCTGGCCGAGGCCGGTCAGAAAGCTCGCCAACTGCGGCACCACCACGAGCAGCAGAAAGCCGACCGCCAGCCCCAGCACGCCGGCCAGAATCACCGGATAAAGCAGCAGCCGACGGGTCAACGCCGCCTGCGCTTCCTGCCAGCGCAGGTCGCGCAGCGCGTGACCCAGCACGGCGGGCAGGTCGCCGCTGGTCTCTCCGGCGCGGATCAGACTGACCAGCACCGGGCTTATGCCCTGCGACATGGCCTCGAACGCCGCGGACAGGCTGCTGCCGCGCGCGATGGCTTCCGCAAGCCCGCCAGCTAACGCAGGCCCCGGCCCCTTGCCGCGCGCCAAATCGGTCAGCACGTCCAGCAGCGGCAGGCCGGCGCCCAGCAGCTGTTCCAGTTGCAGCAAAAAATCGATCAGGGCGGGGCGCGGCAGGCCCGCCCCCCGCCCGCCGCGCAATTCGCGACAACGCAGCAGCTCGAGGCCACGCCCCGCCAGCGCGGCTTCCAGCGCCGCACGCCCCGGCGCACGCAGTTCACCGGCGCTGATCCGCCCTTCGGCATCGACTGCGCGCCAGCTATAGACGTTCACCGGTCGGCCCCAGTCGATCGGTCAGGTCGATCACGCGCGAGACTTCCTCCAGCGTGGTCATGCCTTCCAGCACCCGCGCGACGGCAACCTCGGCCAGCGACAGAAAGCCCGCGCCGGCTGCCGCCTGCCGCAGCGCCCCCATGTCGGCGGCGCGCGCGATGAGCTCATCCAGCCTGCGGTCCACGCGCAGCACTTCCATCAGCGCCGCCCGTCCGGCGTAAGCCGCCTGCGGATTGCTGCGCAGTGCGGCGGCGAGCCGGGGCAATTTGCGCGGGTCGTCGGCCGCCAGCCCCAGCAACTCGCGTTCGACGGGGCGCGGACTGTCCCACTCCACGGCCTCCGGGCGCAGCCGGCGCACCAGTCGCTGGGATACCAGACCACTCAGATTGCCGGCCAGCAGCGCCGGTCGCACCCCCATCTCGGTCAGCCGTCCCAGCGCCCCCAGCGCGCTATTGGCGTGCAGGGTGGAGAAGACCTGGTGACCCGTCATCGCCGCCCGCACGGCCATCGCGGCGGTGTCTTCGTCACGAATTTCACCAATCAGCAGAATGTCCGGGTCCTGGCGCATCAGCGCCCGCACCCCGCTGGCAAAGTCGAGGCGCAGGCCTTCACTCAGGGACGTCTGACGCACGCTCGCCAGCGGATACTCCACCGGATCTTCCAGCGTCATCACGTTCACTTCGGGCGTGTTGAGGTGATTGATCAGGCTGTACAGCGTGGTGGTTTTGCCGGAGCCCGTCGGCCCGCAGACCAGCAGCAGACCCGCCGGCCGCGCGACCATCAGGCGCAGACTGCGCAAACTGGCCTCATCAAGACCCAGCGCGGTCAAGGGCACGATGCCGCGCTGCCGGTCCAGCACCCGCAGCACGATGTTCTCGCCGTAGGTGGTGGGCAGGCTGGAAACCCGAAAATCCACCGGACGCCCGCCCAACTGCAGGCTGAAGCGACCGTCCTGCGGGGCCCGCGACTCGGCGATGTCGAGCCCGGCCAGCACCTTGAGGCGCACCGCCAGCGCCGGCCAGTAGTCGCGATGCAGGCAGTGGGCTTCGCGCAGGATGCCGTCGATCCGGAAGCGCAGCCGCAGATAGCCGGCTTCCGGCTCGCAGTGGATGTCCGAGGCGCCGCGTCGCACGGCCTCTGCCAGCACGGCGTCGAGCAGACGCACAATCGGCGGCGAGGCGCCCGGCCCGGCAGCCCCGGTCGGCGCGTGGTCGGCCAGCACGGCGGTGACCGAACTGACGGCGCCGTAGGCATCGTCGAGCCCCGCCGCCAGTTCCGCCGCCCCCACCAGCACCGGCGTGATGTGGATGCCGGGCGGCAGGTGCGCCGCGCATTGATCCAGCGCGACCACGTTGCCGGTATCGGTCATCGCCAGACTGAGGCTGCGCGCCTCGAGGTCCAGCGTCAGCGGCAACACCCCGAAGCGGCGGGCAAGCGCTGCGGGCAGACAGGCCAACGCGGCGGGTGCTGGTCGCAGACCGCCCAAGCCGGCGGTGACCACCCCCAGCGCTTCGCCCAGGGTGTCGAGCAACACGGATTCGCTGACAAAGCCGAGCCGCAGCAGCACCTGTCCCAGCGGTTCGGGCTGCCGTTTCTGTTCCGCCAGCGCAATGTTGAGCTGGTCGGCGCTGAGGCGCTGCCGCGCGATCAGCAGGTCGCCAAGGCGGGCGGGGCGGGTCGTCAGTGCCATGGCTTAATCGCCGCCATCCGGTGCCAGCGCGGCCAACCGGGCGCGAGCGGCTGCGGCTGGAAAACGGGCCGGCGCACTGGCGCGCAACTCTATCGCTTGCCGATACGCGGCGGCGGCCGCCGCCGGCAGGCCCAACTGGTCCAGACTGACCGCCAGCGCATAGGCGTAATCCGGCGCCCCCGGCACGGCCGTTACCGCCTCGGCAAAATGCGCACGGGCCTGCGCCCAGTGCCCCGCCGCCGCGGCCGCGCGCCCCAGCGCATCCTGCCAGCGGGCCAGTTCTTCGGCGTTCTTCGGGGGCAAAAGCCCGGCGGTGGCTTCGTCCGGCTCGCCGTCGCCTGCGGTCAGCGACCACAGGCCCGCGCGCGCCGCCCACTGCGCGGGGTCCAGCGCGAGGACCCCGGCGTATGCCGCGCGCGCTGCCGCTGGCCGGCCCGACTGGTCCGCGATCGCGGCGAGACCGAGCAGCGCATCCGGCTGCCCCGGGGTCTGTGCCAACGCCGCGCCGTAGCGCCGACGGGCCTCGGCGAGGTCCCCGCGCCCATAGGCGGCGTGCGCCGCGATGAGGGCCGACGGCGGCGCGATGACGCGCTTGAGCAGTGGCTGTCGCGCGACGGCTGCTGGCGGCGCGGCTGCCGGCACACCCGCCGCCTGCGGATTCGTTACGGCAGCGACAGGCGGGATCGGCAGCGACCCGCTGCTCTCCTCCGTCACCGGCCAGGGCGCTGGCGGCGGCGGGGCGGCGGGCTCTGCCAGGTTTACGGCTGGCGGCGCGGCCCGCTCGGACACTAGCGCGGCCGTGGCCAGCAACAGGCAACAGCCCAGTGCCAGCCACCCGCGTCCTGCCGGCCAGGCTTCGTCCGGCAGCGCTGTCGGCGCCTCTGGCCGCTGCGCGTCGACATCGCCCGTGAACTCACCGCGCGCGGCGGACAGCGCCTCTGCTACCGGACTAAGCCGCCAGTCCGCGGGCGCGGCAAGGTCTGCCGGTGCCGACGGATCAAGCGCCGCGAGCAACAGGCTGCCGCCGCGCTCAGTCATGGGCGGGGGCCTTGGTGTCCAGCCACGGTCGATACTCGCGCAGGTCCTGCTCGACATCCGGCCGCTCCACCACCACCGGCCGCAGAAAAATCACCAGCTCGGTCTTGCGGTGGCGACGTTCCTCACCGCGAAACAGCCAGCGCCCCAGCACCGGCAGACGCGCCAGCCCTGGCACTTCCCGCTGGCTCTGCTGCACTTCGTCCTGCATCAGCCCGCCCAGCACGCCGATCTGGCCGTTGACCAGCTTCAGCACCGACTCCATTTCGCGGGTGCGGATCACCGGCACCAGGTTGCCCGGCACCTCCTGACCACCGCCGTTCAGGCTGACCGCAAGCTGCGGACCGGGGTCGACCGCCTCCCCCACTTTCTGCGAGATGGTGGGGCGCACCGTCAGCGTGACTTCGGCGGCGGCGGAAATCTGCGGCGTCACCGCCATCACCAGCCCCACCGGCACCGAGTGCACCTCGCTTTGCACCAGCGTGCGACCGCGCGCGTTGGCGGTGCCGTCGGTGGTGGTCACTTCCAGCGTGAAGTAAACGAGCTCTTCCACCACCTTCAACAGCGCGGTCTGGTTGTTCAGCACCATCAGACGCGGACTGGACAGCACGCGCGTGTCGCCAAACTCGTGCAGCAAATTGAGGGTGGCCTCCAGCAGCCGGCCGTTGGCGTCGGGGTCGCGATAGCCGAGCGTCAGACTGCTCGCAGCGCCCAGCGCGGTGCCGAGCAGATTCTGGCTCGCGCCCAGGCCCGCGCTGGCCTGATCGAGCACCAGCCGCCAGTCAATGCCGGCCTGATAGCGGTCGTTCAGCCCGATTTCGACGACGGTCGCCTCCACCAGCACCTGCCGCCGCGCGGCTTCCAGCGTCTGCGCAATGAAGGCCGCGATTTGCGCGTGCTGGCGCCGGGTGGCCCGCACCGACAGCACCCCGGCCTCAGGATTCACCAGCAGAGAGGCGGACACCGGCAGTTCATCGCCGGCCGGCGCGGCTTCGCCAATCAGCGCCAGCACGTTCGCCGCCAGCGTCGGCCAGAAACGGTGCCGCGCGCGGGCGTTCACGCGGGTCGATGAGCTGTTGGCCCCCTGAACGGCACCGCCGCCGCCCGCACCACCGCCGGCATCGGCCGCGCCGCCTTCGCCGGTGGTGGCCACCTGGGTGGCGATGTTGACCGCCGTTTCGGTGTCGCGGGTCAAATTGACGTAATCGACCGCGTAGCTGTGGAAATAGGGCGCATCCGGCGCGACCGAAAGCCGCGTGCCCTGCAGGCGATAGACCAGATCGCACTGCTCGCTGAGCCGGTCGAGGATTTGCGGCAGGGTTTCTGCCCGTGCCCGAAAAGTCACCGGCTGCTCGAACTCACCGGTGAGATCGAGGCTTAGGTCGGCATCGCGAGCCAGCGCGAGCAGCAGGTCGCGCAGTGGCGAGCCCGCCACCTCGAGGCTGTAGCGCTGCCCGGCCGCCGGCACCGGCTGGGGCAGGCGCGGCAGAGCCTGGCCCAGCGGCGGAATGCTGTCTGCGGGCGCGGGCCGGGCCGGGGTGGGCGCCGGGGCCTTAAGCGGCGCCGGCGGCGTGGTCGCACAGGCGGCCAGCCACAGCAGGCAGGCAGGCGCCCAGCGCCGGGCCTGGCGCGCCCGGCTAGTCCGCGGGCGGCTGGGGTGGGGTGACGAGCGGCCGTCCATGGCTGCTGCGCAATCCGAGGTTATGGAAGACGGCTTCGGCCGCTTCGCTTTGGTTCATGGTGTAGAAGTGCAGGCCCGGCGCGCCATCCTTTAGCAGCCGGTCGCAGAGTGCGGTGGTGACATCAATGCCGAAGGCGCGAATCGAGGCGCGGTCATCGCCGAAGTCGCGCAGGCGTTTGACGATCCAGCGCGGAACCTCCGCCCCGCACATGTCCGAGAAGCGCATCAGCTGCGAGAAATTGGTGATCGGCATGATGCCGGGGACTATCGGCAGGTGAACGCCCAGCGCCGCGCAGCTCTCCACAAACCGGAAATAGGCATCCGGGTTATAGAAGTATTGTGTGATGGCGCTGTCGGCCCCGGCCTCGACCTTGGCCTTGAAGTGCTGCAGGTCGGCCGCCGCCGTGCTGGCCTGGGGATGAAACTCCGGGTAGGCCGCCACCTCGATATGGAACGCCTGTCCGGCTTCCTGCCGGATGAAGGCCACCAGTTCGCTGGCGTAACGCAGTTCGCCGAAGCCGGTCAGCCCGGAAGGCATGTCGCCGCGCAGCGCCACCACCCGGGTAATGCCCACCTCGACATAGCGCTTGATGACTTCGCGCAGTTCCGCCAGCGGCGTGCCGATGCAGGAGATGTGCGGGGCGCACTCAACGCCAGTGGCGGCGGTCACCGCCAGCGCGGTTTCCAGCGTCAGCTCGCGGGTGCTGCCACCCGCGCCGAAGGTCACCGAGAAAAAGCTGGGGCCGAGCGCCAGCAGGCGGCTGCGGGTGAGCTCCAGCTTCGCGACCGCCTCCGGCGTGCGCGGCGGAAAAAACTCGAAGCTGATGTTGGTCGCCGTCATGGTGATTTCCCGTAAATGCAGGGTTGCGGCGCGGTCGCGGCGCGGAGCGCGCGACTATACCGAAGCCATTCTGCCCCCGTAAGCCGCATCACGCGCGGCCGGCGAGGCGTGGGAAGGGATTGTCGCGACCCGGACCGCGGCCGCAAGCGCCATCGATTGCCGCGGCTGCCCGGCGGGAGCTTCTCCCGGTCTCACGCGCGCCACCCGGTCTCCGGCCCCTGCCTAAAAGGCCCAGGCGGCCGTCCCGAACCTTTATCCGATCCCTTGCGAGCGGCTAGAATCCGGGGTCTTTCGCGCCAGCCCCTGCCCCCTTCGGGCCAGACTAAGCCGGGCGCGATGCCACGACCGCCGAACCGCCGCAGCCTGAGGACTAAACCGTCTATGAGCACATCCGCCACCGCCGCCGCGGTCACCGATCCCGCCGCCCGCCGCCAGCTGGCCAACGCCATCCGCGCGCTCAGCATGGATGCCGTGCAGGCCGCGAACTCCGGACACCCCGGCGCGCCGCTCGGCATGGCCGATCTGGCCGAAGTGCTGTGGCGCGATTTCCTGCGCCACAACCCCGGCAACCCGGCCTGGCCCAACCGCGACCGCTTCGTGCTGTCCAACGGCCACGGCTCGATGCTGCTGTACTCGCTGCTGCACCTCTCGGGCTACGCGCTGTCGCTGGATGAACTCAAAAACTTCCGCCAGTTCAATTCCAAGACGCCCGGCCACCCCGAGGTGCATCACACGGCCGGCGTTGAGACCACCACCGGCCCGCTGGGTCAGGGCATTGCCAACGGCGTTGGCATGGCGCTGGCCGAAAAAATCCTCGCCGCCCAGTTCAACCGGGAAGGCTTTCCGGTGGTCGACCACCACACCTATGTGTTTCTGGGCGACGGCTGCCTGATGGAAGGCATCTCCCACGAGGCCTGCTCGCTGGCCGGCACGCTGGGCCTCGGCAAGCTGATTGCGCTGTACGACGACAACCAGATTTCGATCGACGGCAACGTGGCCGGCTGGTTCACCGACGACACCCCGGCCCGCTTCCGCGCCTACGGCTGGCAGGTGATCGAAAAGGTGGACGGCCACGACGCCGCCGCCGTCCACGCCGCGATCACCGCCGCCCGCGCCAATACCACCCAGCCCACGCTCATCTGCTGCCGCACGGTCATTGGCTTTGGCAGCCCCAACAAGTCGGGCAAGTCAGCCGCCCACGGCGCGCCGCTGGGCGAAGCGGAAATCACCGCCACCCGCGCGCAACTGGGCTGGTCGCACGCGCCGTTCGAGATTCCGGCCGAGGTCTACGCGGCGTGGGACGCCCGCGCGCGCGGCGCCGCCCAGGAAGCCAGCTGGCAGACGCTCTTCAACGCCTATGCCAGCGCCCACCCGGCGCTGGCCGCCGAGTTCACCCGCCGCAACGGCGCTGATCTCCCGGCCGAATGGGCGACGACCGTCGCCGGCATTCTGGACGAGGCTCAGGCCAGCACGGCGGCCAACGCCACCCGCAAGTCCTCGCAGCTGGCGCTGGAAAAACTGGGTCCTCTGCTGCCGGAGTTCGTGGGCGGATCGGCCGACCTTGCGGAATCCAACCTCACCCACTGGGCGGGCAGCCGCACGGTGACGGCCGCCAACCCGGGCGGCAACTACGTGAACTACGGCGTGCGCGAGTTTGCGATGGCCGCGGCCATGAACGGCCTGTCGCTGCACGGCGGCTTCATCCCTTACGGCGGCACGTTTCTGGTCTTCTCCGACTACGCACGTAACGCCATCCGCATGGCGGCGCTGATGAACCTGCGCGCCATCTACGTGCTGACCCACGACTCGATTGGTCTGGGCGAAGACGGCCCGACGCACCAGCCGGTGGAACACACCGCGTCGCTGCGCCTCATTCCTAACTGTGCGGTGTGGCGCCCCTGCGACGGCGCCGAGACCACCGCCGCGTGGATTGCCGCCGTCGAACGCCGCGCCGGCCCGACCGCGCTGGTGCTGACCCGTCAGGGCCTGCCGCCGCAGCCGCGCAGCCGCAGCCAGCTGGGCGATATTGCCCGCGGCGGCTATGTGCTGCTGGAGCCCGCCGGCGCGCCGGAGGCGATCCTGATCGCCACCGGCTCGGAAGTGAGCCTGGCGATGGATGCCGCACGTACCCTGAACGAGGCCGGCCACCGCGTGCGCGTGGTGTCGATGCCGAGCACCGACGCCTTCCTGCGGCAGGACGCGGCCTATCGCGACGCCGTGCTGCCCTCGGCAGTCCGCCGCCGGGTGGCGCTGGAAGCCGGCAGCGCGGACTACTGGTACCGCTTCGTCGGCCTCGACGGTCTCGTCATCGGGATGGACAGCTTTGGCGCCTCGGCCCCGGCCGGTGCGCTGTTCAAACATTTCGGTTTCGCCAAAGACGACGTACTGGCGCGCATCACCGCTTACCTCAAGGCCTAGGCGAGGCATCGGGCGCATCATCCAACACCACCAAAGACGCAAGACAGACAACGCAGGAGTGAATCCCCCATGAGCATTCGAGTTGGTATCAACGGTTACGGTCGCATCGGTCGCAACGTACTGCGCGCGCTCTACGAATCCGGCCGCACCGGCGAACTCCAGATCGTGGCCATCAACGATCTGGGCGATGCGCAGACCAACGCCCACCTCACCCGCTACGACACCGCCCACGGCAAGTTTCCGGGCAAGGTCGACGTGGACGGCGAGTACATGGTGGTCAACGGCGACAAGATCCGCGTGCTGGCCGAGCGCGACCCGGCCAAGCTGCCCTGGGGCGAGCTGAAAGTGGACGTGGTGTTTGAGTGCACCGGGCTCTTCACGACCCGTGAAAAAGCCGGCCTGCACCTGAAGGGCGGCGCCAAGAAAGTCATCATCTCCGCCCCCGCCAGCGACACCGTGGACGCCACGGTGGTGTTCGGGGTCAACCACAAGTCGCTGAAGGCCTCGGACGAAATCATCTCCAACGCCTCCTGCACCACCAACTGCCTCGCGCCGCTGGTCAAGCCGCTGCACGAGAAAATCGGCGTGGAATCGGGCCTCATGACCACCATCCACTCCTACACCAACGATCAGGTGCTGACCGACGTCTACCACAAGGACCTGCGACGGGCCCGCTCGGCGACCATGTCGATGATCCCGACCAAGACCGGCGCCGCCGCGGCGGTGGGCCTGGTGCTGCCGGATCTGAACGGCAAGCTGGACGGGCTTGCGGTGCGCGTGCCGACCATCAACGTGTCGATGGTGGACCTGACCTTCCGCGCCAGCCGGCCGACCGACAAGAAGGAAGTCATCGCGATCCTGAAAGAAGCCGCCGCCGGCGAGCTGAAGGGCGTGCTGGAAGTGAACGACGAGCCGCTGGTGTCGATCGACTTTAACCACAACCCGGCCTCGTCGATTTTTGAAGCCTCGGAAACCAAGGTCATCGACGGCACCCTGGTGAAGGTGATGTCCTGGTACGACAACGAATGGGGCTTCTCCAACCGCATGCTCGACACGGCGCTGGCGCTGATGAAGGCGAGTGCCTGAGATGCTGGCGATGTCGGGGCTGGCGCTGGCCGGCAAGCGCGTGCTGATTCGGGAGGACTTCAACGTCCCGTTGAAAAACGGTCACATCACCGACGACACCCGGCTCCGCGCCGGCCTGCCGACCCTGCAGGCGGCGGTGGCGGCGGGCGCGCGGGTCATCGTGCTCTCGCACCTTGGCCGGCCCAAAGAGGGCGTGTTTGACGAGGCGTCTTCGCTGGCACCGGTGGCGACCGCGCTGAGCGGCCTGCTGGGGCAGCCGGTGCGGCTGGTTCGCGACTGGTTGAACGGCGTCGACTGCGCGCCGGGCGAAGTGGTGCTGTGCGAGAACGTGCGCTTTGAAGCGGGCGAAGAAAAAGACGACGAGACGCTGGCGCGCAAAATGGCCGCGCTGTGCGATGTGTTCGTCAACGATGCCTTCGCCACCGCCCATCGCGCCCAGGCCTCCACCCACGGCGTGGCGAAGTTTGCCCCTGTGGCTTGCGCCGGCCCGCTGATGAAAGCCGAAATCGACGCGCTGAAGGCCGCCCTGCATGCGCCGAAGCGCCCGCTGGTCGCGATCGTCGGCGGCTCCAAGGTCTCGACCAAACTCGAGGTGCTGGAGTCGCTGCTGGGCAAGGTTGACCAGCTGATCGTCGGCGGCGGCATCGCCAACACCTTCCTGCGCGCCAACGGCGCGGAAATTGGCAAGTCGCTGTGCGAGAACGACATGCTGGACACCGCGCGGCGGATTATGGCGGCCGCCGAGGCGCGGGGCGCGGCGGTGCCGCTGCTGCTGGACGCGGTCTGCGGCAAGGAATTCTCGGAAACCGCGGTGGCGACCACCAAGCCGGTGGCGGCGATCGAGGCGGACGACATGATCATGGACATCGGCCCGGCGACCGCAGCGGCCTTTGCCGAGATTCTGGAATCGGCCGGCACCATCGTGTGGAACGGCCCGCTGGGCGTGTTCGAGTTCGACCAGTTTGCCGGCGGCACGAAAGCGCTGGCCGAGGCTATTGCGCGGTCACCGGCGTTTTCGATCGCGGGCGGCGGCGACACCCTGGCCGCGATCGCCAAGTTCGGCATTGCGGACGAGGTGTCCTACATCTCGACCGCGGGCGGCGCCTTCCTCGAATACCTCGAAGGCAAGACCCTGCCGGCGGTCGCCATCCTCGAGCAGCGCGCCGCCGGCTGAGCGCGCTGTTTGCGCCTGAACCCGCGCCCAACCGGGCGCGGGCCCTCGCGACTACTTCTTCGACGCGGCAAAAATGCTCTGGATAGAAGCGTTCAGCGTGTTGTTGAACTCCTCCTCCGTCTGCTGCGCGGACAGCCCTTCGCTCAGCGCGCGCGAGAAGCTCGCCACCATGCCGGTCTGACGGGCCAGACGTGCATTCGATTCCTCACGCGGATAGCCGCCCGACAGCGCCACCACTTTCAGCACGTTGCGGTGGCGGATGCAGTCGAGATAGAGGTTGTCTTCTTCGGGCAGGGTCAGCTTCAGAATCACCAGATCGTTCGCCGGCAGCGCGTCGAGCCCTTTCAGCAGCGCGGCCTTCAGCAGCTTTTCTGCGGCGGCCTTGTCCGGACAGTGGATGTCCACTTCGGGTTCGACGATCGGCACCAGCCCCTTGGCAATGATCTGGCGGGCGACTTCAAACTGCTGGTCCACCACCTGCTGGATGCCGCCGGCGTTAGCCTTCTGTACCACCGAGCGCATCTTGGTGCCGAAAATGCCTTTGCTTTTCGCCTTGTCGAGCAGGGCGTCGAGGCCGGGGTTCGGCTTCATCAGCTGCACGCCGTCCACTTCGTCGGCCAAGCCCTTGTCGATTTTCAACATCGGGGCGACGCGCTTCACGTTCCACAGATAGTCCGCCGTGGAGCGCCCTTCGATCTCGCGGTCCATGGTGTTCTCAAACAGGATCGCGGCAAGGATGCGGTCGCCGTTGAACGCCGGGCTGGTGATGATGCGGGTGCGCATGGCGTGAACCATGCGGTACATCTCTTCTTCGCCGGAATAGGCGGTTTCGGGCACGCCGTACAGGCGCAGCGCCTTCGGGGTGCTGCCGCCGCTCTGGTCCAGCGCGGCAATGAAGCCGTCCTGCGTGCGGAATTTCTGAATCTGTTGCTCAAAGTTGCTCACGGCCGGCCTCGATGGGAGTTGGGAAGGGATGGCCTGATTTTAAGTGCCGGCTGCCCGCCGCCGCCAGCGCGGCGCGCAGAAAAACTGTGCCAGCGCAAAGCGCGGGTTGCCGCCCTCGGGCAATGCGGCGATCCTGTGCGACCGGCGAGGCGCGGCATCACGACGGCGCCTTTTTTATTTCAGCAAGACCCAGGGGGAGCAGCATGTCTCAGGTCGTCATCGTCGATAACATCCGCACCGGACTCGCCAAGGCGCATCGCGGTACCTTCAACCTTACCCGCGCCGACGAACTCGTCGCCCATTGCATCGACGCCCTGCTCGCGCGCAACCCGGCGATCGACGCGGCGGAAGTCGACGACGTGGTGGTCGGCGTGGCCCGCCAGATCGGCGAGCAGACCGGCAACATGGCGCGCCACGGCGTCGCGCTCTCGAAGCTGCCGCTGTCGGTCGCCGCCGCGACCATCAGCCGCGCCTGTTCCTCCGGCCTCAACGCCATTTCCATCGCCGCCACCCAAATCGCGAGCGGCTGCGCGGACATCGCGATCGCGGGCGGCGTGGAGTCGATCACCGGCCTCGAGCGCGGCACGGCGGCCAAGTTCGCCGACCATCCCTGGCTGCAGGAGCACCTGCCGTCGATCTACATGCCGATGGGCAATACCGCCGAAGTGGTGGCGCGGCGCTACAAGGTGACCCGCGAGATGCAGGACGAATACTCGGTGCAAAGCCAGCTGCGCTATGCGGCCGCCGTCGCCGACGGCCGGGTGGCGGACGAAATCGCGCCGATGGCGGTGAAGTGGAAGAAAGTCATCAGCAAGGACACCGGCGAATCGGTGGTGGTGGACGGCGTGGTCGACCGCGACGAATGCAACCGGCCGGATACCAGCCTCCAGGCCCTGTCCTCGCTGCCGCCGGCCTTTGAAGAGGGCGGGTCGGTGACGGCCGGCAACTCCTCGCAGCTGTCCGACGGCGCCTCGATGACGCTGCTGATGAGCGAAAAACGCGCGCAGCAGCTGGGGCTGACGCCGCTCGCCTATTTCCGCGGCTTCGCGGTGGCCGGCTGCGATCCGGATGAAATGGGTATCGGCCCGGTCTTCGCCATTCCGAAGCTGCTGAAGTTCAAAGGCCTGAGCCTCGGCGACATCGACCTTATCGAACTCAACGAAGCCTTCGCCTCGCAGTGCCTGTACTGCCGGGACGCGCTCGGTATCGACAACGAGATTTACAACGTGAACGGCGGCTCGATCGCCATTGGCCACCCCTTTGGCATGACCGGCTCGCGCCTGACCGGCGTGGTGCTGCGCGAACTGAAGCGGCGCCAGAAGAAGCTCGGCATTGTCTCGATGTGTATTGGCAAGGGCATGGGCGCGGCCGGTCTGTTCGAGGCCTGCTAGGCGGTGAGCAAGTACGCGGCGTTTCGCGATAACGCGCGCCTCAGCGAGGACGAACTGGCGAGTTGGCGGGCAAGCGGCGCGGTGCAGCCCGCGTGGCGGCTCGCCACCGCGCTGCTCTGCCAGATTCAGGATGCGGTCGCGCGGCTGGTGCTGACCGGCCGCGAAGACCTGCGCCTGCCCCACGTGCCGTTGGACGGCGACGAGGAGATGGATCTGGCGCGCGAGTTTTTCGACTACGTGACGCATCCCGACCTGCTGGACCTTGCCGCGCTGCTGCTGGGGCCGGATCTGGTGCTGTGGGACGCTGCCGTGGTGGATGTGCCGGCCGAGGGCGCCGACCTGCACGACTGGCAGTGTGCCGTTGCCGACGCGCCGCTGACGCCACCGGGCCCGACCGTCAGCCTGTGGATTGCGGTGACGGATCTGGAGCGAGCCTCCGGCTTTCTGCAGCTACCCGCGAACGGCGCCCTCCGGCCCCGCGACTATCTGCTGGAAGGCGGCCAGGTCCTGCTCTACGACCCCGCGCGCTGCACGCCACAGGGCGCCGGCGCCGAGGCGCTGTCGGAGGCCGGGCTCTTGATCCGCTACATGCCGGCCAGCAGCCACTACGCGCATGCTGGGGCCAAGGTCGGGTTTGCCACCCGGCCGATCTGGCTGGTGCGCGGGCAGTCCCGCTGCCCGCTGAACGATTTCGATATCGGCCACACGATTTGGTGATCTGCATGCTCGTTCGCTTCAAAAGCCCCGCCAGCCACGATGTGTTGATGTTCGGTGAAGCCGCAGACGCCCTGCTCGCGCTGATGGGCATGACCGGCCGCATTCCCAGCGCGCTCGACCCGGCCGATTTGCCGGCCGCGCGCGAGCGTCTGACCAGCGGCCTTGCCGCCGCGCCGCTTGCGGCGCCCCCGCGTAAGGCAGACGATGAAGAGGAAGCGTCTGACACACAGGCGGTGCCGCTCAGCCAGCGCGCCCTGCCGCTGCTTGCGATGATCGACAAGGCCATCGCGCGGCAGGCCTGGGTGATGTGGGAGCCCGCCAATTAGCAGGAGACCGGGGGATGGGGGACGTCATCGAATTCCGCCCGCGCAAGCCGGGCGAGCGGGCCAAGGCCAAAACGCTGTGCCGCGAAGGCTTTCACAAGTGGGAAATCTGGCAGCGCAAACCCTTCGACACCAAGTCGGGGAAGCTGATCACCATTCTTAAATGCAGCCGCTGCGGCGAAACCAAAACCGAAGCGCGCTAGGCATCCGCCGCCGGCTTAAGCCCGGTAACGGGCAAGTTCATACGTGATGAGCGCCAGCGCGCCGACCACTGCCAGACCCAGATCTGAAATGCAGCCGCTACGGCGAAACCAGGAGCGAAACGCGCTAGCGCATCGCCGCTGGCTCAGGCCCGGTAGCGGGCAAGTTCATACGCGATTAGCGCCAGCGCACCGACCGCCGCGAGGCCCAGCATGGCGCCGTCGTGGCTAACGCCAAGGGATAGCAGCAGCGCAAACAGCAGCGGCGCGACCGACTTCGCGACGAAGGACGGCCGGGCCAGTTCGCCCAGCAGCGCGCCGTAGGCTTCCCGTCCGAACAACTCCGCCGGCACCGTGCCGCGCACGATGGTGAGAATGCCGTTGCTGGCGCCGTAGAGCAGCGCGAAGCCGAAGGCGAGCCAGCGTTGACCGTCGACCGCCGACAGCGTGAGCAAGGCAGCCGCCATCAGCACGAAGGCGATCCGGCCTACCGTGACCGCGCGCAGATGCGGGGCAAAGACATATTCGACGACCCGCGCCGCGACCTGCATGGGGCCGAAGGCCGCGCCGATGAGAATCGCGTCGCTGCTGCTGATGCCGGCATCACCCAGCAGATCGATGAGATGCGCCGAGAGCACAGAGAAGGCAAAACTGACCAGCGCGAAGGCCGCCGCCAGCGCCGCGAAACGCCGCTGCGAACGCGCCGGCGGCGCGGGCGCGTCGGCCGCGCGCGGCACGATGGGCGCAGGCGCCAGGCGCGGAATCGCCAGCAGATAAAGCGGCAGGCACAGGCCCCAGAGCAGCAGGGCGTAAATCTGGCAGGTCATGCGCCAGTCGGTATTGACCACCAGAAAATGCGACAGCGGCCAGAACACCGTGCTCGCAAAGCCGCCGAAGAGCGTCAGCGCGGTCACCGCCCGGCGATAGCGCGCGCCCGGCGCCAGGCGGTTCAACACCGCCATCACCGCATCGTAGAGACCGAAACCCATCGCGCAGCCGGCCACCATCCAGGCCAGCAGATAGGACCACAGCCCTTGTGCGCTCGCGAGCAGCGCAAAGGCGAGCCCGCCGGCCAGCGCCGAGAGCGCAAGCGTCGAGCGCCCGCCGTCGAGATCGATCCGCCGCCCGGCCCAAGGGGTTAGCGCGCCGGACACCAGCAGCGCGGCGGTGAAGCCGCCGAAGATCCACGCCTTTGAAAGCTGCAGGGCATCGCCCATCGGCGCCGCCAGCACCGCAATGGCGTAATACAGGGTGCCCCAGGCCACAATCTGGGCGATGCCCAGCGCCGGAATGCGCCAGTGCAGGCGATAGACCGGGGAGGCGTCGACCAGTGGGAGCGGATGCATCGAAGGATAGTAGCCAGTGCGATCTGCTGCGCCCAGCAGCGGCGCGTGCGGCGATAGCCCTCAGCGCCTGCGCCAACCCCATCAAAGCCGATCGGCCGCCCTCCGATAGGAGATCCTGAGGTCCCGCACAAGCATCAGGCGCCGTCGCGAGTCTTCCGTGGGAGCGGCTTCTTGCCGCGATTGCAGCAGCAGATTTTCGACCACGCCCCTCGGGGCAGGGTACCCCGCCCACAAGGTTTGCCGAGGCGGCTCGTAAACCTTTTAGGGGCGGCGCCTGGCAGACGGCGAATGCCTTGGCAGGCATCAAACCTGACGCCTTACCCGGCGGCAACCGGGCCAGTTGGATTAATCAGTGACGGGCAAGGGTTGTCCCGAACGCCTGTCCCGCGCCATGCACCTACCGACACTGTGTTGGCACCAGATCCGGGCTGAGGGCATCATCCCTCACGCATTGCCAGATCCAGGGGTAACTTGCTGCCGTCGTGGAATTCCTGAAGGTCACGCTGCCGTCTTCGTTGACGGTGAACGAGCCCGAAGGTCCGCCATACCACGACACAAAATGGCCATTGAGTTCGCTGCCGGCTGCCGGACCGAAGTTGGCGACTAATCTGCCCACCGTCACCTGACCGTTCATCGTAGAGGCCGCAAAATACTGCACTGAGCTTACGTACTTGCCGGCCACGCCAAGGGTGTCCAAGGCTCCCGGCACGATCGATTTTGATATCCAGTTCTCGGCCACCTCAGCACGGAGGCCGTCGGTCAGGCTGAAGGCCTCCGCAACTTTGGCTCGCGCGACGTAGCGCGCGTAAGCGGGCAGGGCGATGGCAGCGAGGATGCCGATGATGGCGACCGCGATCATCAGTTCCAGCAGCGCAAAGCCTTTTTCGCGGCGAGAAACCAGACATTTTCTGATGACCATCCGGTTTCCCACGGCGCTCGCCGGACTTGTAAGGCCAGCAGGGTGGCACCCTGCTCGCAGGGGTTCAAGCGCGGCACGGCGAATCCCGGTGCTGTGCCGGTGCTACAGATACCGCGGCACCCGTGGCTGTTGGAGTCAGACTTGTGGTCTCACCCGTAGGCGCGGCGCGTGCGCCGCGATAGTCGCCGGCGTATGCATCAAGCCCATCGCGGCCGACCGGCCGCTCACACAAGAACAGCCCAGCGCCTCGCCCCCCTCTCTTCTGTGGGAGCGGCGCGCGCGCCGCGATAGTCGCTGGCGTTATCGCCAAACCCCAATCGCGGCCGACCGGCCGCTCCCACAAGAACGGCCCAGCGCCTCGCCCCCTCTCTTCTGTGGGAGCGGCGCGTGCGCCGCGATAATCCCTAGCGCATTCACCAAGCCCATCGCGGCGCGCGCGCCGCTCCCACAAGGATTGGCGACCACCTGATCAAGCAAACCGGTGGGTTGGCTGCCGCCTGCGGGCATAATGCGGTCAGCAGGCTTGGCATTCGCAATCCTGGGAGCGGCCCGCGGGGTGTCTGTCTCACCGGCGGGTTTCCGCATTCTGGATCCTCAAGAGGAAGGCTTTCATGCGCTGTGTGTTCGTCCAGTTCCGCTGCACTCCCGGCCAGACCTACCGCGTGGCCGATGCGATCTTCGAACGCGAGGTGGTCTCCGAGCTCTACTCCACCTCCGGCGACTTTGATCTGATCGCCAAGATCTACATCCCCGATGAGGCCGATGTCGGCCACTACCTGAACGACAAGCTGTTCGATATTCCGGGCATCGTTCGCACCCTGACGACGATGACCTTCCGCGCGTTCTAAGTCGTGCCGAGCATTCTCATCACCGGCGCCAGCGCCGGCATCGGGCGCGCCACCGCCGAGCGGTTTCTGGGCGCGGGCTGGCAGGTGGCGCTGCTCGCGCGCCGCGCGGATGCGCTCGAGCGCCTCGCCGCCGGGCGCGCCAATGCGCTGGTGCTTCCGGCAGACGTCACCGATGGCGCGCAGGTGGACGCCGCCTTTGCGCAGGCGGTCTCGGCCTTCGGCCGGCTGGACGTACTGTTCAACAACGCCGGTCGCTTTGGGCCGTCGGGCCTGATCGACGAAATCTCACTGGAGGACTGGCGAGCAACCGTGGCGGTCAATCTGGACGGCATGTTTCTCTGCGCCCGCGCGGCCTTCCGCCTGATGCGCGCCCAGTCGCCGCAGGGTGGGCGGATCATCAACAACGGATCCATTTCAGCCCACGCGCCGCGCCCCGGCTCGGTCGCCTACACCAGCACCAAGCACGCCATCACCGGGCTGACCAAAACGCTCGCGCTGGACGGCCGCCCGTTCGACATTTGCTGCGGCCAGATCGACATTGGTAACGCGGTGACCGAGATGACCGCCGCCATGGCGAGCGGCGTGCGCCAGGCCGACGGCAGCCTGCGCGCCGAAGACCGGATGGACGTTAGCCACGTGGCGGACGCCGTCTTTCACATGGCCGCGCTGCCGCTTGGCGCCAACGTGCTGTTCACCACGATCATGGCGAGCAAGATGCCGCTGGTCGGGCGCGGCTAGGGCTTAGGTATTCGCAAACCCGGTGTCGAGATCCGCATCCAGCTGCACCCCAAAGGTGTTCAGCACCATCGACACCAGGTTGTACTGGCCGATCGCAAACACCAGATCGAGCAGCTGCTGCGTGCTGTAGTGCGCGGCAAGCCCGCCGTAGGTCGCGTCGGTGATGCAGGCGTCCTTGTGCAGTTCGTCGACCGCTTTCAGCAGCAGCACATCGCGGGCGTTCCAGCCCGGGGCGGTGTGACCCAGCTTGATGTCGTGAATTTCGGCGTCGGTCAGGCCGCACTGTTTGCCGATGCGCACGTGCTGCGCCCATTCGTATTCCGCCTCGCACAGCCAGCCAATGCGCAGGATGACGAGCTCGCGCTCGCGCGCCGGCAGCGTGGATTTGAACAACACGTGGTTGCCGAACACCATCCAGCGCTTCAGCAGATCCGGATGGTGGGCGAGGGTTTTGAAGATGTTCGGGATCTCGCCGCTGCCAATGCGCACATCGCGCAGCGTGTGGCGGGTGGCGTCGTCCCAGGCGGCGGGATCTAGCGGGGCCACGCGGGCGGTGGGGAGTTTCATGCGGGCGGCGCTCCTCTGAACAAGTCCGGCGAGCATAGCGACGCCGACGGCGCCGGCCTAGCGGCCGGCGTCGAAAGCGCTGCGAACGGCCTCGATGCGCCGGCGGTTGGTGCCGAAATCTTCCGCCCCCAGCCGCGAGGCCGAGCGCACATCAATCACGCCGGCCGGTGCATCCAGCGCAAACTCGACGTCGTCCACAAAACGCAGCCAGCGGGTGGTGAAGGTGGCGTAGAGATAGTCGGGCTGGCGGGTGACGAGCACCGCGCCGTCCATGCCTTCGACGACGCTCGCCAGTCGCGCCATGGCCGCCGCCGGCTCGCCGCTGAAGGCGAGCGGCGCGATGCGCGCGTAGTCGCGGTGTTTCGCCTCGGGGAAACGGTCGGCCTGACTGGTCACGCTGTTGCGGGTTTTCGACGGCGCTTTGAGCAAGCCCTTATGCACGCCCAGATCGGCCGGCGCGCTGCCCGCCAGCAAACCCGCGCAGCCGGCCAAGAATAGGGCGGCGCCCAGCGCCACCCCACCGATCAGCACATTCGTCAGCGGCATCGCTATCGTCCCTTCATGGTTCAGACGCCGCCCAGCGGCAGCGCTGCGAGTTCGGCGTCGGTCGGGAAATGCCCGCTTTTCGCCTTGGAAAAGAGCAGTTGTCCGGCGGCGCGGATTTCAAAAATGCCGCGCCCGCCTTCAATTAAAATGATGTTCGTGGCGCCACGTTGCTGCAAGCGATCCCTCGCAGGGAGGGCATTCGGCTTGTAGTTTCACATGCCGCAGTATTCGATTTCGATGATGCTCATTCGGCTGTTGTCCTTAGCGTCTAGCCAACGCGCGACGGCCCTGCGCAGGCCGCCGCGCGCGGCCGGGTTAATCGCGCAATGCCTGCAGCGCGGCCAGCGTGGCGGCCGGCTCGGGGCGTAGCGTGTAGTCGGGGTCAATATCCGTCGCGCGCACAATGCCCTGCCGATCGACCACCAGTCGCGCCGGCATCGGCAGCGTCCAGCTGGGCTCACCGTTACAGCCGGGCAGGTCGATACCGAAGCCCTGATAGATCGGCACCAGCTCGGCTGGCAGCGCAAACCGCAGCCCAAGCTGCGCGGTGTAGTCGTTGCCCGCATCCCGCAGGATGTCGAAGCCCAGGCGCTGCTTGTCGATAAGCCCCAGGCTATGCACCGGCAGTTGCGGCGACAGTGCGACCAGATTGGCACCCAACGATTTCAAGGCCGTCAGGTTTTCCTGCAAAGCGTACAGCTCCGCGAGGCAGTAGGGTCACCAATGTCCCCGGAACACGGTCAGCACCAGCGGTCCCTGCGCGAGCAGGGACGCCGAACTCACCGTTTCACCGCGGGCGTTGGGCAGCGCAAAAGCGGGCAGCGGCTGCCCCACCTTAATCACACCGTCGAGGATGCCCGAGCGGCGGAGCGCGTCCGTCGCCGCCAGCATCAAGGCCAGCTTGTCGGGCGGGATCATGCGCGCGGCGCCGGCGCGGATCTCGTCCAGTTTTTCTTTCAGACTCATTTCCTGCTCCTGTCATTGAGGCCAGTGACCACGTCCAGGCCGGACGATGCGTGCGCCGCGAGGGCCCTCGGCGCATTCGTCAAATCCTGCGCGCCTCGCCCTGTAGGCGCGGCGCGTGCGCCGCGATAGCCCTGGGCGCATTCAACACACGCAATCGCCGGCGCACTGGCCGGCGACCGCGTCTGTCCTGACCTTGAGCATAGCCGCCGCCTTGCGCGCTGTCCCGCGCAGCGCGGCCGCTCAGGCCAGCGCGTAATCCGAGCGTTCGGTCAGCAGCGCCATTTCCTCGGCGCTCAGGCCAAGCACCATCGCCGCCGCTGCGGCGCTGGCCTGCTGCGGGCGGGTCGCGCCGACCGCGGCCAGCATCAAGGCGCCGTGCCGCTGCAGCACCCAGGCCAGCGCGACCTGCGCGGCGCTCGCGCCGTGCGCGGCGGCGACGGCGTCCAGCGCTGCGATCAAAGGCGCGGTCCGGCGCAGGTTCTGCGGCATCATCAAGCGTCGCCGCAGCCCCTGCCGGGCCAGCAAGGCCGGCTCACGGTGATAGCGCCCGCTCAGCAAGCCCTTGGCCAGCGGACTGTAGGCGATGAGCGAAATCCCCAGTTCCTGCGCGGTGGCCAGCACGCCGTTGGTTTCCAGCCGCCGATCGAGCAAATTGAAGCGGACCTGATTGACCACCAGCGGCAGGCCCAGCGCGGCCAGCGTGCGGTGGGCCCGGCGCATGGCGGCGGCGCTGAAATTGCTCACCCCGATGCTGTGGATCAGCCCGCGTTTGGCGAGCGACGCCATGGCGCGCATCTCGGCGATGGCGGTCGAGAAACCAAACGGGTGATGCACCATGTACAGGCCGATGGGATAGGGCTCGAGCGCTTTGCAGCGGGCGCCGATGCTGCGCCCGAGATGGCTGGCCGTGCGGCCCAGCGGAAACCACTTGGTGGCGACCGTCACCGCGTCCGGCGCCACGTTCAGACTGCGCAAGGCCACCGCCAGCGCGCGTTCGGAGGCGCCGAAGCCGTACATTTCGGCGGTGTCGAACCAGTCAATGCCGGCGCCCAGCGCGGCGGCGACCACCGCGGTCTTGGCCGGCTGGTCGAGCGGCGGAAACAGCGCGCGTGATAGCCAGCCCGGCCCGGCCGCAAAATCGACCAGCCCCAGGCCCACCGCGCTCAATGTGATCTCCGACTGGCCCAGCCTGCGCTGCATGTAGGCCTCGCTCATGAAAAAGGGCGCTGAGCGTAACGCATGCACGTTGCAACTCGCGCAGGCTTAGGCGGGCCGGCCGCATCCGGCTAGAATCCGGCGCAGACCCTCATGCCCTTATGCCCTCAGGAGCTCGCCCATGAAACTGCCCTCGCGGATCGTCGATATTTCCCAGCCGCTCGACAACGACACGGTGGTTGATCCGCCGTTCATGCGGCCCTCCATCCGCTACGTGACGGGCAAGGAAAACGCGGCCCTGTTGTGCGAACTGTTTCCCGGCCTGAAGGAAGAAGACCTGCCGGGCGGCGAAGGCTGGGCGATCGAACATATTTCGCTGACCACCCACAACGGCACCCACATGGACGCGCCGTATCACTACAACTCGAAAGATTCCAAGGGCAACCCCATGCCCACCATCGACCAGATGCCGCTCGACTGGTACTTCCGGCCCGGCGTGAAGCTTGATTTCCGCCACTTCGAAGACGGCTATGTCGCGACCGCCGCCGACGTCCAAGCCGAACTGAAGCGCATCGGCTACGAGCTGCAGCCGCTGGACATCGTGCTGGTGAACACCCGCGCGGGCGAGATGTACGGCACCGATCGCTACATTCACTCCGGCTGCGGCGTGGGCCGCGAAGCCACCCACTGGCTGACCGATCAGGGCGTGCGTGTCACCGGCATTGACGGCTGGAGCTGGGACGCGCCGTTCTCCAAAACCCTCGAGCGTTGGCTCGCGACCAAGGACCCCCGCATCATCTGGGAAGGCCATTACGCCGGCAAAGACACGCCCTACTCGCACATGGAGAAGCTGCGTCATCTGGAAGAGCTGCCGGCGCACGGCTTTGTGGTGTCCTGCCTGCCGGTGAAGATCAAAGGCGCCTCCGGCGGCTGGACCCGCGCGGTGGCGATGTTCGACTAGCGGATCGCGGCGCCGGGCGATCCTTGCAGGAGCGGCGCGTGCGCCGCGATAAAGCGCCCGGTCTGTTGCCGCTACGGCGCGGGCGGCGTGATGCGCACCGGGTTGGCGTAAATCCAGTCCAGCCACTCGGTGCCGGGCCGAATGGCAAGCTCGACCCGGTAGTTGCCGGCGCCCGGCACCGGCCAGTCCAGACTGCGCCCTTCCAGCGTCGCCACCACCTCGCCGTCGCGCAGCACCGTCCAGCGGGCCGGCAGGGGGGCTTCGCCTTTCAGCCGCAGGCCCGGCGTGAAAGCCGTCTCCTCGCCCATCGTCGCGCGGCGGTCATCGGCAGCGGCAAAAAACACGAAGCCGCGCGTGTCGGCCAATAAATCGAAGGCCACAAACGCCCGGCCCTCGCGCAGCGCACCCAGCAACGCCGCTTCGCTGTTGTCCTCTGCCAGCAGATGGGTGTTCACGTAGCGCAGGCTGCGCGGATAGGGGTCGAGATCCACCCGCAGCAGTTCGCGCCCCGGCGTTAGCGGGCCGAAAATCCATTCCAGCACGGTGTGACCGAGGGAGTTCAGTTCGATTTTCGGATCGGTGAAGGACTTGCGGCTCGATTGCCGCAGCCAGAGGCGATTTTGCGCGGTGTAAACCAGCCGCAGGCCGAGATTCTGGTGCGCGTCCGCGGCGCCAAAGCCCACCATCTTTCGCGTCCGGTTTTGCTGGTCCCAGAGATTCAGGACGGCAGACGGCCGGTCGTAAACCTCGCGAATGGCAAGGTCGGGCCAGCGAGCCGTATTCAGCAGCAAGCCGGGCAGCAACCACAGCAGCTTCTCGTCCAGAAAGTCGGTGTGGATGTTGTAGATCTCCATCACCCCAACCTCGGCCACCTCGTAGGGGCGCGGCATTTCGGTATGACCGAAGGCGCTTAAGCCACCCTCGTGCGCGATGCGCGCGGCGGTCTCGGTCAGCGGCGCGTCACAGTTCACCGTGGCCGATTCCGGCAGGCCCCAGATCAAAAGCCCGTTGCGCAGTTCCCAGCCGCGGATAAAGCGCACCCCCTCGTGCAGGCCGGTCCACTGGGTCACGAAATCCGCCTTGCGGTTGATGCAGTGGTCGGTCATGAACATGGCGTCGACCTTGGCCGTCTGCGCGGCGGCCAGAATCTCGGCGAAGGGCATTTCGGAATCATGCGAGAGGTAGGAGTGGGCGTGCACCACGGCGCGGTATTCGGTCCAGCCGTCGTCGAGCGCGACCGGCCGCGTCTCGGCGCGGAGCCGCTCAAGCGCGGCTGCCTCGCGCGGGAAGCTGACGAGGTGGTGATACAGCGGGCGTGCGAACAGCACGCAAAGCGTCAGCGTGATCAGGCCCAGGGCGAGGAGCAGCGTGCGCCACAGGTATCGCCCGAGGCGCGCGGCAAGTGACCGGGCCCGAACGGCGGACGGCTGGCCATTAGGCGCTACAGGCATGGGCGGCTTTCGGTGAGGGGAACAGGGCGAGGGATAACCGATCCGGCCGATCAGCGCCAGTGTCTAACGCGGGTCGATTTGAGATCACAACGCAGCGCCCGGTCGGAAAATCGGCGCTCACCCGGCTTGGTCTGCAAACTTTCTGCCCGCAAAGCCTTCAATCGGGTATGGCCAGCGCGTGATTTGCGGGAGAATTGGCAGGCTAGCGCACGAGTAGGCCACACTCCCACGCTAACCCGGGGTAACCATTGAGGACCGAGCGGCCATGCTGCTGATGATCGAAAAGCAGCATCGGAATCCAGCAGCGTCCACCGGCATCCATCGCCCCATATAAAGCCCATACCTATCAGGACTTTAGATCCCATCAAAAGCCAAGCCTGTCCATTGGCATCCAATTAAGTAGCGGGTATCACATGCCCGGTACCCGCTGCCATGCCCATTACAGACACCCAAATCCGCAATGCGAAGGCCCTACCCGATAAGCCGGTCAAGCTGACTGACGGCGGCGGCCTATATCTGGAAGTCCGACCGACTGGCGCGAAGCTCTGGCGCTACCGCTACCGAATCGCCGGCAAGGAAAACGTCTTTGCCCTCGGGGAATACGCGCAGGCCCCCAGCGGTGAAGCCAGAGAGCAATCCCAGTCCCGGCGTAATGCAGGAATGCTGACGCTTGCCGAGGCGCGAGCAAGGCGTGAGGAGTGCCGGGCACTGGTAAAGCAAGGCATCCACCCGTCGCATCATCGACAGGCGGCGCGGATGGAGCAATCCGCCAGAAACGCGAACACCTTTGAGGCCGTTGCGCGGGAGTGGATCACCAAGAAAAAGCCGGGGTGGGCGCCTTACTATCTTAGGCAGGTTGAACGATTCCTAGAGGCAGACGTTTTCCCACACGTTGGCAACTTGCCGATCCGCAACGTTACGGCGGCGCACCTGTTAGCCATTGTGCGGCGTGTGGAGGGGCGCGGGGCCGAGACTGTTGCCCTGCTGGTGCGGCAGTGGGCATCAGCAATCTTCCGCTATGCGGTAGCCACGCTACGGGCAGACACTGACCCGGCTGCGGCGCTGCGGGGCGCTATCCATCGGCCCAAGGTCGTGCACCACAAGCCGCTGACCCGCGCCCAGGTGGCCGACTTCGTGAAGGCGCTGGACGGCTATGCCGGGTACCGCACGACGGTTATCGCCCTGCGCCTGATGCTGCTGACCTTCGTTCGCACCGTGGAGTTGCGCGGGGCGCTCTGGTCGGAAATCGACCTTGACCGGGCGGAATGGCGCATCCCTGCCGAGCGCATGAAGATGCGAGAGTCGCACATTGTCCCGCTTTCCCGGCAGGCGGTTGAGCTGCTGCGCGAGCTGCATACCTATACCGGTGGGCGCGGGATGCTCTTCCCAAACCACCGCACCCCTAAGACCTGCATGACGGCAACGACGCTGAATCGGGCGCTAGAGCGCATGGGCTTCAGCGGCAAAGGCGGCATCGGTTTCTCGGCCCACGGCTTCCGGGCGACCGCCTCAACCATCCTGAACGAAATCGGCTTTCGCCCTGACGCCATCGAGCGCCAGCTCGCCCACGCCGAGCGCAACGCGGTCAGGGCTAGCTACAACCAAGCGGAATATCTAGAAGAGCGTCGGGCCATGATGCAGCAGTGGTCAGACCTGACAGACGAAATGGCAGCGGCTGGTGACAAGGTGACACAGTTCAAGAGGGCGGCGGCATGAAGTGTAGTGGTCAACCAATCCCGGACACTGTTTTAAGTTTTTCTTCTGCAATCGCTGGCGGCAGACCGTTATTGAACTGATGCGGTCGCTGCCAGTTGTACTGGTTCATCAGGTAATGGCTGATGTCCCGTTGCGCTTCATTCACCGTCGCATAGCCCAGGCTCGGCACCCATTCCGTCTTCAAACTCCGGAACAGCCGCTCCATCGGCGCGTTGTCCCAGCAGTTCCCGCGCCGACTCATGCTCTGGCTCATCCGGTAACGCCACAGCTGTTGCCGGAACACCCGGCTCCCATACTGACTGCCCTGATCCGAGTGGAACAGCACGCCCACCGGCCGACCCCGCTGCTCATAGGCCATCTCCAGCGCCTTGCCGACCAGCGCAGCATCAGGACTGCCCGACAACGCCCAGCCCACCACGCGCCGTGTGAACAAGTCCAGCACCACCGCCAGGTATTGCCAACATCCGCCCGCCCAGACGTAGGTGATGTCGCCGCACCACACCTGATTCGGGCCTGCCGGCGCAAACGCCCTGTCCAGACCATTGGGGATGTCCAGCCGCTCCGCCGTCGCCTGCCGGTAGGCGTGACGCCCCGGTTGCTTGCTCACAAGCCCCAACTCACGCATCAGCCGACGCGCTTTGAAGCGACCAATCTCCAACCCTTCCTGACGCAGCATGCCGACCACCGTGCGACTCCCCGCAGCCCCTCGGCTCGCGCTGAACGCCGCCTGCACCCGGCCCTTCAGCGCCACACGCGCCATATCCACACGATGCCGACGCCGGCTCTGCGCATACCAGGCCGAGCGCGACACCTCGAAGACCTCACACAGCAAATCCACCGGCACCGATTCACTCAGCTCCGCTACAAGCGCCCGGGTTTGAAGTCTTCCGACATCAAGAGCGCGGTAGCCTTTTTTAAAATGGACTTCTCCAGCTCAAGCCGCTGGATACGTGCTTCCAGCGCCTGAATCTTCTGCTGCTCCGGCGTCAGCGCCTTGCTTTGCGGGGTGATACCGCCACGCTCCGCTCGGAGTTGCTCCACCCAGCGACGAATCGCCGTCTCGCCAACCCCGACCGCCTTGCCGGCCTCCGGACAACTGTAGCCGCGGTCCAACACCAATGCCGCAGCCTCCAGCTTGAAGTCCGCAGAAAATGTTCGTCTCTGCTTGCTCATCAGACACCTCTCACGCGGCGAATATAGCCGCCTATCGGGGTGTCCGGGGTTAGTGGACCACTACAACTCATCGACAACCTAAGTCGGGGCGTAGCCCCTCCCACCAAAATCATCAGTGGGAGCGGCAACGCCGCGACGCCAGCATCAAGTCGTCGACAACCCAAGTCGGGGCGAAGCCACTCCCACCAAAATCACCCGTGGGAGCGGCAACGCCGCGACGCCAGCATCAAGTCGTCGACAACCCAAGTCGGGGCGAAGCCACTCCCACCAAAATCACCCGTGGGAGCGGCAACGCCGCGACGCCAACATCAACCCATCGACAGCCCAAGTCGGGGCGTAGCCCCTCCCACCAAAATCATCGGTGGGAGCGGCAACGCCGCGACGCCAGCATCAACCCATCGACAGCCTCGGTCGGGGTACCCGACGTGGATTTTCTCCCTCGCCTAGAACGCCGCCGCCTCTAGCGCCATCAGGTTCTCCGCGCCGGCTTCCACACGGGCGCGATGCACGCTGGTTTCAGGCAACAGATGCGAGGCGAAATAACGCGCCGTGATCAGCTTGTTCTCGTAGAAACCCGCGTCGCCGGTCTGCGCATCCAGCGCCCGCAGCGCCGCGCCGGCCATCAGCAGCCACTGATGCCCCAGTGCCACCAGCCCCATCAGGTGCAGATAGGCCATCGAGCCCGCGCCGGCGTTGTCTGGCTTGGTCAGCGCGTTGCGCATCAGCCACTGCGTGGCGCCGTGCAGGTCGCCCAGGCCCCGTCGCAGGCTGTCGGTAATCGGCTGCAATCGCGGCTCGGCGCTGGCGGTGTTGAGCGCGGTTTCAATTTCCGTCAGCCACAGGCGCAGCGCGCGGCCGCCGTTCATCGGCAGCTTGCGGCCCACCAGATCCAGCGCCTGAATGCCGTTGGTGCCTTCATAGATCATCGCGATGCGGGCATCTCGCACAAACTGCTCCATGCCCCACTCGCGCACATAGCCGTGCCCGCCCAGACACTGCTGGGCGTTCGTGGCGTTCTGATAGCCGAGGTCGGTGAAGTAGCCTTTGATCACCGGCGTCAGCAGGCCAATGAGGTCGTCCGCCCGCTGGCGCTCTTCTGGCGTCGCCGCGACCTGCGCCAGATCGACTTGCAGCGCGCCCCACAGCATCAGTGCCCGCGCGCCTTCGTTAAAGGCCCGGTTGTTCATGAGCATCCGACGCACGTCCGGGTGGACGATGATCGGATCCGCCTTGCCGGCGGCGTTCTGCGGGCCGCTCAGCGCCCTGCCCTGCACGCGCTCGCGGGCGTAGTTGGCGGCGTTCTGGGTCGCCACCTCCGACTGCCCCAGACCCTGCACGCCCACCCCCAGACGCGCCGCGTTCATCATGATGAACATCGCCCGCAGCCCCTTGTCGCGCTCGCCAACCAGGTAGCCGGTCGCGCCGTCGTAGTTCATCACGCAGGTCGCGTTGCCGTGGATGCCCATTTTCTTTTCCAGCGCGCCACAGCCCAGCGCGTTGCGCGCGCCCGGCGTGCCGTCCAGATTGACCAGAAACTTCGGCACGATGAACAGCGAAATGCCTTTCACGCTGTCCGGCGAATCGGGCATCTTGGCGAGCACCAGATGGATGATGTTCTCGCTCAGGTCGTGCTCGCCGGAGGAAATAAAAATCTTGGTGCCGGTGATGCGGTAGCTGCCGTCAGCCTGCGGCTCGGCGCGGGTGCGGAGCAGGCCGAGGTCGGTGCCGCAATGCGGCTCGGTCAGGTTCATGGTGCCGCTCCAGCGGCCGGACAGCATGGGCGGGACAAACAGCTGCTGCTGCGCGGGCGTGCCGACCGCCTCAATCGCGGCAATCGCGCCCAGCGTCAGCATGGGATACATGGTGAAGGCCATGTTCGCGCTGATGAAGTATTCCTCCAGCGCGCTCGCCACCAGATGCGGCAGGCCCTGGCCGCCAAACTCCGGCTTGCCGGCCAGCGCGCCCCAGCCGCCCTCGGTAAATTGCGTGTAAGCCTCGCGGAAGCCGGGCGCGGTGGTGACCTTGCCATCGGCACTGCGCTGGCAGCCGTGGCTGTCACCCACCTGGTTCAGCGGCTGCAGGACTTCTTCGGCAAACTTGCCGCCCTCGGCCAGAATCGCGGCCACCAGATCGGGGCTGGCCTCGCTGAAGCCGGGCAGCTCCGCATAGGGGGCGAGGTTCAGCACCTCGTTCAGGATAAAAAGGCTATCGGCAACGGGTGCCTTGTAGGTCGGCATGGGTTTTAACTCCGGCTGCGTAAGGTGCGCGCATGGTAACCCGCTTACGCGGGCCGATCGCAGCCGGTTCAAGCCCCCGCACCGTGCCGCTAGGCGCGCCCCTGTCTCCTGATTAGAATCCAGCCATGCCGCAGTCCCACCCACGTCCGCCGCCGACCATCACGACCCGTTTCTCGGTGTCGCAGGCGCGC
>Ga0255092_1000054_pt1 | contig 57627 bp, 74 predicted proteins | sample Colum_Yuk_RepC_8_2_FD_188454 | JGI IMG/M metagenome (GOLD analysis project Ga0255092, IMG submission 188454) | Freshwater microbial communities from Columbia River, Oregon, United States - Colum_Yuk_RepC_8d | ecosystem: Environmental > Aquatic > Freshwater > River | place: USA: Oregon...
GTGTTTCAGGGGGCGCGCTCTGCGCCCTGAAACCAGTAAATTCCAGTAACCCCTTTTCCCCTGATTTACTGGTACAGACCGCGCTCCAGTAATTTTTCCTTAGGCGTTTTTTACTGGAGCATTCCGCTTTGTGAACGATTGCTCCAGTAACTGCTCCAGTAAACCGGGCCTCTGAATTTACTGGAGCAGCCATTAAAACCCGCCCTCTTCCGGCTCAACGGGATGCGCTGGCTGCTGCATCTCCATGAATTTTGTCCTGTCCACCACATAGGACGGCCTCGGCCTGCGGGTGTCTGGTTCAATCACATTCCGGTCGATCTTCACCGCGCCACCCTTAATGCAAGCGTCCAGGTACTGCTTAATGAGCTTCTCATCGGCCCCGATGATCTCGCCAACCCAGCGCGGGGCATAGTCGTTGCTGTGGTGGTGCGCCCGGCACTTCTCTGGGCCTGCCTCCAACATCAGACGCAGGATTTCCACCTTCATCTCGCCGGTCAGGCTGTTGATCCTGTCAGGGGGTGTCCAGGGCAGGCAGGCGCCAATGCTCTCGCCATTGCTGATGGTCTGGCTGGTCAGGCGGTACCACATGGCCTCGCCAAGCTTGGTGTAGTTTGCCTTGGCATTATCAATACGGATGTATGAGGTGCGTTCTTCCTGGGGGATGCCCAAGGCGTCTGCCTCTTCCTCTGTCATCCTGGTGAGGGTCAGCACAATGCGGGCCGCACCCTGGAGGGCCGAAGCACCCCGCATGCGATCCACATCCCCGGCCACGCCAACCCCTTTTCTGTCGTGGTGCAGGACCATAACCCCCGCGTTTGTCTCTTTGGCGAAGCCTCTGAAGGCCGCCAGGATGGAACGCATGGCGGTGTTGTCGTTTTCTTCTGCGTTGTGCAATTCGGCCATGGGGTCGAAAATCACGCAATCGATGTCGTTTTCGATTACCAGCTTCTTCAGGTCTTCCATGGCCTGGGTGGGTGTCACCACCCCGGTGTCAGGATCGCGCTGGAACAGGGTTCCCACGCCCTCTGGGCCTACCCTGATCACGTTCCTGATGGCTGACCTGTCTATATGGCTGGAGGCCGCCAGGAAGGCTGCGTAGCGCCTTCTCTGCTCGTCCTTGTCGTCTTCCACGTTGAAGTTGATGCTACGGAATTTCTCCTTGGGGCTGATCTTCCCAAATTGGACGCCTGCGGCCATGGAGGTGGTGAAGGCCACGATGAAGCTGGATTTGCCGCCCGCGCCCTGGCCCGACAGAAGGGTCACAGCGCCGCGCAGGAGGATGCCTGGGGCCAGCCAAGGCCGCTCAGGGATATCGTCCAGGTCGTCACTGTCATCGGTCCAGATGCCCTGCTTTTCGGCTGGCGGGACGGCATCAGCAAAAGGGTCGCGATCCGGCAGGTTCCACTTCTGCCGCGCCCCCTCGATCATGCGTTGAATTTCTTCGTGCGTCTGCCTGACTGTGTAGCCGGGCCGCGTCAGGGCTGGCGCGAAAAGATGGATTTCCTTGTCTGAAAGCCCCCGATTGATCCAGCTTGCCACCAACCGCAGGACACTGTTGTGCCAAGTGCCATCCTGCTTGGTGGCGTCGATAAGCTGGCTGACCGGGGCATTCTGGCGTACCGGCGGCGCCCATTGATCGGAACCTGGGGGGGAGGTTTCATGCAAATTATCCCCCCGAACAATTTCGGGGGTATTTTGGGGGGTATTTAAGGGGCCTTCAGGGAGTGTTTTTTGCTGTTCCAGCGCTCGCAGCATAGTCAGCAGGGCATCTGCCTCCATCCGCTGCAACCGCTGTTCGGCGGGCCACAATAGCTGGGTGATCTCGGTCTGGGTGCGGCCCTTCTTCACCGGCCACGCAATGCTGCCAGGAACGCGCATCAGCCGGGTGGGGTTCACCACAGCAGGGTCGCCCCCGAAGTGCTGCGCCAGCCTGCTGTTCATCTCCCTAACGATGGCCGGGTCCGTGATGGGCTCCGCCACCGGCCAGAAGGTCTGGCCGCGCACCTCTGGATCGCGCCCGGTGATCACCAAATAGGCTGGCTTGAATTCCAGGGGATGGCTCCGCAGGCGTGACACGCTGGCGGCATCGTCGTGATCGATGTGCGCGCCAGGGGCCTGAAGGAAATGGTCATCCGTGGTGGGGCCGGGCATGTCTCGCAGGGTGCAGACCCTGAAATAGACGTTGGCGCCGGGCTGCTGGTTTATGTCGGCGGCGAAGGCCACCAATTCTTCAATCTCGTCCAATTCAAAGCGCCTGAAGCGGTTCAGCGTCTTTGTCTGTGGATCGCGCCACCCAATCTCTAACTGGCCTTCTGTGCAAAGCTTAAACCAGAAAGAGAGGGCGTCATACATGGCGTCAGCATTCGGCCTGAGCTTGTCAGGGAATGCAGATATTTCGGCCATGAAACCCTCCTCATCTCAATATCAATAGGGAAACCCCTCCCCCGTGAAGGGGAGGGGAAAACGATTAGAAGGGAATTTCGTCGCTGGAGGCGTCGAACCCATTCCCCTTGGGAGCCGCACCAAAGCTGCCACCGAAGTCTTCGGCGCCCTTGGTGGCGGACTCATCCCACTCCAGGCGGCGGCCCAAAGGCTCACCGCGCTTCGTGATCAGCACACCATTCAGGCCTGCCGACACGCCTTTGTTACCAGCGGCGTCATAACCATAGAGATTGATCTGGACGCTGCCATAGTACCCAGACACCATGTGTTCTTCCGGGCAACTCACGATCTTCCCACCCATCAGGATTTTCACATCCACCGGGCGCTTGGAAGAGGCGTTCACATAGAAGGCGTTGCGGAATTCTTCAGGGCGGATGAAATTGCCATCATCGTCCTTTTCATCGCCATCACGCAGCGGGGAGCGCAGCCCCTTCGGTGCCTGGGCGCCCCACTTCAGATCACGGGCCGCTACCATCGCCTTCTTGAGGGTATCGACCTGCTCCTTGTCAGCCTTTGGGATAATCATCGTAACGCTATACTTTGGTTCAGCGCCTTCGGCAGCCGCATGGGGCTGTGCGAGGTGCATGTAGGCCAGACGGACATTTTTAATCGTTGCTTGCGTAGACATCGTATTCTCCGTTTTCACATGTGCAGAAAGCGCTGCACCGCATTTCGGGATCAGACCCCGAAAGTCTCTTTCCCCACGCCGCGCGTGTAAGCGTCAGCCCAGGTCCAATTCGCGTAATTTGGCACCACAGAGGCGATCAGTTTCTCCCGATCATTGCTCAGGGCCAGGAAATTCTGCAACCGAATCGCGATCTGGCGCAACTCCTCCAGATGTCGTGCGTTGTCCTCCAGCACAAACACCATCTCTTGTGTTGGCGTGAAATAGGCCACCCGACCAGTGTAATTGGTGTCGTGAATGTAGAGGCTGACCTGCCGCTTGTGGGGCATCTCAATGTCGGTCGGCATTTTCAGTTTGGATTTGATGTCCAGGCGGATGCCGTGCTGGGTCCAGCCCAGGTCCACAAAGCCCAGGAAGGGTACGTCAATGCCGTTTAGTGATACCTCTATACGGCACTGCACCTCATCAGGGATGCCAGCCTTGCGCAGCTTCTTGATGCCCTGTTCGATGATGCCAGGGATGGCTGCGCGCTCCTTCAGGGCCTTGGCGTCCTTAATGGAGTATGTGAGCCTATCGAATTCATCCAGGCCGATCTGCTGGCATTCCACGATGGGCCGTTCAGGCTCCAGCAGCCCGGCCACGATGCCGGATTCGGAAGCGGTGCCACGATGAGCGGCATAGCCGACCGGGATTTGCTTACCGGCAAGCCGGGTCATCACCCACAGGGCGGGGTCCATCACCCAGGAATTCAGGCTGCTTGCCGACAGGTGCTTAATGCCGTGGGCTTCAAAGGGATTCATGGGGTTTCCTGGCGTAACTGCCCTTGGCTTTTCTCAGCACGGCAGGGGTGATCCATTTGATGTTCTGGCGGCGGGCCAATTCAAGGATATCAATCCAGTAAGTGGCCGCGATACCGCGCCAGGGCCGCATCCAGTTATCCACCATGATGGCGGAAACGCAGATTTTGTTCGCGACATGGTTGACCCCCCCGAGGGCTTCAATAATATCGCGTGTGGTCGGGTTCTTCATGGCCGCGAATCATATCCGTTGTTTCGACGGACTACAAGAGGATATTTTGAGATGGCGCGTTTTTTAATCACCATGCACATGCCAACAGGGTCTTCGGAGCATCTGGTCCATCAAGTTATCGGGGATCACGCTGCTGCCAATCTCAATGATTTTGCCGAGGAGTTGAACAACAACGCCTTTATTGTCGTGCGGCAGTTTTATTACCTGAATAACCGGCAGACGAATGAGCGCGGGTGGCGGGATCGGGGGGATTTGATCCTGAACACCGAGCATATCGGGAAGGTCGCGGTATATTTTGAAGGGGCATAAAACCAACAATATCAGCTAACTAAGTGGCGGCAGAGGGGTGCCGCCATTTTTTTTGAGATTTTTGTAAAAATATTGTTGACAGTCGCAGGAGGCGACTATAAAAGGGTGGCACGGCGCTGATGCCGATTGAGATGGAGATTGAAAATGAGCGTTCGCGGTTACAACCTCGAAGGTGACATCAAGGCCAAACTGGCGAAGCTTGATGCCGCTGACGATCACCCCATTGTTGCCATTGCAGAGCGCGCGGTGTTCGCCACCCAGGCTTTCCTTGAGCGCCTCCTGGAAATCCGCCAGCTTCACCGCACCGACGAGTGCGACGACCTGATCAATTCCACCCGCGACTTGCTTTCTGATCTGGTTGGCCGCGCTGTTGCCCAGGAAGAAGACGACCGCGTGAACGGCTCTTGGAACCGCGCCTGCGCCGCTGCTGACCTGCGCCGGGGGTACTGATCATGGGCGCGTGGAAAGACCTGCTGATTGACGCAGACAATGCCTTGGCCGACCAACAGGCAGCCGAGGATTGGTATCGGTACGAGATGGAGCGTGATGATGCGCTCACCCGGCGCCGGGAACTGATCCAGCGGGCCTGGGGTCTGCACCGGGGCGGCATGAAGCTGCGCCAGTTCTTCCCTGACCTGGGCAATTTCAACATTGCCCTGGCGGCGGAATTCCGGGCTGAAGCCCGCGAGATTAGGAAGGATTGGCGGTGATCCGCCAGATTGGTCAATTTTGGTTCTTAGTGAACGCTCCAGGGGGCGCATTCTATGGCTACCCCTGGCCCACCCGCCAGGATGCCCAGGAAGCCCTTGAGGCGGTTTTGCAGGGCCATATTGCCCAAAATTATGATGGAGATGGATATGACATTTTTTCAAAAGATCGGGTTGTTCCTCAAAAGCATCTGGAACCGATGGAATAATTCGCAGCAACCAATCAAAAAAAAGCCGCCCTTCATGCAGCCGCTGCCCATTTTATATTTGCCGACAAACGCGCAACCGCAACCGGCGACCATTCTCGCAGCGCCAGAAGTCGCATCGCCGACAACCCGGCGTGAGAGGAAGAAGCGCGCGCCAAAAGATCGCAGGCCAGCGGAATTTAAGCGCGATGTTTTGGAGCAGTTGGAAAGGTATCATGATTACGTTTCGCGCATGAAAAAGGCTGATCCAGAAGCCTACAAATTTTATACAAAAGTAGGGTCGGCCTTCACTAATATGAATGAGGGGGACATGCTTTCGCGAACAAGCTTGGACCCTTATTTTTTGAAGGAATTGCCAGCATTTGGTTCCGTGGCGATGGTCCAAGATAGTTATGATCCAGATTTTATATCGGGGCGATTTGCTTACTTTCGCAAATATGAAACCTCGCCATTCAATGTGCAATTTATCTCACATGATGCGGCCATTTACTCTTGCACTTGGTATCACGACGACAAAAAAGACAAAATCCTGGAAAGCCGGAAGCATGGTATAGCCCAAACTTTTTTTGTGGCAGTCCACACAAATGGATATGTTCAAATCCTGTTACAGCTTAACAACAATATACAGGTGATAAATCACCGAGATCACGGCAGAGGTAAAAGTTTTTTGTATCATCAGAGGTGGGGGCTTCCTCGCAATTTAATTGATTGGGCAGAAGATCACGAAGACACCCCAATTGAACTTGGGACGCATGTTTTCATTATGCTCGTCAATCTATGGGCAGCGCAAATGATGAAATCCATGGTCAGGATTGAAGCCAGGAAGAATAAGATAGCAGCTATTTTGACGGTAGATACTCTGGATATCCCCACATTCTTCAAGGATCGGAATGCAACAGTTTTGGTGAATGGGCGGCGCGCTCCAATCTTTCATATTGTTCGCGCCCATGTTCGCACGATGCCTGATGGCACTAAAAAAGGCATAGCTCCATTTTTCTCTGGAGCGCGGCAATTTTATTGGAACGGGCATAAAATTACCATTACTGTTCCAGGCAAAGATCATAAAGATCATTTGAGAAGTGGCGGCTTGAACGCGCATGATGAAGAAACCGTCAAGATGTATAAGCAAAACCACAACGACAGATATGTTGATGGAGAAAAGCTTGGAGATGTTATCGTCAAGGCAATAGAAACAGGTGCAGCGCAACGCACCCAAATGAGGAAAGTAAAATGAAAATCGAAGCACACAACACCACCAGCACCACGGCAGAGGCCGCCCAGGCCAAGGCAGAGGCAAGGCTGCTGCTGGCCGAGAATGGCCTGCTGCGGCAGGCCCTGGTGCAAGCCCGGCAGTGCATTGATGCCGACGATGTGATTGGCGCGCACCAAATCATCACAGCAGTATTGGGAGAAAAGGAATGAGCGAAACTATGACATCAAAAACAAAACCGGAGATACGCTTGGAGTTTTTTTGCGTCAGCGACATCGGCAGGAAAACTCGTGATAGGCTATCATTATCTACAAACCGCGCTGGTATTGGGGTGTTCGTGCAAAATGATCTTGAAATCACCAGCGTTGATATATCGTTAAGCGATGCTCGGATTATGGCTGAAAAATTGTTGGAATACATAAATGCGCTGGGAGAAAAGCAATGAATGTAGGTAGTTTCTTTATTGTCGCGTGGATCATGACATCCATGATCGTTCACATTTGGACATGCGTGGCTGCCAATTGGGCGGCGATGCTGATCATCGGGCTTGTGTGCTTTCCCGTGGGCGTGATCCACGGCACCGGCATCATCCTGGGGATCTGGTGATGACAAGCGACATTGCAGATAAAATCTACGCCGCCACCGGACTGACGCTCAACGCAGAGGCGGCGGCAAAGATTGGGCATATGATACGGCTGGCACGGCTTGATGGGCTGGAGAAGGCGGTTCAATATCATGAAAAATTAGCTGCTGCCAGCCAACAAATGGCTGACACGCCAGGGGTAGATGATTTTTACACTGCTGTTTGGAAAGCGAGCGCAGAACAACACCGTCACTATGCTGACGCCATCCGCGCGCTGGGAGAAAAGGAATGAGCGACGAAATGGACACTAACATCAGCCACCCAGGCCAGCCCACGCATGACCGTGGCAAGCCAATCGCGCCTCCTGTGACCACCGAAATCGAAAATCTACGCGCTGCTGTGCAGGATTTGGCGAAGCACATCTGGCGCGGTGATTGGGATAAGCTGAAGCCGGAAACACGCGAGTTGTTGGGGGAACAAAAATGATCGATTTAGCCTTAATCTTTCTCTACAACATCATCCGCAGCCTATGAGGCAGCAGAGATGATCCGCACAGCCATCGCGCTTGCAGCCCTGCTCTGCATCACGCCCGCCCAGGCCGCAGATCAGCGCGCATGCATCGCCAAAGCCATTTATTGGGAAGCCCGTGGGCTGTCAGAGAATGGCCAGCGCGCGGTGGCAGAAGTCATCTGGAACCGGGTCAATCACCCGGCATTCCCCAAGACCCCCTGCGCGGTCGTTTTCCAGCGCACTGGGGCCACATGCCAATTCAGTTGGACCTGCACCAGCCTCAGACACGCACAACCGCCCAGGAACGCTTCCTGGCAGGCTGCATGGCGGATCGCAGGAGAGCCCCCCAGCAGCGTCACCAATGGTGCGCTGTTTTTCCACGCCAAACGGTATCGCACCCGCTGGCGCCACCTCGTGGAAGTCGCAGAAGTCGATGGACACGTTTTTTATTCAGACAGGAGATAGAGATGAACAGCATAGATAAAGCATTCACAGTGCTTAATGTTTTGAAGGCAACCCAGGAACTCAACAAGCTGCAATTGCGAATTGCGCTTGAATTGTACGGGCTTGAAGAGGCCTTGGTGAATGAATTGGCCAGCGCCGCTGGTGTCAGCGCCCCAGCCATTTCACGTTCTGTGGATGAACTGGAAACCCTTGGCTTTGCCAAGCGCATTCGTGACGAAAAGGAAGATCGCCGCCGGGTTTATGTGCAGCTAACTAACAAAGGTAAAAAATTTATTGAAGGGGCGTTAGAGTAATATGCATTCCGTCATGTACGTCAGTGATGAAGAGTGGGAACGGCGCACCACCTATATGATTGAAGCCAAGAAGCGAAAGGAAACCTTTCAGCAAATGGCAGACGCCCTTGGCATCCCCCTCTGGGCTGCCGAGAAGTGGTATCACCGGCATGTGAATCCCAAGCCCATGCTGAACCCCAGGCCATGCATGTGCTGCCGGAAGACGTTTGACTCCGAAGGCGCCCACAACCGCCTATGCGGCCCCTGCAAAAGCGGGCGCGGCATCAACCCGTTTGAGGTTGTCACCGGCACCTCACGCCAAATAAACGCGAGATAAAATGCCTCAAATACGCGACGATCTGTATGCCAGGGCCTTTGCGGTGATGCTCAGAGTTGAGCGCCGCCGCAGGAACTGGTCAACCGAAGAAATGGGCAGGCGCTGCAACGTCACCCGGTCAGGGATATCGGCCTGGGAGCTTGGCACCTGCACCCCCACCTACGGCAACATCATAAAGATCGCCAACGTCTTCGGCGTGAAGCTTTCCGACATGATGCGCGCCGTGGAAAACGTGGCGTCAATTCTGGACAAACACAATGATCAAGCAACTGAATCCGCCGCTTCCAGTGATCACGCCAAAGGGTAACGCCTGGGCGCACCTGATCATCGATTATGGGCCAGAAGCCGATCTGGTCTGGGTCTGCTTTCAGGACGACACCGGCCAGTGCTGGTCCTGGGGCAACAAAGACATCCGCGCGCAACAGAACCTTACATTGCGCCGGATGCTATTTAAAAATCAGGCGTGATCCTTACCAAAGGCTGTCATCTCAGTGATCCGCCGGGTCCAGCCTTTGCCAAAGGTGGCAAACGTATCCAGGCTTTCCAGGTAATGCTGCCGGTAAGCCTGATACGCATCAATAGCCTTCTGCGGCCCCATAAGCTCCACCCAAGCCTTCACCTGCTTGAGCGTATTGGGGCCAATGCCGCCATCTGTAACGGCCCCACAGAGGCCCTGGAGGGCCTTGGCAGCCCTGCCTGGGCCGCTGTTTACGGCGAAGTCAAAAACGCATGCAGCAAGCCCAGGCGAGATCGCAGAAAGCTCGTCGCCCTTCACCTTGTCCCAGTAGCCCTTGCGGTAGATCGCCAGGAGGTGATCATCGGGGATTTTCCGAAGCTCATCCTTGGTCGCCGGGCGGCCCAGGAAGTCCGAATAGGTCTTGAGCGTTACGCCCTTCATAGTGGCGCCGCCGGGATCATCCCTGTGGTCGCTCCACAGCCCCTCGTGGTGCAGGGTTTCTGTCAGGATTTTAGGGAAGAGAGACATGGCTCACCCGCAAAGATAGATGCATGCAATTTGCTTTTCCTCACCGGGGGCGAAGACAGCATCCTCACGCGCCCTGGCAACAGTATAGCCGCGCATGATGTCATCGGCCTGCTTCATGCCCTTGCCGGGCGTTGAGCTTGCCACCAGCAGATCGCCCTTCTGGATGTTGCCGCCCTCGCCAACCACGTTCATGCAGCCTTCGCCGACACCGTTGATGACCGCAAGATTGTGCGTGGGGGCATAGACATACCAAGCAGGATCGGGAGAGCCATCAGGCAGTTTCAGCGATGGGGGTACATTCGCGATATCTGTTGGATACGTCTGCACAAAAATGCCAATGACAGGCTGATTGGGCGCGGTGCTGACAGACACTTCGGTGATTACGTCCGAAAGCTTCTTGCCAACCACAACACCATCCACCAGCAAGTCACCAGGGAGCGGGGAGGCAGTCTTTAGGATGAAGCCGTCATGGCAGCCCGTGAAGGGGCTGTAACCACCGGCCAAGGATCGGAAAGCATAACCACCAGAACCGGAAGAAACGCCAACAGCGCCTGAACCACCCCCAGAACCAACGTTTGAACCTGCGGCGCCATAGGCCCCGGCGGCAGTAGATGATGCATTCCCGTTGACGCCGATGCCTGAGACTGCAACGCCGCCTACCCCGTTTCCAGTTGATGTGTTTTGAAAATTTGCTGCATTTACTGAAGACGCTTCAAGCACATAAATGCCTGCTGATGGGTTAGTGACATTAATCCCAAGCCTTTTATTGGTGTTGTCCCAGTAAAGTGCAGAATTGTTTTGACTGTAAACGCCAGAGGCGCCAGCAAAAACAATAGAGCCAGCCGTAAATGCCGTGCCTGTTCCTGTACCGCCGCTGGAAACACCAAGCGTCCCCGAAATGTCAGATGCTGGAATTGTCGCAGACGCCGTAAAGGCAGACGTTCCAGAACCTTTTACATATCCAGTAAGTGTATTTGCGCCAGTGCCGCCGCTTGCAACGCCGAGAGTACCAGAGAGAGACAATGTTCCAGAAGTAGTGACAGGCGTTCCAGAAACACTAATACCAGAAAGTGATGTAGAAAGCCCGACACTGGTGACAGTGCCGCCACCAGTTGCGCTGACCGTAACACTGCCTGTCGATCCAGAAAGAGAAATACCTGAGCCAGCCGTTAAGCTAGTCACCCCAGTATTGTTGATTGTGATCGATCCAGCACCACTTGAAACACCGATTGCGGTGCCTGCCGTCAGCGTGTTTAGCGTGTAGCCAGTTACACCATTGCCGATCAGCAACTGCCCCGCCGCAGGCAGCGTGGAATAACCAGTGCCACCAGCAGAGTAATTCACCGTGCCTTGCAGCGTGAAGGTGCCACTACCAACAATCGGATTGACCGTGCTGGTAGCAATCGTCAGGCCTGTGGTGCCGCCAGAAAGGCCAACACTGGTGACAGTGCCGCCAGCCGTGCTGGAAGCCAAAATGGTGATGCCACCAGCAGGATCATTATTGATCGTAATACCCGAACCAGCAGAGAGATTGGCCACATTGTAGGTGCCATCATTCTTGCCGATCAGAAGCTGCCCAGAGGTCGGCGCCGTGGTGGTGCCAGTACCGCCATTGGCAATATTCAACGTGCCACCAAGCTGAATGTTGCCAACAGACGCAACAGCAGGCGTCAGGCCCGTGGTGCCAGCCGAAAAGGTATCAACGCGCTGCACAGAGGTTGAGGTAATAGACAACCGCATACCGCTGATAGAGCCATCGCAGGATACCATAGTCGTGCCGCTTGGTAGCGTGACGTTTGACCCACCAGCAGCCGAGGCAATCGTGATCGCAAAAGCACCCGTGGCGCTATTCGTGACCGTCCACTGACCACCAACACCTGCCGGGATCAGAAAGCGCACATTGGCAGTCAACGTGCCGCTGATGATCAATTGCGGGGGCCTATACTGCGTGGCCGTCAGCGTCACATCGCCAGCAACGCTGGTGACGTTCAGCAGCGTCGATCCGCCGAAGGCAGTATCAACCAGCGTGAAATCCGCATTTACCGGAACATTCCAGCTATCGACGTAATCGTTATAGCCTGGAAGCTCCAAGCCCTTATTTGTGGTGAACGTCGAAGTCATGGCCTACTCCGTCAGATAGCCTGATTTGCGATAGAAAGCGCCTTGGCGACCGCCTCATCCGGCTGCTCCAAGATGCCCTCAGTGGTCTTATTATGCGCCTTTTTGGCAGCATCCGCAGCCCTTATTAGCGCAGCAGCCCTGGCAGCATGATCATTCCGCACCAGACGCCCACCGGATGCCCGGCCTACACGGCCACCAGCGCGGCGTTGAGAAGGCGCACTCTGGTCATTCAACGCCATGACAACACGAGATGAGGCCGAATTGATCTCATCAAGAATATTGGCAACAGTAGGTTGGCTTCTAGCCATGCGGGCCAACCGCGCCGCATCTTGCGGATCATCAGACATAGCCAGCCGCAATATCTGCCGGGCGCGGGCATTACCCATCATGTTTGAGAGTACACCAGCACCACTCACACCCATGGCAGCAAGAGCATGGAATGCGCTAACTGGTGATCCACTGGCAAGAGCATAACCAAGAGAGCCAACACCACCAACTTGGCCAACTCTTTCAGCAAATTGCGTAAACCTGCTGGGGTCAGAAACAATCCCGCGAATATTTCTTGACGCACCATGAGCAAGCATAGTCGCTTGGATGTCTTTGAATTTATTGTCGCCAAGAATTGTTTTGTATTGATCCAAAATGCCAGCATCGCGAGAGGCAAATACCTTTGCCGCATCATCAGGATTTGTCCTGATATAAGCAGCAAGCCCCGTTCTAAACATGGTTTTCTCTTCAGGAGAAAACTTGTTGGCAAATTGGTACATCTGATTGCCAACATACCGAGTATCGGCCTGCCTTCCTTTTGAGGCTTCTCTGAAGAATTCCTGACCGGCAGAAAAAGCATCTTCTGCGCGCAGGTACTTTCCCGCACCTTCAACAGCTTGCCGATAAGGAACAAAATTGGTCGTTAAATATCCCTGCAATTGATTTTTGAAATTGGTCAAATCTCCAGCATCAGTAGATCGACCGCGCCGGGCCAATTCTTCTGCTTCATCCCGCAAAGACCGGCGAAACCGATCCCAGAATTCAAGTGGAACATTGCCTTGCCCATTAAAAACAATCTGGCCATTTTGTTTGATGAACGGATTTGTAAATCCACCGGGCGTTTGACTTCTTAATGACAAGGCATCAATAGCTTTTTGCGCTGCTTTCTGGCCTTCAGGATGCTGCAAAAATTGCGCAAGCTCATTATTCCAAACATGCTGCGCAATGGGCTGAGAATAGGCCGCACGATATGCAGGAGCATTTGCAGCACGGGCAATATCTTCAGCCTCCCGCTGCAACGCAGCGGGCTCAATTGATCTGCCAAAAATGTTGTCGATCTGCTGACGAGTGGTGTTTGTGGCTTCTGCTTGCCGGGTCTGGAAGAATTCTTGCAACTTTTGCGCTGTTGGAGCTTCAGACCTTTCAACACGCCCCAAGGCGCCTTCCACCATGGCGCGGCCACCAGGAAGATCGGCAATGGACACAGGAAGCCCGCGAGCCGCTGCCTGCTCAAATTCTTCCATAGTCATCTGCCCTTTACCCAAGGCAGACGTTTGGGCTTTTTGGACAATTTCACGCTGTGGATTAACGTAATTCCTGACCGCGCCATAACCGGCGCCCAAGGCGCCTAAACCAGCGCGCAATCCGCCACCAAGCAAAGCGCCGAATTCGCCGCCTTCCTTGGCGCGTTCAGCAACATCACCTAGGCTCTCCCCAGGAACAAGCTTCGCAGCCTCTTCAGCAGCGCCGTAAAGGCCACTTTCTGCCGCCGCAAGCCCAACAGGCACCGCTGCGCGCCCTACCGCCTGAGTGGGCCTAGAAATGAACCCTGGGACATACCGGGCAGCCGTTGATGCCGCATCAGCAACAGCCTGCGGCACATATCGACTGGCAACATTCAATGCAGGCTGCACTGCTGCCGCAACACGCGGTGCAGCCAATGTGGGGAAGATCGGCAGTGTGGCCAATCCGCCAGCTATTTCTCCAGCAACGCTTTCCGCAGGCCTTGCTTCCTGAAATGCGCGCCTATTCGCCTCCAATCTTGACGCTTCGGACGCATACCGCGTTGAAAAATCGCCCCCTTCACCGCGCCCTATTGCTGCGCTGATACCTGCTTCCGCCCGCCGCATAAGAGGAGACAAAACAGGAATTTCAACGGCCTCTGTTCCCTGTCCTAATGGGCCATAACCAGACCCAGGACGCTGCTGCTGCCTTTCTCGCGCCGCAGGCATGCGCTCCTGAATTTGCTGCTCAAATCTTTGTTCTGGGGGCGTGTCAGCAAATAAATTGCGCCCATCAGCGAGGGAAGATTCACCAGCAGGAGGCTCTTCGGCAAACAAATTGCGCCCAGACATTATTCGCCTCCCACTTCATATCCCATGGAACGTGCGCGCTGAATTACCTGTTCGCGTGTCATTCCTGGGTTTGCCGCCAAGGTTGCGTTAATGTCTGCTTCTGTCGCTACCCGCCTAGGCGCAGCAGGCGCAGCAGCAGGCTCACCACCACGGATCAGCGGTCGTGCGCCTTCCGTCATACCAGCGAAACGCGGCGTCCGAGCAACAGCCTGCCGCTGGAAGACAGAAAGATCGTTGTCGCCTGAAGCTGTCCATCGAGCATTGTATGCCGCTGGTTCCGGCATACCGGCATTAAGCCAATCGCGGTATTGCTTATTCTCACGCTCCAAATTGGCAAGCGTGTTGGTGATGACAATGTACCGGGCATCTGGCGACATCCCAGGCTGCGCCACCGTCAAAAGAGCTTCCCTCAATGCAGTGCCGGGCGCACGTTGCGCGCCAGACTCAGCAATCTTTGAGAATGCCTGCTCAATTGCAGTTTTATTGCCTGCATCAACAGCAGCCTGCAAAGCACCAGTGTATTCTTGGATTATCGGCCCAAGCCAAGGCAATTGGCTGCCAAGCCCTGCGATTTGAGCAAGAACATCAGACCCCCTATTTGTCTGCACATTCTGATAAATCTGCGTTAATTGATCTATCAGCCCGCGCGCAACAGGATATTCTGTTGAAACAAAAGCATTGGCTCGGTTGTATTGATTAGTGCGAGACTCAGCCAAGCTTTCGACAAACTTGGCATCTTGCCTGCGCTCAACAGCAAGTCGTTGAAACTGCTCATTCAATGTATTGTCTTGATTGCGAGGAACAATTTCACCACCAATGATTCTATCTACGCGCTGCTGGTAATCCTTAACTTCGCTTTCCAAGCCAGGGATTTCATTAAGCGCCTGCTGCGTTCCTTCAGTCCGAAGCGCACCAATCCTAGCGCGCTTTGCGCGGATTTGCTCATCAATCCACTGAGGATTGTCTTCATTCCGAAGCACAGAATAATCAAAACCCTCAAGCCTGCGCTGCGCTGTTGAACTCGCATATGGTGATGCCGGTTCAGCACGTTGCCCAGGGGCAGGCGGCGGCGTCTGAGGCTGCGTTGCAGGAACAGCAGGCGCTTCACGCCTGCCTTCAGTAGCCCCCTCTGCTGGCGGCGCTGTGGGCTGTCCAGCCGGTGCAGCACCAGGGGCAGGCGCTTCACCAGGACGCCCAGCAGCAGGGGCTTCAGGGCCGCCAGGAGCCCGGCTAGCAGAAACAGCGCCAACCCCAGAAGCGCCACCAGCAAGTGAGCCCAGCATCTGCCGATAACGCCTGTTGTACTCCTCAAGGCTGATTTGCTGGCCGGTCGCCTTATCAAGGTAGAAAACACGATTGTCGGCACCAAGGCGCCGCTCATACATGGATTCAAAGCGTTGCAGAAGCTGAAGGTTCCGCAAGGACTCTTCAACATCCACACGCCGCTCTGCGGTGGCCGCCTGCTGCGCCTGGATGCCAGTCTGCTCACGGGCGCGTTGCTGCTCTTCAAAGCGCGCCTGCATGCCGCCATAGGTTTCAGCAGCCGTCCCAAGCCCCTGCAAAATAGCAGAGCCAAGATAGCGGCTAGGTGAAGAAGCCATGCCAGCAAGGCCAGCAAGCAGCGGAACAAAATACTGCTGATTGCGCTGCATCCAATCCGGTTCTGGCCGCTCCATCTTAACCAAGCCGCGCTGGGGGCGCTGCTGACCAGCAAGTCGCGCAAGATCATCAGAAGCAACAGGCCGATTTTCTGGCGCGCGCGCGCGCACTTCAGCGATCTGATCTTCAGTCACGCCGGGGAAATACCGGATGACTTTTGCAGCATAATCGGGATCACCACCGGCATTGTAATTGGCAGCCAAAGCCCGCGCAGCAGCGACAGGATTGGACCAATCAACATTCGGATTGCGCGCCGCAATGTAGGAGGCTGAAAAATCAATATTGCGGCGAGGATCGCGCAAATCTTCTTCACCCACAGGATTTAAGCCAAACCCTGGCCTGCGCGCCGTGCTTGGTAAAATCTGCCCTAGACCGATTTCTCCAGCCTGCCCACGCGCTTCAGGATTGAAGGCAGACTCATGGCGCAAAACAGCCCCAAGAACATGCGGAGGCACACCTCTCTCACGCGCTACTTCCTCGACTATTGAACGATATTCTTCTGGAATTTCAGGGCCACCACCCTGTTGATATCCTTGGCGCGGAACCAATCCACCAGAAGAAAAGCCCATGCCGCTGGCCATTGAGGCGAGCTTGATCATGGTCATGATATCATCGCCGGTCGTGCGCCCAGGCGCAGCAGGCTTGGCAGGCTGCAAGCCTTGCGGCTTTACAGGGGCGCTAATGTCTTCAGGCACATATTCATTTTCGGCTTGGCTATAAGGCATGCCGCCCATCGCATAATTGCCGCGAGCGGCGCCACCATGCGCCAATCCAAGAGCATCAGCTAACTGAGCGCCCCAACTACCTTCCCACTGAAGATTTCCGCCATGACCCAATAAGCCACCAGACGGGCCAGTGGTTTGAGTAACAGTCTGACCACCAGAAGTAATTTGCCGCGTGGATTCTGGACTTCCTAACAAGCCGCCTTTAATACCTTGATAACTCTTGGAGATAGTTTCAGGCATTTTTTGGATGTCTTGAACATCACGCATAGCCTGCCGAACATCATAAGGAGGCGGCTGACGCACAGGATCAGCCCGCATCAACTGACGATTTGCAGCCTGCATCAGCGTAGAGCCATAAGGCCCCGCCTTACCCATGCCGCTGCCATACATCCCAGCCTTCCCATAAGGGAACATACCCTGGTGGGAATTAACAAGAGCATTGATCTGGGCCAGGATGTCATCACCGCCCGGCGCACCACCGACAGCATACCCACGCCCGGCATCCTCACGGAACACGCTGCCGCCATAGGCAGAAGCATCACCCCAAGGGTTCAAACCACCGCCATAAGCCTTCGGCGCCCGCGCCGCAGCGGCATCAGTGGCCTTGTCATAGTCAACAGTCTTATAGCCACCCGCCAAGCCAACAGCCTCTGGGTGCTTCTTCTCAACATCCTGCGCCACCAAGCCGATCCGCGTGGCAGGCTCGCCTTTATAGCGGTAACGCACAATGTCCTGGCCGTCATACGTCTTACCGATGGGCTCAATGTCATCCTTGAGCCGCTTATCGGAGAAGAACGAAGAAGGCTGCGTTGTGGTCGTGGTTGAACCAGACAGCGCACCCGTCCCCATCGCAACATTCGCCAGGAACTGCGCCACTTGGTAGGGGTAGCCCTGCTGTTGCAGAAACTGGTTGTAGTACGCTTGATTTTCGGCCTGCCGGGTCTGCTGTTCCAATTGGCCAGCACCAAGCTGCGCCTGACCGCCCTGCAACGCAGCCTGCTGCGCCGCGCCGCCAATACCTGTCAGACCCTGGCTAACGCCAGCACCCATGCCGTACAGCCCCTGGCCAAGCCCTTGAAGCTGCTGCGCGGCGCCCATTTGCTGGGCATACTGTTGCTGCGCCAGGGCAGCCTGCTGCGCGGCAGTGCCAGCACCCATGCCATAAAGCTGCTGGGCAGCCTGGGCGCCCTGCCCAAACAACTGCTGGCCAATGCCCGCCTGCGCCTGCGCAGTCCCAAGCCCCTGGCTGGCAAGCTGCTGCGCCAGCGTCTGCTGCGCCTGGGCCGCACCCATCTGCTGGCCATACTGAAGCTGGGACAAGGCAGCCTGCTGCTGCGATGTCTGCGCGGCCTGATTAAACGCCTGCTGGCCCAGCGCAGCCTGCTGCTGCGCCATACCCAAGCCCTGACCAAACAACTGCTGGCCCAACGCCGCCCGCTGCTGCGCGGCAGAAAGGTTCTGCCCAAAGCCCTGCTGGCCAATTCCAAGCATTTGCTGCGCGGCCTGCTGCTGCGCCAGCCGGTTGGCCTGCTCCGCCGCAAGCTGAAGGCCCTGCTGCTGCTGGGCCGTAGACACCGCCTGACCGTAGCCCTGCTGGTAAATGTCACCCATTGCCTTGGCCGTGGCGAGGCCCTGCTGCTGGGCAAGAACAGCCTGGGCAATACGGCCACGATCACCACCAAAGGCGCCGCCTTTGATTTGATCCCCCAGAATGCTTTGCTGCTCCATCTGCTGCTGCTGCCGCAAGGCGCGCATCGTGGGTTCAGCAACCGACTGAATGTAGGGCGACATATAGCGGTCAACGCTCAAGCCTTCCGGCGTAAGCTGCCGCGCGCCAGCAAGGCCATACTGCGTGGCCAATTCCTGATAAGGCGATCCGGCGGCCTGGGCCGCGCCAATACCACGGTAAGCTTCTTGCTGGATCGGCTGGGTGGCAGAAGCCGCTGCACCGAGAGCCTGCCCGGCTGCACCCATGTAGGGTTGAGCCTGCCCCTGCGCGCCCATGATGTTGGCAATGGCCTGATGCGCCATTGGCGTAGCCGTGGACATCGCGCCAAGGATGTTCTGAGAAGACTGGGCCTGAAGCGGTGAGGTAACGCCCGCAATATTCCCCAGGCCAGTCAAAGCCGTCCCATAAACGGGCTGAGATTGCGCCGTGCCAGACGCCAGAGCCTGCTGACCGGCCTGCTGGCCAGCCAATTGGTTGATCATAGAAGCCTGCTGCAACGGCGCGGCAGCAGCCAAGCTGCCACCAACCTGCTGCGTGGCAGCCTGATAATAGGGCTGCGCCTGAGAGGCACCACCGAGAAGAGACTCGGTGGCACCCTGGTAGTAAGGCTGCGCCATACCGGCAGCCTGATTGATATTGGCAACACCTGCCTGCTGTGTCTGGCTAAGAGGCGCAACAAATTCCCCGCCATAAGGCTGAAACGGAATATTGCCCGTTTCTTCAGCCCTGGTGTTTACGGAATTATACCGGGCCAATACTTCTGGCGGTATGGATACCGAAGAGGTACTTGTTTGGCTCTTACCACCACCGCTCATGATGCCTCTTTCCAGCCCCCTGTTTGGGCTTGATACAAGAAATACACCCCGGTCGGCGCACCGAACTGCCTTTCGTACATCCGAATCTTAGCGGCTGTACGATCATTGCTCAACACACCGATCATCAAGGGAAGCTGCATCTTGTCAGATGTTTCCTTTGCGAACCGGCACAGTTTAGCAGCCCTGCCGCCTTTCGCGCTACGGAAATCTGGATGCACAAAAATCGCCCGCTCCTCAAGGACCGGGTTGTCAGAGTACCAGACATGGCCAACCCGCAACAGGATGGCAGCCTCTGGCTTCTCTCCAGGCGCCCCAATCACCCCCACAATACCAGATTGCAGGGTAAGGGCCGGGTAAATCTCATTCAAAAGCTTCATTGGGTTAGGAACGACAAACCCATTTTCGTCGCAAGCAAGCATGGCCAATTCCATCAGGCCATGGACATCTTCAGCCGTACCAATACGGACCTTAATATCGTCCGACATGTCTCAATCCTTCTTTGGACCGGGAAGGGATTTGAGGGTTTGAATCGTCTTCTGCCGGTATTGTTTCACATATTCATCCAGCATCCTGTGGCCGTCCTCCATAGAGCCACTGCCTAAATGTATAACATCTTGCGGGCTGATGATGTATTCCCCACCCGCTACAACCACAGGAACCGTTTCTACATCCGCAAAAGCCGGGTTCTTGTGGGGTTCGCGATCCCCCTCTGGATCACGAAATATCTGGTCGGCAACCTTAAACCCAGCCATGGAATTACCCTCACCCATGGCCGAAATGATGTCTGCCGGAATAACGTAAGAGCCTGAAGCCACATGCACCGGCAGGTGATCTGTCCTGCCCGCCACCGCGCTGTGGATCGGCCCAACATGGATTTTGTCGGGCTGCGGGTTCGCCGCACCCAATTGCATGCCGCCCTCGGCAGCCTTCTTCCTGGCGATGTTCAACGCCGCCGCAATTGCCTGATCACGCGGATGCCCGGCATGGATCATCTCCCTAATGTTGGAAGATACCGTTTCCTGCGATTTCCCGCGCTTCAAAGGCATGGCTATGTCCCCACCGAGTAGGTGACGTTGAACTGCTGCCCAGTGCCGGTAATGATCACCAGACCCGTGTTGAACAGCAAATTAAGCTCAACCACACCAACAGTATTGCCCACCACAGCCAACATGTTGGCCGCCGTGGCGGCGCCAACACTTGAGCAATTGTGAATGGCACCAACCGTCGTTCCAGCAACCGTCACAGACACATTAACCAGCCGCCCAGGCCCCGTATAAACCACCGCGCTGGCAGCATAGGTCTGCGAAGTGTTGGTTCCAAAATACCGCGCAAGGGTCTGGTTGACCGTATTGATGGCCAGAACACCGTTCTTCTGAATAGTTGCGATATCGTCTAGGCTTGCCATCCTCAGAACTTCCCATCTGCCGAGAAACGATAACGCATGGCACCCATACGCCAGAACGAATCGATATCATTGCTTTCAATGCGGATCGATACCAGACGCCCCCTGAAACGCGGCGAAATATACTGCGTGGCCTGGGTCACATCATAAGGGCCATACACCCTGGGCGTATCGCCTGGGTAATTCAGCACATAGAAGGTAATCAGCAAATTGGCGTCCTGAACGCCAGCATACAGGCCCCACTTAGCATCAGGCCAGAACTGGTCGATGTAAGTCAGCACATCAGCTTCAGACAGCACAAAATAACCCGTCTGGAAGTAAGATGTCATCGGCTGGCCATCAGCATTCACCGAAGTCTCATGCTGATAAATGATGCCCTCTGGCGTAGAGCCAATCGGCGGCCCCAACACAGACTGGTTAATCCAAGCAGTGCGAGATAACGTCCCGAAGTCCCACTGGTTCAAACCGACATTATATTTGACGTAGGCGCTGATCTCGCCGCCATTACCAATCGTCGGGTAGAACCAGGAAATCTCATTGAACCGCGAATTGGGCGCCACCCTGATCTTGTCCAGGTTGGTCGTGTCCAAATCCTGAAAGATCACATCCCAAATCGGGCAAGGGATGCCCTGCACCCCATTCGGCGACAACGCAAAGAACTGGCTCTGCGACATCCAATAAACAACACCATTCAACGAAGCGGCAGCTTTCGGCGCAATCAACCCGCAGCCAGTGCCAATTTCATTGAACGAATACACATAGGGCGCACCCACATACTGCATCGCCCACAAGGCCAAGTCGGTCCAGATCAAGCCCTGCTGCGGCCCCTGAATACATCCGATGATCTTTGAACCCTTCGGGATACGGTAAGACCCGGCCTGATTGGTCGGCAGGGCAACCCACTGCTGGTAATTCTCAATGTCGCACCAACGCAGCAAAAGCGGGTCTTGGACCCCATTGAAGGTCGATCCCCAGGCTATGATCTGCCGCTGCGGCATCGCCACGAAAATCCCGGCATTGGCCACAGGAGCCTCTGGAATGACGTTCAGCGTGGGCGAGTTGGCCTGCGGCGACCACGCATAGATCGGGCCGCCCAAAGGATCAGACACAGCAGGCCCAAAGGTCAGACCATTCGGGCATGCAATCAGCGTGTCACCCCAATTGTCCAGCGTCCAATCTTCGGCATACAGCGGATCGCCAGTGGTCGGCGTGACCGTGGTGATGCCAGACCCATAACCGCCAGTGCCATAACCACCGACACCATACCCAGAGCCTGTAACCAAGGCGCCATAGGCATAGTAATAGTCATACGCTGCATCACCACCATTGATAGACGCGGTGGCTGTGGAGGTGGCTTCCTGGGATGCGCTGATCACAAAGACGCTGGAACTAGACACTTCCGTAACCGTGTAATTCCCAAACAGCGTCACACCACCAAGAGAGGTGGAAACAAGGATCGGGAAAGTGTCTCCAACAGCAAAACCATGATCCGGCAGCGTGACATCCACAAAAGGCGAATTGGCAGTCGTATCAAACTGCGCAACCACCCCACCATTCACCACGGCACTCGTCGGTATTTGCGGATCGCCCAGAACAGTCGTTAGATCGATTGTATAGGTGTTCGCGCTGGCCTGGGATGTACGGTAGAAACCAAAGATAATGACACCGCCAACAGAAATATGAGTCAGCACAAAGACCGAATCATAGTTTGAGATATTGCTGGCCGTGTCTTCAATCGTTACCGTGTTGGATGATGTGGTGGTGGTAACACTCACAGGAACATCATGCCGCTCTACAAACGGCGCCAGATCAATCGCCTGACCGTTCTTGATGACGTATATGGGGGCGCCAGCCAAGGCAGAGGGCGACTGACAGCCCACCGCAAGATACTGCTGGCTGTTGGTATCCTGCCAAGCCAGCAAGGCCCTAGGCGTGGCTCCCAAGGCTGTTGGGAAGTATCTGGTCCAACCGCCAAGCTTCTGCGGCAGCCCAATTCCTTGCCGATCAGAGACAAAGCGAATGAACTGCGATTCGGAAATCGCGGCCTCGTTCAACGCTAGTGTGCGGTTCTGATCGACACCAGGAACAAGGCGAAGTGTAGCGTGGGGCATCTATCAGCCCCTCGTCGGCGTGGCGACAACAGCAGGGGACATTGAAGTCCAGCCAGCCGATTGGAACTTCTTCCGCGCCTCTTCCACCATCGCGCTGCGCAACAGCGTCTGGTACTGCGTTTCGTAATTCACCGGCATCTGCGGATCATTTGCCGCCGCCGAGATGAAGTTTCGCTGGAAGGCACTGATGTAGATCATCGACGCCATGATCAGCAGATCAGGCAAATACAGAGAAACGAAAGTAGACGGGTTGGCCACTGAAAGCGAATCCGGCCTGAACGTCCCCACAATCTCAACGGTATATGTGTTGTCAGGCCAAGGGCCTAAAATAATGGTGTTCTGGTTCAGCATGGCAAAATAAGTGGGAACAGTAGCCGACACCTGATTGGGGTAATTGTAATTCATCCACTCCTTGGTCACAGGCAGCAAAGCAACCCGCGTCCCATTGTTAGGCACGGGGGTGCCAGGAGGGGTGATAATGTTCACTTCCTGCACAGTAATGAAATCCGCCACCGGGAAGGTGAGGGTGCGGCCATTTACAGCGGTGGTGTAAGAACTGATTGACGTAACCGTGCTGAGAAGGTCCAGATCGCGGTAAATCCGGTTCTCCGCATAGGTGATCATCTGCGGAAGGATTTCCACAAAATTGGGGTCATTCGACGCCACAACCGCCATGGTGGCGATTTCGTCCACATACTGGCTGTACGTTAAACCTGTGGTCATAAGCGAAACCCCTTACCGGGAGGGACATTAACCCAGTCTTTTACCCCAAGTCATTTGATATTTCTACGGATAGCCTCATCTTTGGCCTTGGAACCCGCCGAAGAGCCGAAGTAATAGGCCACCACGCCGCCCCAGGCAGTCCCGAGAGTGCCAAGCATGACAAGCATAGCCTCCGATCCGCCATGCTGCGGCAGGCCATTCTTGAGCATATAAAACAGCACCCCGAAGTATCCAGCCGTAATCAAACCCGCCAAAACACGGGGCGTCCAATCCCTGGTGGCAACTTCCCGGCTGCGCGCACTGTCACGATCCTGAGAGGCAATCCGCTCCAGATCGATGTCCAATTCGCGCATCTGCACTTCAAACGACCGCTCGGCTCGCTTCAAGGCCAGAAGCTGCTCTGGGGTGGCCATGGCCGCCGCCTGCACCAACTCTGCCTCAGACCCGTCAGGCTTGCCCAGAAGGGCCTCAGAAATGGCCTTGGTGGCCATGCCAGCCAGGGGGCCGCCCACCGCGCTGGCGATGCTTGGGGCTACCGTCCGAACCAGATCAAGCAGCTTATCCATCCTATTTCTCCAGCATAAAGGTGAGGTTCTGGTGGCGCGGATATGTCACCACCCGCTCACCCTCTGGGCATTTGTACTTGATGGTCGCCAACAGCGTTGCCCGGCCTGGGGCAATTGTCTCCTTGTCGGCAATATCCAGCGTATAGGTGAAGGTGTCGATCTCAGGGCCTGCCGGGCCGGTAAACCGGCTCATGCTGGGGGTGGCTTCATGAACCACCCCGGCGCCGTCCCTGACCGTCACAGCAAAGCCCTCAACAGAACAATCGTCCCGCTTCTTCACCCTGGCCACGGTCACCGTCACGGGCTGCCCGATCTTGGCAGGCTCAATCCTGAAATGCTCCGGCGCCCAAGCGATGATCTCATTCTTGAACCAGCCAAACTTCTCCCCGGCAGTGTAACCGCCAACAGCCAGCGCAAAGCTGGCAGTCATGAATTGGACAACAGGGGTAAGCTTCGGCAATTCCATCCTAAGATGCGACCTCGCCCTCCGACATAAACTTCACATTCGCCTGCAACCTAGCATCTTCAGGGGCATGCTCCAAAGCCAATTTGGCCTGCTCCATGGCAATGTCCTTCAGCCCCATGTTCCAGGCCGAAATTGACGCTAGATCATGCGCCCAGTACCCCCACACAGCCGGATCACAGGTATAGACCAACTGCTTGTCCTTGATCTGCAAGGCCCGCATCGACATGGCAAAGCACTCTGGCCACCGCCGCTGCCGGTACAGCATCATCGCCAGATCACACCAAGGCTCACGGGTGTTTGGGGCCTCAGAACAGGCTAAATGCAGGAATTTTTCCGCCTCATGCGGCTGTCCAAGCTCTAAATGCGCCTTACCCAGCAGCCGGTAGGCATAGCACCGCTCATTTGACCAATTGGCCCCAGGCAGCGCCAGATACCGATGCAGGGCTTCTACCGCTTCCTGCCACTTACTGTAGAAAGTAAGCTCTCGGGCGTAATAGAAGGCATTGCGCGGGCAGTGCGGGTCTTCCTTTACCGACAATTCCAACAGATCGATGTATTGCCCCCGGCTTTTGGTCGGATCAGGGTGATGGCTGACCAGCAGCATGTCGGTATAGGCATAGACCTCCTTGGTCCTGCCATCCGGCCTGGGGTATTCGTGGCAGGGATGGTGCCAATGATAGCCATGCCGGGCGAAAATCTTCTCATACTGGAACCGAATGCCGCAGCCCCAGTCGAAATAGTACCGCAAACGGGTGGTTTCGGGCGTCCAAACGCGCTCAATCTCCTCCCGCCAGCCCGGCTCCATCACCTCATCAACATCCAAGGCAATTACGATATCAATGTCACGCGGTAAGAGCGCCAAAGCAGCATTTCTAGCGTGATCAAATCGCCAAGGAGAGATGCAAATCTCATGGACCGTTGCTCCGCAATCCCTGGCAACCTGGATTGTGTCATCGGTTGAGCCAGTATCGGCGATCATAATCAGATCGGCATCCTTGGCGCTATCGCAAAAGCGCTTAACAAACTGCGCTTCATTCTTACTGATGGCGCAAACGGCAATCTTTAGCCTTTCAGACATTTTCCCCTCTGTCTTTCAGGTTCCAACGGGTCGCATATTCAGGCCGATTGTCCCACAACCATGGCAAAGCATCATGGTAATTCTTCCAATCGTCTGGGCCTAATGTAGCAGACCCCACATGATGAACATATGCCCTGGAGATATAATGCTCAAAGCCAAGCCGGGCTAAATCCTCACACAAAACATCATCAGAATACCAATTCAGGGGCGGAAACTGGACCGCCGTGAAAGCTCTTTTACTGATCCAGGCCAGGATCGGCGACAGCGTATGTGTGCGCTTAATTTGATTGCCGGGGTTTTTCTTGATGCTCTGCAAACCGCGCACATTGTCAGACCATGTGCCAACCAACCCCAGTTTGGGTGTGGTCAGCTTGAGGGCCTTAACGTCTTCCAGCAGTGTTTTGATGGTGCTGGGGGTCAAGACAATATCATCATTGGCGATCAGCATCTCAGAACAGTCCTGAAAAGCATCCGCCATGGCGTAGTTATACGCCTCTCCGAAGGTGCTGTGGCTTGTGCAATAGGGCCGGATTGTCACCAAGTCGGCAGCATATGCCGCTATGCTCTGGCGCAGCACTGAGAAGCTTTTTGAGCCTCTTGTGCAGACAACCAAGGTGATCACTTGTCTGCTTTCTTGTCCAACTTATCAAAAATCTGCTTCAGGATGTCCTTAACCTCAAGGATATCCTGCCGGTAATCATCCTTGCTGACGTATGATGTATGAAGCTCGCGCTCAATTTCTTTAAGATCAGCTTGCAATGTCGTCACGGCATTCCAGATGGTGCGCAAGACCCAGCCAAAGACTGTGCCGACAATGCCTATGCCAGCATTGATCATGTCCTGGGTCATGGCGATTACTCTGGCTTAACAGGCCAATTCACTGCCCAAGGGAAGCCAGCTTGCGCTGGAACATCCCGCAGGGCCTGCCTGTAATCCGCCATCGCCTGCGGCACCGCTGCCCCAGCCTCAAGGGACTTAGTTACCACCCAATCCGTTTTTGCCAGCCGGTCATCCCGGTCAGCCCTTACCGCCTTGGCCTGATCTGCGTCCTTTGCAGCCTTGTATGCCGCCTCTTGCTCCGCCGCCGTGGCGTCTGGCGTGTCTGTAAAGATCGGCCCAAGGACATATTTGGTGAACCACTTGCCGTCAGCCTGCTGCTCAACACCCTGGCGCATCGAGTATTGATACACCGTGCCGCCAGTAGCCTGCGCCCCCTCAAACACGGGATCAACGCCAATAGCTTCCATCACCTCTGGCGTGAGGGTTTCATAGGATGGCCCACCATTGGCCAGCAGATAGGCGCGCAGTTCGCTCTCGAACATCACGGCGCCAGTGGATCGAATGCGAATTTCCATGATGTCCTCTTAAGATATGGCCAGATAAACAAACGTACCACCATTAGCATTGATAGCCGCTGGCGCTGTGCTGCTGATTTCAAAGCCCGCGCTGTAGGTGTCGATGTAGTCGGTGCTGGTGACTTCAGCGGCGGTGCTGTTTAGGAGAAGGTAAGGATCATTACCCGCCACAATCCCACGCGCGCTATCCCAGACATACCAATCGCCAGTGCTGTCGGTGCGCTTGATTAGGACGAAACGTGCGCCGCCAGTAAAGCCGCAGTTGATCTGGTTGGTTGTGCCTGTGCCGGTATAGGAGCCGACCTTGGATACGCCTGCGACTGTGGCGAAAAGGTAGGCGACATATGTATTGCCACTACCATTAACATGAATTTGGTTGCTTAATGTAAAAACAGACGATGTAGGGGCGGTATTGTTCCAAAATGTGCCGGTGCCTTCAGCATTTGTTTGATTTAAAATTAAGAATTTTGTTGCTCCTAAAGTTTGTGAATATACAAACCAGTTATAAGCTGCCGATCTGTTTTTCACAATCATTAACTCGGGCGTCAATCCCAAATTATGTGTTTGGGTTGCTCCTGTAGTTGAATTTCCCGTATAGCACACCACATCAAAGAAGCCGGGGGCGCGGCGGAAGTTTTCATAAACATATGAAAGACTTCCTTGATCAGCTGCTACTTGAAAACCAGTATTATTCCAATATCTTGCGGTTGGTGCATTAATTTCTGCCGCAGTGCTATTTGATTCGAGATATTGCGCGGAACTTGTTGTTGTTGATGAAGCGCCTCGCAGACGATCCATAAAACCCCTTGATCCGCCAGACCCCCTATCCATTGAAATTTGCAAATCAACAGGGAAGTTTGTTGTAACTGCTGTTCCAATAGCGGCTGTCACAGCATTTGGACTAAACACACTCGTCCCCGTAGTCGGCGTCTTCATCGGGCCACGGCGGATGGCGATGTAGATGAAAGTATCTGACGGACCAACAGCCGCGCTGCTTGGGGTAAACCCTGTGGCGTCTATACCAATATAGTTTTGTCCTGTCGCTTCTGCATTACTAAGATTTGCAAGCAAATACGGCTCAGTGTTTACTGTTGGATCAGCAACAATTCCACGCATAGTGTCATACAAATACCACGAACCGGCTGCGTTAGACTGTTTCATCAAAACAAATTGTGGTTCATACCCGAGAGTTATTTTACTTGTTCCAGTGAACGACCCGCAGCTAATCACATTGTCCGTGCCGGTAGCGCCAAAGCCGCCTGCATCATGGGCAAAGAGATAGGCGACGTAGGTTGCGTTTAAAATATCTGCATCGCCAGCAGGCTTAAAAGTGGTAGCGGTTGGAGTTGCTCCAAGCATATTATTAGCGGCTGATGCTGCTGTTGAATTAAGCACCAACATCCCGCTCGTTCCAATTGTCCTGTGATAAACAAACCAATCGCCTGTTGAATTTGTACGCTTAATAATAATGCAGCCAGGAACACTCCCTAAAGAATGGCTTATATTCGGCTCTGTAAAACCCGTTCCCGTATAAGTCACAACATCAAAAAACTTCGCCTGCTTGCGGAAGGTCCAGGAGGCGTAGGTAGCAGAACTAGCGTTTGTTCCACTTGCTGTTCCTAAGTTGAACCCGTTGTTGTTAAAGCTAATACCGTTAGCGCCATAATTTGATTCTGCTTCTGTTGAATTTGGAGTTATTCCCTTTCCAGCACCTCTTGCAGTATCAAACAAACGATGATCGGTGGCACTTGACCTTGATTTAACCCAAACCGCTCCACCCTTACCACTCAGATCAATCCCATTCGTGATGGTCTGCGTAGAACCATTCCCCGTATACAAATACGTCGAGAACACATCTTCGATGTAGTTGGCGGCAGTGGCAGACGCACCAAAACCGTAGCCCTTTGCAGATGCGGCGCCTTGGGTAATTACGGTTGGCATCTATAATCCTCAAGCAAACTTGGTTTGAGAAGCAAACACCGTGAAAGCGGCGCTGCCGGTCTTGATGATGGTATAGGTGTACACATCAACAGAAGACGCATTGCCCTGTGTCGGGGCAGTACCGCCCTGCCATTTCGGCGTGACCGAAGAACCATCTACCTGTACCGCGCTGTTATAGTACGCCGTGGCACCCTGGGTCACAAGAAAAGCCACCGTAACAGCCTGCCCCGTGGACATTGCTGTATTCAGCGAAGTGCCAGAAGAAGCGCGGAAGTTCACCGTCCAGTTAGCGGAAGCATTGGACGTATAGTAAATCACGCTCTGCGTGGTCACATCATAAGCAATGGTGCCAGTAGCCGCCGTGGCAGATACAGTGGCAGTCTCAGCTATATCCTGCACCACCATAGCCAGCGCGCTGCTAGACCCATTGAACGTCTGCGTGGCCGTAAACGTGGTGGCAGTACCCGGCGCAACATAATCCGTCCCAGCCGTGGCTGCGGTGAACGCAGAGGTGCCATTGCCCTTCAGCACACCCGTCAGCGTGGTGGCGCCAGAGCCGCCCTTGCTGACGCCCAGAACCCCGCTGGTATTAACCCCAGGTGCCAGATTGGATAAGTCGCGCGGGATCGTCATTGCGGAGCCTCCGGCCAGATAATATCCCAGGGGAACCCAGGCTGGAAAGGAATATCACGCAGAGCCTTGCGATATACCCCCCAGGTCAAGGCATCAGGCGGCGAGTCAGGAAGCTGCGTCCAATCGGATTCCGCCAGGAGCCTGTTGCGCTGATCCCGCACCGACCGTGCCTGCTGCTCATCCAAAGCCGTCTTGGCCTCGTCTGGCATATCTATCGCCACATAGTTGCGATACCACTTGCCATCAGACATCTGGATCACACCCTGGCGGGCGGTGAATTGATACCGAGTGGTCTGAGGCTGCGGGCCTTCAAAGATCACATCAGCCTCAAAGCTGTCCAGAAGCTCTTCCGTAAGCTGCGGCGGAAAGCTGGTGGACGGATGCAAGGCGCGGAACTCAGAGTCCGTCACCACCACACCCGCATCTCGCAATCTGATTTCCATGGCTTCCCTCTACGCTATGGCAAGGAAAATGAACGTACCACCATTGGCATTAATGGCGGCTGGCGCCGTGCTGCTGATTTCAAAACCCGCGCTGTAAGTGTCAACGTAGTCGGTGCTGGTGACTTCAGCGGCGGTGCTATTTAGGAGAAGGTAGGGATCATTGCCCGCCACAATCCCACGCGCGCTATCCCACACATACCAATCGCCTGTACTGTCGGTGCGCTTGATTAGGACAAAGCGGGCGCCTCCAGTAAAGCCGCAATTGATTTGGTTGGTGGTGCCGGTGCCAGTGTAGGAGCCGACCTTGGATACGCCTGCAACTGTGGCGAAGAGGTAGGCGACGTAATTATAAACGCCGTTTACCCGCCTGTTACTTGTATTTAACGTGTAGGTTGTGCTTGTTAAATTTGTTATATCAGTTGATGGAGCAGTTGAAGAGTCAGCAAAGGCAGCAGTGTTATTAAGATAGCCCCCAACAATAGATGGCCCGCTATTGTAATGAACAACCCAATCTTCGCCTGTAAAATTTCTTACTTTAGTAATTACTAATTGTGGCGAGGTGCCAAGGTTATGATTAACAGTAACACCAGATACACCTGTCCCCGTATAGCACACCACATCAAAGAAGCCGGGGGCGCGGCCAAAATTCCAAAATATCATACTACTTCCAGTCCAAAAGCTTGGCATTTGAAAGCCAGTGTTATCCCAAGCCCTGACTGTAGCTGTTACTGTAGATTCGGCGGCAGTGCTGGATGTTATTAAACGCTGCCCACTTTCTGTTGTTGTAGAACTAACCCCACGCAATCTGTCGTATGCCTGTACTTGCCCACTTGTCCGAAGGGCAAACATTTGCAAATCAACCGGAAAATTAGTCGTTAGCTTCGTGCCAGTAGTAGCACTTGACGCAATCGGACTAAACACACTCGTCCCCACAGTCGGCGTCTTCATCGGGCCACGGCGGATGGCGATGTAGATGTAGGGTTTATTGCTGCCTAATGAAGTTCCATTAAAACCAGTTGAATTTGAGTATACAGACCAACCAGACGTTTCAGCATCTGCAAGGTTTGGGATTAAAACGCTATTTAACGCAGATGTAACCCCAAACCCTCTCATATTATCTTGAATAAACCAGCTTTCTGCGGCGGTGCTGGCTTTTATCATTAACCATTGAGGCTCATAACCCAATGTGACGCTAAAATCATTTGATGCAGTAGTCGTGAACGACCCACAGCTAATCACGTTGTCCGTGCCGGTAGCGCCAAAGCCGCCTGCATCATGGGCAAAGATATAGGCGACGTAGGTTTTACCGTTACCATTAACCGAACCGTCATTGCCAACACTAAAAACTGAGGATGTCGGTGAGGTATCATTCCAATACGTTGAAGATGTTGAAGCGGCAATAGTATCCTGTAGCCACAAGTATTTTGTTGCACCTATAGACCTATGATAAACGGCCCAGTATTCTCCGGCTGTTGAAGTGCATTTCACAATAATACACCCAGGAACAGAACCAAGATTATGTGAAATAGTACGCCCAGAAGTACCATTCCCCGTATAAGTCACAACATCAAAAAACTTCGCCTGCTTGCGGAAGGTCCAGGAAACCATGGTTGTACCATTGCTATTTACATCACCGTATGCACCCAGAGTAAATCCAGTAGATGTAAATGCAGTCAAAGAAGTGCCAGCAACATTATTTGCGGCTGTTGAATTGGTAACAAGTTGATTCGTCGCGCCACGAGCGGTGTCAAATACAGAATTGGGTTGTGCGGCGCTTCTACCTTTTGTCCAAACCATTCCACCTTTAGTAGATAAGTCAATACCATTCGTTATGGTTTGATTAGCCCCCGTACCCGTATAAAGATACGTCGAGAACACATCTTCGATGTAGTTGGCGGCAGAGGGCGTTACACCAAGATCGGCGCTAAACATAATTCGCCCTCACAGCGTATAGTTCTGGCCGACGACACGACCAATCCAGTTGGTCCCATCCGCCGTGAAACCAAACAAGTCGCTCCTACTCGCCGTGCTGGTAATCGTTGGCGCCGTTCCAGACGGCCACTTCACAGCGGCGGGCCATGTCACAGTGCGGCTACCCGTGGCATCTTGCTTCTCAATCAGCAGGAAGGAACGACCGGCAGTAGCCGTGGGGAAGGTGTAAGTGACGTTCCCGGTCAGCGTGAGGATTTGCACAGAGCCGTTGGCCAGATCAATCGTGTAGGCCGTGCCGGTGTTGGCAGTGACAGTTTCTTCTGTGTAGCCGTTATTGATGGTCGGAGCTTCAAGCGTGAAACTCGTCAGCGAATTGGTGTTACCAACCGTGCCTGCATTGTTGAACAGCGCATAGCCAGACGTACCGCCAGAAACCGTGGTGCTGTTGATCGTGACAGAGTTAGGGCCAGCAGCACCCGTAGGCCCGGTAGGACCGCCAGCGCCTGTAGGCCCTGTCGGACCCGTGGCACCCAGGTTGCCCACCAGGAAGGACAGCACCTCAACAATGTCACCGGCAGAGCATGCAGATGCCAATGTGACGCTTGTGCCATTGGTGGCCGTATAATCGGCGCCATTCAGCAAAACACCATTCACATAGACTTCAATCACGCCAACCGTGTAGCTGACGGTAAACACCGTCTGGCCGCCGGTAGCCGTGAAAGATGTGCGGCTGTAAGCAGCAACGCCAGAAGAACCTGTCGGACCCGTAGGCCCAGTGGGGCCTGTAGGACCAGTCGGCCCAGCCACAGTTGAGGCAGCGCCAGTTGGACCAGTAGGGCCAATGTCGCCGGTAGGCCCAGTTGGACCTGTAGGCCCAATATCACCAGTAGGCCCTGTCGGACCCGTAGGCCCAATACCCCCCGTAGGACCAGTCGGGCCTGTGGGTCCAATGTCGCCGGTAGGGCCAGTCGGTCCAGTGGCGCCCGTAGGGCCTGTAGGACCAGTCGGGCCAGAAACATTGTAAGCAATAGTCGTGACAACATGCGATTGCGTGTTGTCGCGCATGTACAGATTTGCGGTCGGAGATGCCGACTGCGCCTGCACATAAACATTCACCAAAATTCGGCTGGTTACACTGCCCAGCGTGGCAGCAGGCACATACAGATCATATTCGTAAATGGTTGGCGTTGAAACAGATACAGGCGTACCAGTGGCATAAGAACCCGTTGCCAGCGTCTGCAACACAGTCGTGCCATCCGCAGCAACTTCCTGCACCTGGGTCCAAAAACGAAATGTCGATCCGCCGGAGTTGTGCGAAAACCAACCATGTAAGGTCCACAAGCCAGCAGCAAATGACGTATTATTCGGAACGCCAGCCTGCGTAACAAAAGACCCCAGAAGCAGCGGCACAGATGCGCTGGTGGAGATGGAAAGAAGCGTCTGAATCCCGGTATTCGGGATCACAAGCAAGTCATAAGCCTGCGGCCCAGTTGCCGTTGCTCCGTCAAGGAACAGCGTCAGGCCAGCAGACGTACCTGACGCACCCGTAGGCCCAGTCGGACCCGTGGCGCCGATGTCGCCAGTAGGCCCTGTGGGACCAACAACCCCCGTAGGCCCAGTCGGGCCAAAATCGCCGGTAGGGCCTGTCGGACCCGTGGGGCCAGCAACACCCGTGTCACCTGTCGGGCCAGTAGGCCCAGGAGGGCCGCCAGACGGTCCTGTAGGCCCCGCCGCGCCAGATGACCCAGTCGGCCCCGTAGGCCCTGGAGGGCCACCAGAAGGCCCCGTGGGGCCAATATCGCCTGTAGGGCCAGTAGGGCCGCTGCCTGTCGGACCAGTAGGCCCTGCGCCGCCGGTACCGCCCGTAGGGCCTGTGGGTCCAGAGATACCCTGCGCGCCTGTCGGCCCCGTAGGCCCAGTCGCACCCGTGTTGCCAGTATCGCCTGTAGGTCCAACAGGGCCGTTTGGACCTTGCGCACCCGTAGGCCCCGTAGGGCCAGTAAGACCGGCAGGACCAGTCGGCCCCGTTTCACCTGTAATGCCCTGCGGCCCCTGCACACCAGTAGGCCCAGTTGGCCCCATAGGCCCTGTAGGACCAGCCTCCCCCTGCGGCCCAACAGGGCCTGTAGGGCCAGGATTTAAGCCAGCAACAGCAGAAGTCGTCGTGCGCACCGACACACCGGCCTGCACGATTTCAAGCTGCTCAGTACCATTTAGCGCAATAGCTGGACCGAGATTCGGAATCTGCTGGTTCGACATTATAGCGGCCCCGTCTTCGGCACTTCATCGTAATTGTACGGAAGGCCAGGATCATTGTTACCAGGAGCATTTGGATCAGTACCCGGCTCTTCATTCAAGCCGCCAGGAGGCTCACCAGTCTGCTGCAATACGCGATCTTCATCAGTCTGCGTCACACGCACATTGCCGCCAATGATCGGAATGCCCGTCACCGGATCAACCGTGTTCTGGCCAGACGTATACCGGGTGCTGGTTTCCGCCGTCACAAAGTTCTGCACACGCGGGTTCATGATCGGCATCGGATCGGCAGGCACAACAATCGCGCGAAGCTGCTGCTGCGGCGTGTCATTGCATGGATTACACACCAACAGACGCTTATTGATCAGCGATGCGCCAGCCCAATCAAACTGCCAACGCAGATCAACGTGATTATAGCGAAAACCACACCGATCACATATCGCATGCGCTTGAGGGCTTCTTGCACTCGTTCTAGCGCGGCCAGCTTGGGAGGCATATGCCATCTATACCCCCATCAAGGCCTGAAATAGCCGCTGATCATCGGGCTGATATATTGCGAAGCCTGTTCGACGTTCTGAGCATCCGCAACATTATAGCTTTCATCAGCAATCGGCTTCAGCGTTGGGACCATCGCGGGCGCCCACACACGCGCCAGCCGATACGCCAGGGCATCCGCAAAAGCATCAAGCCAAAGATACGGGATTTCGACCGTCTGGCCACCGCTAAACTCCGAATCTTGCAACTGCCTTGCACGGTAGTAACGCAGATACTGCGCGCTGTTGCCATCCGGCACCGGCCACAGCGTGACGTTGCCGCTGATAAGGCGATCCTGCCAATAAACCGTGGGGAAGCCTTCCTGCTCCTTATTCGGGTAGCTGGAATACTCTGTGCGGCTTATCGGCAGGATCAGACGGTCAATGGGAGGAGAATTGCCGTCATCAATGCGGATGTATGCGTCAAGCATAACAACCGTGTTTTCAGGAACCGAATAAGTCGCCTGACCAGCAACAAGCGGAACAGTCTGCAAGTCCACCGCCCACAGGTTCACACCTTTGTTGGACCAATTGGCCAACACCATATTGGAAGCCATGCGCGCGGCTTCCATGTGTTCCTGCGTCAGTGAAGTGTTGCGTATGCCAATCAGATTGTAGGCATACAGAACAATCTCACCAAGCGATGGATCGAAGGTGTATGTCCCGCTGGTGGCCATATTTACCGCTGCGTCCCAGCCTGGAGGATTTGCAACGACACAGTGCCACTGCCGGTCGTGATGTTAATCGAAACAGCCTTGCAGGGAACCGTCAAAGAACCGCCGGTCTTGGCCGTGGCGCCGGAGAAACCAGAAGCGATGAACCAAGTTGCGGTTGCCGCGCTGTAGCCTTCCTCCATCGGATCATCAAACGAGTATTCGATGTTGAAGGTGGGCGTACCAGCGGTGATGTCGGCGCCCAGGCCAACATTGAACGGGGCAAGGAAATTATCAACAGCAACGACAGCACTGCGGCCAGCATTGGTGCGCGTAATAGTGGTGGTGGTCATTTGCTGCGGTCCTTCTTGCCAGCGCGCATCGCGGTGACGTTATCTACCAAATTTGGCCAGGGCCTGCCAGCAGCACGAGCGCGAGCCTTGGCATCTTTTACCTGCTCACGGCTCATATTGCGCTTCTTGGCATCATCGGGAGCATCTTTCTCCCAAAAGTCTTTCTTCGCCATGTCAGCAATCCCACTTCCGAAGCGATTTGTTGATCCTGCTATCAGGGTCACGCGCGGTTTTGGCAGAGGTCAATTTCGCCTTCATGCCTTCCATCCGGCTACAAAAACTGCGGCGCCGTGCGGCAGCCATCTCACTCTTCTGCGCTGTTTCCCGTGAAACAGGCGGCTTGATGTTTTTACCCTCTGCGCGAAGTGAGGCACGACCCTTTTCATTCAGGCCGCCTTCAGGGTTCTTACCTTCCTTGCGCGTCCATGCACCAGCCATAGCAACCTCCAGAGGAAAGATGGGGGCCGAAGCCCCCACCAATCACTGACCCATGCTGTCGAGCTTGCGGCCCTTGGCAGGGGTGCCAGCATGCGCGCTGGACAGCGGGTTCATGTTGGAACCAGCGCGGCCACCAGACTTGCGGGCCTTGCGACCAGCATGCATCTTGGCAGCAGCACCATGGACCTTGCCCATGGCCTTACCACCGCGCTTACGCTCTTCAGCGGCACCCATGATATTGGGAGCATTGACGCGGCGGGTTGGCTTAGAGGCCAAATCCTGTTCCCATTCTTTTGAACCAGCAGCCGGGGACTCACCACCAGCCGCGCGACCCTTACGACCCTTCATAGCGGTCCTCCTTACTGCTGGACATAAAGAACGGTCACCACGACATATCCAGCAGATGTCGCGCCAACCGGGGTTACAGTGACCACCACCGGAGCAGTGGTAGCAGCGGCGGTACCAGTGGTGGTAACACCATTCATCGCTGCAAGCTGCCCCGCCGTGTAGGTCGGAGCAGCGCGCCCGGCAGTCTTGGCGTCAATGCTGCCAACATACTGCGTACCAGCGGCAGCAGTGCCGATGGTCAGGGTCGCAGAAGTGGCAGAGTTGTACGCCGTCAGAACGTCGATGTTGAAGTCAACGATCCGAGAACCAGCCGGGATGTACAGCGTGGAAGAAACAGCAGTCGTGCTGTTCTGGGTGATCGAAGTAGACTGGGAAAGAACCGCAAGCCCCTGGTTGGGACCATCGGTTTCACCCTGCTGCAAAGTCCCCGAAACAACAGGACCGCTAAAGTGAGTAGCACCCATTTTTAGCCCTTTCCTGAATTAGCCCCCTGACACAATGCCAGGGGGCCGTTACGGGGATCACGAGGTCGGGAACGACCCATAGATGGACCGCCAGTTGTAGTAGCCAAAGCTGTAACGCTCATAGCCCTTCACCAGCAGGTTATCCGTGACGAAATCAACCTGCATGTCCGTTTCAAACTTGATGCGCTCCATGTAGGAGAGGCCATCAATGTTTGTCAGCAGGAACCAAGCATACTGCGAGGTCAAGAAGTCGTTGACCATGTAGGATTCCGGCAGACCACCCGCCGTCATCATAATGGCATTGACATCGTTGTCGGCAGTGCCAGGACGCAGTTCCGTCTTCGTCAGGCGGATCGCGGTCGGTTCAAGCTGCGGCGGAACGATCAGCTTACGCGCCCGCGCAAACACCTTCAGGCCCGCTTGGTCCTTGAAGTTAGTACGCACGGAAATCATGCCGTTCAGCAGGGTAGCTTCGTTCAAGCCCACATCCGTGGTCGGACGGTTCGCCACCGTGCCACCATCAATCGGGTGATTGGTAGCGCAGAGCGCCACGCCGTCACCGCCGATGGAAGCATTGTAGGTCGTCGCCGTGTTCAGGATGTTGGCGCCGTAGATTTCCTTGGTCTGCTGGAAAGATTCGATCAGACCGAGGTTCGACGGATGGAACTGCGTCTTGTACAGGTTGTCATCAATCGCCTTGCGAGTGATGGCATAGCCAAGCGCAATTTCCGTATGCTCCTGGTTGTAGACGAAACGCTCACCCGCGCTGTTGTCGAAAGCGGTCTGACCGCCTTCAGTCTTCAACTGCGCAAGGCCGAGGTAACGCATTTCAGCGGTACGTTCGAGCGCCATCTTCGAGTCGTGCTTGGTGAAGATTTTGTCGTACTGAGATGGGATCATCTCGTACTTGCCTTCAACACCACGCAGACCGGGGAGGAGCAGGTCTTTAATAGCCGAGAGATTAACAGCCATTTTTCATGCCCTCCTTACGAGATGCCGGTCGGGCCAGCGCCGTTGCTGCGCAGCCACTCGTTGTTGAACCCAACAACCACTTGGTTGTAAGCGGTGGTCGGATCGGCACCATTCGCACCCGGCGGGGAGATAATCAGGTCCACCACAATGAAGGGGAACGTGACAGTCGTACCCACGCTGTTGAGGTACGCGCCAGAAAGACCGGTATTGGCGTTGCCAGTACCAATCGCAAACTGGGCATACTTGCCAACAGGAGAGGAAGTGAAGGTGGAAAGCGTACCGCCGATATTGAAGGTCGTGCTGTTGCCCATGACAACAAAACGAGCATTCGGATCGTCAATCACATAGGCTTCCACATCGCCGGTCGCATCAGCACCCGGCCAGTAGCGCGACCACACGGTACGCTTCTGAGAGGTGGACAGATACTTGCAGCCCACGAAGATACCCGCGAGGGTCGTGGTGCCGGGAGTGGTATACTGCGTGATGTAGCCATTGGCAGTGCCAGTGACCGGAATGACAGGATCGCCGAAATAAATCGGGGTCGTGTCAGTAGAGGCAATGCGCCGTGCAGTTTGAGCGAAGGTGGGTGCGCCACCCGCGCCGCCGAAGTACTGCGCAAAGCCAAAGGGGGAATTCGTGTTTGCCACGAAAATAACCTCCATTGGGGAGCGCCGTTACCGCGCGCCGGGGCGGCTCGGGAGCAGAGAAGAGGCTCAACCTTCCACACCGGGGGAAGGCAATGTGGACCATACGCCCACACCGCCTAAAATATCAACACATTTTCTGGGGGTAAAGGGGGCCGAAGCCCCCTTCAGTTTGTGTCAACCATTTTCCTGATGTCAGGAAAATGGTTATGATCAATCCTGCGGGATCGGCATGGGCTCAAAGCCCTTGTTGATCTTCGGCTTCACCTGGGCATGGTCACGGGTGAACTGCCCATCCGGCGCCGAGGATAGCTGCGCTTCCTTAGCCCTGATCTGCTCACGCGCCTTCTTGGCGTCAGCCTGACGCACCATGTCGGTGATCTTGCGGGGGCGGATCATCAGGATCATGCCCTTGCGCTCAATGGTGTTGCCCTTCCAGCCCTGCGGCATCATCTCAGGGAAGAGATCAAGCGGCGCAGGCTCCCAGCCCATGCGGGCATAGGCCACCATCTGGGCCGGGTCTTCAGCACCCATGACCGTCTTGGTCTTCCACTCAGCATCCCATCCCGGCGGCAGCCTGGAGCGGTCAATGTAGAATTCATCAACCCCTTCAGCCACAGTGCCGACATGGCCCAGGATTTCAGCCGTGCGGCTTTCGGCAGAGGCTAGAGAGTAATCCTTGCGCATGGGCGGGCGCAGCACCCTAGCGGGCGTTACCGGGGCTTCAGCCTCACCGTCCATCTCAGGCGTTTCACCTTCAACCTGGGCAGCAAGCTCAGGCTTAATTAAGCGGGGGCGGCGGCCACGGCGCATCGGTACGTTTTCCATTGTTCAATCCTTTCAATGCTTCGTCAGCTTGCCGTCTTTGATCAGGGCAAGCTTGTTGCGGGCATACTCTTCAGCGGTCATGCCCATCATCTGGGCCATTTCACGCTCATCGGCAGACAGACGCACCACATTGGGGCTGCCACCGCCTGTGCCTGTCCCTGACCTGCTGACGGGCGCAGCAGCCGGGGAGGATCGACGCTGGCTAGGCGCCGCAGCAGCAGACATAGGGGCTTCAGCAGCCGCCACAGAGGCCGATGGGGCATTCCTAACGCCCAGGGTCTGTTCCACCGCATCGAAGTATTCGTCAGAATCAGGCGCAATACCGTCAGCAGTCACCAAGTTATGCGCCGCCACCATCTTCTGCATCAGGCGGGGGTTGCGGGCATACTCTGGATGGGCGCGAACCCATGCAGCAGACCTGGGGGAAAGCTGAGAGGCCAGGGCCTCTACCGGATCGACCGGCGGCGGCATCTGCTGCGGATGCATGCGCTGGTTTTTGGCCTGATCCTGCAAGGCAGCCTTGCCATTCTCAAGCTGAAGAAGCTTGGCTTTGGCATCAGCAATGGCTTCCTGGGCATCTGCGGCAGCCGCATGATCCCCAGTGGCCATGGCAGCGCGCAAATTAGCCTTCAGAATGTCGCCTTCGCGCTTCAAAGTCTCAATTGCACTGTTCACGAGGTGCAAATTGCCCTCATCAACCTGCCCTTGAGCCTGTTGGGCATACCGGGCAGCCGCTTCGGCGCGCCTTTCAGCCTCCAAACGCGCCTGCCGCTCTTCTTCAAAGCGCTTTTTGAAGGTTTCAATGCCTTCTTCCGGCGAAATTTCCGGCGGTGCAGCCTTTTCGGCCTCTTCAACCTTTATTTCCGGCTCTTTCCCGGCCTTTTCGACCGCATCGAAGTCAATTTCGATGTCTTTTTGCTCTTCAGCCATGATTTTTCACCTCACCAAACGCGATCTGGAGCATCAACCTTGCCCCGCACCGCAGTGTCATCAACAATTCGGCACAACACATTGTTTACCGTGATGGCCCAGCCATCAGATGGGCGGATCACCACCCAATCGCCTTCATTGACGGTAATGTCTTTGAACCATTCACTGGTTTCATCAACAAAAGCCGCAGGGCCTTTCTTTACAACAAGCCCAACCTTGCCCTGGATTTTGTCTTCATCACGCATTTGATCGGGCAGCAAGATACCTGATTTGGTTTTTTGCGGCCTGACATAAATGGCAATCAGGATTTGATTGTTAAAAATCTCAAAGGCAGAGATATCGCCGATATCATCTAGCAATTTCTGCTTTGGGTCTGTTGCGTGTTCCATAATCATAAACGGCATTGAGTTTTCCCCTCTCTTTTACCGTGAACGCTGATCTGATTTTGTCTTTGCGATGTCCATCAGATCATCTAACCCTCGCAGGGCAGCGATTCCGCCCTGGAGGTAGGTGATGCTACCGGCGCCTTCCATGTTTCTTGGCGTGGTAGTCAAATTCTCTTTCAATCGCTCAATCTCTTCGGCGATCAATACCTTCAACTCGCGCTCAAAGAGCGCCGCATTCGTCAACATCAGACCCCCTCGTCTGCCCCTCTCGTGGATAAGAGGGCGGCAGCGTCAGAGGGGTGACACTGCCGCCCGAGATAGACATTCAGACTTCGCCGCGCTGATCCTGCCTACCTCACCTCTTCCGGGCTTGGATTTCGGTTTTCTCTAACCGACCAAGCCCGCTGCCAGCACCGGCATCCATGTCCTTGTAAGAACGGTAGGTGCGGCCACCGGCCTTACGCTCACCGCGCTTATGTTCTTGGATTTCGGTCTTCTCCAGACGCCCAAGCCCACTGCCTGCGCCAGCATCCATATCCTTGTAGGAACGGTATGCGCGGCCACCAGCCTTGCGCGGCATCGGCATACCGGGCGGCGGCATAGGCATGCCCGGCGGCGGCATTGGTGGGCCGCCAGGGCCAGCCATACCGGGCGGCGGCATAGGCATCGGAGGCGGGCCAGCCATACCCGGCGGCGGCCCAGGCGGCGGGACCGGCACAGGGATGCCGCCAGCGCCAGGACGCGCACCAGCACCCGGCGGCAGATTGCCGGGCGGCATGGCAACAGGCTGTTGCTGGGCAGCGCCAGCGCCAGGATTAATTGAGATGATGATGTTGGTCTTACCCTTGGCGCGACCACCAGCCTTCTTCGCAATCCGGCCACCAGTCGGGCGGGTGCCGCCGGTATAGTTGCCTTCCATCACCTTGCCGCCCTTCTTAAACCCTAGATCACGGCCAAGTGTGCGTACATCTTCCATGAAGCTGCCAGTGCTAGGGCGACCTTCACCAGTCTCATTGGTACGGCGCAAGCCCAGGCGCTCAAAGAAACCGCGCTCAGGCTGTTCATAGCCGCCCTTCATCATGTCGCTCAAAACAGCGCCAAGGGCTACGCGCTCAAGCTCATTCTGCCTGCTGGAAGCATCAGCTTGAGGTGCCGCAGCCCGAGGTGCGGGACGCGGGCGAGGCGCTGGAGCCGCCGCTGCCATTTCTTCAGCGTATGAGCCCCGTGGGCTGGGGTTGTAATACTGCCCGCCTGCCGCATCCTCGGCGTAAAAAGGCTCAGACCCACGGCTTAAACGCGGTGCAGCAGCAGCCTGCTCGCCATAGTCTGGCACGGTCGCGGTGCGCAGATATTCCCGCAACGCTTCTTGTTCACCTGCATTGGCCGTAGATGGCTGCACCCCCAAAACAAGCACTTCACCGGCCAAAACGCGGGGGTCCATGGCAGCGCGAGGACCAGGGACGCGAGGCGCAATCGTGTACCGAGGGCGTGACGCAGCCAAGCCTGAAGATGATGGCGCTGTTACGGAAAGCCCACCGCCGCCCTGCTTCGCAATCCGACCGCCCTTCTTCAGGCCTTCGGTGGATTGCTGCTTGTCATGCTTCGCATCAAGGTCGGATTTCTCCCACTTCTCCATGCTCATGCCATGCTTCTTGGCGAGCTTCTTGTCCTGCTTCAGATCGGCCTTGGAGTGTTCCCACTCCTGGTGGCTGACCTTGCCGCCCTTCTTCAAGCCAGCCATCTGCGCCAGCTTGCCCTTACGGACGCCACCAAACTGCATGCGATCCTGCGGCACAGCACCCATCGCATTGGCAGCCTGCATCATCGCAGCGGCCTTGGCGCGCGGGTCTTCAGACATCTGGCCGCCCATCTGCTTCTTGGTGCGACCGCCATGCTTCTTGCCCTGCTGAATGGCGTCCATAAGCTCGCGCGTTGAACGATTATCAAGCGGCGGTTCACGCTCAGAAGGCGGCGGCGGCGGCGGAGTTTCGCGCTTCATCTGCCCCTTGGCCAGACGATCCGCAAGCTCGGCAGCGCGCATTTGAGAGGCGGTGCTGATGCCGCTGGTCGGGACATCACGGCTAAGAAGGCCGCCGCCTTGCTTATGCGCTCGGCCACCCTGCTTGCGGTCTTTCCGCAAGAAGTAAGACGCAGTGCCATGCGCGTCTTCTTTGTCGTCGGTAAAGTAATCCGCTTCGGGTTTATATTTTCCGTTTTCGTAGTGCTTCACGACATATTCGTCGCCTTTTTTGTAAATCTTGGCTTGCCTGTTGCCATCTTCCATGGTCGCCCGAAGCTTTTGCGGATCAGGAACGCCATAGGTTGAACCTCCACGGGCAAGGCCACCAACATGCGGCTTGCCAAGCTCTGCATTGGCTTCCTTCACATCGCGGTTGATCTTGGCAGCCATCCAAGACTTCGCCTCGCCGCCGCTCTTGCGCGGCTTGCGGTCAGCACGGGCAGCACCGCAAGACCCTTCGGCCTCCATGCCCACCTTGCCGCCACGCTTGAACTGGCGCCGGGACACAGGCCGCAGCCCGGTCTTGGCACCCGTGTTCATCATCTCAGGCGGCGTCCAAGAAGACGAATCGACCTTGGTCTTGGGATCACCGGCAGAGCCAAGACGCTTTGCCTTAGCCTCCCGAGCGGCCCTGATGGACTTTGCGCTGGTTTCACTCATAGCCTTATCTCCTAGGAGGGCGGGCGTCCCCGCAGTTGCCTTTGAAAGAGGTCGGCCAAGGCAACCATAGGCCGAGCAGGAGCAGTCAACCGTAGAGCTTTATCTACGGTTGATCCACCAAAAGCTTTTTGTGGGAATTGCCCGCGCAGGGCTTCAACTTCAGCCGGGTCTAACCCAAAATGCCGCGCTTCTTCAGGCGATAGAGAACTTACTTCAGAAAGTGTTCGTGTGAACCTGTCGGCAGGACGTGCATTACGATCTGTTCGTACTGCCCCTCGATCTCGGCTGGCGTCACCTTGTCCACGGACCCCGCTTCGGCCAGAAGCCGATCTAGTGCCTTGTTTAAGAGCCCGGCTTGTGCCTTGGACATCTCGTCCACCGCTTTGTGGCCCAACACTTTCACTGCTTTGACTGACAAAGCGTCTAACTGCATCTGATCTGTCTTCATCTTTTCCATCCCATTTCATAACAACAAGTGACGGCAACCCCATACTTTCGTCCCAACCGGACTTCCGCCATTGATGCTTCATATCATCAAATTGGGCTTGTGTCACATATTGTGGATCAAACGGGATGCGGCCTAACTCCTTGAAACCAAAGTGAGAATAAAAACTAGGCAAAAAACCTTTGGGGTGTTTTTGGCTTGGAACCGCATAACAATCCAGGGCTGTGGCCCCTTCCTGAATGGCCTTCAGCACCACTGGGGCGCCGCCAACGCCTTTTGCCCCTGGTTCATTATTTACAACACTTACCAATGCTGTTTCATTGGGGGTTAGCTCTGGATGCTCAAAGCCATAATCATCGGCGTAATTGGTGTTGCGCTTCAAACCAAAATAAATCTCTCCGTCCTTCAGCTTATAGCCAGTGAAATTTTTATCCTTCTTCATTTTGTTGATATCATCAGCGGAATATTGCGATAGCGTGGAAGAAAAATCAGAATTCTTCAATGCCTGCGAAAAATCAGCAGCGCCTAAACCACCTTTGTTCACAGCATCATCTGTATGCATCCACTGATCATTGAAGGCATTCAACGCAAGACGCGCAGCCTTGCCTGATTGAATATCCCTTGGATGGCGGGGAAGCATATCTGCCACTTCTTGTGTGACGGTAGTAACTGGCATTGCCAAATCAAAGGCACGGCGAATGTTTGATTTTTCTTTTCCTTTTGCTTCTTCATTAGCCTTATCAAACCAATCTTTAAACAATATTTCAGGCGCCACTGGGTGGTGGAACTTACCAACAATACGCCCCTTGATCCCGTATTGATAACTTGGATGCTCAGGCAGCCCAGCTTCCTTTAAATTAACAAGCTGCTGATCTTCTGTGCCTTTGGGGATTTCCAAAAGAAACATGCCGTGGCGGCTTGGAACGCCAGAAAATTCTGGGTCCAAGGTTTCGCGTGTTATCTTATCAATGTTTGGCGCGCCAAGGTTTTGCGCTTCTTTACTGGCAAGCACATTAGAAATTCTTTTTCTTTGCTCAAAAGTAATGCCGCGCAAAAAATTTTCAGCCTCTGGGTGTGCAAAGCCAGGGAAATCTTGCAGACCTTGCAAATCCGCCTGCTCTGTCGGCCTGCGGATCATATCATCAATTTGGCTAAGAGCCTCTGGCGCAAGCCTCTTGTCGCGCACATAGGCATCCATGTTTTTCATTAACGCATTGGAAAAAGATGCGTTTGATTGATGGCTGTGTGGCATCATTGAAGACACCACTACATAATCCGCATCCTTGCGGATTTTTGCAGAGCCACGCCCCTTACCTTCAACGGCCCAGGCAAGCCCTTCCTTTTGGCTTTCCGGCAACAATGGATAGCCTGGGCCACCATAAAGCTGCTCTGGGGCGGCAAGCTGACTGGCATCAATCCCACTAAATGCAGAGCCTGCTTTGGTGAGATCAGCAAAAATCGGAAATACCCGCTTGCCAACCAATTCCTGCGGATTGATCGTCGGGACATCAGCCCATGATTTATATTTTGTTGGTTTGAACGGCGCAGGTTGCGCCTGGGGCTGGACAGTTGCGGCCACCTGCGGCGCAGTCGGCTGCGCCTGCCGCGTGATGTCTAGCGCCTGCTGCACCGTGGGATCATCCTGGCTACCACCGTCACCGTAGCCAATCCTGCCACCATCAGCGCGCCGCAAATCACCCAGTTTGGGCAGCCCCGCCAGCCGCAGCGCATGCACAACCGGATGGGAGAGAATTGACCCATCATCAATTGCGCCGCCATACGCAGCGCCACGCATGGCGTTCATCACATCTTCATGCGTTGTGACTTCATCGGCGGCCTTGTCCCACACAGCATGGTGAGCAAGATGCTGATAGTAAGACTTCAATTCTTCCGGCAATTGCAGGTCCATAGCCTGCTGCCGGGCAGAAAGGCGCTCAACGGCTTCGGTGGCACCTTCACCACCCTTGCGCCGCAGATATGCCTGGGCCTCAGATGTTGGCCTGCCGGTATGCTCTATGATCTGCCGGGCATCCAGCGTGGGCTGGTCACCACGCCCCATTAGAGAAGCAAGGAAGCCTGCCTTGCTGGGGCCAACGCCTCGCACATCCTTAGCCATCGCGCGCCATTCAGCGGGCTCGCTGGCGCCGCGCATGGCATTGGCAACAAGAGAGGAAATCTCCTGCTCTTTTCCGGGCAGATTGTTTGCGGCCCAGCGCAGCGCGTCAGGGATGTCTTTTTCATGCTTGCCAAATGGCGTCATTATCTTGACGGCATTTGCAATGGCATCCTCATTGACCTCGCCACGTTCAGCGCTGTTTAGATAGTCCTGGCCAGCGCGGGTGTGCAGCCACTCACCAAAGGCGCCTTCAGGACGGATTTTGCCGGTGAAGCTTTTGGGGAGATCAAGCCCGGCGGCGCGCACACGGTCCACATCATTGGCTCGGCGCTGAATGCTTGCCCGCGTGATCGTGTAGGCCTTAATCAAATCGCGGGCAGAAAGCCCTTCATTGGCAGCGCGCTTGGCAATTTCATCCATGTAGCTTCCAAAAGCCTGAACATGAGATGGAATTTCGCGAAAATTGCCTAAACGATTTTGAACGTCAGAAAGAGATTTCCACGCCCAATCGTCAATATGCTTCGTTGGGGGATCTTGATATTCGCGCGTCACATTCAGCGCCTGCTGCACCGTGGGATCATCACCCGGCATACCGCCATCGGCATAACCAACAGCGCCACCGTCAGCAAAAGAGAACGTCTGGGTAGGAACCCCAAGCGCATCAGCAACCTGGGAACCAATCATGCCGCCAACAGTCCCCGCGCCAGGAACGCCGGAAGCCATGCCAGCAATCCCGCCAATCGCGCCGCCAATGTTGCCGCGACCGCCGACAGCTTGGTTGCCCACCTCATCCGTTACCGTGCCAAACTCAAGCCCAGGCGGGGAGAACGCAGACAAGGCCGCATAGCCCAGAGCCTGATTAAGACCGATGATGCCCTTGTCGTAGGCGTCAAAGGCTTCAGCAATGCCTGGAGCGGCACCAAAGCCTGTCGGCGCCACACCGCCCGTGTCGGCAATGCCAACGCCATACCCCTGCTGCTGGGCGCTCACAGCCGTGTTCATGTTGGCAGCAGCCTGCGTATTCTCTGGGTCTTGGCTCATAGAGCTACCAAAACCTGAATTAGGGCCGCCAGGAGGCCCAGGAGGCCCGCCTACATCATCCTGCGAATCCTGGCCTATGCCGCCAATGCCAGCCCCTGTAGGCCCGGCGCCAGTGCCTTCATTGCCAGCGCCAGCAGATTGCGTCCCAGGATCGGCATTGGACGTATCGCCACCACCAGGGCCGTCACCGTCACCATCATCAAACGCAGGCACACCATATTCGGTCAGGCGGCCAGAACCACCGCGCCGCATAAGAAGCTCGGCTTCATAGGGCGTGATGTACGCCAGAATGTGCCGCTGCCCCTTGATCGATGCTTTGTTTGGCGCGGTCACTTCACGCCGCGCAATCATCATAGCCTGACGGATGGCCTTGCGCGGATCATAGTTCATGGTGAGTCGTGGCCTCCACCAAGGAAGTAAGGATCATATGGTGGCGGTTCAGTGGCCTGGGCTTTGGCTTCCGCATCAGCCTTATCCTTCGCCGCCCTCTCAGCAAGCTTCGCCAGCACGATGCGCGATGGGTCAGTCGCCGGATCAAACTGATACTGCTGCCTAGGCGCAGCACGAAAATCAGTCGGCTGGTACGCACGATACGCAGGCTGCGCCATCTGAATGTTCTGTGCCAAACGCGCATACATATCAGCAGGGGGCGCAGATTGCGTCTGAGGCTGGCTGTAGCTCTGCGTCTGAGGCTGGCTGTATCCCTGCGTCTGCATGTAGGACGGAGGCGGCTGCTGCCCGCCCTCCATTGGCTGGAAGCCTTTGGCAGGCGCGCCAGCAGCCTCGTTGTCGGGCCGCCCCATGACGGTAGGCTGGCCACCATCGCCGCCCTGTGGCATGCCGCCTTCAGCGCCCTGGAAGCCCTTAGCAGGCGCCCCAGCAGCCATTTGCTGGCCACCGGCAGCAGCCCCAGGCCGCGTTACCATGAGGGCGCGCATGATCGCTGCGCTTGGGTCAAAGTTCATTGGGGTAATGCTCCTCCAAGCCCAGGCATCGGCGGCATCTTATTCCGCTTCACCCGCTCTTCCATTTCACGTTGCGTCACCGCATCAAAGGCAGGCTTTACGAGCGGCGCAACGACCGGCGCACTTTCTGGATGAACCGCGAGATTTTGCGCCAGATCGATAAGCTGAAGTCTTTCACGCGCGATAGACTCATCGGTCTTGGCCCCCATTGCCTGCTCTTCAAGGTTGGTCTGCACATGGAACTTGGACACATCCAGGCCCATGCGCTGCTGATGCATGGCCTGATTAGCCTGGAACTGCTGCCCCTCCAGCGCCGTATCAGCCTGCATCTTCTGCGCCCGCGCCTGGGCTTCCATGGCCTTGATATCGACTTCCTTGTTCTTGATCTGAAGCTCGGCCTGGGCCTTAAGCAATTCAGGCGGCGGCTTGCCCTGCGCTTCCTTCGGCGCAAAGAATTGCTCTGGGTTATTCCAGCCGATAGCCTGCAAGGCTGCCGTATCAATCGCAATCGGATCATACAGCCCAGGCTGCGCCTGTTGAAGTTGCTTCAACGCCATGATCTTCATCAGGCGCTGCGTGTGGCTGGCTGTGTTAGGATCGGCCTGCGGCACAAGCTCGCAGTTGTCCAAAGCCTGCAAGAACCGCTGCTCATCCCACGGATAGGCAGGCTTGCGGTTGCGCTGCCAGAAACTGCTTGGGTTCTCACGGAAGCATTCAACCAGCAGCTTAAATTCATGCGCCTGCGCTGAATGCATGCGCTTGTGAACGCTGTTCAGAATCTTCTGCGCCTGCTCAATCAACGCAAGCGTAGTGCCAACAGGCGCATCAGCGCGGCCCTCGCCCACCTGCATCTCGCTGACACCACCAAGGCGCTGGCCAGTCTGCGCAATGTTCTCAACCAAAGACATCAACGCGCCGCTTGGCTCTTTGTACGGCAGCGGCATAATGGCTTGCTGGATCGGCATGCCATTAGTCTTGATCAAGGCGCCACCGCCCGGCGGAACACGGAAGATGTTGGTGTTCTGCCGCGCGCCAGCGTCAGCAAACAAGAAGCCAGGGAAGTTTGCGTACATCCCAGCGTCAAGAAGCTCACGCCACGCAGCAGTCACCGCGTTTGTCGTGTTGCCGAGAATGTGCAGCAGGCCCAGGTCATAGAAGCCAAAGCCCGGCACAAAGGTGTACTTCACAAATGGGCAGCGCGCTTCTGGAAGCTCCGCATCATCTTCATCATAGTTGCGAACAATCGACAGTATTTTCTTGGAAGATGTGTCAATCGTCACACGATACGGGATTTCCAGGCCAGTCTCTTTGCCTTTGTATGTATGCTCAAAGCCATTGATGTTCAGTTCGCAGTAGCACTCGAAAATTTCGCGGTCGCGATCTTCAGGGTTATCGACCGAAGCAGAGATGCCTTCCTGGGTGCGCTCTTCACGCTGGACACTATCAAGGCTGATTGGATTGGGTGTGCTTAGATCGATGTCGCGATAGACGCCCAATATCTGCAAGCGCTTCACAGTGCTTGGCTTCAGATATGTGCGGTGCGTGATGCGCTTGGCATTGTTCAGATCGGTCGCGCTGTTGTTGACGATCAGATCATCAGCATCAACCGTTTCGGAAACGGGACGATTGCGCAACGGGCAGAAATAAATCTTTTTGAACGCGGTGCCGCCGAAGCCAAGCATCAGCAACATGCGATCAGTGTCTGGGTAGTATTCGGTGGCCACCGCCGTCAGGTAGTGGTTGAGGTCACGCTGCAACGCATCAGCAAGCCGATCTTCTTCAAGGCTTGGATCGTTATCGTCGTTCCTAATCTTCACCGGCCCATCGGTCGGCAGCAATTCACTGCGCGCATTGGCCTGGAAGCGCAGCACTGCTTCAAGCAGCAATGGGTGCCGCACCTTAGACATACCTTCAACTGGCGCACCATCGGATGAGCCAGACAAGCTGGGTAGTTCGATCTTCAGGCCAAGGAGCTTCATGCCCAAGGCGCGATCTTCAATCCACTCGTTGCGGCTTTGGATGTCATCGCGAACACCGCGCATCAGGTCTTCAGCAATGCGGCTCAATTCCATGTCGCCGATCTGATCAACCAAATTGTCGAACCAGCCAGTTTCTTTCTTGCTGCCTGCGGCTTCAAGCGGCTGGCCATCGATCCGCACCGTGATGCTGCCATCAGGATGCTCAATGGACAGGATGTTGCCTGCGTCATCGGTCTGGGGCTGATCCACACCCTCATCGGCTTCCATGACCACCACATCGCCGCCGGGCAACATCTCAGGCGCCTCGGGGGCGGGTTCACGGATAGACGGGCTAAGGCCAGGGACTAAAGGCATAGGGCTTTCCCTCTGATCTTGGCCATATTGCACACATGGCCGGGCAGTCGCAACAGATTAGGCGGGGTATAGCGGCGCAGGGGCCGTCCCGCGATGCTGCATGCCCTCTTCAACGGAGGCTGTCCATTCGGGGCCACGGGTCAGCAGCCCCAGGTCACGCATGTGCCTGATGGCCTGGGAGACAGTATCCACAAGGTCATCATGCTTGCCCTTGGGGAAGGTGCCAACCTGGGTGATCACCTGATCAGCCCAGGATCGGTCGGGCGAATAGACCATGCCCTCGGCAAAGAGGTGCTGGACGGAATACAGCCGGGCAAGCTTGTCCTGGCCCTTGGGGTCCAGAAGCTGGACGCCCCAGTCTTCATGGCCAAACAGGCGCCGAAGCTCCTGGGCCACAGAATGCCCGGCGGCCTTGTTTTCAATGATCAACTTATCCACGCGCATGCGGCGGCAGGTGGCGGCCACCTTTTCCACCAGATCATGAAGCTCCAGGCGCTCCGCCCAGGCCTGCATCAGCATCACGCGCGGGTGCTGCTGGCCATAGCTACGCTCCACATTGCCGCCGTTCTCGGTCTTGGCGGCCTGGGCCACGACATCGCCAGAGAAGACGCCCCAGACGGTCATGGCAGAGAAATCGTTTTCGGTCTTGGTGGTGTAGGCGGTGTCCAGGCTGGCCACGATATAGTCCATGGCCGGATAGGCATCCTCGGCCCAAAGCTGCCACCAATCCCTCTTGATGATCCCGCCGCCTTTGGGCTCGGGGCGCTGCTGAAGCTGCCCGGCAGAGGTCCATGGTCCCATCGACTTCTCAAGTGACACCACTTCAGGCTCGCCAAAGCGCTCAGGCCACAGAAGCTCGCCCGGCTCGGTGCGCGGGTCTTGCCAGCCAATGCTGGTGACGTAGGACCGCTCTGGCTCATACCGCATAGGCAGGCACAGGTGCGTCCAGTTGTCGGCCTCCTTGGACAGGATATGGCCGGTCAGGTCTTCTTCGGACAGGCGCTGCTGGATCACGATGAAGGCGCCGGTCTTGGGATCGTTCAGACGGGTGCTAAGGGCGCCATCCCACCACTCAATGGTGGCTTCAATGGTGGCTTCGCTGAAGGCTTCCTGGGCAGCATTTGGATCATCCACCACGATGATCGATCCGCCTTCGCCGGTCAGCGCTGATCCGACTGAGGTAGAGAGGCGGCTGCCGCCCAGCGTGTTGTCGAAGCGGGTCTTGGTGTTCTGATCGCCGGTCAGGGTGAAGCGGTCGCCCCAGAGGCGCTGATACCATGGCGATTCGATCAGCCTGCGGCACTTCACACTGTCGCGCAGTGACAAGCTCTGGGCATAGGAAGCATGCAGGAATTGGACGCCAGGGCCGCTGGTTGGGCTGCGCTGGCGCTGCGCCCAAACCCACGCAGGGAAGGCTACGGAGGTCAAGGAAGACTTGGAGCAGCGCGGCGGGATGTTGACCAGCAGGCGCCTGATCTCGCCGTCACAGACGGCTTGCAGATGCTCTGCCACGGCCTCAATTACCCAGCCGGGCGTGAAGGGCGAGGGGTCGATGTACTGCCAGCCCGACATCAGGAAGTCATACAGGCTCTCTTCACACTCAACCCGGTCAAGCTCGTTCAGGATGTCCTGGGCGCCGATAACGCCGCCATTCAGCCGGATCAGGGACACTGATCAGGCCTTGTTCAACGCGGCCAGGGCTGCCGCGCGCAAAGCTTCACGGGCCTCTGGGTCAAGCCCAGAAGCGTCCAGCACCACCTTGGTTTCAGTCTGAAGCGGCCCACCGCCGGGGCCGGTATTTTCTTGAATCCGGCGCTCCCCGTATATCCTGGGCGCCATCTTCATCGCCCGCCACTGCGCCGTGGAAATCTTTACTTTCATTGACTGATGGTTATCCTCAGTCGTTTCTGCGGCCATTTGCTCAATTTTATCAACGAGATAATCCGCAAGGCCTTCTCGCGCGCGCGCGCACCGTGCATCAAAATCGGGGTTTTCGTCAATCCATCTGTAAATTGTCGCCCGCGAAGGCATCGCCTCATCGCGGCAGATTGCGACCAAGCTTTCGCCTTCGATCATGCGTGTAACTATTTGATCTGCAAGGTCTTTTGAGTACAAAGCTGGCCGCCCGGCTTTTTTCTTTGCTGGTGCGATTTTGGGCTGTTCTTTTTTGGCTCGTGGCATCAGATTAACCTCATCTGACGTATTTGATGTGAGGCTACTTTGCGCACCACTTCTTCGGCTTTTTCGCGCCATCCTGGTGGGTAGACGGCGAAGCAGTGTGTTCCGTGGCCATTTGTTTTTGAGCGTAGTTCAAGCGCGGGCGGTTCATCAACATAATCTGTGTAAAGATCGCGCATCATTGCGCCAGCCTGCCATGTATCATCTGGCACGGGCTCGAAGCCCAGGTCGCGGAAGACATCGACAACAGTGAAATAATCTTTGCGGTAAGGTCGCGGCATCTCAATATCTCCTTTCCGGGGATATTATAGCACAAAACCCCCTGAACAATGCCAGGGGGTTGTTTTGGCCCTTATAAAGGGAATGTTGGTGAATTCGTTTTGTTAATGATCATTCCTTCACCGCGTCAGACCCCCATTTGCAGCCTGTGCGAAAGGTCTGGACCCAGACATTGGCACCTAGGCCACGGCCATTGCTTTCGAGCTTTGCCCATGCCGGGGCATGCTCCCGCGCTTCATGCAGGCCCAGGGCTTTTTGGACGCGCGAGCGATCACCCTGGGGAATGAACGTACGCCCAAATTTTTCGGCTTCATCATCGCGCAGCAGCCATGAGGTGCCAAATTGGGTCGTGATCAATCGCGCTGCCACACGACGATCCCCCTCAAATAATCCCCGGAAAGAATCTCTTTTCCCATCGCGGAGAATGCTGGCCTGCCTTTGAGCGAGATGCCCTGTCCATTCGGATGCCCATTGCGTGACGCAGCCATCGGTGTCGCTGCGCTCAAAGCTGTCATGAGCGCGCTGAAAAGCATCGCGGGCTTTGGCTTCAAGGGCTTTGGCTTCAGCGATAAAATCGGTCATCTCAATATCTCCTTGGAAGGTGGTGGGGGCCTAAGCCCCCGTGTGGCTTAGAAGTTGTAATCGTAAAACTTGCAGGGCTTCACGGCCAGGACAAAACGCTCGCCGTGCTTGCAGCGCCACTTGCCATCCTTTTGCAGGCGGATGCGGATTGTGCGGGCTTCTGGGTTGCTGGTGATGGTCCATTCCTGCTTGTGCTGGTCGGAGAAGTGGCCGACGAAGCCGCCGGGCTGGAAGCCCATGTCTTCGGCGGGGTTGGCGCGCTCTGCGTTCATTTCGCGGATTTCGATGGTCTTTGCGCTGACGCGGCGCACGATTTCGTAGGGGTTTACGTCAGAGTAGCCGAGGTGGTTTGCGAAGTGGAAGGTCATCTCAATATCTCCTTGGAGGGTGGTGGGGGCCTAAGCCCCTTTCGCAACAATGCTTTTTGCGCGCTGCAATGTGGCTTCATTCATGGAATAAGAATTGAGGCGTGACCCCCACACTTCATGAATTTGAATGGCTTTGCGGGCGCAATTCGCGGCTTCAAGAAAATTATTGAGGCGTTCATAACGGCGCGCCAAATTCAGCCATTCACCAACAGTTTCTTTGGTAATGCCAGCGCGGGAGGCTTCAGCCATGATGTTTTTGCGCTCATTTTCGTTGATGTGCATCTTGGTATCTCCATCTCAATCGGCGTCATTGCCTGAGTGATCTTGTAGCGATATGCGACAAACACCGCAAGCACAGTTTGACAAAAATCTTCAAAAAAGTGCATCTATTTTTTTATGTGGTTGATTTTGTTGGGAAATATAGCGCACACAAAACCCCTGAAATATGTGCGCTATGTTGTTTTTGGGGGTCTATTTTGGGGGTTCTGGCCGTTCCACCACATGCAGAACCTTGCCGTCAGGCCGGGTGACGGTGAAGGGCGGATTGGTGTATCCTGCGCGGGTCAGCGGCAGCTTGGGCAGCATGATCCAGGTTCCACCGGGCTGATCCAGCCAGTATCCCCATTCGGTGTTGTTGCTCATCAGTGTACTGCCTCGCTCATAGGTTGATCATCGCTGATTGGTGGGTATGAGGCCACGACAGCCGCCATGTCGGTGGCGATATTTTTTCGATATCCGGTCTTGCCGTTTTTCTCGATTGTCATGGCCAGGGCCTGTGCCATCGCCAGAGTGGTTTCGGCAGGGCAAAAGCCTTTATTGTCGGCTAACCGCGCCACCAGTTCAGTGACGGCGCTTGCGAAGATAAAGATTTCTTCGCCAGATTTTTCAGTATCGCTCATGCTGCTTTCTCCTTCTTTTCCAACATCAGCTCCAGCATGCGGATGACTGATACCGGCACGGGGGCCTGGGCGCCGATCCAGCGGAATGCTGTGGCGCGGTGTACGCCTGCCAGGACGGCGAAATCCTCGGTGTGCAATTCCAGCGCATCCAGCAGCCTGACAAGGTTTTTTGCGGTGGTATTGATGCGGGTGGTGATCATGCTGCTGGCCTCCAGTAATTGCTGCCTGTGGGCCAGTATGGTGTGCCTTCATTGCGGGACATGACCTGGAGGCTGTTGGACAGTGACAGGGCGGCGTGGATGGCCCCAGGCACCGATTTCATGCTGTTCCAGCGCGGCGCCGTCAGCCCGGCATCACGCAGCGCCATGACGCGGAAGCGGGCTGTTTCATAGGCATGGGCGCAGGCCATAGAGGGAGCGCGGTCCAGCAGGTAATAGTCCATGGGCTTGCCGTTCAGGGCATCGTTCCAGCCTGCCCAGGCGAAGGGAACGCGGGGATCACCCGCGTAGCCCAGACGGCGTGTTTTGTATGGGACGTTCATGGGGTTTTCTCCTTATTCCGCAGTCTTGGCTTTGGCGCGCACAGTGGTGATCACGCTCTTTTTGGTGCAGGCGGCGATTTGCTCGGCGGTCAGGTAGGACTGGGCCAGCTTGCCGTCGAAGGTGTTGCGCTCAGAGAGGCTGACCACGACATCGGCAAATTCACCGCAGATTTTTTCCTTGCCGGTGGCGACGATCTGGTCGCGCACGGACTTCACTTCGGCTTCAAGCTCCTTCAGGCGCTCGTTCAGGGTGTGGAAGCGGTCGGCGAGGGTGAGGTTATCAAGCATCTGAGTCATCTCCATCGGCGTCATTGCCGTGAGATGGTTATGCCATTAGTCGCGAGCCGCGACAATACATAAATTAGATACTTAACCAAATTTTATATTTACAGGGAAAATCCCCCGGCGCCTTTTGGGGAATGGCAGGGAGCGCCGGGGTAGTTAGGTCTGGGAGGCCCTCTCCGTGGACAGTCGGGAGGGTGCGGTAGCCTACTGCTTTTTTTGTTCTTGCTCCAACAATTTTTCGAGCATGTAGTCATATCGCTCCACTTCCTGTTCCACCATGGTGAGTCTGATCATGGTTCTCTGGTAGGCCAGGGTATCGCCCCATTGTAGGTCTTGCTTGGCCCGCTCTTTCAAGTGCGGGATGCTGTAACGCAGGGCCTTTGGGCTATTCAGCAGCCGATTGATGTATGCTGGCGGAATATGTTTGGTCAGCAAGCCCATATTCAGCCCTCCTTCTGGTTGGGCAAAAAAAGCTTCATGGCGCGTTGAAGAATCCGCTCCATATCAGGCTGGCCGTGAAATAGCCCAGGCCCGCGATTGTCGCGATCAGCGCCATTGCGTTCCACAAGATCATCGTGATTTTGAACAACATTCATCTCAATCTCCATATCAATCAGGGGTCGGGATGACCCCTGTTCTGTGATTATCCACCGAAAATCAGCAGCAGCAAGATGCCTGCGGCCATGGTGCCAAAAAAACTGCATGCCATGATCAGCAGGAGGGCCAGGACGGCTGATCCCCAGTCTTTGCGTTTGTTCATCATGCCTTCTCCTTCAATGCCACCCAGCGGGCCAGCAGCGCAGCTTCAGCCCTGCCGTCATCTTTCACCCGATCAAAATCCCTGGAGCCGGGCCAGAGGCGTTGCGCCATCTGCCGGGCAGCGCCCTTGTCAGCAGGAACGCCTGCTGCCCGCTTCCATACTGCCGGTCGATAGAAGCTCATTGGCATGCGTAAGCCAGCGCAGACCCCAGCCAGGATGCCTGCCGAATAGCCGAAGTTGAACATGCTGGTGACGCCCTGGCCGGGCATGGCTCCGACCTCTTCAATCACCACCATTTTCACATCATCATAATCTTCCAGCAGGCTTACCAGCATCTGCGGGCTGACCTTCTTTTTGCCCACCACATCAATGGTCGGCATATCAACGACACCGATCAGGTAGCCCTCGTCAGACATGAAGGCGATGGCCCCTGACAGGCCTGGGTCGATCCCGATGATCATTCTGCCTCCTTCAGCCGGGCCAGCAGCACGGTGTGGGCAAGATCGCGGCGCTGCGTGGTGGTGGCAGCGCCATCATCGACCATGGCGCGGAAGACCCGCCATTCCTCGTATGGCATGGTTGGTTTCCAATCGCCTGTGCCTGCCGCGCGCTTGGCCACGATGACCCATTCCGGGCCGACCTGCTCAACCGTAGTGGCTTCCATCTGGGTGGTGATCGTGGGGCCGCGTGGGGGAAGCCCCACGCTGGCCTTCTGTATGCCTTTCTGGGCCATCAGCGCGCCTCCAGGGCGGCTTGGCCCAGCGGGGTGTCGGCAAGCTGCCCCAGCGCCCGCATATAGGTTTCAAGCAGGGCCTGCTGCTCTTCCCATTCAGCCTGATCCTTCTTCCGGTTGGCGATCACCATGCGCAGCACCTTGGTGTCGAAGCCAGCCGATTTGGCTTCGGTGTAGATGTCCTTAATATCGGCCTGGAGGAGCTTGCGTTCATCCTCCAGCTTTTCGATCCGCTCAACGATGCTCATCAGGCGTTCAGCGGCCACGTTGTGTCCAATCTGGCTCATGTCCAATCATCCTCTTTCTGGTCTGTGGTGGGTTCATCCAGCCATACCCCTTCCCCCCTGGATGGCTGGTGACGTTCTGGGGCTTCATCTGCAATGGCATCGCGTTCCGCTGCATCCACAGGGTCATCGATGGTCCAGTGCCGAATTCTGATGTTGTCTGGTGCTGGGTGGCAGTTGCAGCACCGCCAACCGTGGTGAGGCTGTTCTGCCTCGGTCCAAAACCTGATGCCGCCCAGGCATGGCTTGCATGCCTCCACGGGCGGCATGGGCAGCGGGTCTGCCCAGCCAACGTATGTCATCTCAATACCGATCTCCCATGCTCTGCGCCACGCGGCCACCTGCCGGGGCGTTGCCTTCACCTGAGCCAGATGGCCAAGGGTGGGCGGTTTCTTCTGATGCCGATTTCCTGCGCCTCTGGGGCTGCCGGGCTTAACCATAATTCCTCTCCCCCCAGGGCTTTCCGCAGCGCCTGTAGGCAGCGCCAGCGGGGCCGTCAGGCCCCCCCGCGAAGCGGGTGGCGCGCCTACTGGTGCGCGGCTTCTCCGCTCCAGGGCCTTCAATCCAATATCCCATCTCAATCCAAATCCTCTTCACCTGCTACCCCTATAC
>Ga0255092_1000060_pt1 | contig 55266 bp, 48 predicted proteins | sample Colum_Yuk_RepC_8_2_FD_188454 | JGI IMG/M metagenome (GOLD analysis project Ga0255092, IMG submission 188454) | Freshwater microbial communities from Columbia River, Oregon, United States - Colum_Yuk_RepC_8d | ecosystem: Environmental > Aquatic > Freshwater > River | place: USA: Oregon...
AATATAAGCCGCTCATACGCAATCTTCGGTTTGCAACAACTGGAGAAAGCAGCATGAGCGACACCATTGAATGGTCGAGGTACAATAATACACTCGTTGATCGGGGTAAACTAACATTGTGGGTCCCAGAAGCCCTAGGTGAGGATTGGCTTTGTAACGACGAATCAGGTCGTACCTACACGGACCGGGCGATCGAAGTACTTTCGATCTTAAGGTTCAAATTTGGCCTCACTTTACGGGAAACTGAAGGGTTTGCCAGGTCAATCTTTGAGTGGATGGGCCTGTGTTTACAGGTTCCTGACTACTCTACCCTGTGTCGACGACTGGGCTCACTGGGCCTAATTTTGTGGCAAGACATCAAGAGTAGCGATCGAATTCACGTCGTTGTGGATGCCACCGGGCTCAAGGTATACGGAGAGGGAGAATGGAAGGTTCGGACTCACGGAGTTGGAAAGAGGCGGACATGGCGGAAGCTTCATCTCGCAGTGGATGAAGCAAATAACCGTATTTTAGGCGTAGTTTTGACGACCAATGACTTTAAGGATAATGAGGTTCTTCCCATGCTCATGAATCAATTGGATCCCCAGAACGTTTCACGGGTCACTGGGGATGGAGCCTATGATGAAAAAAAGTGCTTTGCCTGGGCTGAAGAAAACAAGATCAAGGCTGTCTTCCCGCCGAGGAGAGGAGCAAAGACCCAGCAGCATGGAAATTCAAAAAAGAAGCCAAGAACAAGGGATATTTTGGTTCGTGGAATTAGGAGATTAGGGAGAAAGATTTGGAAAAAGCGGGTTAAGTACCACCGACGCAGCATAGCCGAAACCGCAATGTACAGATTCAAAACTTTGCTAGGCGACCGTCTTCAATCTAGAAAGTTTGAAAACCAATGGGCTGAGGTCTTGCTCAAAGTGAATATTCTTAACCAAATGGAAACTCCAAGAACATGCTCCTAGCCTATGCAACAAGGCCGTTTATATCATATACGGCTAAAGTTGAGCAAGAAGGGAGTAAAACATGGGGACCAAGTCCTAGTTCCGCTCCCTACCTTGTCCTCACTCCAATCTTTCATCAATTTTTTTGAACCTTATCTCGTTCTTTATCAAAGCGATGAGTCGAGCCTCTATGATAATTCCTCTTGCCTAGCCTTGGAAACTCATCGCGAGACTTCTCCAGTTCTTCATGACAATCCTTCAGTGCTTCCTGATCTGCAGCAGAAGCTGCGCAACTGCGTGCTTTTTGTAGAGCGGCAATTCTTGCATCAAGCCCCTTAATCATCTCTTCCTTACGATCATTAAATTTAAATTGCGAAGCATCTTTTTGATCTTCGGCAAAAGCGGCTTGAGAAGTAATCAGGCAAAGCAAGAGAATAGAATAGATTTTCATGGTCATTCCTCTAAAAGTTAAATGGGCCAATAGCTGTGGCACTATCTCAAGCCCCATCCTATTAGCCCATCAACCGTAGAGTCAATAATTTACTGAGATCAATATTCTGTGGTTGATCTCTAACTTAAAACCTTACTAAATCAAATCTAGTACAATCCACCACAATTCAGAGTGTAATGAACGTATCGCTGCCTCACTCCAACTGAAGGAAAGCGCTTTGCGACATATAAGAAGGTATAAGTCTCAATAAATCCATTTCTTGCTTGTATTGAATTTGGATTAAATGCTGTAGCAGAGTTGATGATATTCTGTAGAAACTGATTTTCTGAATTATTAGCAATCGCATCAAGGATATTGTAAAATAACGTCCCCGTGAATTGATAGACTGGATCTGCTGGATTATGTACGTATATACCAGAAACTGATGGGTACTCGGGATTATGATAGTAGTTCCTTCCCAATACCTGTGAATATCTAGCCTGTGATGAAGCATCAAGATCTCTAATTTTATTCCCAATTACTTCCCTTAAAAAATCTAAGTACCGTTGCGCACCAGAGCTCAATGCACTAAAATCCCCAACAGGAAATGCTTGCGCGAGTCTTTCATAGTCGTTCAGAGCACCACCAAATCTATGATTATAACCAGCGACTACATCAAGTGCACTCTCTCCAACATCATCCCCAGGATGTGCTTGAAGCTCACTTTCTCTGAGGGAATCATTTATATTAACTGCCCTTCCCATCAACCGAGTTAATGTTGTCGCTAATTGCTGAGAATTTATTGTATACCCCGCCTCATAATCACTAGCTGCATCCATGTCGTATCGACCTGCGTCTACAGCGTCCCCACCCATTCGAATAACACGATGGAAATCCACATTATGATCATGCCTTTGATTGTAATATCTTCTATATTCTTCTGCCTCAGATCCCAAATATATGCTCTCAAATTGAGGGCTGGGTCGAGTTAGAGGCAACACAAGGCTTGCTCCAGGGCCGGGTCCTGGTACCGCATACGTTGGACCAGCTGGCGACACTAATGAACCGGAATTCGAATTGCTGGAATGAAATTGGCCAAAATGGGTAAAACTCATGCTTGGTAAGCCGCTATAGCCTGGAGAGGGGTTACTGCTGTAGCTAGATGATAGATCCTGCCTGTTGCTTGGAACTGAATAGCTTGAAGGAGTAGTAGATCTAGGAAGAACCGAGGGAGACGCCGGAGTAGGTCTTGAAGAGAAGGGGCGCCCGGGACGGGAAGAGGATAGAGGTAAAGGAAGTGAGTTCGACTGAAAAGCCTTGGGTGGCGTTGATGGAGTTGGATTATTGCCCTTACAACCCACAAAACTCAAACAAACAATCAAACTCAATAATGCCAAATAATTATTTATCATAAAAAAACCTGATTAAATTTTTTATTTTACTTGGAATGAGTATCACAGATTTTCGATAACTAAAAGTAAATATTATTTATGTAGTTAAGAATTAATCTTAAGATATCGCTTTAATTAATTATTTAGACGAAAGGCCAAAAAAATTAGCGATTTATCCTGCACTTAGGAAAGAATGAAGCCTCAGTAAGGCCTCAAAAATTATTAATGTAAATATTTTTGCTTTATAAATTGGGCTTTTTCTATGTCTTCATTTTACGTTATTCTAATGCCATTTATAATAGTTAATGGTAAAAGCATACTCCTATGCTAAAATGTCGAGATGTGTACGTTGCCTCTGCGGGCAAAAAGGGACGTGGGGTTTTTGCTCGTAAAAAAATCAAAAAAGGTCAAACGATCGAGTCTGCACCCTACATTGAAATTCCTCCGAAGGATGACAAAAAGCTCTCGGGAACTATTATTGAATCCTACTGGTTTGAGGTGAAAGGTAAATGGTCTGCTCTGGGATTGGGGTTCACTTCTCTCTATAATCATAGTGAAAAACCCAATGCGACTTTTTATATCAATCAAAAAAGTCGAACAATTAGAATTCAATCAACTCGCCCTATTGCAAAAGATGAAGAAATTTTAATCAACTACGGATACGAAATTTAAGTTTGAATGAATGGTTTTTAACAATGGCGGAAGGGGTGAGATTCGAACTCACGGTCCCCTTACGAGGACTCTCGCTTTCAAGGCGAGTGCATTAGACCACTCTGCCACCCTTCCGAAGAACTTATGCAATCTAGCAATCGCTGAGATAGAACTCTCTTCTACACTAGATATCTTCTAATGTGAAGAGGGGGTATTCACAAAATAGATCTCCCTTACGCCTTCAGGGATCTATTCTGTGGCAGACTAACCCAGCAGATCCTGGGCTATTGAGGTGAGTCCAATTACTGAACTCATCAAACCCTACACCTTCTCACACGCATCTGTGCGATTTTTAGGCTTTTTTCATAATGTATAGATCATCACCCTGAATTGTGAACCCAGGTGCACCTTGGAGATATCGATGAAGAACCCGAGGGATTCTGACATTTCCATCTTGATCTTGGAAGTTCTCAAGTATAGCCACAAAAGTTCGTCCAACAGCCAAACCCGAACCATTCAGTGTATGAGCAAAGCGTGGCTTAGCTTGGGGCTCAGAGCGGTATCGAATCTGGGCACGCCTTGCTTGAAAATCTCCGCAGTTCGAGCATGAAGAAATCTCTCTGTAGGTTTTCTGGGAAGGAATCCAAACCTCTAAATCATAAGTCTTAGCAGCGGTAAAACCCATGTCACCTGTGCATAAAGCCAATACTCGATATGGAAGCTCAAGACGTTGCAAAACCTTCTCAGCTTCTCGGGTCATAGACTCAAGCTCATCAAATGAGTGCTCTGCCTGAACAATCTTAACAAGCTCCACCTTTTGAAACTGATGAAGTCGAATTAACCCGCGGGTATCCTTCCCGTAAGACCCTGCCTCACTCCTAAAACAAGGAGAGTAGGCCGTAAACTTTGCGGGCAACTCATGACTCTCTAGAATCTCCTCACGGTATAAATTGGTTAAAGGAACCTCAGAGGTAGGAATAAGAAAAAGCTCTCGATCCGCAACCTGCGTCTTAAATAAATCTTCCTCAAACTTTGGCAATTGCCCAGTACCCACAAGGCTTGCACGATTCACCATAAAAGGTGGGATCACCTCTTCATATCCATGCTCTTGTGTATGGAGATCTAACATAAACTGAATTAAAGCTCTCTCTAAACGAGCCCCAGCCCCTCGATAAAGAGAAAACCTAGCGCCTGACATTCTCCCTGCGCGCTCAAAATCTACAATTCCCAGTGATTCTGCGATGGCGACATGGTCTTTAGGTTCAAATTTAAGTTCCTGGATCTGACCCCATCGACGAACCTCTACGTTATCATCACTGCCTTGCCCCTGAGGAACACTGGAGTGAGGAATATTTGGGATCCTTAAACTCAAATCCTGATACTCGTTCTCAATCTGACGCATTTCCTCATCAAGAACCTTAATCTGATCACCCAGAGCACGCATGGAAATCACCTGGGACTCTGCTTCTTGAGCAGCTGTTGGGTCCGTTTTGGCTTTAGCCTTCAGTTTTGCAATCTCCTGAGAAGCTGAATTTCTCTGAGCTTTTAGTCCCTCAACTTGCTGGATCAGTTCGCGACGCTTCTGTGATAGATAAGCAACCTGAGTGAGAATCTCCTCAGAACTACCGCGCTTCTTGAGTGCTTCTTTGAGTAGAACAATTTCATCCTGAAAGTACTTTGGATCGAGCATAGACTGCAAAGTCTACCATACGATTTTCATGGTGTTAAGCATGCTCTCTGCCTTTTTATTATCGCCCCGTTAAGCAGCTTTCAAATAACCCCTTGTCTGGAGCATCAGGCTCCATCTCCAGATACTTTCTAAAGTTGGCGCATGCACTATTTATATCCCCCATATCTCGATAAACAATCCCTAAACGTTTATAGAGTAAGGGGTTACCTTTATCCATACTAATAGATGACTTAAGCAATGCTATGGCTGCAGTGAAGTTCTTCAACTGGTAATTTGCCCATCCTGCGTTTTGCCTGGGATCAGATGATTGAGGGGCAATTTGCATGGCTTTCACAAACTGTGCGAGTGCGTCCTGATAGGAACCCACCTCAATCAGCTCCTTCCCATAGGACATTAGGCCTTGTAAACTGAAGGGATTATTCATTACTTCTTGCTTAAACTCTTCAACTGCAACTTTATGATTTCCCTGAACAGCATACAACGTCCCTAGGTAGTAGTGCAGATTTGGGTACTTGGGGTAGATCTGAAAAATTCGATCTAACTCATCTTTCGCCTTTTCATAATCTGACTTTTTTACAAATATCTTATACCGCTCTAAATACCCTGACGGATCCGATGAGTTACGATCTGAAAAAGACTTATAGGCCTCCAAAGCCCTACCAAGAGAGGTGCGGTCAATATTCTCATTATTCATGTAAATAAGGGCCTGAAGCTTCCAAGGATAGGCATAATCAGGATTAGCCTCCATGGCTTGATCGACCATTTTCTGAGCCTGATTCCAGTCCCCTTTTTGCATATAAAACTCAGCTATTGCACCTAAAAATTCTGCTCTGTTAGAGCTCGTCTGCCTTAATTTATCCTGAAGCATAGAAATAGCTCGATCAATCGACTCTGTCTCAGCAGCACATTTTGCGGAACTAATTCTAGCCTCAAAATTCAAAGGATCAAATCTTAAGGCTAGCGCAAAAAAGAAAGGGGCATCCTTAAAATTCTTTAACGCCATCAGATTCTTTCCATAAGCCATGTATACCTCTGGATCAATCACCCCTTGTGACATGGCCTTAGTGTAATAATTCTGAGCATCAACGTACTTACCTTGCTGATAAAAAATATCACCTGCAGCCTTCTCAATTGAGCTTTGACTCACTGGAAGTTTTCTGAATTGATCTAGAGCTTGATTCGCTTCATCCCAGTCATAGCTTTGAATGAGAGTCTTGATATATTTAGACCAGACTTGGACATTTTGTGCTGCTCTTTCTGAAGCTAGCTTATAGTTCATTTTTGCATTCTCAATATTATGCAAATGATAGAACATATCTCCTAACTTTATAAGTGGCAAAGCTGAAGTATCGTCTACTTGTCTAGCTTGGAGAAGCGGCACCATCGCATCTTGGTACTTCCCTAATCGAATGAGCTTCTCACCTTCACTGAGAAAAAAATACATCCTTGCTTGCTTTTGAGCTGTCTTAACTGATGCATCTGTTTTAGCTTTAAGGGAATAAAACTCCAGTAGGTAATCATGATTTTCAGGATCGAGCCTCACCGCTCTTTCGATATCAGTTTGTGCTAAATCCAATTTTTTATCGAGAATCATCAATTGGTAGTGAAGAAAAAATGCTCGTGCTAAATCTGAAGGAGTAAGAAAAGCAATATGCTTCACCATATACTCTAGATGCTCTCTAGCCTGAGCCAGATTTCCCTTCTTACTAAAAATCTCAGCGATCCTCAGACGAGACTTTACATGCTCAGAATTAAAAGCAAGGGCTTTCTTATACTCTCCAAGTGCAGCATCAAAATCCTGTAATTTTTCTGCAATTCTGCCTTTAAGATAAAAGATCTTTGCACTAAACACCTTGTTGTCGGGAAACTGACCCAGGTACTTCGCTGCTGATGCCGCCTCTCCTACCTCAAAAAATGTGCTGGCTATATAGTAGAACATCTCGATCCCATAGGATGGGTGAGATTTGGTATAATCAACAATACGAATCTGAGCAGCCTCAGGTTTATTTGCAGTAAGATAAAACTCCACATCTGCAATCACAGTCTCAGTAAGATCTACAGACTTAGCTCGTGACATTTCAATCAGCTTAGAAATAACAGAAAAGTAGTTCTCATCCTTATTTGAAGAGTCGATCAAATTCAAATAAGTCGATGCAAGCATTGCTAAAGCTTTTACGTTATTATTATCCTGAACCACTGAAAGCTTAAATTGCTCTGCTGCAAGTCGATACCCTTGAACATGATCCTTAAGATAGTGTTGAATCGCCTTATTATAAAGTGCGGTACTTTCCTCTGGATTAGCTTTACCCCCTCTAAACTCAGGTAAAGTGGGTTTGATCGGCTTTAACTTAATGACAGCAGGCTTTTCAGGTTGACCTAGAAATGTGTCGTAAGCAAAAAAACCAAGAGCGAGTGAGATGAGAAGAACACGAATTAACTCCTTCTTCTTTAACTTTCCCAAACCTTTTAATGAGGGAAGTTTTGATTCGGCAGAGCCCTTAGAAACATTCAAGAAAACTGTTTTTTCCTGAGCGATCTTCCGCCTCTCCAACTCTTCGGAGACCCCAGGATGGGACTCCTGATGAAATTGTGTCAACTCTCCTGGCTCAGCAACTGAGGTCTTCTCGTCTCTCACCTGAGCAGAATCATGGATAGAACTCACTCTGAGCTCACCCATGAGTGTTTTCTCCTCTTCAACCTCAGCCTGAACTGGAGCAGTCGTAGCGACTGAATTAGCAGGACTAGGACTTAATGGAAGAGGGGCTTGCCTGATCAGCTCATCGAATGCCCTAGACTCATTACCCTGCGCCCCTTCCACTCGAAACTGTTGAGTTCCTAACTCAAGTTTTCTAAGTAGAAGCTGCATCACCTCCTCTTGAGAAGAAATAGCCTGCCATTCCCCATAAGGGTGTTTACAGATCAATTCACTGCCGGTGATCTCATTTTCTTGAATCAATAGGCGAATACGAGCTAAATCAAGAGGGCCTAATACTCGACCTGATTGTAGACGAACTTTAAATAAGGGAAGAGTGGATGTCTGGATCTGATCCATTTTTTGCTACCCTCCATGGTAGCTAAAACCTGGAAACACTTAAAAACTAGATGCTCATTATTGCTTTCTTAGCTAAGTGTATCACTTTTCCTGGAAGTATACCAATTTGTAGAGTGAGAACTACCATGCTCACTAGAGCGAACTGAGACCACAGAGAAACCCTCAATTGAGTAGGACTTTCAGCAGGCTCTCGCATGTACATATAGACCAGAACTCTCAGGTAATAATAAACAGAAATTGCACTACACAAGACCGCAATAATGACTAAAGGGATCTCTCCCGCCTGAACAGCTGAATAAAGAAGCATATACTTAGCGGCAAACCCCGCCGTAGGCGGAATACCTGCCATGGAAAACAAGAACACAGCCATACAAAAAGATAGCCAAGGGTGTCGTGCTGAAATCCCAGAGAGATCATGAAGATTCAGCCCCACATCTCCTCGTTGACCCAAAATCGTTAACACCACAAATGCCCCAAGGTTCATCACGGCATACGAAAGAAGGTACGCAATGACAGGATAAAAGCCCAACTCACCTCGAACACCAGCAACAATTCCAACAAGAAGATAGCCGGTATGAGCAATCGAGGAGTAGGCAAGCATTCTCTTAATATTGGTCTGAGTCAGTGCAACCACATTTCCCACCAACATGGTCAGTGCGGCAAAAACCCAAAACAAGTCATGAATATGGCTCTGGAGATAATCCGCCAAGCCTTTGCCATAACCTAAAGTGATCAACACTCGCAAAAAGATTGCAAATGCTGCTGCCTTTAAACCAGTTGTCATAAATCCAGTAATAGGGGTTGGAGCACCCTCATACACATCCGGCATCCACATATGAAAGGGAACAGCGGCCACCTTAAAGAGAAATCCAAAAAGCACCAAAACCAACCCTAAAGTATAGACTGGAGTCTGTAGAGCAAAGTTCTCTTGAACCAACTCATAAATTCGAGTCACTTCAGTTGAGCCTGTGCTTCCATACAGAAGAGCCACACCATAGAGAAATACAGCAGATGCAGCAGAGCCAAGAATAAAATACTTCATTGCGGCTTCATTCGATTTTCTGTCGTTCCTCCTAAAACCCACAAGCGCATACACACACAGAGACATGAGCTCTAATGCGATAAATACCACGATGAGATCTAGAGACGAAACCATCAGCATCATTCCAAGAGCCGAGAACAAAAGAAGAACGAAGTACTCAGGATGTTGAAGCTGTTCATGATCCAAATATCGAAAAGAAGCAAATGCTGTAAGAAGAGTCACTCCCAAAAAGATCACGTTGAAAAAATGGGAATATGCATCAGAAATCATCATCCCGTTAAACAAGACCAGAGATGAATCCCTCATTAATTCAGCTGAGTGAAATATCCCTGCTCCGCAAGTGGCTACAGTGACCAAGAAAACTAGCCATTTTGAGGATTTCCCGTTAAGTACACTTCCAATAATTGTAAAAACTGCGCCCACAAAAACAATTAAGTAAGGCCATAAAGTTCGAATCTGATCCGAACTAAATGTCAGTAATTCTGGGCGAATTAAATTCAGAGTTTCCATGAAACAATCCTTCTCTTTAATTCCTTGCGGTAATGTTGCTCTTATTTAAAAATCTCTGGACAGAGGGTTCCATCTTCTGAAAAAAGAAGTTTGGAAAAACTCCCATTACAAAAACAGCAACTACCAGAGGGAAAAGAACAACCAATTCTCGTCCTGTAAGATCCTTGAGGCTCTTATTCTCCTCATGCCGAATGGGGCCAAACATCACACGTTGAAACATCCAGAGCATGTACACAGCACCAAAGATCACTCCTAAGCCTGCAACTGCCGTGAGGGTAGGACTCACACTCCAACTTCCCAATAAGATGAGGAACTCACCCACAAATCCATTTGTTCCTGGCAAAGCAACGGAAGACAATGTGATGATTAAGAAGACCACAGCATACAGAGGCATCACCTTAGTAATTCCCCCAAAAGCGGCTATTTCTCGGGTGTGTCGTCGCTCATAAATCATTCCCACCAACAAGAATAATGCCCCTGTAGAAATACCATGATTGAGCATCTGATAAACCGCCCCAGTTACGCCAATTTCATTGAGTGAAAAAAGACCTAGAATCACATAACCCATGTGACTCACTGAGGAGTAAGCAACCAGCTTCTTAATATCAGGCTGCACCATAGCCACCAATGCCCCGTAAACAATAGCGACTGAGCCCAGGATCATAAAAGGAATCTGGTAAGTTGCTACGGCCTCAGGAAAAAGAGGAAAGGCAAAACGCATGAAGCCGTATCCACCCATCTTCAAAAGCACTGCCGCTAAGATCACGCTTCCAGCGGTTGGAGCTTGAACGTGTGCATCAGGTAACCAAGTATGCAGAGGAAAAAGCGGAACCTTAATCGCAAATGCCAACGCAAATGCTAGAAATAGCAAGGATTGGGTACTGAAGTAACCTGCCCCGCCTGCAAAATGGAGCTGATATAGATCTGTAATCAAAGTTGAATAGTGTCCCATTTGAACCTTGTGCTGATAAGCAATGTAGAAAATTGCCACCAACATCAAGAGCGAGCCAACCATCGTGAAGATAAAAAACTTCATCGCAGCATAAACTCGGTCCTTACCACCCCAGATGCCGATCAAGAAGTACATGGGGATCAGCATTGCTTCCCAAAAGACATAGAAAAGGAAGAGATCGAGGGTCACAAAAGCCCCGAGCATCCCTGTCTCTAATAATAGGAGCAGAAAGTAGTACTCCTTGTGACGATGCTCTACTGCTTTAAATGAGCCCAGGATCGCAATAGGCATGAGAAAGGTGGTGAGCAGGACTAACCAAAAACTAATCCCATCAATACCTACCGCATAAGAAATCCCTAAAACAGGAAGCCAATCCCACTTTTCAACCATCTGGAACTCATCTCCCTGAGGGATATAATGATGAAACAAGCCTAATGAGATGAGGAAGGTACAAATTGAACCTAACAAAGCCCAGATCTGTAACGTGTTTTGCCCTGTCTTACCTTTAGATGGAATGATCAATAAAGTCATTGCCCAAAGAAGCGGCAAAAACACCAAAAGAGTTAAGCTATTCAAATTAATGCCAGCCATAAATGAAATACCCCGCAGTTGCTACTAGCCCGACGAGAAGCATCAGAGCGTATACTTGAATTGAACCTGTTTGCATGAGGCGAACCGTCTGACCTGTCCAGGCGGATACTCTTCCAAAACTCAGGACAATACGATCAATCACACCCACATCAAAGCACTTCCATAAGACCTGAGCCAATCCTTGCAAGGGCTTTATGATCAGAGCTTCATAGATCTCATCGACGTACCACTTATTTTCCAGAGCACGATGAAGAGGTGCAAATCGCTGTGCTAAGCCCTCAACACCCTTCAAGTTTCGATAAAGTTTAAACGCAACTGCAATTCCTAGAATTGCTCCAAGAACACTGACACCCATGAGGATCCACTCCATCTGAGGATCAACTCCTCCCACAAGAGATGCTCCATGGGCTCCCTCGTGTCCTGGAATCACTGGCTCAAGCCAATGCTCAAGCCAACTCATGTGAGGAATTCCCATCAATCCACCTACTGCACTCAACAAGGCAAGCACCTGTAAGGGGAGAGTCATCATCCAAGGCGACTCATGCACACCCACAGAATGATCTGAGTGGCCGTGGTCATGCCCATGATGATCGTCATCATGGTGAGCGTGGTGGGAGACCATTTTTTTCTCGTCAAACCTAGGTTGCCCCAAGAATGTAAGATAGAACAATCTCGTCATGTAAAAAGCAGTCATCACAGCAGTCACAGCCCCTAAGCCCCAAAGCACTCGAGAGCCATGAACAGAACTAAAGGCTTGCCATAGAATTTCATCTTTTGAGAAAAACCCAGAAAAAGGCGGTAATCCGCAAATAGCAATCCAACCCACCGCAAACGTAAGAAACGTCTTTGGCATCTTGGACTTTAGTCCACCCATCTTCCAAATATCTTGCTCTTCATGCATTCCATGAATCACGCTTCCGGCACCCAAGAATAGAAGTGCCTTGAAAAATGCGTGAGTAATGACGTGAAACACCCCTGCTGAAAATGCTCCCACTCCACAACCCAAGAACATGTAACCGAGCTGAGAAACGGTGGAGTAAGCCAAAACTTTCTTAATATCTCTTTGTGCAATAGCAATAGTTGCTGCAAAGAAAGCTGTAAATGCACCCACTGTAGCGACAACATTCAATGCAGAAGGAGAAAGTGCATAGAAAAAATTCAAACGAGATACCATGTAGATACCTGAAGTCACCATGGTAGCAGCATGAATCAAAGCGGAAACAGGAGTCGGACCGGCCATTGCATCTGGAAGCCAAATATAAAGAGGAATCTGGGCTGATTTTCCCATACATCCCACGAATAATAAAATACAGATTAAAGTCACTACCGAAGCATCAGCTACCAATGTACCCGTATGTACAGCTTGCTCTACACCATGCTTTAATTCTGTGAAATCCAGCGTACCAAAAGTCCAAAAAATGATGAACATCCCGAGCAAGAACCCAAGATCTCCAACACGGTTGACTACGAAAGCTTTCTTCCCTGCTTTTGCCTTCTCTTCATCGGTGTACCAATATCCAATCAAGAGATAACTACAAAGACCCACTCCTTCCCAACCTAAAAACAAAATAGGTAAAGAAGAGCCAATCACCAACATAAGCATGGCAAAACAGAAAAGATTCAAGTACGCAAAAAACTTTCCTGGAGTCTCATCATGACTCATGTACCCAATAGAATAGAGATGGATTAAGGTTCCAACTCCAGTAATCACGAGAGTGAAAAGAGTCGATAATGAATCGACTCGAAAAGCCATCTCTAAATTAAAGCCTCCTACTTTCATCCAAGAAAATAGAACTTGCTCAATGAACCGATGCTCAGGCTCCATAGACAAGAGCTGATTAAAGATGAAAGCAGATACGATGAATGAGGAGAAAATAAATAATGTCGCAATCGCTCCAGGAATCTTAGAGCCTGCTTTATGACAACCTGCTGGAGCCTGACCAAAAGCATACCAGGACCCATTGATCAAAAAACCTACTAGAGGAAATAGTGGAATCAGTGCAAGCATGAATTACTCCCGAAGAAGTTGAATCTCATCCGTATCAACGCTGCGGAGAGTTCTGAACATAGCGATAACCAAACCCAAACCTACAGCCGATTCTGCTGCAGCAACTGTAATCACAAAAAAGACAGACATCTGTCCACCCATGTGCTGGAGTTGTTTTGAGAAGGTCACAAAAGTTAAGTTCACTGCATTCAGCATGAGCTCAATGCACATCAAGACAATTAAGATATTTCTTCGAATCAATACACCAGTGAATCCGATGAAAAATATAATCGCACAAAAAGACAGGATCACCCATGGTTCTACCTGTGTCATCACTGGGACCTCCCTACGGAGAGCTTACGTTTAGCAATTGCTACGGCACCTATAATGGCAGCAAGCAATAGAACTGATGTAAGCTCAAACGGCAGAATGTATTCCGAAAACATCAACTCTGAAATCACCTGGGTATTCCCGCCTGATGCCTCAATCGCATCTCCGGTAAAAGGCCCCAAAGCTGCATTCCAAGCACTTGATTTAAATGTCCAGATGAAAATCCCTAAAGTAACGGCTGAGAGTAACCCCGCCACTGCTTTCAATCCAAGATGGGTTCGACCCATATCAAATGAAGGAACATCTGCATTTAAGAGCATGATCACAAAAACAAACAAGACCATGATCGCGCCTGCGTAAACAAAGATCTGAAGTGCTGCAATCAAATGTGCATCTAAGAGGGCATAGATCCCTGCAAAGGCAAAAAAGACTAAGACTAAGCTAAATGCGCTTGCCACTGGGTTCTTTTTCAAAATGACAAACAAAGAGCAAATAACTGCGATACTCGCAAATGCATAAAAGAAAAAAGGAGAGATACTCATTACTTGCCTCCTCTCTGCTCAAGTAGGAAGGATTTCTCATAAACTTCCCGATGCGTGGTGCTCATCTCATAGATGTTACTCAGCTTAATCGCATCCTTTGGACATGCTTCTTCGCACATTCCACAAAAGCAACATCGTAAGAGATCGATTTCAAATTTTACCGGGTACTTTTCCTTATCCTCACGCTCACCTGCCTCAATATGAATACACTCAGCGGGACAAACCGTAGGGCAGAGCATGCAAGCAGTGCAGTTCTCTACACCGTTGGTTGCCTTAATATAGTGCATCCCTCGGAAACGGTCTGAGTAATTTCTACGTTCCTCTGGATATTGAATTGTAACCTTCTTAGCGAAGAACAAGTTCTTCAGAGTAATAAAAAGACCCTTGATGATTTCTATGAGGTAGAGCTCTTGCAATACCCCCTTTTTTTTCTTCACTAACATATTCTAGATCCACCCATAATAGACCATCAGGCCTGTTACAAAAATATTCACTAGAGACAAAGGAAGCATAACTTTCCAGCCCAGATCCATGAGCTGGTCATATCGAAATCGAGGAAGAGTCCAACGTACCCAAACGAAGAACCACATAAAAAATCCAACCTTGATTCCAAATGATGCCATTTCAAAACCAACTCGAAGCGCCTCGGCACCCATTCCAGAGAGATGGAGTGCTTCCTGTGCCCATGAAAGAAGGGCCGTCATTCCTGGAAGGAGTTGCCAACCCCCAAAATAGAGAGTTGAAATCACAGCAGAAGCAGTGGTCATATTGAGATACTCTGCCATCATGAATAAGGCAAACTTCATCCCACCGTACTCAAGGTGATATCCCGCCACAATCTCAGACTCGCCTTCAGGCAAGTCAAAAGGCAATCGATTTGTCTCTGCAAAAGCTGCCACTAAAAAGATTAAAAAACCAAGGGGCTGAATCAAAATACCCCATTTTGGAATAGATAGAGATCCCAATTGCAAGAGAGTTTCGCCTTGAAGTCTTGCAATATCTCCCAGCTTCACTGATGAAAAAGTCATGATAATCCCAATCACAGACAAGCCCATCGAGAGCTCATAACTAATCATCTGTGAGGAACTTCTTAGACTGCCCAGCATCGTGTACTTACTGTTCGATGCCCAACCCGCCATAATGATGCCATAGACACCCAGTGACGCGATTGCAAAGATATACAAAATACCAACATTTAAATCAGCAATTTGAAACTGAACAAGACGGTCCCCAATCATGATTGAACTTGCAAAAGGTACTGCTGCAAAAGTCATAAATGCAGGGACTAGAGAAACCAATGGAGCCAACAGGTAGTAGAACCGCTCTACATGACCAGGAGCTCCTTCCTCTTTCCATAAAAACTTGAGCACATCAGCTAAAGATTGAAACAATCCCAATGGACCAACACGATTAGGTCCCAAGCGATTTTGCATTAAAGCTGAGCCTCTGCGCTCAACCCAAACCATAATTGGAACAACCTGCAAGAGAACTAAGACGATAAATCCTGCTTTTGCTCCTACTGCTAACCAGTCAAATTTATCCATAACTCTATGCAGCTCCTGAAGCAGTCTTGCGATTCATCCACATCATGAGAATCTCAGACAAAGGTTTACATTGTCCTGGAGGTAAAATTGCTCTCTTAAACTTCTGCTCCTGACCTTCAAAGTTGACCACTGTGCCACTCTTCTCAGCAAAAGCCGCACCGGGTAAAATGACTGAAAAATGCTGTGCGTGATCCTTGAGGAAAACCCCAATACCCACCATTTCAACATTTTTCAGTTCCGGTAGATGTGCCTTACCACCTCTTACAACCAAAACAGACTGTGTGCCTGCACTGAGTTTTTCAAACGGCTTGAACCCTAATTTCTCAAGACCATGCAGATTCGCAGTTTTACTCTTCCTCTTCAGAATTCGATCTGCTGGCGCATCATCTTGAGCACTTAAAACTCCTGGAGTTCCAAAATGATAAACTTCAGCTGCAGGAAGGTGCTTAGGTAAAAACTCCTGGAGAAGCTGTGCTTCTTCTTGAGTCAAATCAGAGCCAACCAAAACGGTCACTTTTTTTCCAACTAATGCATTTTTTGCTGCATCAATGGAGCTACCCCAATCCGTACTCTCCCAAACACCATTCTTATTTATGGAAGGATCGACACTTCGTGAAGTGTCGTGAATATATTGAAAATTAAATCGTCCCTCATCACAGAGCCAGTACTTGTTGATTTTTACATTCTCTCTAGGAACACATCGATAAATCTCGTTGTTGTCCTGGTGAATCTCCATGTTGCAGCCCTTTGAACAGCCCTCACACACAGTTGGTGTCTTCTTCAAGTACCAAACACGCTTCTTAAATCTAAAGTCTTTTACAGTAAGAGACCCTGTTGGACAGATATCAGCGTAATTTCCAGCATAATCTGTCTCCAGAGGTCTGCCGTCAATTGTTGAAATCTCAGTATTATTTCCACGCTTCAATGCAACCATCTCGTGGATGCCCGCTACTTCTTCACCAAATCGAATGCAGCGCGTGCAATGAATACAACGATTCATATTCTTCTTGATCACAGGGCCCATGTCTAAATCAACATAAGTCCTTCTCTCTTCTGTGTATCGAGAATATGCATCTCCATATCCAAAAGAATTATCCTGTAAATCACACTCTCCTGATTTATCGCAAATTGGACAATCTAAAGGGTGATTAATGAGCAAGAACTCCATCACTGACTTCTGATTTTGCTGAGTTCGAGCAGACTTTGTATTGACCACCATGCCATCAGTAGCTGCAGTAGAACATGCGGTCTGGAGTTTCGGCATTTTCTCAACTTCAACTGCGCACATGCGACATTGCGCAACTACAGACAAACCAGGATGCCAACAGAAATAAGGGATTTTTATACCACTTCTCTCGGCAACTTGAATGATGGTCTCACCTGGCGTAAATTCAATTTCACGCCCGTCAATTATGCATTTGGGCATTTTCCACCTCGAATATGAGCTTCAAAATCAGCTCTAAATTTCTTGACAAAACTCATAACAGGACCCGCAGCGGCATCTCCGAGAGCGCACAAGGTTCTTCCGTTGATGTTATTCGCAATATCTAAAAGCATTGCTAGATCCTGCTCACGGCCTTGACCATGCTCAATTCTCTCCAAAATATCCTCCATCCACTGACAACCCTCGCGGCATGGAGTACATTGACCACACGACTCGTGAGCATAGAACTTGGTGATCCTTGTTAGTAACTTCACTACGCAATAATCTTCACTCACCACAACCACACCTGCAGAACCCAGCATGGTTCCAATTTTCATGAGTGGCTCGATATCAAATACGACATCGATCTCATCTGCAGTCAGCACAGGCGCAGAGGAGCCCCCAGGAATCACGGCTTTCAGCTTCTTATCTCCGAGAATGCCTCCGCAGTGATCAAAAATCAGTTGGCGTAAGGTCACACCCCCAGCAGGAAGCTCATAAAGTCCTGGCTTTTTGACGTGCCCAGAAACTCCAAATAGTCGAGTTCCACCTGACTTCTCTAACTTTCCTAACTTTGAAAACCACTCGCCGCCCTGGTTTACAATAAAAGGAACAGAAGCAAGGGTCTCTACATTATTCACGATCGTAGGCCCACCAAAAGCTCCTGCTTGAGCAGGAAATGGCGGCTTCACCCTTGGTTCTCCTCGTTTACCTTCAAGAGAATTTAAAAGAGCTGTTTCTTCTCCGCAGATATAAGCCCCAGCTCCACGGTGAACGGTTAAATCAAAATCAAAACCAGATCCTTGAATGTTCTTACCCAAGTACCCATTCTGGTAAGCCTCATCAATTGCCTGCTCTAGAAGCTTTGCTTCACGCGTGTACTCACCACGAATATAGATATAACCCTGGTGAGACCCAATAGCATACCCACCGATAACCATTCCCTCAATAAGTAGATGAGGGATATATCTCATGATATCCCGATCTTTAAATGTTCCAGGCTCAGACTCATCTGCATTACAAACGAGGTATTTTGGTTTTGCGGATTGTTTTGGGATAAATCCCCACTTCATTCCAGTAGGAAACCCAGCTCCGCCACGTCCTCGTAAGTTAGATTTCTTGACCTCGCCAATGACGTCATCTTGACTCATTCCAAAGGCCTTCTTAGAAGCAGTATAACCTCCCATTTTTTTAAGGTAATACTCCAGTGGCCTGGATTCTTCGCTAAAATGTTGAATAAATAAAGTCTCGTGATTTGACATAGAATTCACTTACTCCAAACTATCCATGAGCTTGTCTAGTTTAGTCATATCAAGATTTTCATAATAACCGTTATTGAGCATCATCGCAGGTGCAGTTCCACAAGCACCCAAACACTCTTCTTCCATTAAAGTGAACTTTCGATCTTGAGTTGTCTCTCCGCACTGAATACCTAACTTCTTTTCACAGTGCTCGACTAACTCATCAGCACCACGAAGGCAGCAGGCCACATTCGTACAGATTTTCAAATGATACTTACCTACAGGCTTAAGATTATACATTGTATAAAATGAAGCCACCTCTCTCACTTGAGCTGGGTGGATTCCAATATACTCTCCTACTTCCTCAAGAACTTCCGGTGATAACCACCCTAACTCATCCTGAGCTGCATGAAGAGCAGGCAATAATAAAGCCTGCTTAGTGGGATAGCGAGGCTCTAATTTTGCCATTCGTTCATAAAAGCTTTTTGACAATAACTGATTACTCATCTTGGAAACCTCTTCATTAGATCCAGACCTTTAACGATCTAATTCACCAGCAATAATATTGATACTTCCCAGAGCAGCGACTAAGTCAGCAATTTTTTCGCCTTCCACCATCGAGGAAAGCCCTTGGAAGTGCCAAACTGAAGGTCCTCGAATTCTCATGCGATGAGCGCTCGAACCACCCTTACTCACAATATAAAACCCTAATTCACCATTTGCTGCCTCAAATGAAGTATAAGCTTCACCTGCTGGAACCTGAAAACCCGTCATGAAAAACTTAAAGTGATGGATCAACCCCTCCATCGTATTGTGAACTACGTTTTTCTCTGGAATTCGAACTCTCTTGTCTTCAGCCCAAATCGGACCCTTTTTTAATCGATCTGCACATTGACTAAGAATATTGAGCGATTGCTTAATCTCCTCAAGTCTGACTAGATATCGATCAAACACATCCCCATTTTGTGCTACTGGAACATCAAACTCTACATCCTTGTAATACATACATGGCTGATCTCGTCTCAGATCCATGTCAATTCCCGCAGCTCGTGCATTCGGTCCGCTATAACTGTACTCTAAACAGTCTTCCTTATTAAAAACCCCAACTCCTACAGTGCGGATTTTCCAAATCTTATTATTCGTCAACAAGCGATCCATCTCATCAATCACTTCGCGAGTCTTTTTCACCCACGCTTTCAGCTCCTTCTCAAAACCCTCAGGCGCATCCGCCATCAGGCCTCCGATGCGGGTATACGAAGTGGTAAGTCGAGCTCCAGAAAGCTTCTCGATCAAACTATAGGCTTCCTCTCTCTGATGAAACCCATACAAGAAATAAGAGAACGCACCCAAATCCACCGCATTAATCCCAATACAAATGAGATGATCGATGACTCGAGCAAGTTCGCAGCAAATCATTCGAATCCAAACACAGCGCTCAGGAACTTCAATACCCATCAGCCTCTCAACTGACATGGCATAAGTAACATTATTAATCAGCGCAGAGCAGTAGTTCAATCGATCCGTATAAACGATAAAATTATGAAACGTTCGGTTTTCACCTAACTTTTCTTTAGCTCGATGCGTATATCCAAACTCACAGTAAGATTTCTCAATCGTCTCACCATTGAGTTTAGCAACCATTCTTAAAGCCCCGTGCATTGCAGGATGAGTGGGCCCAATATTGACAATAATTCGTGAATCTCCCCACAAATCATCTGGATCATGCTCTAAATGATAACCTTCTGGTAAATGAATCTTTGTCATAGGCGCATTCTACTCCAATAATCCTGGATCCACAGGCTCTGCCTCTGTAAACAACTGATAGCCTCGCAATGGATAATCTTTTCTTAGAGGATGCCCCTGCCACCTAACATCCATCAGAATTCTGCGAAGATCGGGATGTCCCTTGAATCTGACTCCAAACATATCGAAAACTTCTCTTTCAGCCCAATTAGCCCCAGTCCAAACTGAAACAAGGGTAGGGACCTCATCTCCTTCAGAGACTCGAACTTTAAATCGAATTCGATTCTTGTTCGTATAAGAGAAAAGCTGATAAACTACCTCAAATCGAGGGTCACTCTCTTCGTCTGTTGCGGTGATATCAGCCAAAAAGTTATAATCAAACTCTGGCGATGTCTTCACAAAATTCATCACCTCAACAATTTGATCCTTTTTTACAAAAATGACTGGGACATCAGTAGGCGCATGCGGGGGCATTCTCACCTCTTCTATTGTGTCCCCAAATTTTTGTTGCAAAATCTCTACTTGCTTCTTCCAAATCTCTTGAAAACGAGCAAGCCAGTCACCACCATTTGTTGGAATCGGATTACGAATATCCATTATAGATCCTTACTCACTTATGTCCTTAAAGATGACCTATTTTTTGCTGCTTCTGATGCTCAGCCAACTTACGCTGCGAATGCGTCTCTCCCTTTGCAATCATTTCTTGCAATCGCATGAGCGCATGAATCACCCCCTCAGGAGCTGGGGGGCAACCTGGCACATAAACATCAACAGGAATCATTGTATCAATACCCTGTAACACACTATAGACATTGAAAATACCCCCAGAGGAAGCACAAGCCCCAAATGACATCACATATTTAGGATCACTCATTTGGTCGTAAACTGTCTTTAAAACAGGAGCCATCTTCAAATTGATAATCCCTGCTACAATGAGAAGATCACTTTGGCGTGGAGAAAACCTGACAACCTCGGCGCCGAAACGTGACATGTCATAATCTGAGCACAAACTTGCCATCATCTCAATTCCGCAGCAACTCGTTCCGAATGGCATAGGCCAAACAGAGTTTTTTCTGCCCCAGTTGACCAGCGCATCTAGTTTTGTAGTAAAAAAACCACCTGAACCGTCTTTTCCCATAATCAACTTCCTTATTTTTACCCTAAATGGGCTATTCCCACTCCAAAGCGCCTTTTTTTAAGACATAAAAGTACCCTACGAGAAGGATTGCAACGAAAAAAGCCATCTCAACTAGGATAAAGGCATTTACAGATAGATACTTTTTATAGACCACTGCCCAAGGATAGAAAAATACCCCTTCTACATCAAAGAGAAGAAATAAAATCGCAACTAAGTAGAATCTTACCGAAAATCTATGTTTTGCGGATCCGTAGGCTGGCACACCGCACTCAAAGGGCATGTCTTTTCTCTTGTTGGGAATACCTTTACCCAAAAAAGAGGTTAACAGCAATACGGCCACACCTACGGTGAGCCCTACCAACATTAAAATGAGAACAGGGATATAGGTCATGTTACAGTTTATAGCTGCATGATGCCAAACGTGCTACCAGAAAATGAAGCCTAGGGACTGTCCAGCCCACGCAAATACGAAGTTTGAAAATACTCCTATCAATACTAAGGGCAGAAGTAAGGCCAAGATAAAGGATTTTCGTGCCCATGAATAGGAAAAAGGCGGATATACCTGTCTAAAATCTCCTACTAAGCGGTATGCAAGTCGTGCAATTGCAAACATGGAAATCGACATAGCTAGAACACTCACCATCGCCAATGAGTATTTCCCATGGCGAATGGCAGCTCCAATGAGAGCAAATTTTCCCACAAAGCCTGGGGTAGGAGGACATCCAACTAAGCACAGTAGAAATAATATTAGGCAAACTGTTTCCGGAACTGCTCTCCTCAGCATTCCTTTAAGATCATCAAGTAGATCCGACTGCAGCTCATTATAAATGAAAGATAAGACATAAAATACGCCCATCAAGGCAAAGAGTTGAATGACTAGATTATAGAGCAATGCTGTTATACCCGCCTCATCCAGCACAACAATCCCTAATAGCAAAAAACCTGACTCAGAGACCACCAGATTACCCACGAGTCTTTTTGCGCCTTTTTGCCTAAAAGCCAAAAGAGACCCAATCACCATAGTAAAACCTGCGACTACAGCTACAATTTTAGTCCAATCCAAATCTCCAATAAATTCCCATTGCCCCTGAGCTAACCCATTTTGAGCAAATATTACGATTAGGAATCGAGTGATCAGCGCAAAACCAGCTGCCCGAGCCCCAACAGACAAAAATGCAGATGATGGTGTGGGTGCTCCCTCGATAATATCAGGAACAATCAGGTTCATGGGGAAGGCCCCAATTTGAAAGGTAAATGAAAGAAAAATCAACATAAAAGCAATGAGCATCGTCTGCGAATTCATCGGATGACTCACTAGGGCCTTATGCATCTGATAAATATTCAGGGTATGAGTGTGAACAAAAAGAATAGCTACAGCATAAATATAAAGAGCGCCGCTAACCACTCCAAACGTGAGATACTTCACTGATGCTTCTGTAGAGATCAGGGACTTCTGGCGATAAGCTGTCATGAAATAAGAAAGAATATTCAAAAATAAGAGCGACAAATAAGCTAAAATTACATCGGAGGCAGATGCAGCTAGAAACATGGATAGTGTTGAGGCCAAAATCAGCAGACAGTATTCAGTCCTTCGTCCTGCTCCCATCTCTCGACTATGTGATACTGAGACCACACTTAAAAAAGCTAGAACAATAAAGAAGAATTTAAAAAAAAGAGAAAACCCATCTATCGACAGAGTACCGCTAAATATCTGAGCTGCCCCAACCTCAAAGGAAATTAAAGCCTGAAAGAAGACACCCGCAAGCCCCAAAAGGGAAATTAGAGTTACCAAACGGAGTTGCTCGCCAGAATAGGTAATCTCACAGATCACCACAAACGCTAGAGTCAAAACTAAGATCACCTCAGGCATGATGAGCAGAAAGTCTTTCAATGGAGTCTCCTCAAAGAACTATTTTACTGATGAGAGTAGGGTTAGAACTGTTGGCCTAATCAATTCAATTAATGGCTTAGGGTAAAGACCAAAAAACAAGAGCCCAACTACCAAAGGGAAAAGGTATGCCCTTTCACGTACAGTTAAGTCCTCAAAGCCTTTCGTCTCTCCTGTAGGCTCACCTAAAAATACATAACGATACATCTTAAAAAGATAATAAGATGCTAAAAGGAGAGAACTTGCAGCAACAATTACCGTAAAAGGTCGAACAGTAAAACTGCCGATCATAATGAGGGAGTGCCCAACAAACCCACCAAGACCTGGAAAACCAAGTAATGATGCTAAGACGATTCCCGCAACAATCGAGATCATAGGAGCCTCAATGGCAATACCTCCTAAGACTCTCTCCTGATTTTCCCCAATAAACTCTATTCTTGCAGTTCTCTGTGTGATGAGCCCAGAAAACAAGCCAAACCCGGCTAGTGCTAACCCAAAAATAAGCTGTTCATAAACTGCACCTACCACTCCAACTGAACTTAAGGAGCCCAAGCCAATTAATACTAAACCAACCTCACTTATACAGAGATAGGCTAGAAGCTTCCTTAATCCCTTTTGAGCTACTGCGCAAACACCACCCAAAATAAGATTTAGGATCCCAATAACCACAACGTACTTAAATGTATCACCCAATGCTTCTGGAAAAAGAACATAACTTAACCGAGCAAAAATATAAGTACCTACTGGAATAATTCCTGCGCAAATAGCTACAAATACTGATGGTGGGGCCTCCTCAGCAACTTCAGTGAACCAACCATGAAAGGGCCATATTGGTACCCTCAAAGATAAACCTATGCTCATAAGAGTAAATGCTACTCCAGAAATAGAGAACTCATGCCCCCAAAATTCAAAGACCTTACCTGCGAGACGTCCACCTGATAGCTCCCTCAATGAAAAACTATGGGGATCGACTGAGTAATAGATGAGAACCAGAGCTGTGAATATAAAAGCATCCCCAAGTGAAGAAGCAATAAAGGTTCGAAAAGATGCTTTTTCTCTATTTTCTGCTCCCCAAATTCCAACCAGAAAATAAATAGGTAACGCACTCAATCCCCAGAAAAAAAACTGTAAAAACAAATCTTGTGCACAAACGGCTCCAAATAGCGCACTCTGAAGCAATAAGAAAAGCCCATGAACTCCTTTTACACCAATTTTTTGGTTCCACTCAGAGGCGATTAATATTGGAAATATCATCCCAATTAACACAACAGGTAGAGCATTTAATCCATCTATTCCCATTTCATAACTGATCGCATAGGAACTAATCCAAGAAAAATTCTCCACAGCCTGAATATCTGCAGTTTGATTCTTCATCCCAAAAATAAGCGCAAAAGCCCCAACACTAGCCAGCAGACTAGCGCCTAGAGAAACCCATCTACTCTTTGGCTTTGGGAGAAAGGATTGAAAAAGTGCTCCGAGGAGAGGTATAAATACAAAAAAGCTAATTAAATAATAATTCACTGCCTACTCCCTTATCTCATTAAAAAATATGTTAACAACGCAAAGCCAGAACCTAAAGACAAGAACAAATACCATCTTAGATCACCCGTCTGCAAAGTTTGTAAAAATTTTGCCGGGATTTCCACAATTCCGCGAGCGAGATGATTCAAAATAAAAACTAATCTTCCATCTAACTCAAAAACGCATCTGGAGATACGCTTTATCCCCAGGTCAAACACTCGAGGGAGCCACTCACTCGAAAGTTTTTGATCAACTACAAACTGTACTTTTCCGCCGGCCCACGTAAGACCCTTGACCATAGCCTGCCCTAATAGATCAAGACCATAGGCAGACCTGATAAAGTTGCTCGATTTGGGAAATAGTGAAGAAAAAACCTGCCATTGATCTTCTTTACGCCCTATTGACCAGTAGGCAAAAATAAATGAAAAAATTAATACTCCTACATAGAGACCTAAAGCTGAGAAATACTCACTCGAGCCTTCCAAAAAGGCTGGGGTAGACTCGAAGATTGTATCAAGTAAAGATTTAACCACTAAATCCGATTCGCCCGGCAATAATTGACCCGTTAAGCTCCCAGTCCAAATCAGTCCGAATGAAAGGAGAATGAATAAAATCACAGAAGTATAGGCTGACCATGAAATACCTTTTTTTTCGGATAGCCTGCTCATGCCCCAGGCTATCTTCCAGCCCAAGAGAGAAAAAAAACTAAAAAGAATAATGAAACAAACTCCTAATCCAGGCCGATGCATTCCTTTCAAAACCCAATCAAAAAGACCTTTTGCAGAAATAAAACCGATCATTCCTGTGCCTGAGGAAATCGCGAGAAAGAGGCTAACCTTCAACCCACTCCATTGTTTTGATTTTTGAACAATCTCATTAGAATCCTTGGCTACATTTGAATAAAAAATAGATAACACTAAACTACCAAAACTGACCCCAATCAATAACGATGTAGCCGGCAAAGCCCCACAGAACGATAAAATACAGATGGAAAGAGATAGGCCCCCTGAGAGCCACATATTGATGCCTTGTCTCCAGCCTTGTTGAAACAATCCTGAAAGAAACGTTAATAAGGATGAGATGAGAGCAACCCAGCCAAAGGCTGGGAACAAACCTAAATAATTGAACTGAGGCTCTAAACGAACTAGAAAACCAAAAGCCGCCCAAGCGGGGCAAAGTTGACACAACAATACCCTAAATGGCTCCACCAACTCCACATCAGTACGTAGCCACTTTAAAAGAGGGAAAGGTTGCAACTGCATAAAAAGACCAAGTACCAACAATATTGCCCCTACCCATTTTGAAAGGGAATAATCAGCAGAACTTAACCAAAGATCTTTCTCATGAAGAAATATTCCTGGGTAAAAGCGAACTAAAATAAGCGTGCCCACCAGGGCAAGTATTAGCCCCAAGGATCGATCAATAATTAACTGAATTGCAGCATCTGCTTGAGAATGCATTCTCCAGAGAGAACTTAGTGCAAAAACACTACCCAATAAGCACAGCACCAAACTCAGAAAAACAACCCAGGGTGTCATCGCAATCCAAGCTAAACAGACACCTCCTACTGAAAAGGTAAACCCGGCGAGAACTCTTTCGGGGTATTGTTCTTTTAAGACTAAATTACTATTCAGTAAAACAAGTGCAGAACCCAAGGTAAGTGCTAAAATCATGATAGCAGACAGACGATTCTGAAATAGACCTACCGTAATTGCTCCAAACTGATGCTTATCCCAAATCCAGCCTGCCATCCAAGACTTAGAAACAAAGCTCTGATTCAAGAAAATCCCGGTATCCAAACCCAGAAGAGCAAGAACAAGAAATAAACCTACCCAGACTAGCCAAACTCCCCTTACTGGCAGGCTTCGACCCCACATTAAAAGAAGAATCCCAGACAGAAATAAAAAAACAGGACCAAGTATAAACATAAGAGGGTGGGTTTGTTGCATCATCATTGCTTTAACATCCGTATGTCATCAATTGAAGTTTGTTTTCGAATGAAAAAAAGTCGAATTGCTAGGGCATAACCCACTACAATCTGTGCTACTCCACCTAATGTGATAAAAAGTCCAAAAATATGGCCCTGAGTCTCAAGTCCTGCACTTATACCCGCAAATACAAACATCATAGTAGAACCCATGATCAGCAACTGAACGCCTATGAGTAGTCCGAGCAAAGTCTTCCTTGAAACCATACACACTAGACCCAAAGCACCTATCAATCCTGACAAGACCATCATTCTTGTTCATCTCCCTCAAATCGAGAAATCACTCCTCCGCCCACTAAGACGAAAAATAAAATTAATCCTAGAATCTCTAAAGATAAAAAATACTCCTGTGTGAGAATCTTGCCCATGGATGTCAAATCCGATAAACCTAGAGAAAAACTTTGAGACTGAGCTGGAAAACCTCGTATTCCTAGCCAGATCACCCCTATAAAAGCTAAGCCCAAGCACAGTGATAAAAACATCAACCAATTAATTTTTCGTTTTTGAGGAAGAGCTGAAGGATTAAACTCACCAAACATTACAGCAAAAAATACAAATGACACTGTCACCAATGTAGACACAATCCACTGAATAATAGCTAATAACTCAACACCTATAGTTAAATAGATAGCTCCCATTGCCAACCCCGCTATCCAAAGCGAGAGGATGGCTTGCCGAGTCTGATTAAGAAATGTTGCTAAAATCACAGCAATTAAGGTTATTCCAGCAAATAAATAGCTGATCGACATTTAAGATAATCCTTTTTTGTTCTGATCTGACTTTCTAATGAGCGCCCACTTTTCTCTTTGCTCAGAGGTGAGTTGCCCTCTACCAAAACTGGCTACTAAGTCAGACACTTGATAAGCTGCGCCTTCATATTGCTTTGTGTGAAAAAGAGAGTTAGGCTGGCAACTCTCAACACACAAACCACAAAAAATACATTTTGAGAAATCGATATCGAATATAGACACCCAGCGTTTGGTCAGATCTGATCCAGGCTCATCTTCTATCTTAATACACTGCGAGGGACATATTTTAGCACAATCATGACAGCCTGTGCATCGGTCAATATCATTAAAGAGCAAACCACGTGTTCGTGCAGGAAGGTCATCTGCAGTCTTTGATGAAACAGGATCTGGATAACCCTCAGTGACTTCCTTTCTTAATTCACCGATCCTTAGAATATAAGGAAACGCTGTCAAACATGATCCTAAGATTGACCAAAAACCAAAGAATACATCCTTAGCGTAAACGATCACGCTCTTAAAAATAGAGTTCTTCATTTAAAGCGCCCTCCAACCAGCCCATAGACTTGCGCCCATCAGAGCAACTAAAGAGAAGGGGCTTAAAACCTTCCATGAAAAATCTGTAATTTGATCTACACGAACCCGAGTATTTACTCTAGCAACCCAGGTCACCACCAGCATCAGGAAGAATGTCTTTATAAGTAAACAGGTCAGCTCTAAAAAAGAAAGCATGATCCAAGATTCACCTTCTCTAAGATGACTTACGAGAGACTCAGGAAGATTCCATCCACCTAAAAACAAAACAACAGTGATGAGGCACCAAAAAAAGAACCCATAAAGTCTCCCCATCTGAAATAAACTTAGCCTTCTGCCATGAAGATAAGATGATACTCCACCATGAATGTCAGATTGAGATAACCCTCCATCCAAAGGAGGAATTGCCAAAATCACAAGTCCACTAATTATAAATACAAAAAATGCAACTGTTTGAAATGGATTTGAAATCGCAGCCCATCCCCACAGAGCAAAACTCTGGGAGTGCACTAAACTGCTCCACTTAAAGCTTCCGGCTCGTACTCCAGCACAAACAAGCGCAATGAGCGCCGGAAATGAGCCAGCTAAAGTCTGTGCTGCCACTCGAATTCCACCAAACCAACCAGGAACAGAGGCCTGAGTTAAACCTAAAAGCATTGTACCTAAAGCTAAGACAAGAGTTGCCCAAAAAGGTAAGAAAGCACTCATCTCCGTATCTACTAAGAGGGCGAGTGATCCCAATGGTAAAACAGCCAATGTTGAGTAGAGTGCCATAGTATGGGAAACTAACCAAAGATTCTCTCTCAAACCCCACTTGAACTGGGGCTCCTTCTGCAAAAGCTTTAAAAAATCTGCTATAGACTGTAACACTCCTGCATACCCAGCTCGATTAGGACCAATTCTAGCCTGCAGATCTGCAGTCAGTTTTCGGTCTAAATAAGACATAAGAACTGCAGATGGAATTACAACAAATAAATAGACACAAACCAGAGATACAAGGGTATAGACCCAATGAGGCAAATCCTTAGGTAGACCTACCAAATCAAACCATGAAACTATCCAAGTCCCCTGCGTATTCATTATTTATCCGCCTCTGCAACGCTTAAATCAAGACTGGCCAAAACCACAGGTAAATCTTCGATCCTAACTCCACTTATGAGGTAAGGAATTAATTTCACATTAAACATGGAAGAAGTTGTGAACTGTACCCGGGCGGGCGTATCCTTGCCATCCGCAAGAACATAACAACTCAAAAGACCTCGCGAGCTTTCAACTCGACTTACAGCCTCACCACGAATTGCTCTGGAAATCTTGTTATCCACTAAATTACAGTACTCTCCAGAAGGTATGGTCTCTACGAGTTGCTTCAAGATCTCAATACTTTGAGAAACTTCCTTCAATCTCACGATAAATCGGTCATGAACATCACCTACAACTCCAAGCGCTCCTACCCCAACTGGCACTTCGAACTCTACTCTATCATACGCCTTACCATAATATGTCTTTCTGAGATCAAAACAAACGCCTGAGGCTCTTGCATTAGGTCCGGTAATTCCACAATGACGAATCAACTCTTTTGAAAGGGGTGCAATATTTGCTGATCTTTTGATAAAACTATGATTATAAGTAAAGACATCATTATATTCTTTGATTCTAATTCGAATCAACTCGCACAACTCCAAGACCCTCTCAATAAAACCTTCGGTAACATCAAACCTAACACCACCGTATCTAAGAAAATTAATTGAAAATCTTGCCCCAGTTAAAAGTTCGAATAAATCTAGGACTCGTTCTCTGTCACGCAATACATAGTGAATAATGGTCTCAGATCCAGCCATTTTTGCCATTCTAACAATATAGGCCAAATGAGAAGATATTCGAGTAAGCTCACAAAGAATAACCCGAATACATTGTGCGCGCTCTGGAACTGGGATGCCAAAAATCTCCTCTACTGCGTTTGTTAAGACTATTTCTCCAAAAACTGCGCCCTCAGGATCTAGATGATCCGCATAACTCACCAAAGACTTCCATGGATGAAGTTCACAAGCCTTTTCCAAGCCTCGATGTAAAAAGCCTGTCTCAACTTCCGCATGTGCAATCACCTCACCATCTAACTGGAGCTTCAACCTCATTGGTACAGGAAGTGCGCCATGATAGGGCCCAATTTCCCAAGTCGTCAAATCTGTTCGCAGATAATTTTGACTCATTGCCCTGCCTCGCTTTTAGATTTTTTAATCTGAGGATCAACAACGACACTGCCCATTTTGTAGGATTTTCTTAGAGGAAATCCCCTTAGCCCCTTGGGTAATAAATTTCTTTTTATTTTTAAGTCTTTGTTTAATTTACTCTCAAAGCGAATTCCAAACAGCTCACCTACTTCGTCCTCAAAGACATCTGCGTTAGTTAAAATATGACTCACAGAGAAACCTGATACCATGCTCTCGCCGTCTGGAAGCACCAAGGAGGTTCGCAAAACGATACTTTTTGAAAAAGGTACTTCAGAGAAAACATAAGAAGAAGTAAGAAAATAGGAGAGAACTAAAACCTGATCGATTTCTGATACGTTAAGGTTTTCTAAAAACTCCATATTGAGCTCTGGCTCGAACTTCAAAAACTCTATGACTTTCAATAAATTCTGTGACTCTACCCAAACCGAATCAACTTCTGAACGTCCGAATCGATGAGTTTCGAACTTTAGGGTGGGAAATTCCTTATTTAGTTTTGATAGAATGATATTCTTGTCCACAAATTTTTTCCTGTAATGCAATTAAACCGTTCATCACTGCTTCTGGTCGTGGAGGGCATCCTGGAACATATACATCTACAGGAACAATCTGATTTGCACCTGGCACAACCGAATAACTAAATTCAGGCGAAAAAAGTCCTCCACTATTTGCACACGCTCCAATGGCAAGAACATATTTGGGGTTTAACATTGAATCATAAAGCTCCCTCAAATAGGGCGCGGACTTATGAGAAACCATACCGCTTATAATCAGGAGATCCGCATGCCTTGGATCTACTTGAGGTAGGCACCCAAAACGCTCCAGATCATAGCGGCAACCCATAGAGTTGAGGACTTCATCAGCACAACAACCCACTCCTGTAGAAATGTACCAGAGCGAATTGGACTTTGCCCAGTTCAGGATTCTTCCAAGCGTTGAGAAATAAAATGATCCTGCCATATTTTACCTTAAAGTTTTGTTTTTATACCGAAGAACCTTCTGAAAGGAGCTTAACCAACCCATATCGCCTTTTCTAATTGCATATAACAACCCTAAGATAGAGAAAATGGCTAAAGAGAGGATTGCAATCAGACCCTTGAGTAACCCTTCCTGATTTTCCCCCTGTAAAGTAATAGCACATGGAATCAACTCTAAAGCTAATGCCATAAGAACAAGAGAGGCATTAGCTGCTAAAAAAAATCGAACATTAACTCTTTGACCAAGAATCGTTCTATTTTTTGATGAAGCATCTACAGAAGGCGCCTTTTTTTGAACCCTTTTATGTTTTGAAAAAAAAATAAAAGAAATCAAAGCAAGAAGCGCAGGTATACTTAGCGAAAAAATAGCCGACAAAAATACAACATAATAGGAATCCCAACTACTTGCCATTGACTTGCTTCTCCAGTTTATCAAAAGATTTTGAAGCTAGCGAAAAGGTTACTGAAGTTGAATTTTAGTGTCAAGATAAGTACACTATAACCCTATGGTTTCCAGCCGTATCTCTGCTATTCTATCTGAGATCCTTGACCTGAAAACAAATAGCACACCAAGAAGGGTGCATATTCTTGGAACTTCCTGTGCCTCTCAGGCTTACTTTCTTACCCAAACTCTAAAAACTCTCCAAGAAACCTTAAAACCGCTTTCTACACTCATCATACTCTCTCCAGATGATGAGCAATCCATCGAGCTTCAGAGCTATTTTGATGCCCTCAGCCCAATTTTCTTAGCAAAACCCGTAAAAAGCATATTTTTGCCCTCATGGGAGCAATCTCCGTACAGTGCGATTGCACCCTCGATCCAAACTCGATTTCAAAGATTAAGGGCACTATCTCAAGTTCTTCAAGGAAACCCTCAGGGACTTCAAATTATTTTTTGCTCACCCCCAGCAGCTTTCCAAGCTACTTTATCGCCAGAAAAATTTAAGGAATACTCCCTTTTGCTTGAAAAGGGACAATCGATTGAATCCACAACAATACTGACAAAAAAACTAATACTTTCAGGTTATCACAGACTAGATTCCGTTGAAGACCCAGGGTCTTTTGCCATCAGAGGAGATATCATCGACATCTTTCCACCTGATAGGCCATTGCCGTTACGGATCGATCTTTTTGGCGATGAAGTGGAGGAAATCAGAGAGTACGATCCTGAAACTCAAAGAACTTATGCCGCTAACTCCCCTGACAAAATAGAACAGATCTTAATCCCTCCAGCTCGGGAGGTTCTCGTTCAAGCCATGACAGAAAGCCTCCTCAAAGAGAGAATCAAGGCAAGAGCAGACGACCGAGGCATCCCAAGATCTTTTAGAGATCCTATTATTTCAAATATTCAAAACCACTACTACTCTGACCACTCAGACACTTGGGCTCCATTTGCCTACTCTGACCCGAGTTGTTTTTGGGACTACACTCCGAAAGAATGCCTTGTTTTTTGGAATCATTATTTTCAGTGCACACAATACTGGAATCATTGGAAAAATAATCAAATTAACCTTGCGCAAGAAGCCGAAAAAGCAGGTAGAGTCATTCCATGTTTTGAGGAACTTTACATACTAGACCCTTGGTCTTACAAAAAAATAGAGAATCAGACTCAAATCTTTTTTGACTTCATCACGACGGTAGACTCTAAGCTCAATGATCAACACTGTTATTATCAGATTGAGACAACAAAAACCATTCTCGGGCATGAGCAATTCAATCTAGATCGCATAGAGCAACAATTAAGAACTCTACTTGAAAAGGGACATCATGTTTTCGGAGTTGTTTCAACCCAAAGCCAACTTGATCGAATACGCTATATCTTTGAGCAACGGGGAATCTTGATTCAAGAGTTCCAGCACTCAGCGCCCACTCCCTCTATCCAACTCACATTAGGTCATCTCAAAGAGGGCTTTCAGTGGAACGATGAAAACATCACTTTTTATTCTGAAAATGAACTCCTCGGCACAAGTCATCTCAAAAAAAATCGGACTAAATCTTCAAAAAAAACATCCTCTCAACAGTGGGCTGGTCTCCATGCCCTTTCAGATTTATCTATTGGAGATGCAGTCGTTCATAGAGATCACGGGATCGGAAAATATTTGGGGCTCTCCCGATTGGATTTATTAGGAGGGGTCAGTGATTTTCTTCTTCTTGAGTATGCAAACAAGGACAAACTCTACCTACCTATCTATCGGCTTAATCTCATTCAGAAATATACAGGAGCTGAGTCTGCCCCTTTAGATCGGCTCGGAAGTCAGTACTTTCAACAAGCCAAAGAAAAAGCAAAAGGTGCCGCTCAGAAACTGGCTTTAGATCTATTAAGTATTTATGCCCAGAGAAAATTACAACTAGGGGTAAAACTCCCAGCTCAATCCACAGATATTGAAACTTTTGAAACTCGTTTTCCTTTTGAAGAAACCCCTGATCAGATTCGTGCAATTGACGATGTTATTCAAGATCTTTCATCGGGTAATTTGATGGATCGCCTCATCTGCGGAGATGTTGGATTTGGCAAGACAGAAGTTGCAATCAGAGCTGCCTACCTAGCTATCAGCCACGGAAAACAAGTAGCAGTACTTGTCCCTACTACCATTCTCGCGCATCAACATGAGCAAACTTTTAAATCACGCTTCAAGGATGAGCCAGTGGTGATCGAGTCACTCACTCGCTTTAAAACAATAAAAGAACAAAAACTACTCTTGCAGAATCTAGCCTGCGGAAAAATAGACATTATTATTGGCACTCATCGACTGCTATCTGGAGACGTGAAATTCTCTGATTTGGGTCTATTAATTGTAGATGAAGAGCATAGATTTGGGGTTGAGCATAAGGAAAAGATGAAAACCCTCAAGATGAATACTCACATCCTCACCCTCACTGCTACTCCAATTCCTCGAACCTTACAAATGGCACTTACTGGAATCAGAGATATCACCCTCATCAATACACCTCCCATCGATAGACTCCCAATCCGAACCTATGTTTCTCCCTATGATGAAAACACAATCAAGAAGGCTATTGAGTTCGAACTTGCCCGAGGTGGCCAGGTATTTTATCTGCACAATAAGGTACAAAACATAGAACGCGTGGCAGAAAAAATTCAGTCCCTTGTTCCTCAAGCACGAGTTGTTATTGCACATGGGCAGATGAAAGAGAGAACCCTAGAGGATAAAATCAATGAATTCTACCACAAAACTGCAGATGTTCTGGTCTGTACGACAATTATTGAATCAGGAATTGACCTACCCTCAGCAAATACAATCATTATTTCAAGAGCAGATACTCTAGGTCTCGCACAACTCTATCAAATCCGCGGTCGAGTGGGTAGGGGACAAAGTCGAGGATATGCATACCTAATTATACCCTCCGAAAGTACTTTAAGCGAGGACGCTATGAAGCGACTTGAAGTCATTCAAAAGTTTGTCGAGCTTGGGAGTGGATTCCATATCGCCTCTCATGATCTTGAAATCAGAGGGGGAGGGGACTTACTGGGCCCCCAACAATCGGGAAATATTAATGCGGTAGGTTTCGAACTCTTCACTGAGCTACTCGAGGAAGCCATTCAAGAACTTCAAGGTAAGCCTACTTCACAAGAGGATCAAAACCTGGAACCCGAGATAAAAATACCGTACGCTGCGTTTCTCAGCGATACTTACATTCCAAACCCTCAACAAAAACTCTCTCTTTATAGGCGATTCTCTTCAGCAAAAGAAGATTCAGACCTACTCAAGCTAGAAGAGGAGCTGGTGGATCGCTTCGGATCTCTACCTCCTGAAGCTAACAATTTAATTTGGCTGATTCGTATTAAAATCCTTTTAAAAGGATTTGGGATTAACATTCTTACTGTGGGAAAAGAAAAGGTCACGATTATACCCGACCAGAGAAGCTCTTTTGATCCAGTAAGAACGGTTTCTCTATTAGCAGCCCACCCAGACCAATATCAACTTACACCAGAATCCAAGTTAATCATTAAACTCAAAACTCAATCGATACAGGAACTGTACTTTGAGCTTGAAAAGATTCTAAACTATTTTTCTGCTCGATCACAACACCTAAATTAAGGTATATCCTTATTAGAATTAAGGATATCCAAACTATGAAAACAAAAAAAACCCCAGGTCCTCACAAATTAAACGTATTATTTTACCTTTTTTCTTTGTTTTCCTACGGAGGCTCGTTTGCAGCGGATGCAGAGCTTGCTCGAATTAATAATGTAGTAATTAAGTTGGAAGATTTTAATAAAAAATACGAAGAAAACATTAAATTTTTCACACTAAATCCACCAAAAAAATTGGATGTACTAGAAGATTTAATTAAAAGAGAACTTGGGGTCCAGGAATTTTACAGTCTAAAACTTGAAAAAGATCCTATAATTAAGGAACGAATTGATACCTTTGTTTTTAATATCTTAATCGAAAAACAAATTGGGCAGCAAATTCAAAAAATTGATATCTCAGATGATGCCGCTAGGAAATTTTATGAGAAAAACCCCATGCTTCGAACGAGTCATATTTTTGTGGCTTTGTCGCCCAAGGCAAAAGAAGGTGATGAAAAGAAGGCTTATCAAAAGATAAAAAAAATCGAGTCTGAACACCTTCAAAAAGGTCAAGATTTTGGCCTAGTTGCGCAAAAATTCTCCGAGGGTCCTACTTCTGCCATTGGTGGAGACTTGGATTATCAAAACCGAGGAGGCTTAGATCCTGTGTACTATGAAGCTGCTTTAGCCCTTAAAATACCTGGGCGCGTAAGCGGAATCATCAGAAGTTCAGTTGGATACCATATTATTAAACTCACAGCGATCAAGACATGGTTTGATGTAGATCATGCGCTCATCAAACGCCAGGTTTATGATGTCGCGAAGAAAAAGATTTTTGATGATTACATGCAAAAACTCAGGGATAAGGCTATCGTTATCGTTAGTCCAGACCTCATCAAGGATTAGCTTATTCTACAGGTAGTTCAAAAAATAAACCGCCTAAGTAGCTCATTGGTTTTCTGGTTTATATGAACAAACCTAGTTCGTTAATGATCATGCGTACACCTATGAAAGCGGGCCTTCAAATCTCTGTCTCCAGTAAGAGCTGTTCTTTGGACTTTACTTATTTTTTGAGCTTTTACACTCCATATTGAAGGGCCATTCAGCCCCTGGCTCTGTTTTGAGATGGGTTAAATGCTACTTTAACGCAAATCGCAGGTCGATCTGGCAAATTGATCCAATCTATGCAAGAAACAAAATATGATGATGAGAGTCTCTACTATCAGCCTAATTCTACTATTATTCTGGATCACACCTGCGTTCTCCGCTCCTCGGGGGCCCGTTTTGCTGGATAGACTTGAGGCTTATGTGAATTCCTCCCCAATTCTATTATCTGACGTACAAAAGTATAGGCACTTACTTAAACTCAGATCACAAATTGATCCTTTATTTGCAAGCTCTTCAATTGCCCAAAAGGGCGAGCAAGCAAATAATGCGGAGATCATAGATGCCCTGATTAGTGATAAACTCATCGAGAAGGAATACCCAAAAACAGACTCTGAGGTCGAGCAAGATATTAGTGGGATTGAAAAAACTAATCGATTGGATCGAGAAACCCTCAAAGAAACTCTTGCGCATGAGGGGTATACTTTTGAAGATTATTTTGAATTGACGCGTGACTCATCAAGCAAGCGAGATCTCATTGAGCGTGAGATTAGAAATCGAATTAGTGTTTCTGATGATGATATTAAAAACTACTACTACAATCACATTTATAAAAGCACTGGAGTACCTCGATCTTTTCACATCAAACTCATCACCATTGCTGCAAGCAGCTATAAAAACTCCGCTGTTGCTTTAAAGATTGCAAAACAAGCACTTGAGCAGATCAAAGGGGGCGAGTCCTTTGAAGAAGTTGCTCGACGAGTCAGTGATGATAGTGGAACTAAGGATGCTGGAGGGGACTTAGGTCATTTCACTGAAGATCAGATGTCAGATGCTATTCGAAATGAGATTAAGAAACTTCAGATTGGCCAGGTGAGCGAAGTCTTTGGAACAACTCAGAACTATTACATTTTAAAACTTGTGGATGTTAGATCAGCTGAGAACGAGAGACTTGAAAAAATGAAAGAGGAAATTCGCTCTCAATTGCTTGCTAAGGAGTATGAACACCAAATTAAGCTGTGGCAAGAGAGGAAAAAGCAATCTGCTTTTATTCACATTGCGAATCAACCCACTGTTCAACCGCTTGCTCCTTCTAAGCACTAAAAAAGGAGAACGGGCGTGTCTAGACCTTTGATTGTACTCACTCCGGGAGATCCTGAGGGCATAGGCCCAGAAATTACCTGGAAAGCTATTCAGGAACACTACAAAAAAGCTCAAGGATCACCCCAGATTCTATGCATTGGGGCACTTTCGCCTTTTGAAAAAATGGGAGTTCCTTATCTTGTGTTTGATCCGCTCATACCTTGGGAAGAGTCCTTAAAGCGAGTGAGCCAAGAAAAAACTCCTTTTCTTTGGATCTATCCTGCTCCAAATCAAGCCCCAAGAAACCACTTTTTACCTGGCTATCAAGCAGGTTGGGCTATTGAAACTGCAACAGAGTTTGTTCTAAAAAAGAAGGCACAAGCCTTAGTTACTGGACCTATTAGTAAGGAACGCTTACAAAAAGGGGGGTACCCTTACCCTGGACACACCGAGTTTTTAGCGCAATTATGCCAGGTTCCTGAAGTCACAATGATGCTCGCTAACCATCTTCTGCGTGTCACCCTAGTCACTACTCACTGCTCGCTAAAAAATGTATCAGACCAATTAAGCCGTGAAAAAATAAGGAAGACAGTCATTCAAACGGCTGAGAGTTTAAAGCAGTTCTGGAAAATTCGTATACCTAGAATTGCAGTTCTTGCTTTAAATCCGCATGCTGGAGAGTCGGGATTATTTGGAAAAGAAGAAATTCAAATCATTCGTCCTGAGATCGAATCTCTCAAAAACACCTACCGTCAGGAGTTTATTTTGGAAGGTCCCTTCCCTGCAGACACCTTTTTTGCTCAACATTTAGATACTACAGCTGAAAATCGATTTGACGCAGTGGTTTGTATGTATCATGATCAGGGGCTAATACCTGTTAAGCTGCTTGATTTTCACAAGACCGTCAATGTAACTTTAGGTTTGCCCATCATCCGAACTTCTGTAGATCACGGCGTGGGTTTTGACATAGCAGGTAAGGGAGTTGCCAATCCATCTAGCCTCAATGCTGCGATAGATTTGGCCTTTGATTTAGTAAAAAAATAAGCCCTTTAGAAAGAGATAGGTTATTAAAATGACGCTAGAAATCCGACCTTCTATTTTTCGTGAATACGACATTCGAGGAATCGCAGGGAAGGATCTTAGCCCTGAGTTTGCAGAGTGTTTAGGAAAAGCCTACGCTCTTTATATCGCAGGTCGAACTCCAAATGCTTCTCGCAAACATTTAACAGTAGCTGTTGGACGTGATTGCAGATTAACGAGTGAAAGCTATGCTCAAGCTCTCATTTCTGGCCTTATTCAGTCCGGTATTGATGTGATCGAATTAGATGTTTGCCCAACTCCACTAACTTATTTTAGTGTGTTTGATTTAAACCTAGATGGCGGCATCATGATCACGGGCTCGCATAATCCTGGAAATTATAATGGGTTTAAAATCTGTGTAGGAAAAGATACAATTCACGGAAGTCAAATTCAAGAGATCCGTGGGTTAATGGAAAAAGTGCTCCGTGAAGGAATCACTTTTGGTGGAAGATTAGGGAAAGTTACAGACTACCCGATTATTTCTCGATATGTGGATTACCTCGTCTCTAAAGCACGCCCATTGACAAAAAAGAAAATCGTGCTCGATGCTGGAAATGGAACTGCAAGTACGGTTGCTCCTGTTTTATTTGAGCGTTTAGGTGCAGAAGTGATTCCACTTTTTTGTGAACTAGATGGACGCTTTCCAAACCATCATCCAGACCCAACTGTTCCTGAAAATTTAGAAAAACTAGTAGAAGTTGTTCGCGAGAAAAAAGCAGATTTTGGTCTAGCGTTTGATGGTGATTCTGATCGCTTAGGAGTTGTTGATAATACGGGAAGAATTCTCTATGGCGATGAGCTGATGGTTTTATTCTCAAGAAGTGTTTTAAAAGAAAACCCTGGTGCCACAATCATCTCAGAAGTTAAGTCAAGTCACAGGCTCTATCAAGATATTGCTGAAAAAGGTGGCAAACCAATCATGTGGAAAACAGGCCACTCGCTTATCAAATCGAAGATGAAAGAAACTAAGGCAGCACTTGCTGGTGAGATGTCTGGCCATATCTTTTTTGCTGACCGATACTTTGGATTTGATGATGCAATTTATGCTGGATTGAGGGTCTATGAAATTGCTTCTCTATACTCAGCTCCATTTTCATCACTTCTTGCGGACCTACCTCCCTCAGTTTCCACACCTGAGATCAGAGTCGACTGTCAGGAAGAATTAAAATTTCAACTCGTCGAGGAAACGAAGAAAAGAATTGCCGGGCAGTACCCAAAAACTGATATTGATGGCATTCGAGTTGATTTTGGTGATGGTTGGGGTTTGGTGAGAGCTTCAAATACGCAGCCTGTCCTTGTATTACGTTTTGAGGCCACTACAGTCCCCCGCTTGAAGGAAATTAGAAAGGTTATGGAAAAAGCTCTTAAGGAAGCTGCTCTTGAAATCGGACATCCTCCCATTGATCCAGATGAAGAATCAAGTTCCGGTCATTGAGCGTTTTAATTTAGAGTGTTTCAGATGAGTAAAAAACATGAAATCACTCAAACAAACGACGAAGCTATCATCATTAAAGGTGCTCGCGTTCATAATTTAAAAAATATCAGTGTCGAGATCCCTCGGGACAAACTCACTGTGATTACTGGACCATCTGGTTCAGGGAAGTCGTCATTAGCTTTTGATACAATTTATGCTGAGGGGCAGCGCAGATATGTGGAAAGCCTCTCAGCATATGCCAGACAATTTTTAGAGCAGCTTGGAAAACCAGAAGTTGAATCTATTACTGGCTTAAGTCCAACGATCTCAATTGAGCAAAGAACGACGAGTTACAATCCAAGATCTACGGTTGGTACTGTAACTGAGATCTATGATTATCTCAGGCTCTTGTATTCGCGGCTATCAAAACCTTATTGCTGGAAATGTCAAAAACCCATTCAATCCCAAACTCCACAACAAATTGTGGATCATATCCTCTCATCTGAAGATGGATCGAAACTTTCTATTCTTGCTCCCATTGTACGATCTAGAAAGGGAGAGCACCAAAAGGAGTTAGAGCAACTCAGACAAAAAGGATTTGTTAGAGTTAGAGTCGATGGTGAAGTCTATGATCTTTCCCAGAGTCTATCTTTAGATAAGAATAAAAAGCATGACATCGAAGTTTATATCGATCGCCTAGTGATTCGAGGAGACCGAAAAACTCTCGCAACACGAGTGAGTGAATCTGTTGAGCTTGGATTAAAGCTAGGTGACGGCTTGATATTATTAGAAAGCACTCAGGAGAATAAACGAACTGATTTACTAATGTCAGAAAAATTCTCATGTCCTGATTGTAAAATCAGCTATCCAGAACCTGAGCCTCGTACGTTTTCCTTTAATAGCCCGATGGGTGCATGCTCCACGTGTGATGGCTTGGGAGTTGATCCTGCAGTAAGTGAAGAACATACTGAGACCACAAAAACAGGTGCTCAAACCGAAGAAGAGCTGCTTAAGCCTGAAACCCCCTCACCTGATTCAGCGCCCTGCCCTGAGTGTGAGGGAGCTCGACTCAGGAAAGAAAGCCTTCACTTTAAGATCGTAGATCAAAGCATTGCTCAGGTTTGTAAGCTTTCAATTTCAGAACTTGTTACTTTTTTTAAAAAACTCCCCCTCACTCATCGAGAAAAATTGATTGGTGATCGAATTATAAAAGAAATCGAAGAGCGCTTAGGCTATTTGAATCAAGTGGGAGTGGGATACCTCAATCTTTCTAGAACTGCTCAATCCCTCTCTGGAGGAGAAGCCCAGAGAATTCGACTAGCAACTCAGATTGGCAGCTCTTTAGTGGGCGTCATCTATGTTCTAGATGAACCCAGTATCGGGTTGCATCAGCGTGATAACGAAAAACTCATCTCTACCCTCACACGGCTAAGAGATCTTGGAAACACAGTTCTCGTCGTAGAGCACGACCAAGACACAATGGAAAAAGCTGATTGGATTTTAGACTTCGGGCCTGGAGCAGGCTCACAAGGAGGAGAGGTTGTTGCAGCAGGCACTCTGCGTGAGATCAAGAACTCTCTAGATAGTCTAACTGGACAATATCTAAGTGGAATAAAGGCGATTGAAGTGCCCCCAATGAGAAGAAAAGCTAACCCGAAGAAGGGGATTTCTATTCAAGGTGCTCACAAGAATAATCTTAAGAATCTAGACGTCACTATTCCCCTAGGTTTATTCACCTGTGTGACTGGCGTGTCTGGTAGTGGAAAAAGTACACTCATCATCGATACACTTTATCGTGCTATATTGCAGTCTCTTTACAAAGTTAAAAACAAAGATCTATGCCTGAAAAAAATTTCAGGTCTAGATTTTATTGATAAGATTATTGATATTGATCAGAGCCCGATTGGCAAAACTCCTCGTTCAAATCCTGCTACCTACACAGGTTTATTTACCTTAATCCGTGACTTATTCTCCCAACTACCCGAATCCCAAATGAGGGGCTACACATCAGGACGCTATTCATTTAACGTCAAGGGAGGACGTTGCGAGTCATGCGAGGGTGATGGCGTAACCAAAATCGAGATGCATTTTCTTCCAGATGTTTTCGTGGAGTGCGAGATTTGTAAGGGTAAGCGTTACAATCGAGAAACTTTAGATATTCAATATAAGGGAAAAAACATATCCGACGTTCTAGAAATGAACGCGGCTGAAGCTTATCCTTTTTTTGAAGCTATTCCATCCATCAAAGCAAAACTCAAAATCTTAAATGATGTGGGCCTAGGTTATATTAAATTAGGCCAAAGTGCTGTAACTCTCTCAGGAGGAGAAGCACAAAGAATTAAACTTTCAAAGGAACTCTCAAAGCGAAGTACTGGAAAAACAATTTATATTTTAGATGAACCATCAACAGGCTTACATTTTGATGACATCAATAAGCTTATTAAAATCTTAAACTCACTCGTTGAACAGGGGAACACGGTCATTGTGATTGAGCATAATCTAGACATCATTAAAACTGCTGATCACATCATTGATATTGGTCCCGAGGGTGGATCTGCAGGTGGACACATTGTAGTGGTAGGAACTCCCGAAGAAGTGAGTAACCATCCACAAAGTTATACAGGTAAGTTTCTCAAACCCTACCTTAGAAAACTTTGACACTTTGCATAAATCCCTGTATTAGGACGACGTGTCAATATTCAGAAACTCATTAAATTTGGGTTATCTCTGAATAAAAGGGGTGGATCCATGAAAATTTTTTCCTTTCTCTATTTCTTAGGAATAGCTGTTTGTTTTTCCATAACATCTTATGCAGGGCCTCTAGAGGACTTAATCGAAGCTCTAGATAGCTACTCAGACTCAAGAATTGATCAACAGATATTGAATGGAATAAAAAACTCGGCAGAGTCCATCCATACTTTTGATTATCGCTTAAATCCGAGTAGCCGCTCTGAGGATTCTTTTCCCTTAGGTGGTAAAAACTCTTTATTAGAAATATATCCTGACTCTCATAGCTCTCTTGCACTCACTTCATACCTTTCGCTTTGGCAAGCCATCAATAAGCATATCAAACAAAGCCAATTCATTGGAACTTCTCTAAAGACTGAGGGAGCAAGAGACGAACTTAGTGCCCTCCTTGAACCCATCAGAGAGGCATTATTCAGGCGTGAGAGCTTGGAAGAAACTGCAGCAATTGAGCTTAAAACAGAGGAGCTCAGAGGTAGAGTTCTCTCTTACGCATCAAAGCTTAATCGCATCATCCGCACATTAGAAATAAAGCAAGGACCAAAGTTTGAGCAAATCACAAAAATTTTAAGACAAAACCCTGAGATTCTAACAGCTGACCTGAGCTCTCGCGTTGATACTCTCACTACTGAAATCAGAGGAGAAGAGGAGCTTCTTTCAACCAAAAGATCTGAGACTAAGTACGCTCAAACTCAATACGCTGAGCAGATGGAGTACGTTGCACAGGCAAAAGCAGAACTCTCTGAGGCAGAGGAAAGAAGGGCAAGTTGTGAATCTAAGATTAAACTCCTGAGTATCCGATCCACAGTATTGACTGAGGAGTGTGCATCACTTGAGACTCGAGTTGAGATGGAAAGAAAACGAGCAGAGGAAGCCTTTGCAGCGCATTTAAAAACTCTGATTGTAGGGCCTGAATCATTAGCAGGAGATACACTTCAGATCAGTATTATTGGGCTTGAGAACAGTCGCTTGATCTCATCTCTTGAGCTTAGAACGAATATCAATGAAGGCCTGAAAGCATTGCTCCATGAACTTTACCTATTATCTCCATGGAGAGATCTCATCCGAGCCCAATCGCACTCTACTACAACCCCAGTACCTACGCTAGAACTGTACGCTGAGATTCTAAGAGCAACTCCTGAATCTGGGGTAATATGGTCAACAGGAAATACTCTCCTCACTCTCATACTCAAAGTTAAAGCGAGCACGAGCTTATTTTTTAGTTTTGATCAAGAAATTTTCAGAGATCTAAGCATATCCCCTCAGGGCCAAATTGACCTCAAACAAAATAAAGAGAACTTGAGACAAATGAGGGCTTTTCTCAGTGGTCGCATGATGGATCTACTTCCAAGAGCAACTCATGAGCATATCCGAATTCAAGCCTCATTGCAGGCCCACTTCTTTACGCCCATGGCCTCTGCTCCTGCCTTTGAAGCCTCCTATTCTCCTTTTCCCCCTCCTCCAGGTGAAGCCCAAATAACTGAATCCCTCGCCAAAGCTCAAGGATTAGGGCATGGCGGGTATCCACATTCAGCTCTGACTTTGAACTCTGGAGGCGAACCAGCAGGACTAGAGCATCCTCTTCAGATCAATCCCACAACATCCCACCAGTTATTGCAACAGATCACCGGTGGTGCCGGTTTAGAAAAATGTGAAGACCCTGGGTGTAGAGACCCTCTCTAAAAAATAAAAAACCCACCTAACTCAAGTAAATACTCAAATCAGGTGGGTTTTAATCTCAGGTTTAACTGATGATTCTGAATTAGCCCTTGATCTTCACAAGTGCGATAACGAATGCGTAAAGCACGAGGGACTCAATCAGAGCAAGACCGATAATCATAGGCACGAAAACTTTATTCTGTGCTGATGGGTTACGGCCAATAGCTTCAAGAGCTGCGGCAGCAGTCTTTGCTTGTCCAAAAGCACCGCCCAAAACAGCAATACTGATTGCTAGAGCGGAAGCCAAGGAAGCATAAGGGTCTACAGCTACAGCACTGGCAGCTTCCTCTGCGAATGCAGCAGTTGCACCAAAACTCATAAACACTGTGCCCAAAATCAATAGGGTTTTACGGAAATTCATTGTCAAATCCATCCTTTCTTCTCAATGGTCATGTGACGTCGATAAGGAAATATAGACCATCGTCATTAGACAAAAGACGAAGGCCTGCATAAAGGCTACAAACACTCCTAGGCCGTAAAAAATGACGGGCAAGAGGTAAGGAACCAATCCACTAAAAACTCCAAGAACAATATGGTCTCCTAAGATATTTCCTCGGAGACGTAAAGCAAGAGATAACGGCCTAAAAAGGTGAGAAGCTAGCTCGATCACTGCCATTAAGGGAGCCAGCCACAACACGGGGCCTAAAAAATGTTTTAAATAACCTGCACCATGAGCCTTGAAACCAGCATAGTTGTAGTACAAAAACACAAATACCCCTAATGCTAGAGTTGTATTCATATTATCAGTAGAGGGTGGGAATGCTGGAATCAGTCCAATTAGATTTGACGCAAAAATAAAAATAAAAAGCGAACCAATTGCTGGGAAGTAAATGGGTGCGTCATGATGCCCAAGCACAGACTCTGTCAACTCATAAAGTTTTTCAGCAATAATTTCAAAAAAGTTTCGATACGTCATCTTCTCATCAGGAATGAGCCCACCACCAGGTGACCTCATCACTTGAATAAGCTGACCTCGTGCCACAAAAGTGGTCGCAATCAGTAATCCCCCCACAAGAATTGTCATTCCTACATGGGAAGGGAGATCTTTAAAAAACGGAAGATAATGCAAGACATTAAAACCATGTTCTTCATGCATCTTTAATACCCTCTGGCAATAACCTTTGGCTCCACAAAAATCCGCCTGCCAATGGAACCATACCTAGAGTTCCGATTCCTAATAAAAGACTGTGCAGCGGAATTTTCTGTCCTTTTAACAGAACTATTATAAAAAGTCCCAAGCAAACTAACTTTAAAGCACCCCAAAAAGCAGTTTGTATCACATATAGGACACCTTTTTCTTGATTTGATCCTAAAATCTGTAAAACTGACCAAACTAACATTCTCAAAACATAAAGATCAACTATACAAAGTATCCAAATCCCAAAAAGCCATTTCGATGCAAACCAAACTTTTTCAGAAGTAGAATTGAGCAACTGACACAAAACCTCTCCTAGTACCAGCCAAACAATACTGACTAATCCAAACGTTACAATTTCTAGGTTTAATTTAGGGGCTTTTGTTTTTTTCATCACTTTTTAACTAATCGAGTTCCTTCTTAGAAATCTCGTAGATTCTAAAAAAAGCTAAAAATAAACCAGCTAAAGTGGAGACAAGAAGAACCCACCAAGGGAGTTTAAGCTTTTGCCATGCCAAGTAACCTAAACCTACTCCGGCTCCTGTGTAACCTAAAAGATCACCCACAATGACTGTGAGTAACCCGAGCTTTTTTAGTTTTGGTCCAGGTTTATTTTCCATGGAACCTATGCCGGTTAACACACATCAAGTTATATTTCAATGAAAGATCCAAGTTAATTGATCTGATGAATTCGCTTCTTGAGACGCGCGATCTTAATTTGAATCACCCCTGGGGACGGGTATGTTTTCTGTAATGATGTATACAGAGATAAAGCATCTGTATGTCTATCGAGCTCCTCAAAACAAGAGGCAATTCCAAATTGAGCCTCTGGTAATAAAGAGCTTTTGGGATAGACCTCCAAGAAGTTCTGAAAGGTTTGAATCGCCTGCTGAAAATCAGAAGAGTGCTTCTGGCTCTCTCCCCGAGTGTAATAAGTCCGCCCTATTTCATAAGCTGCCTTTTCTGCCCAAATACTTTCAGGATACAGCTTCCTTAGTTTTTGAAACTTCTCTAACGCTTGATCAAATCTAAATAGAAAGAACTCACTTTTAGCTACCCTAAATAATAACTCAGGAGTCTCTTGTGCATCAGGTCGAGCTAAAATCAATAACTCGTAATGAGTAATTGCCTGATCATATAACTCAATTTTATGATACAGAATCTCCCCAATTTCAAGTTGAGCTTGCCACACCAGATTGAGTTCACTTGAAAATTGAACGAATGTCTTAAGTTTTTGAAGAGCTTCCGAGTATTGCTTAAGAAATAAAGCCTGAGTCATTGCAGCTCTATAAAGAGCAGTTTGGCCCAACCTACTCCTCGGTTCACGCTGATAAACCTTCTCAAACTCCAAAATTGCAGCCCCGTATTTCTGATCTGTCCAGAGCTGCTCTCCTAATACAAAATGCTTCTTCCCTTGATGAGCACTACACCCTTGAAGAATCAGGAAAAAACCTAATACTCCTAAAAAAAGGATGCATTTGGAGAAAAGCCAAACTTTCATGACTCTATTGTGTCAGTCTTCACTAATTGGAGCAACAGGAGTTGAGGAACCCTCTAAGATACGACCCTCAACTTCAGTCGGATGATCAATCAAGGACTCAAAAGAAACTAACTTCTCTTGTGCTGCTAAACTGATCAATCTTACACCTTGAGTATTGCGCCCTTGCTCAGAAATCTCTCCGACATGAATTCGAATCATCTGACCTTTATTGCTAATCAGCATCACGTCATCTTTAGGTAGGACCTGTCTGCAACCCATGATGAAGCCATTCTTTTCAGTGGTCTTCATATTGATCACACCCACACCCGCACGACTTTGGTGTCGATACTCCTTAACTAAAGTGCGCTTTCCATATCCATTTTCAGTCACGGTGAGGATTTCAGCCTCATTGTTTTCGCCATAGACTCGGGATGGATCAATGACCTCCATCCCTACAACCCGGTCATCCTCAGAGAGATTCATTCCTATCACACCACGAGCTGTTCTGCCCATTGGCCTAACATCCTCTTCACTAAACCGAATGCTCATACCATTTCTGGTACATAGAAAGACGTCATTTTTTCCCTGAGTGATCTTAGCACCCACCAACTCATCGCCATCATCCGTTGATATAGCCAATACGCCCGCTGTTCGAACATTCTTGAATTCACTTAATGCAGTCTTCTTCACCACACCAGCACGAGTGACGAGCAAAATGTACTCGCTTTCCTTAAATTCTCTCACGGGTAAAATCGCTTTAATCTTTTCACCCGGAGTTAAAGCGACTAAATTCACCACTGCTTTACCCTTCGCGTTTCGACTGGCTTCTGGCACTTGATAGACCTTCAGCCAATACAATCTCCCCTTATCGGTAAAGCATAATAAATAACTTAATGTATTACAGCGATAAATGGCTGTTACAAAATCCTCATCTCCCGTACTCACTCCACGTACTCCACGGCCGCCGCGGTGCTGACTCCTAAATAGATTGGGATCAGATCTCTTAATATAACCAGCATGAGTGATTGATACTAGAGTCTCTTCTTCTGCAATTAAATCTTCAATATCAAACTCAGTAGATAGACCTTGTACAATTTCAGTTCTTCTTCGATCGCTATACTTCTCATTAATCTCAGAGAGTTCTTGTTTGATCACTTCGTAGACTAACTTTTCACTCCCTAAAATTCGCTTAAGTTCTTCGATGAGTTTCAACACTTCTTGAAACTCTTCTAGAATTTTATCTCTTTCAAGACCTGTGAGCCTCTGTAGCCTCATCTCCAAAATGGCTTGAGCTTGAATTTCTGTAAAATCAAATTTTCTCATCAACTCAGATCGAGCATCTTCTGGGTTCTTGGCACCTTTAATTTTGCTAATGACTTCATCAATATTTTCAACAGCCCGTTTTAAGCCCTGTAATACATGTGCTCTTGCTTCCGCCTTTTTAAGATCAAAAATAGTACGTCGAATCACTACATCTTTTCGATGCTCCACAAATGCCCAAAGCATGTCTCTAAGATTAAATGTCTTAGGCTGGCCATGATGGATTGCTAAAAGATTAATTCCAAAAGATTCTTGAAGCTGAGTCAACTTATAGAGTTTATTTAAAATAACGTTTGAGTTTTCGCCTTTGCGAATCTCAATCACAATTCTCATTCCAGAACGATCGGACTCATCTCTTAAATCTGTTATGCCTTCGATTCTTTTATCTCTTACTAAATCCGCAATTTTTTCAATTAATTTAGCTTTATTAACCTGGTAAGGAAGTTCAGAGACAATAATTCTCTCACGATCTCCTTTCCAAGTCTCAATCTCAGCCTTGGCACGGAGAATAATCGAACCTCGACCAGTTCGATAAGCCTCTCGAATTCCATTGCCTCCAAATGCATATGCCCCGGTAGGAAAATCAGGCCCCTTCACATACTCAAGCAAATCATCTGTTTGAAGGGATGGGTTATCAATCAAAGCAACGGTAGCTTGAATAATCTCTCCCAAATGATGAGGTGGAATACTCGTAGCCATTCCTACTGCAATCCCGGCAGACCCATTCACAATAAGATTAGGAATACGCGCAGGCAGTACCTTAGGCTCCTCTAAACTGTCATCATAGTTTGGCCCAAAATCTACAGTCTCTCGATCAATATCAGCAAGCAACTCATCGGTGATCTTCTCCATTCGAATCTCGGTGTAACGCATCGCTGCTGGAGAATCGCCATCGATGGATCCAAAATTCCCTTGTCCATCAATCAATGGATAACGAAGAGAAAAATCCTGAGCCATCCTCACTATTGTGTCGTAAACTGCCACATCACCATGTGGATGGTATTTACCAATCACATCACCGACGACGCGAGCTGATTTTTTGTAAGGCTTATTATGAGTGTTTCCTAGATCGTACATGGCATAAAGAACACGGCGATGTACAGGCTTTAAACCATCACGAACATCGGGCAGTGCTCTTCCAACAATAACGCTCATTGCGTAATCGAGATACGCTCCCCGCATCTCATCTTCAATGTTAACCTGAACTATATTAGTCTCTAGATTTTTTGAGTCTTCCATTTTTTCTTACCAACGAAAAATTGCGGACGCCCAAGTAAAGCCACTTCCAAAAGCGGCTGAGGCAACCAACATCCCAGGCTTTAATTTTCCACATTTTACAGCTTCATCCAAACCTAGTGGAATTGTAGCTGCTGTTGTATTCCCAAATCTATCAATTGTATTGAAGATCTTTTCATTAGGGATTTGTAACTGAGAGGCAATCATTTCATTAATTCTTAAGTTTGCTTGATGAAAAACAAACAGATCAACATCACTTAAACTTAAATAGTTTGCAGCTAATCCCTCCATTAAAACCTCGGGCATTCTTTTTACTGCGTGTACAAAAACAGTCTTACCATTCATCTTAGGGTAATGAGCCCCCTCATTTATTCTACCCAAAGAGAGACGATCTGGACCATTAGCATTACCGGGATCTGCCACCCATAACTCCTTAGCGAATCGACCATCCGCATGAAGATGAGTAGAATAAACACGTGAGGTCTTTTCATGAATCAGCTCATCAACAGCGCCCATCACGATTGCTCCAGCACCGTCACCAAATAACACAGCTACATCGCGTCCCTTGGTCGTCCTATCTAGCCCCTTAGAATGAACCTCAGCGCCTACAAGTAAAACCTTTTTATACATCCCAGTTTTTATGAACTGATCAGCTATGGACATTCCATAAAGAAACCCCGTGCACTGCTGCCTTACATCTAAGGCAGGAATCCCTGGCACTCCGAACTTATCTTGAAAAAAACATGCTGTTCCCGGGAACTCATGATCAGGACTAAGAGTAGCAAAAACGATCATGTCAATTTCTTCTTTTTTAACGCCAGCATTTGCTAATGCTTTTTCAGCTGCAACTACTGCTAAATCAGAAGAAGAGGTAGTAGACTCGAGATCCACCCAATGTCTTTGTTTAATACCTGTTCGCTGCTGAATCCATTCATCACTAGTCTCTAAAATCTTCGTCAGATCCTCATTTGTCCATACCTGTGGAGGTACATATGATCCCACACCAAGAATCTTTGAGTATCTCATATATCTAAATTCCTCACTCTGAGTGCATTTTCCTCGATGAATTGTCTTCGTGGCTCTACCTGATCCCCCATGAGAACAGAGAATATACTATCTGCCTCTACTGCATCATCTACCGTAACCTTGAGTAATGTTCTTCTTTCAGGATCCATGGTTGTTTCCCAAAGTTGCTCTGGGTTCATTTCACCCAAACCTTTGTAGCGCTGGATGGTCATGCCTGATTTAGCTAACTCCAAAACCTTTTCTGAGAGATCCTCAACAGAACTAGCCTCCCAATGATTCTTACCTTGAGCGGAAACACGATAAGGACCTTTTCCAATCGTTTCAGAGGCTTGAGAATACTTCACTAATTCCTCATACTCAGAAGAAACTAAGGTCGCATGATTAATAGGAGCAATCCTTTTAGCTCCATGGACTACATTCTCTACAGTTGCATACCAAGAATTATGCTCTTGATCGTGACTTAAACTGTAACTAAATGGAATTTTAAGATCTTCCATTCTTTTTTGAATCACTCGCATAATAGCATCTAAGTCTTCCTTGGACTTAAGAGTAGTTGTAGTCACCCCAGCAGCTAATAACCCACGAAGAACTTCTGAATGTAGTTTCCTAGCCACTCTATCAATAGCCTTATTCAAACGAAGTACTGCCTTCAAAGCTGGAATAATCTGAGAATGTGTAAGCAATCCCAAAGACGATTCAATCTGTACATTCTCTAGACTTATAGATAATAAATACTCAGAAAGTTCTTGCTCATTTTTTAAGTACTTATCTTTTTGCCCTTTCCTTACTTTATAAAGAGGAGGTTGAGCAATATAGAGATATCCTTTTTCAATCACAAGTGGCATCTGCCTATAAAAAAATGTAAGTAATAAGGTTCGAATATGCGACCCGTCTACGTCCGCATCGGTCATAATTACAATCTTGTGATATCTAATTTTATTAATATCAAAATCGTCTTTTCCAATACCTGCACCCAAAGCAGTGATGAGGATTTTAATTTCCTCAAATGAGAGCATCTTATCAAATCGAGCTTTCTCTACATTAAGAATTTTACCCTTCAGTGGTAAAATAGCCTGATTCTTTCGTGCCCGTCCCTGCTTTGCTGAGCCACCTGCACTATCTCCCTCTACAAGATAAATCTCGCAAAGAGCTGGGTCTTTTTCCTGACAATCCGCCATCTTTCCAGGTAACCCGCCAAAATCAAGTGCTGTTTTTCTTCGTGTTAAATCGCGGGCCTTCCTCGCCGCAATTCGCGCTAACGCTGAATCAATTGCTTTTTGAATGACTTTTTTGGCTGTAGATGGATTTTGTTCAAAAAATGTTGTGAGTTTTTCATAAACCACTCCATTCACAAAACCCTCAACTTCACTATTTCCAAGTTTAGTCTTGGTCTGACCCTCAAATTGAGGTTCTGGAACCTTTGTACTAATTACACAAGCCAACCCCTCACGAATATCCTCGCCCGTGAGAGACTCCTTCATATTCTTCCCTAACCCTGAATCTTGAATATATTTATTCACAACACGAGTAAGAGCAGTTCTAAATCCAGAGACGTGTGTACCACCTTCAATTGTGTTAATATTATTAACATAAGAAGAGATGGTCTCTGAATATGAGTCATTCCATTGAAGCGCAATCTCTACAGTCATGTAGTCTTTTTGATGACTTAGAAAAATAACTTGATCATGAAGTTTCTGTTTAGATTTGTTGATATAATCAACAAACTGTACGAGACCGCCACTGTAATAAAATTCAAACTCTTTTTGCGGCTCAAGTCTCTCGTCAATGAGAAGAATCCGGATACCACTATTTAAAAAAGCCAACTCTCTTAGACGAGTTGCTAAGGTATCAATACTGTATTCAAGGCTTTCAAAAATTTCAGGATCGGGCTTAAATGTGACTTGAGTTCCGCGCTTTGAAGTGACACCTGTTTCTTGTAAAGACGCTTGCGGTGTTCCTTTTTTGTAACTCTGTTGATAAACTCTTCCGCCCTGCCATACTTCAACAAGCATGGATTCAGAAAGTGCATTCACAACCGCAGCACCCACACCATGCAATCCACCGGAAACTTTATAAGCTCCGCCTTCTTCGTTGAACTTTCCTCCAGCATGAAGTTTGGTCATCACTACTTCAACTGCAGAAATTCCTGCGCCTTTATGAATTCCTACTGGAATTCCTCTACCGTCATCCTCTACGGTCACACTATTATTAACATGAACTGTAACTTTGATGTTTTTGGCATATCCTGCTAAAGCTTCATCAATAGAGTTATCAACAATTTCATAAACACAATGATGCAAACCTCTTACACCAGTATCACCGATGTACATGCCAGGACGCTTGCGAACAGCCTCTAGTCCTTCCAGGATCTTGATCTTATCCGCAGAATACTCATTGGCATCATTCAGATCTGACATTTTCTCTTCGACTGTCATACTGCCCTTCTTCAACTTTTCCGTTTATAACCCAAAACTTTTTACCCAGACTCTTGGACTCATCTGTGGTGGTAATAAAAGTCTGGAGCTCTGTCTCCATTAAGTACTTTAATAAAAATGACCTTCTTTGATCATCCAACTCTGATGAAAAATCATCTAATAAAAAAAGAGGCCTATGTCCGGTGGTTTTTTGAAAAAGCTCGAGTTCAGTTAACTTTAAAGATAATAAAGCTGAACGAATCTCTCCTTGGGACCCATGTCCTTTGAGTACCTGCCCACCAAACAAAAACATCCAGTCATCTCTGTGAGGACCTACCAATGAGTGCCCCACTTTTAACTCGGCGACCTCAAAGGTGGATAACTTACGTAAGAGAGACTGTTCTAAAAGTTCTAATGAAGGTAGAGGAGCTTGTCCAGTGAAATGCAAAGATTCTAAATCATTGATATCATTAAGTTTTATTAAGTCTAATTCCACACTTTGTGATAAATACTCGAGTTTCAGCACGGGTTGCTGTGGCGCTATGCGTTTGAGTGTATGATTCAGTAGGAGATTAGCCTTTTGGAGCCATTTGAGACGCTCTAGAATGAGGTAGGAACCGTACTGTGATAACTGTTCATTGAATTCAATGAGAGACTGTTTTGATCTGAGCTCCTGATTTTTCAAAAGTGCATTACGCTGGACTAAGACCCTTTGATATCTCTGCAAGTTTCTCAAGTACTCAATGTTTTCAGCAGAAATCACTCGATCTATAAATGCTCGACGTACAGAAGGATCTCCTCTCACAAGATCGTGATCTGATGGGTTAAAAATCACACTATGGAGTCCGAGCTGAACTGTCCCAAATCTTTGACTCAAATAAAGAGTAGAGCTCTTATAAGATTTTGAATTAATAAAAGCCACCTTAGAGGCTTTCTCTCGATGAGAATCGGTCCAATGAAAATAAATGCGTAAATCAGTCCGCCAGGATTCTATTTGCTCATTTGCACTTGTTAAGGCACAAGAGATCTCTGCGTCCTCCATACCCCATTGAATAAAATGCTGAGTTTTCGATTCTCGAAAGGACCTCAGAGTTGAAAGTAGTCCTAATGCCTCTAAGAAACTAGTCTTACCCTGACCATTTGCTCCATAAAGAAAATTCAGACCAGCGTCAGGGTAAAAAACTGTTTCTTTAATGTTTCTAAAGTTTCTTAGTTTGAGTTGAACAACCTTCATTCAAACTAGATTCGCATCGGCATGATAACGTAAGTATGACTATCTTGCCCAACTTCTTTAAGAATTCCAGGACTTAATCGATCCTTAAGATGAAACTCTAAAGCATGTGCATTCATCACACTTAGGCACTCGAGGAGGTATTTTGAATTAAAACCTACTTCCATAGCCTCGCCAGAATATTCTACATCAATTTCTTCGCGCGCTTCTCCCATGTCTGAGTTGCTAGAGGAAATCATCAGTAGACCAGGTTGTAATCCTAATTTAATCCCTCTACTTTTTTCATTAGCTAATAAACTCACTCTTTTGAGCGCAGAATTAAAATCCGAACGATTCAATTTAACGACTCGGTCAACCGCCTTTGGGATGACTGGTCGATAATCAGGATATTCACCTTCAATTAACTTCACAAAGAGGTATGTTCGATTGAGGCGAGCAAAAATATATCCTCGCTCAAATGAAAGCCCAACTTTTTCATCCCCGCTAGAAATGAGCCTACGAAGTTCTGCTAAACCTTTCTTAGGAACAATTACGCCTCTCTTCAGATCAGGGCTGTTGAGAAAAACTTCGTGATCGACAAATGATAAGCGGTGTCCATCAGTGGCTGTCATTCTCATCAACTGATTCTCTAAATATTCAAAAAATACTCCGTTGATGTGGTAGCGAGCTGCATCTGTAGAGGCTGCGAATTGCGTTCGATCGATCATATCAATCAAGGAATCAGTTCTTCCTTCAAAGTACTTCTTATCTTCAAATGTAGGGAGCGCTGGGTATTGATCTGCAGATAATCCAACGATGTTGAATTTAGATTTCCCACAGACAATCTCAACCCAATGATTATCTTTTTTAGTGATATAGAGCTTCTTATCAGGAAGTTCTTTAACGATATCTAAAAAGTGTTTTGCTGGAAGTGTAATTCTTCCTTCTGACTGACTTTCAACAGCCATTGAAATTTTAATCCCGACCTCTAGATCAGTTGCATAGAGTGAAAGTTCTTGATCCTTCACACTGCAGAGTACGTTTCCAAGAATCTGAATGGTATTTTTTTTCTCTACAACAGTTTGAACCGTTTGAAGCGCTTCTAATAGGGGAGATCGATCAATTGAAAAATTCATACTAAGCTAGTCCTCTAATGCTTTTACCTATATCACACTCTTTTGTGAATCTGCTCACATA
>Ga0255092_1000071_pt1 | contig 52655 bp, 46 predicted proteins | sample Colum_Yuk_RepC_8_2_FD_188454 | JGI IMG/M metagenome (GOLD analysis project Ga0255092, IMG submission 188454) | Freshwater microbial communities from Columbia River, Oregon, United States - Colum_Yuk_RepC_8d | ecosystem: Environmental > Aquatic > Freshwater > River | place: USA: Oregon...
ATACAGACAGAAGCCAGGCTGATGAAGGCCTCATAACTTTCTGAAAATATATCCCACCTAATAATAATCCTCCTGAATCGATTCATTCATGTATTAGTCCCTTCTATATTCCAGCGTTTTTCCTTAAAATGAGCCTTTTTAGTCACTTTTTCACGGCGGACCCGAAAGGGGTGGCGATATCTCTAATCGCCGGCACTCTCTCTACACCAGATTGAGTCGTAAGCCTTGTTACCACACAAATTTTGAGTACCCTCTTTCGGGTGAGGCCGTTCGAATCGGATGTTGCCAAGGCTTTCTTCAAGGAGTTGGCTTTCATGACGATTGGCTGGAGCTACTATCATTGCCACGGGAATTTGCAGTTTGTCCTTAAGGACCATAATTTTTGATCATCTTTTGTTCTATTTCTTGGAATTGAAGTCAATATTTTCTTTTATGAATTGTGATTTTTTATTGGATCCATCGATCGCCTGTCAGGTCCAATTTATTCCTTTTTCCGTCATAGCGCCTCAGCGCCTCAGTCCAAATTTTATTGAATATCCCTGCTCTAACCAGCTTCTAAAATACTTATAAACCAGCGAGTGATGTACGAACTCCCGTGGCATCCGTCGTCATTGGCAACCAGCAGTAAGCACGTAAATGATCCCAATGAGTATTTGGCTAAAATCCAGGTTTGGTCTCTCTCCTGGGGTTCCCTTTTCGTTAAAAATAGGTGGCGGAATGACTCTTTTAGCGACACCCCAAAGCTCATCTGATATCTCCAGACTCCTGGAATTCATTTTGCCCCCTTGTCTCGAATACGTGAGGGTTACATGAATTCCTTCAATTATTCCAATTCTCGGCTTAAATTACGTTCTCTGAATAAAAAGCTTATTTAATTGCTGTGGCTAGCTACAAACCTATTTGAGTAGACTTTTGTAAGTACAACCCCAGTAAGTGTCAGAACATTATTGGGGTCGGTGGAAATGTTGTTTCCGAGACGGTCATCCAGAAAAATAATTGTAATGTAAAGAGTAGTGAGCTTAATGCCCCCCCTTTTTTTTCAGTTACTAATGGAGATTCAATGCTCGTTAGGGTTGATTATGATAACTCTATTCTCGTGGGTGAAAACGCTAGTGGATTTACTTCTGCATTTGCAGCTCCTGAAATTTTAACTTTTCACATTCGGGATGCAGATGGGTATTTTATAGGTGCATCGGCGGAGGACAAGGTCATTAATGTGAAGTAGGCTGATCTTTTCGGACTAGGCAAGGTTGCACAGTCAATGCAAAAGGGGGTGGGCTTAACTCCCTAGGCATATCCTAGGGCACCATATTCTGAGAGTGGGTGCTCTGAGGATAGTGTAGAGGATATATCTGAGTTTATTCCGTGTCAAAAGGCTAGAAATTTAGCTTACAGAAAGCAACTCTTGAATCGTCTATTTACGATAGTTTTAGTGACTTAATTGCGCACTCTCTTGCGGTATCACCTGAAAAAAGATCAAGTTCAGAAGAGTTTCATCAAGCGGTGAGTTTTCTCAAGGTCAAACCTCGATCAATCCGAGAGCCTCTACGTTGGGTATAGCTGAGTTTAAAGAGAGGTACCCACAATCAGAAACCATGCATGATGCTCCTTTAGCTGTAGTAGAAATTCGAGGAAGATTTTCAGGTAAGCCTAAGGGGACGTATCTCATCTCCCTTGAAGATCTGGGTGACGGAAAGGTAGCCTTAAGGTTGTTCTTTGTAGGAGAAAGTGTGGAGGGGGCTGGATCATCCATTCGATCAAAGATTTTGGATATTGATCCAAAGATGCCCCCTGCCTGAGAGCAAGAGATTCAATACTTACGTTTGATCCATGCTCTTTAAAAGAGCATCCTACTGTTTTGGAGTTAGATGAGATCTAACATAATTCCAACCCAGAGATTGATGCTTCGGGTACTGAGTTTAGTATCGGGTATTGTATCGAGTTTTTTCAAGCCATACTCATACATCAGGTCTACGCGAAGCTTAGCTAAAGGAGAAAAACTTTTTCTATAGCCTATTCCTGCCATGAGTCCGTAATCATCAGCTTTAGAGGGTGCAGTAATTTGGAGAGTATCTGGTCGTGATGAAGTAGCAGAGGTCGTATTATTTTTGCTAAAATAGCCTCCAATCTGGGCAGATAGGGAGTCAATGGGAGAAAATCGGAGTAAAAGTGGAACTTGCCAGTAGTTGAAAGAATAGGATTTATCGATAGTAAGGTTAGAGCTAGAGACGTAGACGCTATTCACAAACGCATGAGTAATGTTGAGGAGTCCCGTTTCTAAACTCAAAAAAGGAAATACTCCCAGTCCTAGAGTAACTCCTGCACCTACTCCTAAACGATTAGAAGACGATGTAGAGGCGGTACCTTCTGCTACGTGATAGTTTGAATAGGTGATTGGAGCAAAGAGAGAGATATCGAGAGCATGAGCTTTAGGGTGAATGATAAAAAAAGTCAGGATTAGTGTTGAAAGTTTCAATGAAGTTTTGATTTTATTGATCATGTAATCTCCTAATTGATTTCAATTCGCTCTACTCTAGACAAAAGCAATAGAATCAGCAAGCAATCCTCAGGAGGATCTTAAATTTGCTCAAACAGGAATGGCAGGGGGCACCCTACACTTCTGCAATGAGATATTTTGCTTGTGACACCTGGAACCCAAGTATGCAAACAAGATATAGAGAGAATTCTATCAGAATCGACATTGATTTCAATTTCTGAATGCGGAGAAAGGCGATAGGCAAGAACAATGATGCTTTAGTTATTATCGTCCTTGCGTTCCTCCTTGATGATGAGATTATTGAGATTAATCGATTGAATAAATGCTGAGTCCTCAGATTCTAGAATGGGCTGATAATCTGGTGGAGCAATGGATTCAAAGGCTTCCCATTCAGAAATGAGTTCTCTGAAAAGATCTGGGACTTTTGTTCTATAAAGCAAGTTTGTACGAAAAGTGTGCCATTGGGATGAATTCGCACTTGAATGGGTAGGTTGGAAAAATTAAAAAAGTCAATTGTCCTGATTTTCAAAGAGGTGCTGTTTTTGTGTAGCGAAGGGTAAAGTCGTAGTCTTCTAAATTGTGCTTTTTTAGTGCTTAAGTCCGTGGAACATAGCGCTGATGAATCGATTGATCAATTTGGTTTTTTACAAAGTTAACTGTTAACCGTCAGGTTAGTCTATTTTGAAGAGGCTTGATAGGGACAGTGCAAGCACCCATTTTTACAGCAGTAGCCTCTTTTGAGGTGGTAGAATTCAGTAAAGACAAGATTTCCATTAAGGTCTAGATAGTAATCCTCCCCTAATTTAAGATCCTGTGATGAGGGGGTGCGCCGAACTGAGAGATCGTGGTCTTGGGCATTAGGCTTCGTAGTGCATTTGGATTTAAACGGACTCATGGCAAATTGAGGATACGAGTGAGCAGGTCAAGTGACAAGTATTTTAAGTCATGTTTCCTTGATGGAGCACTGAAATTTCTATTCGTGTTTTAGGCATGGGTTTGGGAAAAGCTTTTCAGGCTAAAAGTTCAAAAGCGAGCCTGTGATCTTTTCAGACTGAGGGTTACTCAGCAATCAAGAAAATCAAGGATTTATCAGGCAGGCATATTTGATCTTTTTAGTTCACAATAAGGTTATACGTATAGAAATCAGATCTGCTTAGAATGCATGCTCAAAGAGGGTGTAAAAAAAGCATAAAAAGAGTATGAACTGGAGATAGGGATTTTACTCTGAAAAAACCGAGATTTGAAAGAGAAGTCATCAACTTGAGTAAAAGAGTATAATCACTAGTGGCAGAATAGAATTTTGAATTCAACATTAATGCATTAGAGTAGTCATCGCATGAAGCAATCATTATCTAGATCTTATATCATTTGGGTTTGCGTAGCACTTTTTTACTTGTATCAGTTCATACTGAGAGTCTCTCCGAGTGTGATGCTCGAAGACCTAATGGCACATTTTAAGATTAATGCGACGGAGATGGGCGCTCTCTCTGCTGTGGCTATGTATAGCTACTCTTTGCTTCAGGTTCCTGCAGGAATTTTGGTTGATATTTTTGGAGTAAGGCGTGTGGTTTTGGGATCAATCTCCCTCTGCATTATGGGAGTATTGATTTTTGTTTCAACAGATGTCCTCTGGATTGCTAAGTTGGGAAGGTTTCTCTTAGGGATGGGCTCAGCTGCTGCATTTTTATCAGTGAGTAAGGTTTCTACCCTATGGTTTTCTCCGAAGCGTAGGGCCACTTTATTTGGAATGACCATGGCAGCAGGGACGATTGGCGCCCTCAATGGAAGTACTCCCCTATCGTATTTAGTTTCACAGGTGGGATGGAAGCAGAGTTTACTTGTGGTGACTGGGTTTGGTGGACTAGTGTTTGCTTTAAATTCACTTGTTCTTAGGGATCGTGCCTCGTATGATTCTCACCCTAGTAGTCATCTAGAGATTGATATTCGAAAGTACTTCAAGGATATTTTAGAGATTCTCAAATCTAAGGCATGCTGGATCACTGGGTTAACAGCGCTCGGGATCTATCTTTCCATTTCAGTTTTAGCAGACCTTTGGGGTGTGTCATTTGTAATGCATGCTTATGGAATGGATAAAATTTTGGCATCAAAGGTTGTTTCATTCATCTATATTGGCTTATGTGTGGGGAGTTTAAGTCTGACCTTCCTCAGTGATCTGATTCATAAGAGAAAACTCTTAATCTCAGTGAGTACATTTTCGTTAGTATGCCTGGCGAGTGTGGTGGTGTACTACCCTCACCTTACAGTAAATCTCCTGAGCTTTTGTTTCTTTTTAATTGGGTTTTTCTCTGGTGCTGAAATGTTATGTTTTACCAGTGCCACAGAGAGCGTAGATCAGCGTTTTGCGGGTATGGTAACCGGATTTATTAATTGCGTGGTGATGCTTGGAGGGGCGTTCTTTCAAGAGCAGGTGGGTAAGATCTTGGATATTTATTGGAGTGGTGAATTAGGGATAGATGGGGTTAGGGTTTATTCCTTATTAGAGTATCAAAAGGCGCTTATTCTACTCGTGAGTACAATTTCATTCTCAGTCATGATGTCCTTTTTTATTCCAGAAAAGTCCGCAGAAGTTCACTAAAGTTAAACGGTTTGTTCTTAAATTCTGATTAAGAGGATTAAGAATCAAGGCCAAAATCAGAATGATCAAGTGTATTTTAGTGAATGGTCAATAGATATCATCAAGAGTTACTTGAGAGGGATTTCTAGTGTTTAACCCGCACTCAAGCAACTCTAAAGATTATTTTTCATGTGCTAGTTTTCAACTCCGATGTATCGCTTGAGTTTCCCATTTCGAAAACTATCGATGACCTCGGAATATTTGGAAGCCTTCTTGCCATAACAAAAAACTGATTTTCATTGGCTTGCCTGACGAGTTGAATAAAGGTTTTTTGATCTATATCAGATAAGTCCACCTCAGAAAGCACGGGATACCCCGCATCCGTTCTTGATTCACTCATTAGGTCTTGATAAGCCGCTTCAAGGTCAGCTCCATACCCAACTTGAGCTTGAGTAATGAGGTTTCGAACCTTTCTGAGTTTCAGAAGTGAATGAGTCTTATAGGTGGTAATTAGAATGTTGATCAAGCTAAGGGGCGAGAAAGCAGCATAGAATGCAATTTCTCTTTCCTTTTCAAGAATTTTTGCATCATATACGGGTAGACAGTTTGCATTGGAGCAATTTATTGGAATAATGAAACTCATGATCGAAGCTCCAAGTACGAGAATAGAGAGTTTATTCAAAAAAAGATTTCATATTATCCCTCACACTTTCTGCCCTCGTACTTAATGGTGGCGTATTGCATTGTTAAATAGATAATCATTGAAAATACTGCTGAGCTTATAGTCCCCGATGTTCTCTTAGAGATCGGGGTTTAAGGGTTCTATAAATTCTTTAAAAATATTGAGAAATGGAAGAAGACTTGATGACTTTAGATGTAGAAGTTTCTTGGATTTATTTAATAATTTTTCATTAATGTCAGTGCATGTCCAAATTTTTTTAAAAATAGATTCATTAATAAATCCATTGTGGAGAAGAGATTGACAAAAAAGGTTTATCCTAAGTGTTATTTTTTAAAACAATAGAAATTATAATGAAATCCCATCAAAATCTAGATTTAATTTTAGCTCGTGTAGATGCAGTTTCATTTGTTTCTCATTCAATGATCGGGCAAGCTGAAGATAGAGAGAATTTGAATTCCTCCATCGAAGGTACGTGGAGATTAAGTAGGAATCAGATTTATTGTGATGAAAGTATGGTCGATCTTTCTTCTCATGGTGCACGTTCGGAGGTGGACCATGTCCTGACGCGCTGATTTTCTCTGAAGGCAAATACACGGAGGGTCAGCGAGAAAGAGAGAAGTGCGGAGTCTACTCGTGTGATTCTGAAGTAATTACGGTGGAATTTTTGAGGCGAGGAAGTCAGGCTCTTAGCTATATCTGGATTGAATCCCGACTTGGATTAGAAATGGAGTCATGGCGCATAGAATGTCAGTGTTTAGGAATGTAGGGACCTGGCTATGCAGTTTTGGAGCGTCGATAGCTTATTCTTTGAGTTTAGGCTGGAAGAGTTCGATTTAGAGGTTTTCCTTAAAAAAGTCTTAAGTAATTTAGATTTTAAAGTAGTTAAGACTACTCAATGAAGTTCATTGATGAGTGAGTATGCGTGGTGAGTATGCGTGGTGATTATGCGTGGTGATTATGCGTGGTGATTATGCGTGGTGATTATGCGTGGTGATTATGCGTGGTGATTATGCGTGGTGATTATGCGTGGTGATTATGCGTGGTGAGTCTTCATTGAAGTGATGATAAGAACAAGATCACCAAAACTTCACCACAATTGTTTGTTATCGATTTTAATTTTAAAGGTCGCTAAGAGCAATAATTTTAAAAATATTTAAAATGAAAATCGTTATTAAAGTGTTTTAGTTGTAGTTTAATAAACTCTCATTATTAAAAGTTTTTAGAGAGATCCAAATATATGAAATTACTGTACAAACCTAGGTACGGCAACTTCTGAGATAGTCCATGTGATAAGGGACTAAAAGTTAAAATCAACTGAACTCTTCTAAATTCTACTTTTAATTTTTTTTTCCCTATAGTAAGAATGGTGAACTCTCATTACACGGTTCGATCATCGCTTATGGAACCCATGCCATTCTTATTATGCATATTTTGTAAATACTCATCTATTTCGTGATAATGGTACTCTGAGATGATCAGTACTGGATAATACTTAGTGAATGAAGACATAAGTGTAGTAGGGCTAAAAAGTGGTGAATCACCACACTCTAAAAGGTTAAAATAGCGAGTTTTAAAATTAAGGTTTTTTTCTCATGAAATTTATTAAAATACTGTCATTTTTTTTAGTTTTTGTAATCGGCTTTGAGTTATCGGCTTTTTCAATGCCAAAAAAATTTAGGAAATTCCGTCTTGATTCTGATGTGGGTTGTACTGCAGCTTTAGGTTGCTCATCTACCATGAGCGAGGACGATGATGAAAATGATGGAGAGGATGATTGGGATTCTATTCTATCTCTTTCGAGTTCCTCTGGTGGCGGAGTATCGAATTGTGCCGGAACGGTACTTTCGAGTGATGATGAGACTGGATATGTAACACCAGAGGTTGTGTCAGGTAGGGTCTCTGTTCATGGTGCTTGTGGAATTGTTCATGTCTACCCTTACTTACAATTGATGGATTTTAGGCACGGAGATTTGGTTTATGGAACTCAAGATGTTCGTCGCCATGTAATGGATGAGCTGAGGGGTTATGAGAGCAGATCAGGTAATTGCTTGGGTGCAATTACCGCAGATGAGTTCAATAAAGCTATTTTATTCAACCATGATCCGACCCAGCCTTTAGGGGAAGAAATACTTCGATTAATTAGTAAATCAATTCTGAGTCCTATCGACGTAGATCGATTTGTTGATTTCAGTAGGAGGCTGCTCATTAAGATGGAATTAGCAGATCCTGTTAAGTTTAAAGGGTTTCAGGATAGTGTGATCCATGTAGGTGAGGGCGGTTCAGCTAGTTCTGCAGAGGCGAAGGCTAGTCCATTGGTTGGTTTTGATCCAGAGAAATTGTTTTATATGACAGCTTGTGAGGAGGCGATCCTATTTAATCATGAGCACCATAGGACAGTTCATTTTATCTTAGATGGTATCATTCAAAAAAGTGTTTATGACCCCTCTCATCCATTTTACCGCTCCTATACCAGCAATGAGTTACGTTCTGTATTTAGATTATGGAAAAGAGAGGTTGATAGAACGACCTCAATATCTGATCCGGCAAATGCACCCGGAGCAGCAGTCTCATCTTCAAGCGCATTATATTCGGGTACAGGAGTCAGTGGTTTTGAAGGGCGATCAATTCTTGAGACAGTTCGTTTTTACTATGGAGGTGCCCGAGTACAAGCTCCATGGCTTGATTCGAAAGGATCTCCGATAGATGTGTGGATGAGTATTGATTAGGAATCACTAGGCTTTTACACTGCTGGAAAAGCGAGCATTTCCTACGTGAACTGAGGCTGAAAAGCGAGTCTTGTGGGAAACTACTGAGATCTAAGGTCTATTTGCTTCATGACATTTCTTAGAGCCTCCTCAAGAGTAGTTCCTTCGCCAACTCCAATTGAGACAAGATCGGAGAGTCCCACCATGAGATTCACTTTAATTTGATGATCAGTGTCTTTTATTATTGTAAACAAGGCAAATGCTTCTGATGTGATTTGTTGAAACCTATTCAAAGTATCTAGATCTAATCCAATTTGGGTCTCTGAAGAGTAATGCAAATCAATTCCTTGGCCCCTTTTAGATTTTGAAAAATCATAGACCCATTGAGTAAAGACTTCCTCAAGACTCTTACCTTCATAATTTGCCTTCATGTCCTCATCTGGAGGTAAGTCTAGATTAGAGTTAAAGCGAGCAGTAATAGCAAATCTGTCCTGATCTATGAATCCACCAACTGCATAAACATAAGGTTGGGAATCTATCAAATGATCTAGAGAGTTCATTGCGTGAGCTGGAGTGCTTACTCCCATAAAAAGCCCTGATGAAATTAGAAATAGAGCTAGTTTTTGTTTGATTGATCTCATGATATTCTACCCCCCCCCCAAAACTCATAAATAATTCTGTCTTTAAGGTTTCGAAGCAACAGAGTTGCATCTAACTCATTAATGGGTTGAATGCAATGGATATACGACAGCCACTTCCGCAGAAATTCCATCTAAGATTTAAGGATCTCTATATGGATTTATATTCAAAAAATCATCTGTGATTAGATTTCCGATAATTAAGGATTTGTGATTAAAGTTTTGACAATTATGAATATTTGCATTAGCTCCCTGATCAGGTTGAATTCTATAGGTTCTGATTTGATTACAAAATGTGATCTTAGGTCTAAAAAGGTCTAATTTTTTTTGGGGGTTTAGATGAAATTAGGACGTTATCACTCACTTGTCGCGATTTTACTCATGATGGTATCTCTTTCAGGGTGTTTCTCTGGTTTGTTTGCATGGCCTCTTTGGTTTGTAGGTTTTGGAATTGGGAGTGTAGGCGCTTCTGGAATGCTTTTTTCGGATCCTCAGAGGCACCCAAATGTGTTCAGTGCAAACCTAGGGGTATGTCTGACGGGAGTATTTTTAGGACAAGAGTCTAATGGAAGAGTGGATGGGTTGAATACTCTTCCCATTGAAACTGACCCAGAAATTTTAGCAGAATTTGGCATTACTACAGATCAGATTATTTCTTATAACAGGTACTTGGCTAATAATACTGAGAACTTGCATAGAGTTGCAAAAGAGGTAGTGAAAGATATTAACAGCCTGAATCATCTCAAGACTATGACAGCCTCTGGGTTCATCAGTGACCCCATTGCAGATAAAATCGCAAAAAAATATGGGTTTAAAAACGTAAGTGATTATCTTGAGTCATTTACAAGAGACAAGCTTCCCCTTGAGTTTAGGCTCAATTTTGCGAGGCTTTATAACATTGATCCTAATATGACTCAGGTATTTCTCGTTCATGCTCTTGGAATTAAAACCAATTAAGGCTTTATTGATTCAAGGTACCTTTATTTGATGTTTTTGAGGCAACTACTCATTTTCAAGTAAAGGTATCTTAATAAAATCCGAACCAAGTTTTAGCTTCTGGATGAATTTGGAGTTCATGATGAAGGCTCTACTTCTTGTAATTGCTCTGTCTTTTTTTTATTCTAATGATTCAAGAGCAGTTTCATTTTTTGATTTCTTTCCTTGCGGTGGAAGATTAGGAAAATTTACTAAAACTCAGAAATCTTCAATGACTTCAAGCTCATCACCCGTAATTAAAGAGACTCAAAATTATTCAGGATGTCCGGATTCCAATTGGAGTGTAAGTCATCCTAAAGTCTATATTTTATTTGGTTATTTAGAGGATCAGGTTATTGATTACTACACCAATTTTATTCGTGTAAATTTTGAACAGGAATTAAAGAAGTCGAATCCAAACCTACAGGTGATTATTATACCAAAACTAGCAGGAATCTCTGGAAATCTTCAGAGTGATCTCTTGGTTAATCGACTTGGAGCAACTGGTTACGATGCTGTGGAAGCTCTTAGGGATCCACAAACTGTGGGACTTATTTTTATCGGACACACCTTTAAAACTGGTTCAACCCAATCCTCAATATCAATTGCAGGAGATATGCATCCATTGCCCTCTGAACTTTTGTCAGCTGCCACACCTGCTATGCGATTCATTGGTATATTGGGGTGTAATGGGCCTGGAATTCTAAGACAAAATCAAGTTGGATATGAGTACTCAAAATTACCTGGAAGGCATGTTTTTTATTACAATCAAGATTTGAATCTGTCTGCAAATTTTCTGGGTATAGATCAGCTCGGAAGGGTCTTAATACAGATTCGGGATGATCTGATTCAAAATGAAAAGCTGGATTTTAGCTCCCCTACTCCCGCAGATTCTGCGACTCCCGGTGTCTTGAGGGTGAAAATCCGCGGACTAACGGCAAGGACGGAACCACGTTACGTTATGGTGAATAATCGTATTGTTGGAGTGCTAGGTTCTAACGAAGAGACGTCTGTGAAGGGAGCTGAATTTGAGAGCTTTACCTTCTCAGTACCTCGGCTTGCATTAGGAGAAAAAAAGGCTTGTGATCAAGTGACCATTAAATCGGCGACGACTCAACCCGATGCTCCAGTTGACAATTACCTCATTGAGTCTGTTGAGTTAGAGAGAGTGGACTCTGGAATCCCCTCAACGCAGAAAAAGGTTTATTATCCGCCCATACAGCTTGGTCTCCAACACAACCGACTCTATTCTAAAGGCCTAGGTAGTCTGATTGAGGGTGATTCCGATGAGCAACAGGTTCAGTATCGAAACTATATCATTCGATCCTATAAGAGCGCCCACTTAGGTGATTCAGACCCTAGCCTTTGGATGAACTCCCCCTTACGTGGGCGCTTTTATGATGAATGTCTATAGTTACTACTCAAGCTCGTAGAGAAGTTTTTTCTCACTTGGTTCGGTACATCACGTTGCGCCCCTATGGGTAGCTCCTCACTTTAGTGAGAGAAGGACGTCACAAGTAGAGTCTACAGCCCGTAATGAATCCTGATGTTTTGATCAGATCATTTGAATCGGAGAAATAATCTCCAAATACTCTTAAGACTGAGTAATCAATAAAAATTCCTGCCTGATATCTAGATCCTCCAAGTTTTTTGGCCTGCTCACTTGTAGCGTTTTGGAAGAACTTTTGGTATTTGGCCTCAATTCCAAATGCCTTATTTACGTAAAGTGTGAGATTCGCCCCGGCTAATGGATTAAAAAAGGATTGAAAAGACATGGTTTCTTTTTTTAAACCACCTTGAATAGTAAGATTAGTGCCCTGATTATGGTACCCCAATAATCTGAGGTTAAAGAGACCATAGAATCGATCATTCACTTGTTTTTCATAGCGCGCCTCAAGGCCAACAAAAGTAGCATAAGCTGCCCCCCCTCCTTCCCATCCGGTCTGATTAGGATAGCCGTTTGAGTTTTGAAACTGAAGGCTCCCTTCTAAGTAAAATTCAAAAGGACTAGGCATATTTCGAGCAAGCCACATATCTTGAAAACTCATGATTTGTTTGGTTTCAAGCCAATCACTGAGGCTCCAGTTGTACTTTCGCTTAGTCTCTGTTTTTTTTAACGTTACTGAAAGAAACGTGTCTGCGTAAACTAAATCTTCAAAAAATACTGCTGAACAAGAGCAGAAGATCAGGAGAGAAATGAACGTATTTAAACTGCTTTTTCTTAGAAGAGAAAAAAAATAATTTTTGAGATGATGGATAATTTTCATATTTCTCTCATTTTACATGAGGGAAATAACAAATTACAAATGAGCTTCACTTTGAATGTCGATTAATAACAAATTGAGATTAATCGAATGTAGATTTTTTCGATGAGTCTCTTCTGTCCTCGATCTTCAAGTTTTATCTATAACTTCTTGATATCTTAGAATCAAGACCCTTAAGGATTTGATAGTAATGAAAGCTCATTCTGGACTTGTCTCAGGTCATCTTGGTGTTGAGTATTTTCAAATCTTGATAACAAGCTATAGGCGCATGGAATAACGATAAGCGTCAAGACTGTAGAAAAGAATACACCTCCAATTATAACAATTGCCATAGATCGCATGGTTTCTGCTCCAGGGCCGATCGAGAGTGCTGCTGGAATGGCTGCGGCAATTGAAGCAAAAGAGGTCATAAGGATGGGCCTGAGCCTCAATGGACAAGCTGAGAGAAGGGACTCATGGATTGAGAGCCCTTCTGAGCGTTTCGCAAGCGTAAAGTCAACGAGTAGGATGGAGTTCTTTTTGACTATCCCCATGAGGAGCAGAAAACCAATCATACTGTAAAGGTTAAGTGAGGTTTGAGTGAGTTTTAACGCAAGGGCTGCACCTGTAACACTAAAAGGAAGTGCAAGGAGAATCGTTAAAGGATGTAGAAAGCTATTAAACTGAGCTCCGAGAACCATGTAAGCTACGAATATTCCTAGAACAAGGGCCAGAATGAGGCCTTGAAAGGACTCTTGGAAGGTCTGTGAGCTTCCTGAGAGGGTGATGTGGTAGCCTAGGGGCAGTTCGTTTTTCCCTAAAGTTTCGATGTAGGCAAGTGCATCGGACTGAGACTTACCAGTTGCGACATTGGCATATATACTAATGGATCGCTCTCTATTATGACGATTCAAGGTCAGTAGACTGGACTCTTGCTTCATTTCAACCACGCTACTGAGTGGAATGAGTTCTCCCCGATTATTTCTCACGAGAATCTTGGAGATATCCTCTGGTGTCTTATTGAACTGATCCATGAGCTTAATTCTAACGTCATCTCGATGACCAAAGGTGTCTGTATACTTACCTACTCTTAAACTTCCCACAAGGCTACTGACGGCGTTAGCGATACTGCTTACGCTCAGCCCCTTTTCAGCGGCCTTGAGGCGATCCGGGGTGATTCGAATTTCTGGCATGTTTGGCAAGTAGTTCGTATCAATATCTGAATATAGCCCTGAATCAGACATCTTCTTCATGATCTCTTGGCTGAGCTTTGCAAGGACGGACCACTCGCCTCCTTGGACTGAGAACTGGACGGGAAATCCACGTTGAGTCGTTAATCCAGAGGTTGATAGATCAAGCAAGGTCACTCGCTTCACCCCCGAAATCTTCTGAAGTGGAGCTCTTAATATTTTCATTAACTCCTGCTGGGAGGGGTGATGATCAAAAGGCGCAGCTATCGGCCGATTCTTGGGCTCCTTAAGAGTGACAAAGAGACTACCCTGATTGACAAGACCTCCCTGGAAGCCACCAACAATAGAGTATACCGCCTCGACTTCAGGTCTTTCTCTAATCGTCTTTTCTACTTGCTTAAAAACCTCATCTGTGAACTCAAGGGAAGATCCCATTGGGGTTTGGATGGAGACCATGAACCTATTTTGGTCCTGAGGAGGTACAAACTCCTTGATCATATCTTTAAAAAGGAAAAGTGATAGGAGAAATCCTAATCCAGAGAAGACAAGGACCTTCATTCGATTCTTTAAGCAAATCTCGAGAGTTCGTCTATACCATTGCAAGAGAAGGTCCATGCTTCGATCCACCTGGGATCGAATCCAAGAATCCTTACCATGAGTGAGGAATTGAGAACACCTCATAGGGGCAAGGGTAAGTGCTTCGAGTAAGGAGATGAGGATGGTCACTGACATAGTGATACCAAACTGAAAGAAGAACCTACCAATGATTCCCTTCATGAATACTACAGGGACGAAGATTGCCAGAACGGCGAGAGATGCAGCCACGGCTGCTCCTGTAATTTCTCGGGCCCCTAGGAGTGAGGCTTTTACTCGGCTCATTCCCGACTCATAGTATCGAGAAATATTCTCCATCACCATGATGGCATCATCGACAACAATCCCTATAGAGAGGGACAGGGCAAGAAGAGTAAAGGTATTGAGAGTGAATCCAAAAAAGTATAGGGCAATGAACGAACCAATCAAGGACGTGGGAATAGCAAGAATCACGTTGAGTGAGGCACTCCATGTTCCTAGGAACAACCAGCACACGAGGGAAGTGAGTATGGCAGATAGGGTTAGAGTAAAGATGAGTTCTCGAGTGGAGTTTTCTATGAACTGCGTAGAGTCAATCACACCTTGAAGCTTCATTCCTTGAGGTATGAGATTTGAAATTTGAACTAGTTGTTTTTTGACTTCCTTACCCACTGCCACGGCATTGGATTTTCTCTGTTTAACAATTCCTAATCCCACAGAAGATACGCCATTGAGTCGAGAAATTCTTCTGATATCCGCTAAGCCTTCTTCTATTTTAGCTACATCACCGAGCCGGATAATAGACCAGATCGGCATACCAGCGCGGGAGGGTAGCACAATCCCCCTGAACTGATCCGGGGTCCTTGCCTCACCCAAGATTTTAATCTGAGTTTCAAGCTTCTCGTCATTGAGGTAGCCTGACGGTGTAAGTGCATGACCCGACTGTATGCCATAGATGACATCATCTACAGAAAGTTGCCGATGACTCATTTCGTCTGTGTTGAGCCATATTCTTAAGTTAGGCTCAACATACCCTCCTAGGCGAACGTCCCCTACCCCCGAGATTGTGGTAATGGCATCCTTAAGTCGGTCCCTAATGAATAAGACCTTTTCGCGCAGGTCCTGTCCACCACTGAGGGCCACCCAAAGAATGGGTTGATCCTCTGGGTTAGATTTTGTGACGATGGGAGGATCAATTCCGACAGGTAGTGATCTTTGGGCTTGAGCAATCTTAGTCTGAACCTCTTGTACAGCAGCATCAATGTTTCGATTCAGATCAAACTCAATGGTTGCATTTGCAAGTCCTTCTTGGCAACTCGAGGTGATGTCTCTTACTCCCTCAATACTCATAATAGCGTCTTCTATGACGTCAGTGACTGCGGTTTCCATGACCTCAGGAGAAGCCCCGATCCATGAAATAGATACGTTGACGACGGGGAAGTCGACATCAGGAAGCTGGCTTACCCCAAGTCTCAGAAAGCTTAAGATGCCAAACACAATGAGGCCTATCATGAGCATCCATGCGAATACCGGTTTTTTTATTGAGAAATCAGATAAGCTCATAGAGGGTCCTCGTATTAAAGCAATTCTAAGAAGCTTCCCACTTTTCGAAACTTAAAGCCGTGCGCCATCTTCTTCTATTTTTGATTAAAAGTAAGACGCTTGAGAAGTCTCAAAGTTCACTATAAAAATCCTATCATAAGGTATATAAAAATTGTCAAAAGGCTCTATAGCTGTACCAAAAGTTAATAGCTGGATGCGCACTGAGTCAGCTGTTATCTATAATAAAATGAATACTTTAAGAACCGTATTTCTTTTGTTGTTATCGAATTCATTCATGACTTTTGCGTGGTACGGGCACCTAAGATTCAAAAATGCTCCGCTTTGGTTAGCGATCTTAGTGAGCTGGGGAATAGCGTTTTTTGAGTACTTGCTTCAAGTCCCAGCAAATCGTTGGGGGTATGGAGATCTAAGTGCTTATCAGTTAAAAATTATTCAAGAATGCATCACTCTATCTATATTTATCTTGTTTGCTTTTTTTTACCTTGGGGAGGGACTCAATGTAAGGTACCTTGTTTCAATGGCTCTTGTGCTTGCTGCAGTTGGAGTCGCATTTTATAAGTGAGTGGAAGCTTTTGGATTGATGATAAAAACGATTCGTCACTCAGACTGAGTTAAGTTTTTAGCGGAAGCTAGCTTCGGAAGTGACCTGAGTACCCTAGCCTTCTTGAATTGACTCGGTATAGACGAGCTGAGAGACAGTAAAGGGCTTATTTTATGAAGATGGGTTTAGGGTACAGAGTATCTTCTTTTTTAGTTCTTTCATGGATTTTACTAATTACTGTAGCACATAGCGATACGGGTGATCTGAATGGTTCGCTTCGAGATCAATTCAATGGAACACCAAGAGAGTGGTCTGAAGTTTTAGAACCTGAGACTTATCGTAAGCTCGCTGAATTTGGAGTGAAGCTTACTGATGTAATTTTTAATGCAATTCACAACGTAGATACCAAGATTTATGGAAGTTCTCATTTTAATGTTGGGATTACTGTAAATCGAAATGTCTTTAATAATCGGGATGCAGAACACACATGGAGTGTGGTGGATAAGATCAGGATTGGGGGTGGAGTTCCTATTTTTGGAGCGTCTGTACCACTAGGAGGGGGGTTAGCTCAACTTGGTTTCTTTATTGGCACTTCAGCGGGTGTTGAGATTACTGATATGCGGCGCGTGAGTGCTTCTCGTTATGAACACATTCAACCCGAGCGTAAAATTGAACAGACCTTCAGATCTCAACCTACTTACCATGCTTGGGCTTTACATCAGCAAAGGAGGCTTCTTTCCTCCTCTCAATCCGATCAGACGCGCTGGATACCCACCACGGATCGGTCTGGAACACATCACTCGCTTGTGTACTTTCCTGATGATGGGGCTAATTATGCGAGATACTCTGAGCTCTGGAATTTGGGGTTAGTTCCCTTTAAACTTCCACTCACTGTTGATGCGTTTCATCGCCTTGAGGATGGAGAAATTATCTCCTATCTAGGAGAAGGAAGTATTGAGCTGGGAGCTTCGGTAGGTTGGAATATTGATCCATCTGGGTTAGTCGGTATGATTAACGCAGGGGTATCCTTAAGTACTTTTGTCAGAGGGAGTTACCGGCTCAGTGTATTGAGGCAAAGTGAATCTGTGGCTCAAGTCAAGGTGACTCGAGTCCAGTCGCAAGGAACTCAAACTTCTGTAGGAGGCGGATACTCCCCTGGTCTGATTGATTCAGTTATTGTAATCAATAACTTTAAAAGTGTACTCCAAGTCTATCCTGTCCAAGTCAATGTAGGTCATCAACAATCTACTGTTTTTGAAGTGACTTATGAATATGATTTGAACACTCTGAATGGACGGTTAGCCTATGAAAGGGCTGTTCTTGGCTCTTTTAAATCTTCGGACGACCTGGCGATTAACTCAGATGGAAGGTGGAAGGTGTCTCTTCGGGAGTCGGGTGTCAGGCGCCTCTCCAACCAAGTCAATGAAAGCGTGATTGATCAGTTTGATCAAAACATGAAGTTGACTCTCGCTTTTAGTATGAATCAACATGCAGAAGTTGTGGATACAGTCACTACTCTATTTACTCCGGATGGTAGAAAAAGAACCTTAACATCCATCGCACGAAATACGAAGGAGTGGCGTACCTTATTTGCTCAGTATGAAAGCACTCAACATAATTTTATGATCAGACTTGATCTTGATGAGTGTGAAAAAGATCCATATCATTGTGAAAGTCTCTCTTTAGATTACGAAACGAGAATAGAGGATTCAAATCTCACTCAGCAAAATTTACTCTATTCACTTTTAGAGATGGAAAATGCGCTCAATAAGGTTGACTTGATTCCTAGAACTCCGCTTGTTCGAGACATTAAAAATCTGAGGAGAGATGCTTTACAACCGTTCTTTCTTCTTCAGTCTGGACATGATCTGGGTCCTGCAAGTCTTTTTTATCAGGTGAGTCTCAGAGCAGATCAAATGAGGCAGATTATTGATTATCCTCAAGCTAAAATGTGGTCGGCACTTGAAAAAGCGTTTCACGTCACGGAAGGATCTTGGTCAAACTGTTTTTATAGATTTTTTTACTACCTCACTCGTTCTCCTGTGACTCTGATTGATATCCCCTTGAATCTACTTCAAGTGAATCTAGCGCCAGGCACCAATCTTGCCCATGCTCAAAGGATCTACAAACAATGGAACAAGCTTAAATCTCTACCGAGCATTCAAGCACAGTCCGAGGCCCTGGCTAGAATGTTCTCTAATGCAATTTATGGAAGAGAGCTTACTCAACTCGTTAGAGCAGTCCTAGAGGGTTCAGATGTTAGATATCGATTTTCAGCCTCAAATCAAGCTTTTGGACAACTCTCTGAGGAAGGTCAGACTCAATTGACTCATCAGGAGGTTTCTTCTTTGAAGATGAGTAATTATGATCTGAACCGATCCATTACAGTTGAGTCCGAGAGAAACCCAATGATGTGGATCTATAACCTGGCCGTGAGGCATTACTCATCCCAAGAACAAGGCCTATTTCTATCCTTGAGTCTGCCCATGACTCCAAATCAGATCTATATTGATCTTTTTTCAATAGATAGTGCTTCATTGATTGATGATTATAAATTTATGGGTTCAAAGATCATCAGAAATGATGGTGTATATACAATGGGGCATCAACTGTTTCCAATCCTGCCCCAAGACCCTCACTCCCCGCTTCATGGCTTAGTGTCTCGCTTGAAGTCGGGTGCTAAGTATCAGATGAGAATGGCCCTTTCTCACGATGGTATCCACTGGGGTAGAGTTTCAGAGGTGCTGTTTACTCTGTAAGTCTGTACTGACGAGTCTTAATAGTTTAGAGTTGTAATTTTAAAGATTCTTGTCTGGTATTTGATGAATTTTGACGGGAGATGCCCCATCAGAATTCTCGTGAATTGGTCTATCAATGTAACCCTAATGAACCGAGTTTTACGGTGTGTTTGAAAAATGTAAACTTTTAATCTCGTGTTCTTGAAAGTAGTCTTTTATTTGAAAATTTCGAGCTAATTGGGTATAAATTGATCCCTTCTTTTGAAAAAAAAACGTCGAGTTACTAATTCGTTCATGACTTGTAATCTCAAAATCAAACAAAATAAGTTGAATATTTTTGAACCTATGATGGCAATGAGTTTTAATCAGCAGTATCAGTCTTGGATCCTTTACTTTTGTACTTTATTTTTCGGTCTTTTAGCACTTCCGTCTCAAGTTGAGGCACATTGGAGCAAAGAGAAAATTCAAGAGTTTATCATGAAGGAGTTTGCCGTACCCCTTGAAAAGGATGTCAGACTCTACCGTTGGGGAAGTGCAGAGCATGAGTTAAAGCGAACTGAAGATGTTTTAGGAAAAGGGGTAATTCCTTTTGACCTCACGACAGTAAATATGGGTTACGGCATGGCTGGCCGTGGGCTCTATCTCTCGGAATCACTTTCCGAATCCTCTGTCTATGTCACGCACCTCAAGGATGAAAACCATCCTCCAGCCCTAGTTGAGGTCATCGTTCGAGCTGGATCCTTATTCTTAGATTTCAGGAGCAGAAAGAATCTTCAGAAACTCAAAAGTGTAGGTATCTCAGTAGCGGATGCAGTTGAATCAGATCCTCCGGCACTTGTGCGCTTTGGAGCAGTAGATGGTAGAAACCCTGGCTCGTATGGACGATCGTTATATGTTGCTAAAAATCCAAATGACTTGGTGATTCGGGAGTTCTCTCCGTACGGTATTTCTATATTTGACCATCTTGAAAATGAGAGTCGTATTCTAGATGTATCTTTAAATCCTCTTGCTGTTGATTTTTACTATTCTAAAGTCAAAGGCCAATATGCTGATTTTGCTTATGCGCTAGATCGAGATACTCAGGTCATGAAACTTTATGAGGTAAAATCAGACTTTTTTAGTGCTAGTCTAAACTCAAAAGAGCCTGTCTACGGAGTCAGAATGAATGGGAAGTGTGCCCTCTTTGTTCCCTCAAACTCTGGAACAGAACTAGCTTTAGTCTCTGAAAAAGTGAATCTGGATGACTGCCGTAAATACTTCCCTACAGAAATTTCAAGGGATTTAAAGGGTATCTGCGCTGAAGTTCTACAGGATGACCCAAGAGTAGTGCTTCGTTATATCTCTGAACAAAAGTGCCAGCCGCTGTTTTGCCGAGCGCGCTCCATCTATAAGCCGAAAACAGGGGAATCCTTGTCTGGATACTCTCTATCCCTAGCATCAAGACCCTATCTCAATTACCCATCCGATCCTGCTAGTGGTTTTTCAAGTTTTTCGTCTTGTAGAGCCTCAATGAATGAGGCCTTAAGAAATCGTACGGGTCTCGTCTGTTTACCTCAGACTAACGGAGTCTTTCATTTAGTTTCTCTTCAGAGCATCGTACCTTCCTTGCCTGAGTTTTATGCTGAAACCCTAGAGGAGTGTTTAGTTTGGACAGGTTTTTTAAATCGAGATTTGAAGATCCTTTGTGAAAAACATGAGAATCATTACGAGCTTGTCTCCTATCGTGATCCCTATCAACATCGAAGAGTGGGAGGTATGCACTTTGATTCCTTAGGTGAGTGCCAAGCAGCGCTGCCGGGTTTATCTTCTTCTATTTACGATCAAGAGAATGAACTAGAACGAAATCGTGTAGCAAAAGTCCAAAGTCTGAGTGCATTAAGTCCTGATCATCTCATCCATTTTGTTAAACAAGAATATCCCTATTTAAAAACCCTCCTTGAGGGAAGTGGCCAGCAATGGGATTCCTCAACTCTTGAAGATCATATCAGTGCAGTTCTAAAATTATCCCAAGAGATTGATTCACTCTATGACATAGGCGGATGGTCTACTCAGGATGAAAAATATAAAAATCTCAAAGGCCTGATGAATGTGCTCTTACTGATGCATGATATGGGAAAAGGAGTAGGAAGAAGAGCGTTTCAAATTCAATTGAATGAGCCTATTGCGAGTCATTTTTTTAGAAAGTGGGGTTACTCCCCATTTGAGGTCAAATTGGGTTCTGAGTTAGTCTCGGATGATGTGATTGGGTTAATGGTTCAGAAAAAAATTTCAGTCACAGAGGCAATAAATTCTATCAAGAGAAAGGCGAATCGATCTCAGGTCCCTTCATACCTCTTTTTTCTTTTAAATATGCACTACTACACTGCAGATGCTGGATCCTACCCTAGCCTTCGTCAGGATGTTTTTGTTGATCTGGGTAATGGGATGATTGTTCCCCAGTTTTGTATAGATCACACCAAGGAGTTTGAAGAAGCACTCAAATAGTATTTCTCCATCCTCCCGCATTGACAACGACCTGAAATCCCTTCTTCTTCAGAGTCTGTGCAGCCATCGAACTGCGCACTCCAGACGCGCAGCACACAATGATGGGTTTTTTAGGATCGAGTCTGTTCGACTCTTGTTCAATGGAATCCAGTGGAATATTAATGCTCATTGGATTGGATCCAGAGAGATACTCTTGTTTAGTCCTGACATCAACAATGATTGCACCTTGCTCAACTAAGGCTGGTAGCTGAGCTCTGATCTTACGCTTTTGGATGAATTTCCAAAGTAAGAAAATAAAGAAAGCTATACCAATAACAACATGTTCTGCGCTCATCTGCATACTCAAAACCTCTTCATTGAATAGCGATACTAAGATCCTTATTTTAAAGATTCTTTTGCTTGTATACGTTTAAGAATGATCTCAAGCGGACAAAAATGAGTAAATGCAGACTGAAGTAGGTTCAATCCAACAAAGGCTGTGAAATACAACCAATAATGAGAATGGAGTTGTGAAAGGGCAAGGCTTACCAAAATAAATGTTCCTGCGAATGCTCGAATTTGATTTTCAATTTTCATATGAATCACCTTTATTGATTGTTATTCATTCACTATTTGCACAATTCATTCATTCATGAGCAAGATCACTTTGGCTCTGTTGAAGAATACGAGCTCTGCTTTTTCCTACTAACCAGTAGTAAAGCATCGGAACAGCAAATCTGCTCAATAGGGTTGCTGCTATCTCTCCAAACATGAGGCTTACTGCCAGCCCTTGAAAAATTGGGTCAAAGAGCATGACAGAGCTCCCAACAACCACTGCTGCTGCAGTCAGAAGCATAGGCCTGAACCGAAGTACTCCAGCGCTGACTACAGCTTCTCTGAGGGTCATACCTAGAGAGAGCTGATGCTCAATAAAGTCCACCAGGATGATGGAATTTCGAACGATAATCCCGGCCCCTGCGATAAATCCAATCATTGAGGTTGCAGTAAAATAGGCCCCCATCATCCAGTGCCCCGGAAGAATTCCGATTAAGCTGATGGGAATAGGAGCCATGATGATGAGAGGTACTGAGAAGCTTCTAAACCATCCTAGAACTAGGACATAGATGAGCACCATAACTACTGCGAATGCTCCGCCTAAGTCCCGAAAAACTTCATATGTAATAAACCACTCGCCATCCCATTTAATCACAGGTTCACGTGTGTCCCATGGAACATCAGCCGTCTGAGTGGGGTATTTAATTTGTGGAGCAAGCTTCAGAAGGCCATAGACAGGAGCCTCCTCAGTTCCTGATAACTCACTCATGACATAAGACACTGGTTTCAGATTTTTCCGGTACAGTGTCTCTGAATCCTTGATCTGTGGAGCTTGAATCACCTGATTTACCGCAACCGTTCCAGACTCCATGGAATCTAAACTTTGAGATTGGAATGGGTCATCCGAACTTCTCGTATTCTGTTGAATGGAGAGGTTAACATCGACATCTTCAGGAGAAGAAGAATCATCTAGAGTGATCATTGGAGTTTCTGAGAAGATGAGTCGTCCTAATTGAGTTGTTTGACTTGAGTTTGTTCCTAATAACCCTCCTTGCTGCCAATGATAAGAGTAAACTTTTCGTGATCGTCCCAATCTTAGGGATGTATCTAGGTCCACTACGCTGGGTTCATTCCTAAAGATGCGCTCTACATCTTGGGCAACATGCTTTCTGGTTTGCTGATTAGGTCCATAAATCTCAGCAACGAGGGTTGCAAGAACGGGTGGACCAGGAGGGATCTCCAGGACCTTTGAGATTGCTCCTTTTTCATGAGCAAACTCAGCAATAATAGGCCTAAGCGATTCAATGACTTGATGGCTGGATACCTTTCTGTCGTTCTTATCTGATAAGACAACCTGAAGGTCAGACATATAATCAAATCGTCTGAGAAAAGTATGTTTCACCATTCCTGAGAATGAGAATGGAGCAGGTTCTCCTGCAAAAACCTGAACCTTTTTCACCTCTGAATGCTGCATAAGTCGCTTAGCAAGTTCGGTTGACCACTCCAAGCTATTGGAAAGAGGTGTATGAGTGGGATAATCTAGAAGAACCTGAAACTCATTTTTGTTATCAAACGGGAGCATTTTCACTTTAACTGCTTTAGAAGAGACAAGGGTAAAACTCCCTAGGAGTAGAGCAACTGTACCTATCGCAAATCCAATAGAATATTTACCTTTGTTTAGAAAAACACTCATCAAGGCTGTATAAGCGCGATCTAGCTTGTTCTCCTGAACTGTGCTGCTAGGCGTTGATTCCTGATGGCTGTGACTCCCGAGAAGCTTAACAGCTGCCCAAGGCGTGACGATGAAGGCTACGAATAGGGAAAGAATCATGGCAAGACTTGCACCTACAGGAATAGGTTTCATGTAGGGACCCATGAGTCCTCTGACGAAGGCCATGGGCAAGATTGCGGCAATCACTGTGAATGTCGCAAGTATGGTAGGGTTACCCACTTCAGACACTGCATTAAGAGTTGCCTTGACTAGACCTAGTTGTCGATCTTGTTTTAAGTGTCGCTCAATATTTTCAACAACAACGATGGCATCATCGACAAGAATCCCGATTGAAAAGATGAGAGCAAACAGGGTTACTCGGTTTAGGGTGTAACCCATGAAGTAATAGATGGCCAAAGTGAGAGCCAGCGTAACTGGAATTGCGGTAGCAACCACTAAGGATGATCTTACTCCCATGACCAATGCAATGAGAATACTGACGGATAGAGTTGCAAGGAGGAGGTGCTCAATGAGTTCCTTAGATTTATCCCCAGCTGTAGCTCCATAGTTTCTAACTTCATGCATTGATACATCTTTTGGAAGTTCTGCTGAGAAGGCTTCAGCGTGCTTGAGGAGTTCTGATGCGAGTTGAACTACATTAGTCCCTTTTCTTTTGGTGAACACGATTGAAACTGCTCGCTGGGGAGCTTGTGAATGCGAGGAGTCCAAGAGCACACTTGCACGAGTTTTTTCTTCTGGCCCATCCAGTACTGCAGCAACATCATGGATATGGACTAGTCTCCCTCCGCGTTGTCCTATAACTATGTTTTCAATATCTGAAGCTTTCGTGATTCGTCCACCCACCTCAACATCGTAAACCTGTTTTTCTCCCCAGTTTTTTCCTGCAGGAGCAAACGCACTATTGTTCGTCATGGCCTGAGCAACTGCTGCTAGAGATACACCTTCTTTTTTTAATTGCAGAGGATCGACAATGACTCGAAGAGCACGCTTTTGCCCTCCTAGTAGCTCTACCTTGCTCAGATCTGGGGTGCTGGATAGTTCTCGAGCAAGAGGTGCCACAAGTGTTCTGAGTTCATAATCAGTTCGAGTATCCGAGCTAAATGTGAGAGTGAGAAAGGGAACATCATCGATAGAGAAAGCCTTAACGGATGGAGAAGATACAAATGAGGGGAGTTCACCGCGTGTAGTCATGAGTTTGTGGTGAATCTTAACCAGGCTAGGCTCCATGGGCTCGCCAACCTTGAAACGGACAGTCACAAGGCTACCATGGGGTTGACTGGCTGAGTAAACATATTCAACTCCGTCTAATCCCCACACTGCTCTTTCAATGGGCTCTGTGACCTTCCTTTCTACCTCAGAGGATTCTAGACCAGGCGCTGCCACCTGGATATCAATCATAGGGACTGAAATTTGAGGTTCTTCCTCTTTAGGTGTGAGGGCAACTGCAAGTAATCCCATTAAAATACTACTCACAGCAAGAACTGGTGTAAGTTTGGAGTGAATAAAGGCCTTTGCAAGTGACCCAGCAAATCCATCTCTACTTTGATGACTCATCTTTAACTCCATTTGAATTAAACTTAAGGTTGAGGTGTTTGAATTGTGTAATGTGGGACTGAGCGAGTCCAAGTTCTACTTCATTTCTTGCAAGAGTCTGATCCACTCGGCGTGAAAGAACTTCAACGAGCTGAAGGGCTTGAATAGCTCCGTTCTGAAAGAGCTTTTTCGAGACCTGAACTTGCTCCTCTAGAAGCTTGGAGCTCTGATCGATGAGTTCTAGGCTTCTTAAAAAGGCCTGATTAGCCTTTTTTGCAGCAGAGATTTCAAGTTGTACTTTCTGATTTAATCCATCTGCACGAGCTTGAGCTGCTGAAGTATTAAGCTCCGCTTGTTCTAAAGCTCCGTAATCTGTGCCAGAAAAAAGATTCCATTGCAGGTATGCGCCAGCTGTGTAAGAGGTCCCTACTCTCCTATTTCCTCCATACAGATCTCCTGATCCAAAAAGTCCCACCTTAGGTAAAAAGCGAGATTTTTCAAAAGCTCTCAATCTCTCAATTGAACTTGCAACAAATTGGAGAGATCGAACTGAAGAGGGTATGGTTTCTTGCGATAAATCTTTAAGTTGAAGGTGCTGATTGAGGAAATTTACCAGACTCTGAGGTTGAGGGCTCCAGTCTTCAGCAAGAGTAGGTGCACTTAGCCTCACCTCCTCGCGGTGAGTATAAAGTTGAGCATCCATTTCGAGGATACTACTTTTAATTCGATTTTGAAGGCCTTGGAGTCCAAGTAGTCCTGAGTATCCAACCGGATTGGATTTATTTCCAATGCTATATTGAGAAAGAATATCTTCTACTTGCTTCTGGATTTGATTCAGTTCATTTTGTGTTGTTTTCAGACTGATCAAGGATGCATAGGCTTTTGCTAAATCTGAGTATTTTGCTGATTTTTGAGTAGCTAGCTCGTACCTTTTAGCTAAGGTTGTTTGGTATGAACTTTCACTTAATGCCTTTTTTAGTCCTCCTTCATATAATGGAAGGTCAATTGCGATTGATGCGCGTTCAAATATCTGACTAGAAGGAAAATTCAGAGCTGCGGGAACAAAATCAGAACCTTCAATTCTTCTCTGGCCCAGATTAGAGATAAAAGTCATGGTGGGATCATTTGTAGTGAATGCCTTAGCATCAAGGAAGAGATGAGGGTACCAATGACGACTCATTCTTCTTTCATGAATTTCAGCACTTTTGAGCTCATCTTGAGCTGAGCGTATTTCAGGTGCCTGGTTTTGAGTGATTTCCCAGAGTTCTTGAAATGAATAGAGTTTGGTTTCTGCAGAGGAAGGGTGAGTATTCAAAAGAAAGACTAGAAAGATCCAGGAGTGAAGTTTAAGTCTTAATTGCTTTTGCATCAGAATCAGTCCTTTTTCTTAGGGGTTACAATAAATTTCTTTAATGGCTCGGAGAAGTTTAATCATTTTTAGATCTGCTACTCTGTAATAAATAGAGGTCCCCTCTCTGCGTGACTCTAAAACTCCCTCAGATTTCATTCTTCCTAAAAACTGCGACATTGAAGATTGGGAGATTTCACAGAACTCAGTGAGTGAATTTACGCTTTTTTCCTCTTCCATGAGGTGACAGAGAATCTTGAGTCGCACCGGATGAGAAAGAGAGTTCATCACTTCACTTACATCTTCACATCTTTCTAGAAGTGCTCGAGTTAAAGAGTTTTTCATTTGGAATTCATCCTCTTGATCAAGAAAGTAATATAAACTCATATATTATGGCAAGATAATATTAGCTATATATAATATACTAAGATAATAAGCCGCTACCCGATAGGGAGTTTTGTCGTACACGATGAATCAGTGGTGACTTTTGCAGTATTGAGATTTAGCTGTTTTGAGTTCTTTTGATATATCTATTTTGTCGGGTTTTATAAACTTGATACAATCACTTCGAATTCTGCTCCATCAAGAATTGTGCTTTTGACAAGCTCTTTGAAATTGAGTAAACCCAGGGCAAATAGCGCTGATCAATCTTGCATTGAAAGTGACTTTTTTTCGGAGTTTTATTTTTTTAGTTTTTTAGAAAGGACTTGATCCAATGGGACAGGTACCCCGCCCTTCACTCACTATTGTGGGAAATGGAAAAGTTGCTCGACACTTTTCTCACTTTTTTCATCATAAAAATCTAACATTTAAGTCCTGGAATAGAAACTCCCAGTATTCTTTAGCTCAGGCCGTAGAGGGATCTTCGCTTGTTTTGCTTTTAATTCAGGATTCTGCAATTGAGTCTTTTATTCAGAGTCATCCTGAATTAAATGGTAAAACCTTAGTTCATTTTTCAGGTTGCTTAAGTATTCCGCTTGCAACAGGCATGCATCCCTTAATGTCTTTTGGGTCCGCTCTCTACGATGAATCTTTTTATGATCAAATTCCATTTATCTGCGAAGAGGGTCGAGAGAAATTTGAAGATCTCTTCCCTACTCTAAAAAATCCAGTTTATTACATCGACTCTGATCTTAAACCCCTTTACCACGCGCTATGTGTGATGAGTGGGAACTTTAGTGTGATTCTTTGGCAGAAGTTTTTCACCGAAATCGAAGAGAGATTTAAGATTCCTAGAGAATCCACCTTACCCTATCTGAAAAGAATTACCGAGAATCTAAGCTCAAATCCAAATTTAGCACTCACCGGTCCTTTACAAAGAAAGGATCTCACCACGATTGAAAAAAATCTAAGTGCGCTGAAAGGTGATACCTTTCAAAAAGTCTATAAAGCATTCCTGGAGGTTTATCAGTGAACATTGCAGATTTTAAGAAAATGAAAATTGAAAAAAGAAAGATATCGATGGTCACTGCCTATGACTACTTCAGTGCTAAGCTCGTATCTGAGTCTGGGATTGATTGTATTCTAGTAGGAGATAGTGTGGCCATGGTGGTTCATGGCTTTGACTCCACTCTTTGCGCTACCGTAGATATGATGGCCACACATGTGGCAGCTGTTCAACGAGGGGCTCACACGGATGCATTTATTGTCGGTGACATGCCCTTTTTGAGTTTTAGACAGGGACCTCACCATGCCGTAGCTGCAGCAGGACGCCTGATGCAAGCAGGAGCTCACTCCATAAAGATTGAAGGCGTTGATGGTCATGAGGATGTCATTCTTCATTGTGTGCAATCTGGAATTCCAGTTATGGGACACCTGGGCCTAACTCCACAGTTCATTCATCAATTGGGTGGATATAAGGTGCAGGGTAAGGAAAAACTGGCTCAGGAAAAGTTATTAGAACAGGCCATGACTTTAGAGCGTTTGGGATGCTTTGCTCTCGTTCTTGAGTGTGTTCCAGCTGTCCTGGCTCAGGAAATCAGTAAAAGTTTAAGCATTCCTGTTATTGGTATTGGAGCGGGTAAAGATGTCGATGGTCAGGTGCTCGTTTATCATGACCTTCTCGGATTTAATCCTGATTTTAAGCCTAAGTTTGTCAGGAAGTTTGCTGAAGGATATGGGTGGGCTCAGTCTGCACTGACTCAATTTCGTCAAGAAGTATTGGATCAAACCTTTCCATCTGAATTAGAAAGCTACAAGTCATGACAACAATCATTCATAGTGTAAAAGACTGGATATTGATTCGTCGTAGTTTAAAGGATCAATCTCTAGGGTTTATTCCTACGATGGGAGCTCTCCATGCCGGGCATTTAGAGCTAGTTAAAAAAAGTCTGAGCGAAAACACACTCACCATGGTGAGTGTGTTTGTGAATCCAACTCAGTTTAATGACCCAAAAGATTATGAAAAGTATCCCATTCAAGTCGAACAAGACATTGAGCTTTTAAGAGGGCTTGGAGTCAATTATGTCTTTTTACCTCAGTATAGTGAGATTTATGCTGATCAGTATCGCTATCAAGTGACGGAGAAAGAGCTGAGTCATATTCTTTGTGGTGCTCACCGCCCTGGACATTTTGATGGAGTTTTAACTGTAGTTTTAAAACTCTTAAATTTAGTTCAGGCTCACAGGGCTTATTTTGGAGAAAAAGATTTTCAACAGCTCAGCCTCATTCAAGGAATGGTTGAAGCGTTTTTTATACCAACTCAGATTATTGCCCATCCCACTGTACGCGAAGTAGATGGACTAGCAATGAGCTCCAGAAATGTTCGGTTAAGTCCTGAGGATCGAAGAAAGTCTGTATTATTCCCTAAAATCTTAAAAGACGCTACATCCTGTGAGAGTGCTCGCGCGGAGCTTGAATATAATGGCTTTATTGTTGATTACATTGAGGAGCGATTTGGCAGGAGATTAGGTGCAGTTCGATTAGGTGATGTGAGGTTAATCGATAATGTCCAAAGGTAACATTCTTTTTAAACTCACGGGCTCGATCGCTTGTTATAAGGCCTGTTGTCTTATCTCGCGCTTGGTTCAGGATGGATTTGAAGTACAGACGGTAGTGAGTAAAAACGCACTTCATTTTATCGGTGAATCTACACTCGAAGGATTAACGAGAAGACCCGTATTGAGTGATATTTATGAGAGGGGTCGCAACATGGATCATATTCACCTCCCTAAATGGGCTGATTTGTCTTTGATCTGTCCGGCCAGCGCGTCCACTCTCAATAGACTTGCCACGGGATCTGGTGATGATCTGATCACTACTCTATTTCTCGCTTCTGATCTCAAGAACAAACCCTACTGGGTAGCTCCTGCTATGAATCAACAGATGTATCACCATCCAGCCACTCAGTCCTCCCTAGAGAGGTTAAAACAATGGGGTGTTCATATTTTACCTACTGAAACAGGACATCAGGCTTGTGGAGATTTTGGTGAAGGACGCTTACTCAATCCTGATCAAATTTTCGATATGATTTTGAAGTATTGGGATCAAAGATGAGAATTCTTGTTACTGCTGGAGCAACTCGAGAGCCCATTGATTCAGTGAGATATATCTCAAATTTGAGTACTGGAAAAACAGGAGCGATCATCAGTGAGCTTTTACTAGATCAAGGAGATCAGATTGTTCATTTATCTGGAGCAGGTGCTGTTATACCACAAAGCCATCCTGCACTTAATCATATGAGATATAATTCATTCTCAGATCTGGATCTCAAACTTAAACATCTACTCAGTACCTCTCAATTTGATGCTGTGATTCATTCTGCCGCGGTAAGCGATTTTTCTCTATTAGAACCAATTAAAGGTAAGATGAGCTCTGAGGCGGATAAGTTAACGCTAAAACTTAAGAGAAATCCAAAGATTGTGAGTCAGCTCCTTCATTATTCATCAAATCCGAAAATCAAAGTCATTGCCTTCAAACTTACAGACACCAGAGATGAGGCGATAAAAAGTAAGGCAATTCATAAGCTAACCAAAAACTCTGCGATTCACCTTGTGGTGCACAATAATCTATCTGAAGTTACAGAGCATGAGAATCATCTTTTTAATCTCTATCAAGGAGATTCTCATTGGAGAAGTGTTGCGACTAAGCAAGAGCTCGCATTTAGCCTGTATCAGTTTATTCATGGAGATATGTGATGATTTTAGCTCTAGATGTAGGAAATAGCCAAATTTATGGTGGGGTGTTTATTGGAGACGAGCTCAAGCTTCAATTTAGAAAAACAAGCAAAGGGGGTAATTCCTCCGATGAGTTTGGATTATTTTTAAGATCGATCTTAAGAGAGAATAACATTGATCCTGATGCTGTTAAGTATATTGCAGTTTGCTCCGTAGTTCCTGATGTCATTCATTCCCTTAAAGGCGCTTGTGTTAAATATTTTAACTTGCAGCCTTTCATTCTCCAAGCTGGTGTGAAAACAGGACTGAAAATCAAGTACAGAAATCCTATTGAAGTAGGCGCAGATCGAATAGCTAACTCAGTGGCTGCTTCGGGAATGTTTCCAGATAAGAATCTCATTATAGCGGATTTTGGAACAGCCACCACGTTTTGCGCCGTGAGTGCTGATCGAGAATACCTCGGCGGGTTGATTTTACCAGGCTTTAGAATCTCTATGGAGGCACTGGAAAGTCAAACTGCTAAGTTACCGGTGGTTGAAATCGTTCGTCCCACTGAAATTATTGGAAGAAGTACGGTCGAAAGCATTCAAAGTGGTCTTTATTTCAGTAATCTGCATGCTTTGAGAGGGATTTCAGATCAGATTAAAAAAGAGTATTTCAAGGATCAAGATACACTTCTGATTGGAACTGGAGGCTTTTCAAGGCTTTTTGATCAGGCTAAGGTTTTTGATCATCTCGTACCTGACCTCGTTTTAAGAGGAGTTAAAATGACTCTTGAGCTTAATGCGTAATGACTATCAAGGTGCACCATCGAGTCCCTTGGCCTTTAAAGAGGCTCTCAAATAATAAGATTAGGTCGTCTCAACGAGAGGTTAAACTATTAAAGTTAATCATTTTGACTCACAAAAGGTACCTTCACATATGATGCCATGCACTCTAAATGGAGATTCTTGATATTGATCTATTACTGATGTAGAAAATTAGATGAATGAAACTGTAATTAGAGCAGCTCTCATTGAGAGATGCTGCCCTGTACTAACTTCAATGATATTTATTTTTATCGTTATTCAAAGCCATATCCTTAGAGGAGCACTCTTACATTATAGATTGTCGCTCAAATGCCTCATCGAAGGATCAAGAAGGATCATGAATGAGGTTATTTAATTTTATCGTTTTAGTATCTCTTTTTATTGAGACTGCGTATGGTCAGTTTAAGTATAAATCTCTTTCTCCAGAAGATGACTACCGCCTGCTCAATTCTCTAAAAGAACGGCTTAAAACACAGCCTTATGCACACTCATTTCCTTTATTGCCCTACATGAAAGCAGATGAGTTTGGCCCTGCAATTTTTTCATATTTTACAAGATCTGAAGCTGAAGAGATTTTTGGTTCGGTGTGTGAAAGATGTAGGATCAGACACTCTTCTAAGGAGGTTCTTGATGGACTTTATGGTCAGATTGCGCCTAAGGTACTGACTTATATCGAGGCAATGGCTCAATCAGGGGGCTCTGGATGGATGGAAAGAGTGAAGACTCCCTATTTTACGGAGGAGCAAAGCTTAGAGATTTTAAAAGCAGCAGAATTACTTAAGATGAATATTCCTAAAAGACACAGAGTCCTATTCCTCGGTCGTAGCGGTTTGTGGATCTATCATGCATTTCAACTCTTGAGCTCTCTTTCTGAACCTCAACATAAAACTCTACAAGTGAGTTTTTCAGGCCGGCCCAATCTCCCTAGGCTCATTGAAACAGAAGATTTTTCATTGCTTTTTAAATCCATCGTCACACCTCAGAGAAGGGCTTATTTCAGGTCTTATCTTGAGCGTTGTGGGCTTGATCTCTCTGACCATGTTACTCCCATTGTCATTGTTGATTATATAGAGTCAGGTGAGAGTCTACTTTCGTTCCTTAAGTTACTCACCAGGTATTACCTAGAATCGGGACATGAGATCCCAGATCTATCTATTTATGATCTTGGAGATGCCTCCCCCTTCACGTCTTCCCCTCCAGATTATAAGAAGCGCCTCATTGAAAATGATGATGGATCAGAGGAGTATTGGTTTGATGATGAGGGTGATTTTAGGATTACTTATCATTCCCTGGGCTTTAATAATGACGACCCTTTATTGAGTTTACTCGTCAATGCTGAGGACGATACTCTTTTAGCTCCCTATTATCCAGCTTACCGCTGGACTGAAGAGTACGATATAGAAAGGGATGAGATCAGGTATCCTGCTGCTCTTAGGATCCAATCTGAACTCCTTGAGGTTTGGAATCACCACCTAGGCCGTTAGTTTATCCTGCTGATCATTGCACTCTACGTACATTTTTGTTCTGATTAGGCCCGTTTTTTTTGAACTGTTTTCTCGTGCGCATCTAAAAAGTTATGGTTGAACCAACTTACTGCTTCCTGAGCTACTTGTTCAAGTGTGCCAGGCTCCTCAAAAAGATGAGAGGCCTGAGGAATTACAATGAGTTTAGACTGAGGAAGATTCTGCATTGCTTTTTGATTGAGTTCAATGACAGGTGCATCTTTCTGACCTACGATCAGGAGAACGGGTGCAACAACTTCCGATAGAGATGACATCGCAAGATCAGGTCTACCCCCACGAGACACTACTGCATTGATCTCATCCTTAAGTACCGCAGCAGCCCAGAGAGCTGCTGCAGCTCCTGTGCTTGCACCAAAGAGGCCTAAAGGCATATCTTGTATCAGAGGTTGATTTTTAATCCAATTCACACTCAAGAGAAGGCGACTCCCTAATAGGGGTATGTCAAATACGTTTTTACTTTGGTTGGATTCCTGCGGAGTCAGGAGATCAAAGAGCAGAGTCCCAATACCCTGTGCGTTGAGTTGGCTAGCAACTTTCTGGTTTCTTGGACTCAATCGACTACTGCCACTGCCATGAGAGAAGATTGCAATTCCGTGACATAGTTTTGGGATATGGAGAAGACCAGGGAGCTGGATGTGATGGTCATGGATTTGAATCTCTATCGACTGACCCAAGGGAATAGATACCTTTTTTTGAGGAGTTAACGAAAGTCTGCTGGGTTGAGTTGATTTCATCTTTCTAGAAGAGTTTAAGATGAGACGAACCTGTTGGTCAGTGACCTGAAAATAATCGCCATAGTATTCTGAAGATGGCTGTAAGTCCTGAGGTTGAATTAAAGACACTAGCTCATCACAGTAGGGTGTGAGGAGTGGAATTGTTCTTCCTGGACAAACAGGAACTGCCAGGGTGAGTTGGTGTGGATGAAAGCTTTTTAGGTACTCCAGGCTGACGCGTGCTGATGAACCAGAGGCTAGACCATCATCCACCACAATGACATCTCGGTGAGATATAGGACTTAGCTCTCGATGGTTACGATAGAAGAGAACCTTCTCGAGTATAGATTCCTGCTTTTGCTGGATCAAAGGATTTATGTCTTTTGGGGTAAGTCCTGCTTTTGAAAGAGCAGCGTCATTGAGATAATAATGTCCCTGCTCAGTGACTGCTCCTATGATGTACTCAGGCGCTTCTGGAATCCCGATCTTCTTGACGACTAGTAGATCTAGGTCAGCTTTTAATGTTTTAGCAATCTCAGATCCAATCACGACCCCACCTTTTGAGAGTGCAATAATGAGTGGATGATTCTCTCTTTGTTTTGTGAGCAATTGAGCAAGCTGCTTACCAGCATCTCGGCGATCTTTAAAAACCATAAATCTGATCATGCACAGAGCAGACCATCAGAAGACACCACGGCTTATGATCAGTGCTACAGGCGACCTTAGCTAAAATCACTTTCCAATAAAACTGATCTCTCATATGATGTTCTCATCTTGGAGATGATCTACCCTCGGTTGGAGATGTCTCGGTACAGATTCAAAAAATCGTGAATCTGTCTTCTCAAGGCAAGGTATAAAACTATGCAATCGATCTCTACCTTAGTTTTTGACTTTGATGGAACGATCTGTGATTCAATGGATGCTGCCGTACTTACGCTGAATCGTTATTCTGAGTACTTTCGATATAAAAAAATTACCCCCGAGATGGTTCCTACTCTGAGAACGAAAACGACTCAAGATATCTTGGTCGAGTTAGGCATATCTCGCTTTTATCTCCCTGTTCTTGCTCCACTACTTCAAAGAGCCTTTTATCAGAGGGTCTCTGGTTTAAGACCTTTTAAAGGCATGAGAGAGGTCTTTAAAGAACTCAGTACAAGGGGCTATAGATTGGGAGTGTTGACGTCTAATGCTAAGAAAAATGTACTTAAGTTTAATGAGGTTAATCATCTCCATGATTTTGAATTTATTTATTCAGGAATTAGTTTGTTCGATAAGGCCACCTCTTTAGAGCTTCTTCTTAGAAAGCACAAGCTCAGTGAGGAGGAAGTTGTTTATATTGGTGATGAAACACGAGACATTGAAGCTGCTCACACTGCAGGTTTAAGTGTAATTTCAGTGGGATGGGGGTTTCACTCTCCTGACCTATTAAAACAGTACCACCCTGAGTTCTTGATTCATGATCCCAGGGATTTGATTGAAGTGTTGTCAAAAAAAAACACCTGCTGTGAGTAGGCTTATGATCCTTCTTAGTGTAAAGTTTTTAAACTTTTATTTCTAAATCTAAAGAAGTTTGATAGTTTGCCCATCTATGATTAGAGACTCAAGTAGTACTCAAGTCTACTTTGATTGTAATGCCACTACTCCCGTCCTTAGAGATGCAGCAACTGCTGCCTTACAAGCCATGGAAACTCTTTATGGCAATCCAAGTAGTACACATCTAGTCGGTGTACAGGCTAAGGCAATTCTTGAGTCAACTCGCAAGATTACGGCTCAACTGATTGGAGCATCGCCTGGGGAGATTATCTACACGAGTGGAGCAACTGAAGGCATTCAAACAGCAATTTTCTCTGCTCTTCAGCATTGGAAGAAGCAATACGTCCATCAAAAACTAAAGTTGCTCTATGGTGCTACCGAGCATAAGGCTGTACCAGAGGCTCTCGCACACTGGTTAAGGGTTCTAGATCTTAACTATGAGGTGATTAAGCTTCCAGTGGACTCTCGAGGTCAAATTCGGCTGACTGACCTGGAAAAAAATATTAAAGATGCAGCGCTCTTATGCACAATGGCAGTCAATAATGAAACAGGAGTGATTCAAGATCTAGATAGAATTGAAGAGCTACTGCACAGTACTGAATCTAACGCACTTTGGATGGTAGACTGTGTGCAAGCGCTCGGAAAATTGGATTTGAGTTTGAGTCAGACTCGAATCAATTACGCTCCTTTTAGTGGTCATAAACTCTATGCGCCTAAAGGGATTGGTTTTCTCTACCTCAAGCACAAAACTCCCTTCACGCCACTACTCGTTGGTGGAGGTCAAGAATACGGCTATCGCTCTGGAACAGAGAATCTACCCGGAGTAGCTGCTTTAGGTGCGGTACTTTCTCATTTTCTTGGGGAAGGAGCCCTACTCAAGACAAATAGAGAGCTGGAATGTTTTAGAGATCAACTCGTAAGGTCTCTCAAATTGAGTTTTCCGAAGATTGAGTTCAATACTCCTTTTGATTGCTCAGTACCCACTACGATTAATTTCTCTATCCCGGGATTAAGCAGCTCAGAGCTTCTGGCACTCTTTGACTCAGCTGGTATTCGTTTAAGCTCAGGATCTGCATGCAGCTCCTCTTCAGTGAAGCCCAGTTATGTGTTGGAGGCAATGGGAGTGCCCTTATCAAGGTCTTCATCAGCAATTAGGCTTTCTTTTGGGCCGTTTACTGAGCAGGAGGAGGTCGATCAAGCCTGTATCTTAATTGAAGCATCAGCTAAGGCACTTCAGGATACTTGCATTTTGGAGAGCCCTGAATCATTCAAAGCACCTCAGGAGCTGAGAGACGGAATAATTCAGCTCAAGGTGGGTGCAAACAATAGTTGGATCATTGTTGATCAGGCAACATCCTCTTGTGTGGTGATTGATCCATGTGAGGAAGTTTCTCAAAGAATTGAAAGCTTTATTCATTGTCAAAATTTAAAGCCATTGGCAATTTTAGATACGCATCAGCATGCAGATCATGAATCCATCAGACCTCACTTACAAAAGAATCTTCTTTCCGTAAGGAATCAAGAACTGGACTTAGGTGAGTTTGACTCTTTAGGGTGGCCTTTAAAATTAACCCAACTCGTGAAACTCTCTCATGATCGTCAGATCGAGGCTATAATCCTCAATCAAGGTGATATAAATTCTCCTCCAAAGGTACTTGCTCGGCTCAAGACTCCAGGCCATACCGATGATAGCGTGACGTATCTTTATGGGACATTGAGTGAGAATCATGAGTTAGAGTCTTCTCATATTCGAGCTGCGTTTACAGGTGATACTATTTTATCAGGCGGCTTGGGTCGTACTAATTTTGCAGTGAGTAGTGCTGAGGCGCTTTTCTATTCACTCAGGGAGATTGATTCGGTCATTTCAGATCAGACCCTTTTGTGTCCTGCACATGATTATGACTCTAGTTTTGCTACGTCACTTCAAGTGGAAAAAGATGAAAATTCTCTTCTTAGAGAAGCGCTTGCTCCTTATAGTGCATTGGCGCTGCAGTCATTTTTAATGAAAAAAAGAGATATTGATCAGCAACTAGGTGGACTTGAGCAAAACTTTCAAGCCATGGTGTGTGGAGTAACGCCTTCACAAGTAAAAACGATTGCATCCAGTTGTCCATCCCTTGAGCCAGGTGTATTTTTTAGAAAGCTCATGACAGAGAATGCTTCTCTCTTGGTCGACATTCGTGAGCCGCAGGAACATGCACTATTTAAGGACTGGGGTAAATTAGGTTTGAGTTCTATCCCCAGAAATGTACCTTTATCTCGAATTGTGAATTTCATGGCAGAATTACAAGACAATCTTCTCAATCTCCCCCAGGATAAGCATCCTCAAATCATTTTGTTTTGTAGGACTGGCAACCGCAGTCTCCAAGCTGCTAAGTCGCTCAGGAGATTGGGATTTCCTTATGTTTGGAGTATTCAAGGAGGAGTTGCTCTGTGGATGAACTCCTCCTTCAATGAAGGTACTGCTTAATAGTCCTAGGAGAAGACTTCTTCTAGGAAGTTTCTTAATGCCTTCCAGGCTCGTTGATCAGCCAAGGGATGATAAACAGTGCCAAAACTAGGATCGTTCGCTTGATCATTAGTAAATGCGTGCATGGTTTGACCATACACATGAACCTGCCAGTCCGCTTGGCAATGGGTCATTTCTTTTTCAAATTCAAGCACATCCTGTGGTTTAACCATAGGATCATCATGTCCGTGCAGAGCTAGAATTTTTGAGTGTATGAGTTCATTTTTAAAACCTTGGGCGGGCATCAGTAAACCATGAAAAGAGACCACACCTGAAAGTTGAGCTCCACTTCGAGCGAGATCTAAAGCACACAACCCGCCAAAGCAAAACCCAATTGCTGCAATTTTATCAGAATTAATTTGAGGTAAAGTCTTTGCAAACTCCAAACCGGAGAGGGCTCGTCTTCTCAATTCTAATCGATTTTGAATGAGAGGCTCCATGAGTCTCTGATTTTCCGAGTTATTCCGTCCTACCTGCCCTTCTCCGTAGAGATCAAGCGCAATTCCAACGTAACCTAGCTCAGCGAGTTGATCTGCTTTTTTGCATGAAAAAGCATCTCGGCCTGCCCATGCATGAAAAACTAAGACAGCCGGGTATGGAGCTGTCCCACGATTGGGATACGCTACATAAGCTTCATAGGTCTTCCCATCAAGAGAGTAAGTCTTAAAAGCTCCCATTTTACTTAGATCCTGATCCCTTTTCGATGGGGTATCCAGCGGCAGTCCAATCCATCATTCCCGAGCTCCCAATGCAAACGAGATTATTTAAACCTGCTTTTTGCAGTTCTCCGGCTGCATACTGAGCACGCTTACCAGATCTGCAATGAATATAAATCGCCTTGAACTTTTTAAATTCATGAATGTAGCGTGAAACTTCCTCATGAGGGATGTTTCGACTTCTGGGGATATGTCCTTCTGTGTACTCTTCGGGGGTTCTTACATCTAAGATCAGCTCGTCTGAATCTAGAGCGTTCAGATGTTCATGGAGATCACTCATGGAGATGATTTTTCTCATAATTAGGTTTCCTTTCAATTTTCAGGTGATACTTTATTCATGAGGAGGAATTAATCAATGAAATCCTGGTCTCAATTTCTTTTAAATCAGAGAATGTTGATTATTTTAATCCTAGGATTCTCATCCGGACTTCCACTGGCTTTGGTGGGTTCAACCCTTCAAGCTTGGATGACGAGTGAACATGTAGACTTATCCATTATTGGTCTGTTTTCTCTAGTAGCGCTTCCCTATACATTGAAGTTTATTTGGTCGCCCTTACTGGATCGTTACACGCTGCCTTTTCTTGGGCGCAGACGAGGTTGGTTAGCGCTGACTCAAGTGGGTTTAGTGGTGAGTCTGATCGCAATTTCTTTTTTTAATCCTATACAGGACCTTTCCACAATCGCTTCTCTAGCCGTGATCATTGCATTTTTGAGCGCTAGTCAGGACACAGTGATTGATGCCTACAGGACTGAAATACTCACTGCTGAGGAGTATGGGTATGGATCAGCACTGAGTATTACTGGTTATCGACTTGCGATGCTCTTTTCAGGTGCATTTGCATTGGTTTTATCTGACCAGATTCCGTGGAAATCAGTGTATTGGGTAATGGCGGGAGTCATGTCTTTGGGTCTGATTGCAACCCTATTAGCAAAAGAGCCCGTGAGTGCAGGTCAGGCACCTCAGTCTTTGCGGGAGGCTGTGATTGAGCCATTTAAAGAATTTCTAAGCCGAAAAGGTTCATTTGAAGTCTTATCCTTCATTACTGTCTACAAGCTGGATGTGGTAATGACACTTGCTTTAATGACTCCATTTATACTGGGGTTGGGATTCTCAAGAACAGATATTGGAGCAGTCACCAAGGGATTTGGATTAGTTGCCACTTTAGCTGGGACTTTTACGGGCGGTTTATGGATGGCTAAGTTAGGTATCCACCGCTCCCTTTGGATTTTCGGTATCCTACAGGCTATTTCAGGACTGACCTTCTACGCTCTTTCCCTTTTAGGTCATCACTACCCTATGATGGTACTCACTATTGCCTGTGAGAATTTTTTTAGCGGTATGGGGAACTCTGCATACTCTGCCTTTCTCATGAGCCTATGTAATCCAAAGTATACCGCAACGCAGTATGCTCTTCTTTCTAGTCTCATGGCCCTCACTCGTACTATTGCAGGTGCTCCAAGTGGACATCTGGCACAGAGCTTAGGTTGGCCGAATTACTTCTTACTCTCTATAGTCTTAGCTATACCTGGGTTGTTGCTTCTTACTAGATATCCTAAGTGGAATAAATAGAGATCTAAATGAAATCATCTCACCTTGAACATTTTTAAATTACTCTTCATTTCTTCAACGCTTGTGTTAAATACCCCGTGGGGAAAAAGGGGGATTCAACACATGAGGGGTGTAATTTCAGCATTTCGGTTTCTTAAGTATTTTCTCATGATAGGCCAAGGATTTCTCTTCATAAGTCTCCAATCGAACCCAGCCTATTCAATGAGCAAATCTGGGAGTAAAGCTATCATTGCAAGTTCTCCGAACTCAGCGCCACTCAGGACGAATACCGAACTTGTCTCTCACATCACACACTATAGCGGCGCTCACCCTGCCGAGATCCATCTGGCTCACTTATCCGCTGCAGACCCTCTTCAAGAATGCCCAATTGATACTATGCCGCCTGATCTACAGCTTGCAGTCGATCAAATTGTATCTAAGGTTCGGGGCACAGTCTCTCGAATTCGAGACTCCCAAGGGGAACGCTGTGGTGCATTAGAAAAGCGATTAGTGGCCAGTCAAAATCAAATTGGTGATGCGCTGAGGAATCAATTCGTGGCTACGGCTGGTATTGCAAATAATGCTACTCAGGTACAAATCAATGGTCAGATTCAACAAGCAAGTGCCCTGAATCAGTTCATTCTCACTGCCTCAGACCTGCTACAAACCTCCTGTATATCAGCCATTGATGACCGTGTGATCATTCAGAAACTTATCGGTCAGATCGCTACACTGAGTGGACTTTTTATGGGTGGCTGGCAGGGGATTGCCATTGCAGCAGGTGGACAATTTATTGGTAACGTACCCATCTTTAGAAATGAGGTAGATGGCGCTCTGGAGTTATTTCAGCGCTACGATGAAAAAAAGGAGCGAGGTTCATTTCTTTGCTTGTTCCGACAAATGAAAAAAACCTCATGCTTACTCTTCAGCAGTGAATCTGATAATATTGTCAATGGACTTGATCTTAGTTTCCAGTCTGGGGCTCCAATGACAACGATGCGTTCACTTGAGGAATACCAAACTGAGAATCCAAGCCTTATTGAAGATATTAAACTACTCAGGGAAATATCCGTGAGTACAGACTCTTTAATGAAGTCTCTTGAAGATAATATCGTACTGACACAGGGTTCTCCAAAAGTCTTTGATGAAGTACTCCATTGGTGTCAAGGCACCCAGCTTTACCCCCTTCGAAGCTTCGATCTGTATCCTGTAGCCATCCCACAAGCGATTCTGCAGATCCAAGAGACATGTAGGAATTTAAATCTATTCTCATTTTTTTCTTACCGTCAGTCGGATTACGTAAAGGTATTAAATGACCTTTACTCTCAGATCTATGCAGTGAATGAGTTTTATCAATCCCTCAAGAAAGACACTCAGACTACCATCGGTAAATGGGTGGGAACATGGGAGTCTTTCAAATACTTTGAAAGTTTTAGAGACTCAGTAGCAAAGTATCGCAAATCAGCATCAGGAAATCAGGCAAGGATTAACTACCTTCAACTCACTGAGAGTCTCAGTAATGCAATTGGCTATTCTACATTTTCAACGATGATGACTAAAAACTATCGATTATTTATGGATAGTAATAAGCGATTTTTAGGCTTAGAGGTCCGTGCTCCATGGCTAGATCCTATGAGGACCTTTATCGTAAGACAACGAGCGCTAGAGGCGATGATTGATCTTTGCCAGACGTTTGACCCAACCTTAACCTGCCTTTATGTGGGTTCTCCAGAAAATGATTTTCTCTTTAATGAATGGAAGACTAAGTGTGTTGGTCCTGAGTCAGATCTCTGCAAGGATACTCTCAAACGAGGGGAACGAGAAAGCCTTCTCACGAACTCAAAGTACCGAACTTACTTTGACTCTCTGTGCGGAGTGCAGGCTAATTAATAAGAGTCAGTGCATTCATTAAGAATCTTGAGCTATCACACAAGTGACTTCCTCTCTGTTTCAGCTAAGATCAAGAGTTAAGCTCCTTAACGAGTTCAGCGATTTTCTGCTGCATGTGTGACTCTGAATCAGCCTGATTAGGGGTCTGTTGAGTATCACTTGATTGAGTTTGAGGAGTAGGCTGAGGTTGCACCTCCAGTTCTCCAAAGTTTTTAAGCAGTTCTTTTTGTTCTTGGTCTTGAGTCGACTCAGTCAGTGGCATTTCTGGGGAAACTGGAATTGATCGATTTTCTGCACCATAGATAATAGAAAAGGCTGCTGAGTTTTCAATGGCTGATTTTCTTTTATCATATCGCGTAATCATATCAGGAGATGCCCATCCCGCAAATTCCTGGATTGCTCGATCAGGTACATTATGATCTCTTGCGTTTGAAATCGCAGTAGCTCTGCAGGAATGGGGAGACACTCGATTAGCAATCCCAGCTTGCCTTGCATACTTCGTGACGATATAAAAAATCATAGAAGGATCTAGTGGTTTATTTGTGATCCCATTACGATTATTTTTTATGGGCTTAAAAAGAGGAGCATCCTCTGACATTTTTCTTTGTGTGATATAGAAGTAATGCTTAAGTGCACTCCAAACTGGGGGGATCATCACAATAATTCGCTCTGCATTTCCCTTCCCTCTTAGTCTGATCACATACTGATTTCTCTCTGTTCCAATACTTGAGGTACGTAATCCGCACACCTCAGATCTTCTGAGGCCACAGTAAAAAAGGACCATTAGAACTGCATAATGGAGTGAGCCTACTCTCGTGTGTAGGTCGGGTACAGCAAGAAGTTTTTTGACTTCCTCATCACTAAAACCAATCGTAGTAGAGAGGCGTTTTGGGTTCATAAATCGCACGCCTTCGGCAGGACTTTTTGATATCAACCCATCTTCCATCAGCCACTTAAAAAAACTTTTCATTGTGGCCATGTGTCGATCAACACTGGTATGCTCTAATCCTTCTGTTAATAGAGATTCCTTGTAGGCAATCAGAACAGTTCTATTCATAGCGCCCACGCCATAAGCTAAGTTCCTTGCATGAAGAAACTTGAGAAATCTCTTAATGTCCTTCCCATAGGCCTTACGCGTGTGCTCTGATCTTTGATCCAGTAAGAACCCCTCAATACTATCCTTGAGCCGATCCTTAGGCTTAATCAGGTCATAGGTAGTGATTTCTGAGGGCTGCTCACTTTGTGTGAGCACTTCAGGTTCAACAACCTTGACTGACGTTTGTGATTCGGGTTGAGCGGCGGGAGCCTGAAACTCTAGAGTGAGTTGTTGAGAGCTGGGAGGAGTAATCTCCTGAGGAGATCCCTTGAGATCACTTCCATCTTGCTTTCTCTGTTTTTTAGTCTTCTTCTCTAGTTCTGAGGAACGCTGAAACTGAGAGAGCTTCAGAGAGCGACTTACGGGAGAAGTCATCTCTCGCAGAGAGAGTTTCCTCCTCGGCAAGGGGCGTTTCAATCGTGATGTTTGAAACTTCTTGAGAAGGAAACTCCCGAATTGATTCTTCTTTTTTTTCTTCATTTCCTTTTCTTAGAGGCAGAATCTCTTTTTTTTGTCTTCTTGGATTTTGACATCTTTAAAAATTGAGACGCAAAATCCTTAGTCCTCTTCAGATCTAATGGAGCTCCTGCAACTCCCCCTTTTCTTAAGTGAGATCCTACAATAATTCCATCAACCCAGGGTTGAATTTCTTTCAAGTTCTCTGAATTAGCTCCACTTCCAATGAGTAGAGGAATTTTATGAGCGCGTGCCACCTGGGATGCATACTGGAGAGCTTGAGAATCAACGAGCCTCCCAGTTGTCCTTCCCGTAATGATAACGCCATCGGCCATAGCTCTTAGCCCTACTTCTTCAATAGCGAGCCCTAGATCAAAAGAAGAAAGAGTAATGGCATGCTTTACATGTACATCTGCAAGAATACCTACAGGGACATTCAAGCGGGCTCTCTCACGGATTAAGAAGGCAGCATCCCCCTCAACAAGTCCCTGATCAGTGGCGGCTAAACCGGAAAGTACGTTCACTCGTATGAAATCACAGCCAGTCACTGCAGCAATAGCAAGGGCTGATTTTCCGTCATTTCTTAAGACGTTAATACCGACCTGGATATCAACTACTTCTCTGACAGCAGCAGCAATGATTGAGAGCGCTGCCACAGTTTCTGCAGGGACTTGATCCTTATAGAAAGGAGTATCTCCAAAGTTTTCAAGAATCACTCCATCATACCCAGCTTGAGCAAGCATCTGTGCTTCCTCTACAGCCTGCATCCCCACTTTCTGGAGGATATCCACTGGGTGCTCACCGTGAGCTAGAGGTGATCCGGGCAAGGGAGGAAGATGAACCACACCAATGAGTTTAGGAATCCGCACAGATTAAGACTCCTTTTTTCGAGTGAATCTGCTCCAGAATCCACCTGGCTTCTGAGTTTCAGAGGTTGCTCCCTCAGTCTCAGAGACTTGCAAGAGCTGTTCAGCTTCTTGAGTAGAAATTTTTCCAGCTGCTGCTGCTTTTTCAATCACTTCTTTTGCTTGATCCACTGTCATTTCTGGAGAAGATCCAGCACTTGTATCTTCATTAGCTGATGCTTGTTGAGCTTGGGATGCTAAAGCGCTTTGCATTGCAAAGCTTCTCATGAGGTTTTGAAACTCAAGAGGGAGTGTTTTCTCAAACTCTGCCGCTTCCTGAGCAACATCCTTACCGCTCATGGCTTTTTGCATGAGGCTCTGGAGGCGATGCATTTGTCCCTTAGGGAGTCTCTGGACGGCTTGAGCAACTTGCGTCATGAGTTGCGGGTCCATATTGCCAAACATTCCTGGATCCATGGGTGAGGATGATTGAGCGGCCTTAGGAGGAGTGATCTTAGGTTCTGCACCTACTCCACAGCATCGTTTATACTTCTTTCCACTTCCACAAGGGCAGGGTTCATTTCTGCCAGTTTTTGCGGCTTCCTTGACTTCTTCTTTTGATACTTCTGTCATCATCGCCTGTATTTATCTAAAGCTTTCGCGTTTGTCATCCTTGACCATTCAGATTTATGGATCTACTCTTTTTTAGTGAAAATCCATTCTAAAATCCTGAAAACATCCCTTATCATATACCTATTTTGTCAGGTTTTTTTCCTCATCAATATCCAATATCCAGCAACTCCTAACTTTGATGAGTTTCACTACATCCCATCCGCTAAACAGTTTTTAGAGCTTGTGGTGAACCAAAACTATGAACACCCTCCCTTGGGTAAGCTCATCATGGCGGCTGGTATTGGAGTTTTTGGAGATAACCCGTTGGGATGGCGAGTGATGAGTACTCTTTTTGGAGCACTCACCTGTGTAGGGATGTATCTTTTTGCGTTCGTTCTCTTTCAGAGTGAGCAGGCTGCTTTATGGACTGCTATTCTGACTCTCGCCAATCAATTGCTTTTTGTTCAGGCTCGCATTGGTATGTTGGATACGTTCATGTTCACCTTCATCATTGGGGGCCTGACGGCATTTTGCGCAAGTTTTGGACATATTCCAGGACTTAAAGGAAAAGAAGGGAGCCTTCTTTCCTTGGCCGGTGCTTTTTTTGGCTTTGCCATGGCTTGTAAATGGTTTGGAATCATCACCTGGGTAAGCTGTGTGGGTTTTTTCGTTGTGACTCAAGTTCTTCACCAGAGAAAAATTCGCCTCCCCATCTACCTAGGTGAGAATGGTTTCCAGGGGTCTCAGTGGAAGAATTTAAGTTGGCTGACCTTCATCATTGCTCTCGTGATTTTACCTCTTTTAACCTACTTCTCAACGTTCATACCTTTTCTATTCATCGATTACCCCAATCCCAATGATGCAAATTGGTTCACCATGCAGTGGAAGATGTGGGATGGCCAGTTACGAGTAGTGTCGGATCACCCGTATAATAGTGCATGGTGGGGATGGCCACTGATGATCAGACCCATCTGGTATGCGTTTGATCGCAATGCACTCAATCCAAATCTTGTACGAGGTGTTTTACTCCTAGGTAATCCTCTCCTCATGTGGGGTGGATTAGTGGCCATGCTGATCTGCTTTTACGATGGATGGATCAAACGCGTTCACTCCGCTTTTATCATTAGTTTTTTCTATCTCGCCTTTACTTTTTGTTGGGCACTCATCCCTAGAAAAATTGCATTTTACTACTACTACTACCCTTCAGGCATGATTTTGAGTTTTGCTTGGGCGTACCTCTTTTGGTCCAACCAAGCTTCAACTTTTAAGCTTTTAAATGGATTGAGGTGGTGGATCTTACTCCTATCCATAGCCTTTTTTGTATATTTTTACCCAATATTGGCTGCTCTAGAAGTCCCAGCCGATTCTTTCACTCTTTGGGCTTGGTTCCGCTCATGGATTTAAACAAAGGCTCATAGGCTCGAAATGCATACGGAGTTTTTAGTCCTAATCGAGCTTGGATCTCAGGAATTTTTAAGCCCTGCTTAAACCAAAAGACTACAGCTGAGTGACGAAACGTGCGAGGTGTTAGATCCTCTGATCCTAGTTTTTTAGCGTAAGCCTTTACTAAAAGCTCAACCCCACGATCAGTAATTGGATGACCCAAGCTTCCAAATTTATTAAACCCAAGAAATATCCACTGAGGGTTTGAACCTTCTCTTTTTCTGAATTTTTCAACCGCATGAAAAAGCTCCATTGAAACAGGAACAGAGCGCAGTGATTTTCCAAAAAACTCAACGTGAGCTATTTTTTTTGCAGAGAGCTTCCATTGATCAAATCTCAGTTGACTTACTTCGCTTACTAAACAGCCGGTTTCTGCTAGAATCCAAAGTAAAAGTCGATTCCTCTCCTCTAGAAAAGTCAGAGAAGGTAGAGTATGAATAGCGAGCAGGAGTGCTTCGGAGGATAAGGTGTAGGGTACCTTTTCTACTTTATGGGGAGCTGCAAATTTTTGTGATAGACTCTGGGATGCTTTTTTTCGCTTTGCAAGATAGCCTAAGAATTGAGTCACAGTAAGGAGTTTTCGTCTCCTTGTATTCGTCATGAGTCCTTGTTTTTGAAGTTCTTTTCGATACTCTTCAATATCGTGTCGTCCGATATCTTTATATCCGATATTCTTTCCAGGATACTGCGCTGAAATAAAGTCCAAAAAACTCTGAATATCTAATCTGTAATTTTTGATCGTGTTTGTAGACTTTTGAGTACCCTCAAGGTAGCCTAAGAAGCTTTTTAATCCACCGCTTAGACTTAAAGCTTTAGTTTTTTTAGTTGAATTCGCCATATCGAATGCCCTCAGCTCACCAGATATTAAACGGACTGAGGTGTTTCGTGAAAGAAAAAGGGTAAAAAAACGATACACTCCCCCTTAATTTATTGCTTTTATTGATTGACGAAAAACTTCCTTAACGAGTAGTACCTTTAGTTTGGTTGGATAGATGGAAGAATTGCTGTAGGATATCCGAACTAATCAGATCAAAAGGAGAGAGTATGGCAAAGTTTTTATTGAAAGTAATGATTGAATTTCGATACCTTCCACTCAGTTTTTCCATTCTCATTTCCTTATCCTCTCTAGTTTGGGCAGAGGAGACTCAAAGTATCTCGAAGAACCGCGGAGAGATCCCCTCCCCTGTCTCTCAAAATGAGTCCCTCCCTCATGTGAGCAGTATTTTGGGCTTCCCGCGATATCAGCTTCATCAGCCTGAATGGGCTTTTCAATTTTCTTATTCGCCAAAAGCCTTTTCTGGCCAAGCACTCACCCCTCAGCAGGCAGGCAATCCAACCTATGCCTATCAGTTAGGAATAGAATACCAGCCCAAATTTCTACAAAAGTTTGGGGTAATTGGACTTGGTCCAACGGCAAGTTTGTATTCATTTCCTAACACACGAGTTACATCAAACTTTTACTCAGTGTCTTCTTACGGGGGTAGAATCAGATACCAAGCACGTTATTTTAGAGAACAGATCATCGTACCGGTTGTGTCGTACTCGTGGGAAATCTTAAATTATAGCTTTGTTGATCCCAGCACCGGCGCAGCCACATTTAAGGATAAAACTCAACTCGAAGGTCCTACCTACGGCCTTTGGATATTGATCAATCCTCTTGATCGTAGATCAGCCAATAGCCTTTACCTCAACACAGGAATTACTCGAACCTACCTCACTCTTGAAGGTAAGCAAGAAAAGGCCACTGTTTCCCAAGTTTCGATCAACAGCTGGAGCTATTTTGCAGGACTCAGACTTGAACTCTAGATTTTTTTAAACTTTTACTTGACTCCGAAAGCAGCTAAGTTTAATTCTTAGTTCTCAAATTTTTTATCCCCTCTTCTCAGTCCATTTGTGCGGGCGTGGTGGAATTGGTAGACACGTACGTTTGAGGGGCGTATACCGAGAGGTGTGCTGGTTCAAGTCCAGTCGCCCGCACCATCTTAAAACTACTATCTTTAAAACACTTCCTAGATCTGCTTATAGAGCTTTACTCTATTTAGGCTTGTACTCATCTAATCTAATCTAATCTCATCAATTCATAACCAAACAAGTAGCTGTACAACACCAGAACAACCTTTGAACCAGATTCCTAAGTTAACAACCTGAATGTGTCAAACCAGACCTAGGTTAAACTTGCCTCATTACCGGATGTATTAATCTGATTTAGAATCAAAACTAAGGAACAGGAGCTAAGGGGTTTTATACAAGGCTCAGTTTGTAAACCCTATTTTCATAAGAGGAATATTATGAAGAATGTTATAATGTTATTATAATGTTATGATGATGCGATCTAATAAAAATCAGCAAAACAAATTGACTCTTCACTTGGTCCTGGCCCTTGCTCTTCTCTCTCAAAGCTCCGTAGGATTTGCAGGGAATTCCTATTCGCGGCCTCAAAGGGCTGATTTACCAGCAGCAGCTGATGAGTTGAATACAAAAAGCCAGAAGCTCCTTACTGATCGAGCAAGCTTACTAGAGAAACAGACAGCACTTACAGGGCTCTTGGCAAGTCCAAAAGCAAATAAAAGCACAAGGGCGAGAGTAACTACACTAAAAGGAGAGATCAGTACTCTAAAGAGAGAAATTAGTAGAAACGAAAAAGAACTCACAACACTCACTCAAAGGTTTAGTGCCGATTTAGAAGACCGTAATCGCCAGGCCCGAGTTGATAAAATGCTAAAACACTCAAGAGTAGCAACAGCTCCATCTCCTGATGGTTCACCTACTCGTGAGGAAGAATATGACAGGATTCTAAGAGAGGCTCAAGAACGTTTAGGAGCAATTGACCGTGGAGCTGCTGCGGCAAGAGCTCAAGAAGTCAGCGATGATGCTTTTTTAGATAGAGAAACGAAACGAATTGAAGATGAACTTCAAAACAAGGCGGCAAGAGCTCATCCTCCTGCATCATATTTTAATGATTGTGAAAAGAACATGTTAGATTATCTCCACTCTCGAGTAAATACACAATCAAGTAAAGAAAGTACTCAAGAAAGAATTAATGCAATTCGTACCACACAAAAACAAAACCTGGCATCACTCATTCAATTACTTGAAAACAAAAAGCCTCAGTGTAAATTAGAGGCCTATGAGGAAGTGAAACTCGACCTAAGGGACATTATGCTTGAAAGAACTGCATTGGCCATTCAACAAAACGCTAAAGGTGGAAGTTGGTTGGGAAGTTTTTTCTCGTCTCACTCAAATATCAGCAGAAAAGCTCAACAGTGTGCGAAAGACTGGATTACAGAATTTGAGCAAAAAAAGGGTAAGATATATGCCAAAACAACTCATGGAAAAAAAGCGCAGGTATTAGCAAATGCAAGCAGAACCATAGCAATAGTCGGCCAAGCTCTTGATGCTATGGCTATTACATCTGGAAAGAAGATGAATGCTGCTGCTGCAAACCTAGAGGCTGAAACAAGAAGAGCTGCCGTACACACTGGAGCTGTTAACGATATGCTTGCAGTGAGTTTAGGAGAAAGACCCGATCGAACTGCACCATTACTCCATGAATCATCCCGTGAAATGATGAGCGATCCTGTTGCAATTACTCCATGTGGAACTGGATATATCCTTGACGGAACTCTCGGGGAAACTACAGCGAGAGCGGCCGTTACAGATCGCGCCTTAGCCAGAGATCCGGACTCAGCAGGGGTGTCTACCCCTCGTGGAGCACCAGCTAGCAGTAGTGGAAGACGAGGCCGCTAGTCGTTTTCTCAATGTTAATCTATAAGTTAATTCAAGGTTAAGATGAGTTAATTCCCAAGAGCTTAGGGATGAAGATTGAAACTACAAGAACTGCAATTACAGGAATTGGTAGCCTCCCTTTTCTTCATGAGGAAGAGGCACTTCGTTACTCTTTTGAACAGACCATTCCATTTCTACCTCAGCTGCCTCGTGCTCATCCCCAGGAGTTTATGATCAACCAGACGTTGGTTGGCTTCCCTGGCTATTTTACCTCAGACTCAGCCGAACGATAATTGAACCACCTTTTTGTGCAGTAATCTCTCGACCGTGCTTCTACTAACTTGAGAATACGTCTTCTGAACCTGTGAGTTTTGCACATTAACAGCCTGAATAAACTCTACTTCATCGGGATCAGTTAAGATTTGATTAAGAAAGGTTCTAGTAAACCTTAAATTCAAGACTCCATCTTCTTCCCTAATTTCCTGAATTAATGGAGACAATCGCAGGTTGCAAACCTCTAGATTGCTTAGCGTACTACTACTTGTTGTGTAATGAATACGCCTATCCATTGAATATCCAATACAACCCTGAACAATTGCAAGATCTTGGAGCGCATCTAAGTTGGTAGGAAAGACATCTTCACAGAACTGATCAACCACTAAGCCCTTATCATCTGGGTTAAACTCAAAATAATGTAAGAGCACCTGAGACAAGCATGCCGATAAGGATGTGCTGTAATGAGACCTCTTCGAATGTATCGAATTGGTACCATATAGAACGATACCCTGGTGCGCATAGCAAACTGATTTCTTAATTTCTGGGCTATCTTGACAAAAATAGAGTAACTGAAAGGGGCTGCTTATGTCCTTTAAAGATAGTTTATCCATCAAAGATCGTATCTTATTTTCAAAAAAACTGGAAATTGCTTCAATTGATGCGGGCTTGTTTATACTATTTGTAGACTCCTGACAAAGAAGAATTTTTGGACGCCAAGCTAACGCATAAGGATTCTCAATCACTAACCAATGTAGAGCTGATTTTACCCAATACAGCAATGCCCGCTCATAGTCGCCAGATGCTTCGAATAGGCTTCCGAGATTAGAACCAAAATAGATATGATCTGACGCGGTATACCCGCCCCCTCTGATGGATTCATAGGCTTTCTGGTAATAATTAAGAGACGTCCCATAGTCCTTGTACTTCTTGTAAAGCCGAGCCAAATTAATGAAATTTACGTAATTTAAACCGATCGAAGTGATTTCATTCCTTCTAGCAAAGTCCTCTATTCGATTCTCTAGAGTAAAAGCCAATTCCATTTCACCCCTCAAAACACAAAAGAGGGCAAAAATATTGAGCTGATAAAGTGAAAACTCCCCATTAAGTTGAAGGTTCTCATTAATACTGGCAGCCCTGAAACTTTTCTCAGCAATTTCTAGTTTCCTAGTGAGTGTTGCTGCATAGGCCTTTAAGTAGTAAAGATAATTAATACTTTTTTTATCTAAAACTTGCCAATGATCAGGATAAACCTCTTCTGCCAGAGCGGAATATTCATGTGAATGAAATCGAATGAGCTGCACATGTAATAAGTTTAGTTCATCAAACTGACTACCTACGGATTGAACAGCCGCGCTCTTTAACCACCGGAGGCCAACTTCAGAGGCTCCAGCATTTAAAGAGGTCCAAGCAAAACCAATTACACTCTTTTTATCCTGAATATTAAACTTATAGAACTCAAGAAGACTCTTAGAATTCTGCTCTAAACCACTCAAAAGAGTGTTAGGCAAACTATCCAGACTCAACTCCGAAAAACAAATTTTTTGACGTAATCTTGGAACAAATAGAGCACTAAGCTCAGCATCATTAAATTTCGGACCCACATGAAACACAATAGAAATATCACTCAACTCCTGAGCCAAGAGCAACAAACTATAGACATTATCCGAAGTCAGTACCTGCTCTCCCAAGATCACGTTTATCTCTAGAACTCCATTGGATACATTCTTAATTGATTGAATGAGCTGACTAAATATCCGCTCTGCTTTTACTGCAGAACAATTACCCAGAGCCTCAAGATTAATCCAATCACTCGGCGAATGCACTTCACATAGAGGGGCAAAAGCCATTTTCTCACATCTATTCTGACCCTCAGATGAGATCTGAGTAGAAATATCGATAAAAAGCTGAAATGGACAAAGCTGTGTTCTACGTAGATCAGCGTATATATTCATATTATTAGACTTTTTTCTAAGGCGGCCAAGTCGTTAGATTTAAGACAAGGTTTCGCCCATTCTTCCATCTGAATAGGACGAAACCTTGTGTTGAGAAGAATTACGTGTCTGACTTATCGCATTGATCTGAACCATGTGAAGATGAGGCTGCAGTACAGCAACAAGAACTACTACAGCAGCAACAAGCTCCCAGACTCGATTCTACTAAAGCTGTGTCATCAAACAAAACTACAGCTCCTACATAATGGACATCTTCTTTTTTATTTTCATTGATAGTATTATTCATATTTATTTATCCTTCTTAATTTAAAAATATAATAAATATATTCATTAATTAATAC